>Ga0182238_1000114_pt1 | contig 27115 bp, 25 predicted proteins | sample hydfrates6_PW_90_FD_132439 | JGI IMG/M metagenome (GOLD analysis project Ga0182238, IMG submission 132439) | Subsurface microbial communities from deep shales in Texas, USA - hydraulic fracturing test 6_PW_90 | ecosystem: Environmental > Aquatic > Deep subsurface > Shale gas/oil reservoir >... | reverse complement strand
TTTGGGGGTGCGCCGCCGCTCTCGGCGAGAGGCTCTATGACACGGTCACTGCTCCGGGTGAAACGTTTGTGGGTACAACCACCCCCCGGACCTGCGTGACCGGTCAAAAGAGCCTCTATGCCTCGATCGGCATTGCTGCGGTACTTGGTTGGCGGGAGTGGATGGTTTGATGGGAGTTCTGTGGGGAATCTGTCCGCCGAGCGAGTCTCGCTCAACTGAACTCTTCTACAGGAGTCCGTCAGCCAAAAACCAAAGAACCATAAATTCCGTCAGCGGGGTTGCAGCTTGGACGCGAGTAGTGCGACCGCATGAACCCGGCAGCTGCAATCCCGCTGACAACTCAGGGATTCCAAAGGGGGCCCGCCCCTTTGGTCCGCCCGAAGGGCCCGTCGGAGACAAAAAGAAGGCCTTGCGCGGTCCGCGCAAGGCCTTCTTCATTGAGTTACCGTATGGGTTTAGGCTTCGATTTTTTCGAGGCCGCCCATGTAGGGGCGCAGGGCTTCGGGCACGATGATGGAGCCGTCTGCCTGCTGGTAGTTTTCGATGACTGCCACGAGCGTTCTGCCTACGGCGAGTCCTGAGCCGTTGAGGGTGTGGACGAACTCTTTCTTTTTGGAGTCCTTGGGCTGAAACTTGATGTTGGCTCGTCTGGCCTGGAAGTCTTCGCAGTTGGAGCAGGAGCTGATCTCGCGGTATTTGTCCTGTCCGGGCAGCCAGACTTCGAGGTCGTAGGTTTTGGCGGCGGAGAAGCCCATGTCGCCGGTGCACAGGGCGATGACGCGGTAGTGCAGGCCGAGTTTCTGCAGAATGGTCTCGGCCCGGGCGGTCATGGTTTCAAGTGCTTGGTAGGATTTGTCGGGGTGGGCGAAGTTGACCATTTCCACTTTGTAGAACTGGTGCTGGCGAATGAGTCCCTTGGTATCCTTGCCGTAGCTGCCTGCTTCGGAGCGGAAGCAGGGGGTGTGAGCGCAGAAGAGGATGGGCAGCTGATCTTCGCTGAGCACTTCGCCGGAGTAGAGGTTGGTCAGGGGCACTTCGGCGGTGGGGATCATGTAGTAGTCCCAGCCTTCGAGTTTGAAGAGGTCTTCCTCGAATTTGGGGAGCTGTCCGGTGCCGGTCATGGTCTGTCGGTTGACCATGGTGGGGGTGACCATCTCGGTATAGTCGTGTTCGGTGACGTGGGTGTCGAGCATGAACTGGGCGAGGGCGCGTTCGAGGCGTGCGGCCCAGCCTTTCTGGACGCAGAAGCGCGAGCCGGTGAGCTTGGCGGCGCGTTCGAAGTCGAGGCCGTCGAGTTCGGTGCCGAGGTCCCAGTGTTCGCGCGGGGTAAAGTCCATTTCGGGCTTTTCTCCCCAGTAGCGCAGGACCGGGTTGTCGTCTTCGGATTCGCCGAAGGGCACGCTCTCGTGCGGGATGTTGGGAACGGCCATGAGCCATTCCTTCTCGGCGGTTTCGACTTCGGAGAGTTCGGCGTCGAGCTCCTTGATGCGGGCCGAGACCTTGCCCATGCGTTCCATGATCTCGGTGGTGTCCTGCTTTTCGCGCTTGAGCTTGCCGATTTCGGCACCGGCCTTGTTGCGTTCGGCCTTGAGTTCTTCGACTTCGTTGATGAGCTTCTTGCGGTTGGCGTCGAGGGCGGCGAACTCGTCCACGTCGAGGTTGGCGCCTCGGCGTTTGAGGGCTTCGCGAACCTTGTCCGGGTCGTTCTGCATCAGTTTCAGATCAAGCATGGATCGTCTCCAAAAAAGGGGTATGCCTCCCGTGCCGGATGCCGGGTCGGGAGCGGCGGGCCCTGTGGAAGGTTCCGCCGAAAGATCGGCCCTCCGCGGGGAGGGCCGTGGTTGATTCACGTTAAAACTTCACGTTCCGGGCCGCTTCGAGGGTTTTTTCGAAATCTTCGTCCGTGTGGGCGAAGGAGGTGAAGGTGCACTCGAAACCGGCAGGGGCCAGATTGACGCCCTGTGCCTGCATCTGCTGCCAGAAGGTTGCGTAGGTGTCGGCGTTGCTGGCTGCGGAACCGCGCTGGTCCACCACCGGCTGATCCGTAAAGTAGATGGTGAAGGCCGAGGCCATGCGTACCAGCGTTGCGGGCTGTCCCTTTTCGCGCAGGATTGCGGTCAGCTCTTCGGCGAGCTTGGTGGTGCGCTGTTCGAGGGCGTCGTAGTCGCATTCCTGAAGGCGCTTGAGAGTGGCGTGTCCTGCGGCCATGGCCACGGGGTTGCCGGAGAGGGTTCCGGCCTGAAACACGCCGCCGCACGGGGCCATGTGGTTCATGATCTCGCGCTTGCCGCCGTAGCAGCCCACGGGGAAGCCGCCGCCGATTATCTTGCCGAGCGTGGTGAGATCCGGCTTGATGCCGAAGCGCTGCTGGGCGCCGCCGATGCTGAAGCGGAAGCCGGTGATGACTTCGTCGAAGATGAGCAGGGCGCCGTACTTGGTGCAGAGGGCGCGCAGCCCTTCGAGGAAGCCGGGTTCGGGCAGCACGAGGCCCATGTTGCCTGCCGCGGGTTCCACGATGATGCAGGCGATGTCGTCGCCGTTTTCGGCGAAATGCTTTTCCACGGCTTCGAGGTCGTTGTAGTGGGCAAGCAGGGTGTGCTTGACGATGTCCTCGTGAACGCCGGGGGTGCCGGGCACGGTGGCGGCGGCGGAGCCTGCGGCGGCGAGGAACGAGTCTGCGTGACCGTGGTAGTTGCCGATGAACTTGACCACCTTGCTGCGGCCGGTGTAGCCGCGCGCCAGCCTGAGGGCGGACATGGTGGCCTCGGTGCCGGAGGAGACCATGCGCATCATCTCCATGGAGGGGATGAGCTTGGAAATCTCTTCGGCCAGAAGAATTTCGCCTTCGCAGGGCGCGCCGTAGCTGGAGCCGAGATCGACGGCCTTGTGGGCGGCGTCATTCACGGTCTTGTCGCAGTGTCCGAGAATCTGGGGTCCCCAGCTCAGGACGTAGTCGATGTATTCGCGACCTTCGACGTCCCAGACGTGGGAGCCTTCGGCGCGGGCGATGAATGCGGGTTCGCTCTTGACGTAGCGGCAGGCGCGCAGGGGACTGTTGACGCCGCCGGGCATGAGGGTCTGGGCCTTGGCGTAGAGTGTCTTGGAGTCCATCATCAATCCTTGTCGTATTTGAAGTAGACCATGGAGGTCTTTTTGAGTTCGCGCAGGCTCCTGAGGGTGCAGTGGTCAGTGATGCCGACCTTCTTTTCCAGATCCGCGACGATCTCGTCGGTCTCGCCGGGGCGCTTGCCGTGGATCATGGTGTAGAAGTTGTACTGCCACTCGGGATAGGTGCGGCGCACGTAGCAGTGGCTGATGGCGGGACAGGATGAGAATATCTCGCCCGCTTCATCCACGCGTTCGTCGGGGATTTTCCATGCGACCATGGCGTTGTGTCCGTAACCGGCCTTCTGGTGCCGCAGGGTGGCCCCGAAGCGACGGATCACGCCGCGCGCCTTGAGGGTCTTGAGAAGGCTGATGACCTCTGCCTCGTCGGCTCCCGCGGCTTCTGCGATGGCCTTGAACGGCTCGGGGCCGTCAGGGATGTCGCCGCCCGCCAGCGCGAGGATCCGTTCTTCTTTTTCCGTGAATTGCATAGCCATGCGCATGGTCTTAACCGCTCACGGTGGCGGTTGCAAGTTGCCAGTTGGCCGTAATGGTGTAAACTGTCGGGCATGGATGATCCAAGAGCATACGCAGTCAAGTCGGAAAGCGGCGGAAACGGGCCGGTGGCCCTCTGGATGCACCGCGAACACCGGGCGCGCGATAACCACGCGCTGCTCTTCGCGCAGTCGCTCGCCGAGCGGCGCAAGGTGCCGCTGGTGGTACTCTATGGATTGGCCCCGGCGTTTCTGGAGGCGGCGACGCGGCAGTTTGATTTTCTGCTGCGCGGACTGCGGGAGACCTCGGCTATTCTGGAGTCCAAGAGAATACCGTTCCTCATGCGCCTCGGCTCGCCGGAGGAGGTGGTGCCGGAGATGGTGCGTGAGCTGAAGGTCTCCGCGCTGGTCATGGACTTTGACGTGCTGCGGCTCAAGCGTGGCTGGATGAAGACCGTTGCCGACTCGGTGCACGGCGAGGTGTGGGAGGTGGACTCGCGTAACACGGTCCCTTGCAGGGTTGCATCGGACAAGCGTGAATACGCGGCACGAACGATCCGCCCCAAGATACACAAGCGTCTCTCCGAGTTTCTGGTGGAGCCGCCGGAACTGCCGGAGCATCCCTTTTCGCTGAAAAAGCGTCCCGAGACCGCGAGCTTTGAGGAGGCGTTCCAATACGTGCGGCAGGCTCCGGCGTTGCCGGAGACCAATTTCGTTCCGGGCGAGGAGGCCGCGGCCGAGCGGCTGGAGGCGTTCATCGGCGGCGAGCTGGACAGTTACGGTAAGGGCCGCAACGTGCCGACCAATCCGGGCGTGTCCCGGCTTTCGCCGTATCTGCACTTCGGCCAGATATCCGCACTGCGGGTGCTCTGGGAGGTCACGGCGCGCGGACGGGACAGGGACTCCGTTGCCGCATACGTGGAGCAGCTTGTTGTGCGTCGCGAGCTTTCCGACAACTTCTGCTTTCATGATCCGGACTACGACAACCCCGGCTGTTTTGCGGACTGGGCCGTGGGAACGCTTGAAGACCATCTGGCTGACGACCGGCCCTACGTCTATTCGCTGGAGCAACTTGAGAAGGCGGCCACCCACGATGACCTGTGGAACGCGGCCCAGCTGGAGATGGTGCGCACCGGGCACATGCACAACTACATGCGCATGTACTGGGCCAAGAAGATTCTGGAGTGGACGCCGCATTATGCCGAGGCCATGGAGCGGGCCATTTACCTTAATGACCGTTATCAGCTCGATGGACGCGATTCCAACGGCTATACGGGCGTGGCATGGTCCATCGGCGGTGTACACGACAGGGGATGGACTGAACGGCCCATCTTCGGGAAGATTCGTTACATGAGCTACAATGGTGCCAAGTCGAAGTTCAAGATTCGGGAATACATCGACGCCCAGACACGGCCGGCGCTGCTTTAAGAAGTGGTTCGGCCAATCAAGACTCAGGATTCCTTTGATGCGGTCTTGTCCATCAGCTTGAGTTGCCTGCGGGCGCTGGAGTTGGATGGGTTGAGATCCAGCGCGGTCTCAAAGAACGGGCGCGCCCGTTCCGGGCTGCCTGCGTTCAGGAACACGTTGGCGATGTTCACGGCCACGCCGTCGCCGTATTTCGGCAGGGCCGGGTCCAGCTCAAGGGCTTTTCGGATGCTGGAGAGCGCTTCGCCGCGGCGGTTGCCGTCGTGCCATGCAAGGGCCAGGTTGTAATGCAGGCCTGCATCCTTGGGGGCGATGCCGAGGGCGCGGTCGTATTCCTCCACGGCCTCCCGCCATTTGCCCTGACGCCGAAGGGCGATGCCCAGACGGTTGAAGGTATCGATGTCGCTTTCGTCGAGCTTGTCCTTTTTGGCGTCCAGCGACTCCTTGAGATACCGCGCGGCCATGCCCGGAGCCTGCTTCTCCACGGCAGTGGCGATGCCTGAGGCCACGCTGGAATAGAGTGAAGGCAGCTCTTCCTGCACCAGTTCCAGACAGCGGTCGAAGTATCCTTCGGCGCGCTCCTGATCGTCCCGGCGCATGTAGGCTTCACCAATCTCCTGCTTGCGGGTGGGGTTGAACGGGCTGATCCAGTCCAGCTTGGTTAGGTATTCCAGAACCTTGTCGTCATTCAGCCCTTTGAAGGCCGTCACGAGCCGTTTCAAAGGTTCCAGATACAGCTCTGCCTCGGTGTGGGCACGCAGGTAGGAGCTGATGGCCGCTTCCCGGTTATCCTGCGCCATGTGGATGTCGCCGAGCAGCATGAGACCGGCCGGGCTGCCGGGTTTGATTTCGAGAATGCGGTGGGCCACGGCTTCGCTGCCGTCATAATCGCCGTCCTCAAGCCGTTGATGGCCTTCCGACATGAGTGTTCGCAGGTCGTCCGGCGGCTTGATGGCGTTGGACATCTTTTCGAGCATGTTGTTGATCGAAACAGGCTTTACCACTACTCCGGCAATGCCCAGCTCGAACAGGTAGGCGATGTTCCCGGCCTGAACTTCGGCCGTGAGGAGGACAATCTTTGTGTCGGGATACTGCTGTGACACGGTCAGTATCACGTCGGTCCCGGAGCGGCCGTTGAAGCGGTGCTCGACCAGGAGCAGGGACGGGCGTTTGGCTTGCGCAAGCTCCTTGAGCGTGTCCATGGCCGTTTTCCGGCTGGCGGTGCTCACGAGGCAGTCCTTGCGGGTATCCACCACGCGGTGAATGGCGGAGCGCAGGGTGCGGTGGATGACCTTGTCGTCCGACAGGGCCACCACCACGCCGTTGCGATGTTCGACGAAATCTACCAGTGAACTCAGGCCGGGTGAGGCCATCCGTCCCTCCCCGTTTGTGCTCGACGTCGTTACGGCCGCGGGATCAGCTCAGGACCTTCTTGAGAGCCTGAAGCTTCTTCGTGCCGCGCCCCTTGGGGTTGATCCGTGCCGCTTCCTCGAAGAAGGGCCGGGCATCGTTATAGCGGCGAAGCTCCACGTACATGTTGCCGATGTTCAGGCTGACGCCTTCCTTTTCCTTGAAAAAGTCCGGATTGATATTCAGCGCCTTTTCCATGGCGTCGATTCCCTCGCGACGCTGTCCGCCGTCGTGGTAGGCGAGGCCCATGTTGTAGTACAGGCCTTCGTCATTGGGAGAGATGGTGAGCGCGCGCTCATAGTTCTCTATGGCCTCGCGCCATTTGCCCTGACTGCGCAGGGCGATGCCCAGGCGGTTGAAGGTACCGATGTCGTCCTTGCTGAGGTTGTCGCCCTTGAGGTCCAGCACCTTGACGAGGTACTTCTCGCTCATGCGGGGCGAAACCTTGGAAACGGAGGAGGCCACTCTGTCGGCCACTCCGGCCACGAGACTCATGGCTTCCTTGGTGGCGGTGTCGATGGCCTGGTCGAAGTATTTCTCGGCGCGCTCCAGCTCGTCACGCTCCACATGCACCGCGCCGATTTCGCATTTGCGTTCGGTGTTCAGCGGGCTCAGGCGGTCGAGTTTCTTGAGGTAGGAAAGGTACTGCTCCTGATCGTGACCCTTGTAGAAGTTTGCCAGCTTCTTGATGGGCTCCAGATACAGTCGCGAGCTTTCGTGCGCGGCCATGTATGCTTCCTGCGCCTTGTCGCGCTTGTTTACGTCGAGGTAGATGTCCCCGGTGAGCATCAGCGCCGCGGGGCTGCCGGGCTTGAGCTTGAGAATCTTGGCGCAGATGCCGAGCGCTTCCTTGTGCTTGCCCTGATCCAGCAGGAGCTTGCCGGTGTGCATGAGTTCCGAGAGCTTGCCCTGCGGCTTGATGGTGAAGGCCAGCTTTTCGATGATGTTGTTCACCGAAGCGGGCTTGGAGATGACGTTGTTCACGCCGATCTCGTAGAAATAGGCGATGTTCTCCCGCCGCGTTTCACCGATGAGCACGATGATGCGGATGTCCGGGTACATGTTCTTGAGCGCCAGAATGAAGTCGGTGCTGGGCTTGCCCTGCACCATACGCTCCACACAGACGACGACGGGCATCTTGCGCTCCATGAGCGCCTTGATGGCCTTGGCGGCGGGGCCGGTGTTCTGCACATGATAGAGGCAGTCCCGCTTGGTTCCGATGGTCTTGACGACGGTGGACCGAAGGGTCTTGAAGAAGAGCGGGTCTTCGCTCAGAAGGACTATATTGCCGTTTTCCTTCTCAAAGTAGTCGAAAACAACGGCATCATATCGTTTGTCAGCCATGCATTGCTCCAGTGAACGCCTCAGGCGTCCACGCTGTCTCCGGGTTGCGGCACAAAGCCGTCAACGCCCGATTCGGACAGTTTTGAATCGACGTCGCGCAGTCTCTCCGCGGCCAGTCGTCTGTTGAGGTGAACGAGAGCGAGCTTCCCGGCCCGTGCCCGTTTCATCATCGTAATCGCTTCTTCCACTGATCCATGTCCGTCCACTGGGCCAGTAAAGATATACGACTCCTGAATCAAAAGGTCACAATTTCTTGCAAGTTCAACGCTCTCTTCCGTGGGAGCGCCGTCGCCGGAATAGAAGACGCACTTGCCGTCCCTTTCCAGTCGGATGGCGAGGCTCTCAATGGAGTGCCCGCTGTGAGCGAAACGCACCCTGAAGCCGTGAACCGTATCGGAACCACCGGCGGCTGCGTTCTTGTAGCGCAGTTCAAATCCCAGTTTGTCGCGCAGGCCGGGATAGGCCATGTCCAAAAGCCATTCCACGCGGCGGTGAATGCCTTCACGCCCCATGAGAGTGAGCGGCTGTGATCGGCCGTCTTCGTTCATTCGAGCCACCAGCCACGGCAGTCCGAACCAGTGATCGGCGTGAAAATGACTTATCCATACCGCGCTTAAATCCAGCGGTGTTTCGGAGTGTCGCCAGAAGGCGGGAGCTGCGGTGAATCCGCAGTCGAGCAGTATGGAGGCACCTTCGGACTCCAAAAGGATCGAGGTGTTGGGAAAAGTCTCGTCAAAAGCTTCCCCGACACCGACAAAAGTGCAGCGCATGAGGTCTCCCCGGTTCATCTTGAACGGTCTTGAAGAGACTACCTTAACGGTGTGGGCAAGTCATCACCGTTATATTGTGAATCAGTATGAAATTTTCCACCCGGAGAGGAGGGAATCGAATGAAAGATTGACTCCGAGCAGTTCCTTGAGCAGCGGTTCTTCCACCTTGGGACCGCTCTCCAGCGGGACCGGACCTTCGAGCCCGGCAAGCCGTTTGAGTTCGCGGATGGCGTTTTCGCGGCTGCCCAGTGCATCCACGAGCCCGTAGGCCATGGCCTGACGTCCGGTAACGGCCCGGCCGTCGGCGATGGAGGCCACCTGTTCGCGCTTCATGCCGCGGGCTCTGGCCACGTCTTCCACGAACTGGTCGTGCAGGTCGTCAATGACGCTTTGCAGCTGTTGGCGCTGTGCAGGGTCCAGTTCCTTGAGGGGGGTTCCGGATGCCTTGAAGCGACCGGTCGTCAGAACCTCGGGCGTGATGCCGAGCTTTTCCAACGCATCGCGCAGGGTGACGAATTCCACCTTTACACCGATGCTGGCGGTGAGGGAGCCGGGGTTTGCGTAAATCTTGGTGGCAGGGGCGGACGCGTAGTAGCCGCCGCTTGCGGCGACAGTGGAGAATGAAGCGACCACCGGTTTCACTTCAGCCAGCGATCTGACGGCCTGATACAGCTCCTGGGAGGGAGCCACGGCGCCACCGGGAGAGTTGACCCGAAGCAGGACGCCCTTGACGGTGTCGTCCTCGCGGAGCTTGCGCGCGAACTCGACCATGTCGGCGGAGTCCATGATGACGCCGTCCACGCGGAGTTCCCCGAGGCGTTCACCGGCGAAAGCGCCGGATTCCGCACTACGGAAAAGGGCCATGGCCCCCGTAACGAGGGCCACGGCCATTATGATCAGGATCACCCCGAAAAGGAAGGGGTGCCGCTGCGAGAAACGCAGGCGTTTTTCCATTCAGTCTTACTCGTCAGCCTCTCCGGCGACTTCTTCAAGCTTTTCGCGCAGCAGGTCGCCCAGGGTCGGAGCACCGGAATCGGTGGTTCCGCCGTAGGTCTTGCTGGCGGGCTTGCGCGCGGGAGCGGGCTCTTCTTCGGTGGTCTGCTTGATGGACAGGCCCAGGCGGCGTTCGTCAGCGGAGACGTGGATGACCTTCGCCTCGATGGTGTCGCCTTCCTTGTAGATCTCGGACGGGCTCTTGACCTTCTTGCGGGAGATCTCGGAAACGTGCACCAGACCTTCGATGCCTTCCTCGACTTCCACGAACAGACCGAAGTCGGTGATGTTGGTGACGGTACCGTTCACCAGCTGTCCGACAGGGTACTTGCCCGGGACCTGAGTCCAGGGGTCTTCGGCCAGCTGCTTGACGCCGAGGGTGAACTTCTCGTTTTCCTTGTCGACGGTGAGGACCTTGGCCTGCACCACGTCACCGGTCTTGTAGACTTCCGACGGGTGGCGGATCTTCTTGGTCCAGGAGATGTCGGAAACGTGGATGAGGCCGTCGATGCCTTCCTCGATGCCGATGAACACGCCGAACTCGGTGATGTTCTTGATGGAGCCTTCGAGGACGGTACCTTCGGGGTACTTCTCGGCCACCACGTCCCACGGGTTCGGGTTGACCTGCTTCATGCCAAGAGAGATGCGCTTCTTGTCCTGGTCCACGCCGAGAACGATGACGTTCACTTCGTCGCCAACCTTCACCATCTGGGAGGGGTGACGCAGCTTGCGGGTCCAGCTCATCTCGGAGATGTGCACGAGGCCTTCCACGCCGGATTCGAGTTCCACGAACGCGCCGTAATCGGCCAGGTTGGTGACCGTACCGACGTGCTTGCTTTCCTCGGGGTACTTCTCGGCGATGTTTTCCCACGGATCGGGAACGAGCTGCTTGAGGCCGAGGGAGACCTTCTGGCCTTCCTTGTCGAAGTTGAGGATCTTCAGTTCGAGATCGTCGCCCAGCTGGACCATTTCCTTGGGATGCTTGATGCGCTTCCAGGACATGTCCGTGATGTGCAGCAGGCCGTCGAGGCCGCCGAGGTCGATGAACACACCGTATTCGGTGATGTTCTTGACCTTGCCTTCCACAACCTGACCCTCTTCGAGGGTTTCGAGCAGCTTTTCACGCTGTTCGGCGCGCTGCTCTTCAAGCAGGACGCGGCGGGAGACGATGACGTTGCTGCGACGACGGTTGATCTTGAGAATCTTGAAGTCAAAGCTCTGATCGACGAGGGCGTCCATGTCGGGAACGGGGCGCAGGTCCACGTGGGAGCCGGGCAGGAATGCCTCGACGCCACCGAGATCCACAGTGTAACCGCCCTTGATGCGACGGATGATGCGGCCGGGGACCACGCCATCCTGCTCCTGGAGTTCTTCCAGTTTATCGAAAAGCTGCATCCGCTTGGCCCGCTCGCGGGACAGGTTGATGGAGCCTTCACCTTCGTCTTTGTGAACCACGAATACGTCAACCTTGTCGCCGACTTCGACGGTCAGGTTGCCTTCGGCGTCAGTGAACTCTGCTGTGGGGATCTGTCCCTCGGACTTGAAGTTCACGTCCACGAGCACGTGGTTTTTGTCCACCTTGACGACTTCACCGTTTACGATGGTGCCTTCGTCAAGTTCCCCAAAGTCGGAATTGAGATAATCTTCGAGGGCGGCCTCGAAGTTCATTTCCATTTCAGGGGATTCGATTTCATTGTTCTTTTCCATTGTTACCTCCAACAACAGCCTCGGACGAATTTCGCATATATATTTTTTGGCAGGGACTTCCTCCAGTCGTGACGTCCGGTCCGAGGTGCCGGGTCCGTTTCTGTTGGATTGGCTCCGGGAGCCAGTCCACGGCCGTTATGCCGTGTGTTTCACAAGCCTTTCTCATTGAAAAAAGCTTATGAGAGCTATCACCCTTAACGGAAATCGCACCACCTGTAAACAGCTTTTGGCAGTCTATTTTCGGTTGGGTTTTCCATGTCGGGTAAGACGAGGCCGGAGCCGCCCCCATGGAGCGCCTCCGGCCAGAAAAGGTTTCACGTATTGTACGGGGTTAGCCGCGACAATTGTGCTTCATGCTGTCGCCTTCCACGATGAAGCCGACGGTCTCGGCGATGTTGGTGGCGAGGTCGCCGACGCGTTCAAGGTGCCTTGCGCCGATGATGGCGTGCACTCCGCGCTCCACGATACGCGACTCGGTGACCATGTCGTTGATGAATTCCTTGAGCAGCTGCACGGTGAGTTCGTCGGCCTTGTCATCGGTGCGGCAGACCTGCTCGGCGAGGCGTACGTCGTTGTCCACGAAGGCCTTGAGCGAGTCGGCGAGCATGCCCTTGGCGGTGTCGGCCAGCTTTTCCATCTTGGTGTTGAAGGGAAGCGGCGGGCGCGAACTCAGGAACATGGCGCGGTGCGAGAGGTTCACGGCCTCGTCTCCGAGCCGTTCGAGGTTCACGGTGATGCGCATGGTGCCCACGATGGTCCGCAGGTCCACGGCCATGGGTTGGTCCAGCGCGAGCAGTTCAAGGTTGAACTTGTCGATTTCGTCCTCAAGGTCGTTGATGGCGGTGTCGCCCTTGATGACTTCCTCGGCAAGGTCGGCGTCCCCTTCAAGATACGCCTTGGTTGCCTTGTGCACTGCGGATTCCGCAAGTGCGGCCATGCGAAGAACCATGAGTTTGAGTTCTTCGAGCTTTTGGGTGAAATGCGCTCTTTGTTCCATAATGCTCTCCCGCTGTACGACTTAACCGAACCGGCCGGTGATGTAGTCTTCGGTCTGCTTGTTCTTTGGTTTCGTGAACATCTGCTTGGTGCTGTCGACCTCGATGAGCCTGCCCATGTAGAAGAAGGCGGTGCGGTCCGACACGCGGGCGGCCTGCTGCATGCTGTGCGTCACGATGATGATGGTGAAGTTCTTCTTCAGCTCGTGGATCAGGTCTTCGATCTTCTGCGTGGCGATGGGGTCGAGCGCGGAGGCCGGCTCGTCCATCAGCAGCACCTCGGGTTCGACGGCCAGAGCGCGCGCGATGCAAAGCCGCTGCTGCTGTCCGCCGGAAAGCCCCAGCGCCGAGGTGTTCAGGCGATCCTTGACTTCATCCCACAGCGCGGCGCCTTTGAGGCTTTCCTCCACGCGTTCGTCGATGAAGACGCGGTCCTTGATGCCGTTGACCCGCAGCCCGTAGGCCACGTTTTCGGCAATGGTCTTGGGAAAGGGGTTCGGCTTCTGAAAGACCATGCCGATGCGTCTGCGCAGGGATACCACGTCGAGTCCCGGGGCGTAGATGTCTTCCCCGTCGAGCGTTATCTTGCCTTCGACGCGAGTGCCCGGGATGAGGTCGTTCATGCGGTTGATGCACCGCAGGAAGGTACTCTTGCCGCAGCCGGAGGGACCGATGAGAGCCGTGACCCGGTTCTCTTCAAAGTCCATGGTGATATCTTCCAACGCCTTGAAGTCGGAATAATAGAAATCCAGATTCGTGGAAGTCACCTTCACGTTGCCCATAATGCCACTCCGTTCGGATTCGTTGTCTGTTTTCCGGCAGGTCCCGGAACTCAGTACGGCTACTCTTCCCCGGTTACACGGCAATGACCCGTTTGTTACATTTGAGCGACGGACGAGGGTGCTTTTCCCCCGGACGCTCAGCGAACCGTCAGGCTGAGCAGTCCTTTTTGCCCGTCGGCAACCGGCGGCCCGTCCGGCAGGACGGCATCTTCCCTGTAATGGATGACGAAACGCACCTTGTCGGAGTGTACCCCGGCGACCACGTGCCGCACCGGTGCCGAATCGATGCGAAAGACGTTTTCACCCCGAATGTCCCAGCTGCCCGGGATGTCGATCACGAACCGCTTGGGCGCCTGCAGCGTGAACCACTTCACCGGATCGGAAGGCGAAGCCCCGACCACGTTGAGCGTGAACCCGCCGTCCTCGGGCACCAGCGAGAAGTCCGATATTTCTCTGGGGGCTTGGGCTGTTTCGGCTTCGGTCTTCCCGGCATCTTCCGCGACATCGTCGGCTTTTGCCGTGGGCTTTTCCGCTACGGAGTCGGTGTCGTCATTTCCTGTTCGCTCAGCAGCATCCTTTCCTGACCGGGCCGGCTCCATCTCAGTTGGCGTTTCGCCTGCCTTTGCTGCGGATGCGTTCTGCGAGTCCTGGGGGGCGACTGGGTCTTCCACGACGACCACGTTCGGATCCACGGCTCGGCGGATTTCCGACGCGGCCAGTTTGTCGGCTCCGCCGGGATTTTCCGAACCCACGAGGATGACGCCCGCGGCGGCTGCGGCGGTGATGACGAAAGCGAGTATGCGACCGATGTTGCCCATAGGGTATGTCTCCAGTATCCGTTCTTATCTCAAGGAGGCGCGGTTGGCAAACCGGCTCAGGTGTTTTCCCAGAACTCCGCCAGATGCCCGGCCACGCGCGCGTCGCTCCAGAAGCGCTCCATGAACGCCCTCGAACGCAGGCCTGTCTGTTGGCACAGCTCCCGGTCCGCATCCAGAACGGTCAGCGCATCGCGAAGCGAGTCGCGATCCCTTGCGATGACCCACGGCAGCTCGGGGGCGCCAGTGAATTCGTGAATGCGTTCCATGTTCCATTCATCAAGTCCCGCGATGACGGCAAGCCCCTGCGACAGACCTTCGAGACTGCTTACCCCGTAGTAGCCCTGCATATGGTCGAAAAGCACATGGCAGCGGCGTTTGCGCTCCAGACATTCGCGGTTGGGCACGTCGTCGATGAGGTCAAGTTCGATTTCGATGCCTCGTTCCGAAAGCTCGCCAACGGCTGCCAGCAGGTCGTCCGTGTTCTTGAGGTCCTTGCGGGTCGGCGAGTGCGCCACCCTGAGCGGGGCCTCTCGTGGGTCGATACCGGAAGGAGTGAAGCCGGGGTCATCCAGCGGCACGAGGTTGGGCTGCCAGCGGGCTTCGGGCAGCAGGCGCAGCAGGTCCGGCGTGCTTACCAGCAGATTCCGGCGTCCGAGCCGCGCGTATTTTTCGCGAAAGGTCTCCGGCGCGGAGCGAAAGTCATGGTGCCCGTGATGATGATGCACGATAGCCTTGCCCGCGAGGTGGTCGGCGGGCAGGAAGGGACCGAAGCGGGTGAACTCGTCCGCCGTCATGTGGAAATGCAGAATGTCGCTGGTCTGAAAGAGCCTTTCCAACTCGGCGAGGCCGTTTTCATCCAGATCAGGAACGTGCAGGTCCTTTTCCCACGAATGGGTATACCGGGTTTCCAGCGTGGCTATGCGGCAGGTATGTGCAGTGTGGCGGTTCACGGCCCGGCAGAACTGGATGCCGGTGCCTGCGGGGTCATTGATGGCGAGCATGAGGATGTTCATGTGCTGCTCCGCTTGTGGCCGAAGGTCACTTCAAGGCGGTCCATGTAGTCATCGAGAAAGGCGATGATTTCGGCGCAAGTCTTTACTTCCTGTGCCACGGCGGCCTGTTCCAGTTCGCGGGCCTTACGGTCCAGTTCCTTTAATCCGTAGGCAGCGGCGGAGCCTTTGATGCGGTGTGCTATTTCGGCCAGCAGGGGCATATCTTCGGCCGCAAGTGCGTTCGCAAGGTCCTTCTGCTCGCGCCGCCGGATTTCGAGGTACCGGTCCATGATCGGTTCCAGCATGGGGTCAACGCGGACCCGGATGGGTGTTCGCTCTTCGTCGCCGCTCATTCAGCAGGATCCTTTTCCACCTTGTGCAGCGCTTCGCTGCGATCGGGGCTCAGGTCCACGCCGCCGAGGAATTCCGGCAGCGTCATGGAGAACTCCCGCTCCACGTCGATGCGGGCCACCAGCTTGTCAAAGGAAACGTCGAGCACGTGCCCGCCGCGCGTTCCGTCGTCTGAGATGAAGTGCCAGTGGAATCCCGGCACATTGACACCTTTCATGAAGCCGGGCGTCCACAGGCCCACGAGGGTGCCTTCGAGGCCGGTGAACTTCACGATGACCTGATCCTTCATGGCTTCGACGAGCGGCCTGTAGGGCTTGATCTGGGCAGGTATCGCGCGTGTCTTGATCATCTCGAAACGGCCTTCGATGCGCACGGCGTGAAAGAAATTCTCTGAGACCAGCCGGTCGAGCATGGCCTTGTTGAGCGAGTCGAGGTCGCTTACGGCGTCGAGGGAGGCGATGGAGTCTTCTTCAAAAGTCGTGACCGTGGCGAACGGGGTCCGGTCGGACGGCTCCGCCGTGACGACCTCGCCGCCTGCTTGTACGTGGTAGGCTTTGCCGTCGAGCACCACCAGTTCGCCGTCGAGACCGTTGAGGGTGCCGAGGCCGAACCCGCCGCGTTCCAGCAACTGTTCCATGCTCAGGTCGCCGTCGTACCTGCCGGCGAGCAGGGCGTCGATGGTGGAGTATTGATATATGCCGCCAGCGCGGGCGGATGTCGCGATGAGTATCAGAAGCGCCGCGAGCGTTGCTATTTTCTTCATGACAGGAATCTCCTTGGTGCGGGGCCGGCTATCGGCCGGAGGGTTGCGCCGGGGGCTGGTCGGCGAGCCGTTTCATCCAGACTTCGCCCGAATGGGTCAGGTAGTGGATCTTGCGTCCCCGGTTGCCGCCCACGTCCATGGTTTCCACGCGCAGGCCCCAGTCGGAGAGCATTTTTTTGGCGGCATCCACATTGCGCTGTCCCACGTTGTAGGTGCTGTGCTCGGTATGCCGCACCGCCAGTCCGGAAGCGCCGCCGAAGAGCTTGACCTGCAACTCGGAAATGGGAACGCGCAGTTTGTTCATGCCCTGGAGCATGTTGGAAATGGCGGTGTCCACGTACCGGCATATCTGCGGATCACGTTCCCCCCGCCGCTGCCCTTCGAGCGAGTCGGGCAGAAAGGCGTGGCAGATGGCGCCTATCCCCTTGCCCGGATGCGTCATGGTCACGGCCACGCAGGATCCGAGCACCGTGGTGACCATGGTGGGCTGAACGGCGAGGTAGCAGTCGCCAGTCTGGAGAAAGACACTGGGGAATTCTTCTTTTTTCTGCATCACGCTCGCCCGGAAATCATGAAAAAATTCGGATACGGGTTCTTCAAATCAAGCACGGCGTCCAGCGCAAGTCAACCGCTGTGCGCATTTTTGGCCACTTGCGAGTCTATCTTCTGGACCAGAACGAGGGACACGGCGGCCATCACCGCGGCAGCCGCGAAGACCGCCCTGTAATCCGCCAGCCAGGCCAGACCGCCCATGGCCGGGATGAACACCGCCGCGATATGGTTGATGGTGAACCCCATGGCCATGCCGGAGGCGATGTCGCCGGGGTCGGCGATCTTCTGGTAGAAGGTGCGCACCGCGATGGCGAAGTTGAAGAAGATGTTGTCCAGCACGTAGAGGGCCCCGGCCACCAGCGGGCTGTCGGTCAGCGCGTAGGCCGTGAACACCAGCACGAGCGCGCCGTATTCGAGGCTGAGCACCTTGCGCTCGCCGAAGCGGTTCACCGCACGGCCGATGATGGGGTTCACGTACCAGTTGATGACGTTGTTGAGCACGAACAGGATCGTCACTTCCTGCACGGAATAGCCGAACTTCTCCACCAGCAGGAACACGGCAAAGGCCACGAATATCTGTCTGCGTCCCCCTGAAAGGAACGTCAGCGCGTAAAAGAGCCAGTAGCGCTTGCGCAAAAACAGCTTCTTTTGCTGCGGGGCTATTTCCTTATGGGTCGGGTCCTGCATGAAGGCCCAGATGCCGGTGAGCACGGCTACGGCTCCGGCACAGACGAACATGGTGGTGTATTCGGTAAAGGATGCCGCGGCGAAGATGATGCCGCCCACAAGGATATTGGTCAGGGCCGCGAAGCTACGCAGTTTGCCGAGCACCAGCGGGGCTTCGGTATGTCCGAAGTATTGCAGCGTCAGGGACTGGTTCATGGTTTCGTAATAATGAAAGCCGAAACTCATGACGAGGGTGGCAAAGATGATGCCTCCTGTGGAGGGCATGAAACCGGTCATGGCCACGCCGATGCCCAGCACCCCGACGGAGAGCGCGGCGAGCCGGTGTTCGCGAACAATCAGCAGCACGTAAACGGCCAGCAGCGCGAGGAACCCGGGCACTTCCCGAAGCGACTGGACGATGCCCATGTCGAAACCGCCAAGCCCGCCGACTTCCACGGCGAAGTTGTTCAGAAGCGTCCGCCAGCCCTGAAACGCTGCGTGCGCGCCAAGCGTCAGCACCAGCAGAAATATGTACATTCGTTTGCTGCGATCCGAAATCATGGGGTCTCCTCGGGGGTGCCGAACATATGCCTTTATTCCCTCATTGATCAAGGGTAAGCTTCCGCCGCCCGTCCATGGCCGGTTATGCAGCCCCGAAAACGGCCGGGCAAGGAGTTCTCATGCGCGATGATATGATATTGGTCAGCGCCTGTCTTGCGGGGGTGAAGTGCCGTTACGACGGCGGCGACAACGAGCATCCGGACGCAGTGCGGCTGGTGGAGCAGGGACAGGCGATTCCCGTGTGTCCCGAGCAGCTTGGTGGTTTGCCCACGCCGCGCAATCCCGTGGAGATTCGGGACGACAGGGTGGTGGACGAGAGCGGCACCGACTTCACTGAGCATTTCCAGCGCGGGGCACAGGAGGCCGTGAAGCTGGCCGTCCGTGCTGGATGCCGAACCGCCCTGTTGCAGCCGAGGTCCCCTTCCTGCGGCTGCGGGATGATCTATGATGGTACCTTTCAAAGGCGGTTGATTCCCGGTGACGGGTTCCTCGCAAGGGCTTTGCGCCGGGCAGGGATCGAGCCCGTGGCGGCGGAGGACCGGGACTGAGATGGCCTCGCTTCCGTATTACGTTCGCAGGAATCCCCGTGCCAAGCGGGTTATCGTCAAGCTGCTTCCCGGCACCGGTCTTCAGGTGGTGTTGCCGCCGGAGGCACCGGAGTCCATGGTGTCAGATGTGTTGCGCGAGAAGCGTGCGTGGATCGAATACTCCGCCCGCTCCATGGTGGAGCAGGGACGTCCGCCGTGGCCTGAAGCGCATGAGCTGCCGTCGCGAGTGGATTTCCCGGGCGTTGGGCTGGGGTTCGAGGTCCGCCGCGTGGAGCGCGCAGGAGTGGTCCGTCTGCGCGGAAACGCCGCTTCGATCATGCTTTCCGGTCCTACAGGGGCCGAAGACGCGATGTTCGAACGTCTCAGGGATTTTGTCAGGCGAACGGCGCGGGAGCATCTGCCGCCCATGTTGCGCAACGTGGCCGATGAGCTTGGTCTTGCCTTCGACTCCGTGACCATCCGCAGCCAGAGCCGACGCTGGGGCAGCTGTTCGTCGCGCGGGCGCATCAGCCTCAACTGCAAGGCCCTGTTCCTGTCCCCGGAGTTGTTGCGGCACCTGATGATCCATGAACTCTGCCACCTGAGGCATCCCAACCATTCCAAATCCTACTGGCGACTGGTGGAGCGGTTTCAGCCGGGCTACCGCGAGCTGGAGTCCCACTTGAGCCACGGCATGGGATTCGTGCCGGGCTGGATGAACGATTCCCCGTCGGCAAAAGTCCCAAATGGATTCTTTTCAATAAAACGACTCTAAGGTATACGGGATTTCCCCACGAGGCCTATCCGGAAAACAATGCAGTTGTTCCAAGGGGGCCCCAATGCAATCCAGAAGAGTTCCCGTTCTGGCCAAAATGATGATCCCGTTCACGGTGCTGGCGATCATTCTGGTCGGCGTGGGCTGGTACATCATCTCTTCCAATTTCGGAAAACTTGAGCACTCGTTCGTCGAGATGCTCGTGGATTCCAAGACGAGTCAGGTCGAGCAGGCCATATCGTCCGCCGAGGACGGCGCACAGGCCATGGCGGCTCTGTTCAGCGCCGATCCCGCCATTCGCGACGCCTTCCGCACGGCGCGCTCGGGCGATATGGATGATCCGCGCTCTCAGCAGGCGCAGGCCGCACGCGAACGAATCCGTAGCGTGATGCAGCCGAATCTCGAAGGATACCAGTCGGTGACCGGCTCCAAGTTCCGGCTGCACTTCCATCTTCCGAACGGCCGAAGCCTCGTGCGTCTCTGGCGTGGCAAGCAGGCCAAGCGCAACGGGCAATGGATCGATATCTCTGACGATATTTCCTCGTTTCGCAAGACCGTGCTGGACGTCAATGCTTCCGGCAGTCCCGTGAAAGGCATCGAGCCCGGACGCGGCGGTTTTTCCATTCGCGGCCTTGTCCCGGTGAAGGGCGAGGAGGGGGAAACGCTCGGTTCATGCGAGGTGCTGGTAGGGTTTTCCGACGCCCTCAAGCCGCTGGCAAGCGACGAATCCTCGTCCATGCTCGTATACATGAACGCCGACCTGCTTCCCGTCACCACCAGGCTTCAGGACGCTGCCCAGTACCCGCTGCTGGACGGCAGGTTCGTGCTCACCTCCGGAAAGGACGATCAGACCACGCGCGATCTGGTGTCCTCGGAGTTCGTGCAGAGCGGCACCGACGGGCGAAGCGTCAAGCTGGTGGGCAACAAGGCGCTCACTGCCTTTCCCGTGCGGGACTACAAGGGGCGTCAGGTGGGCGTCATCGTCATCGGCATGGACATCTCCGGACCGCTGGCCCTGATCGCCGACCTGAACTGGATCATCGGCGTCTTGGTCGCGGTCTTCGTGATCATGTCCTTCCTCGGGGCTTACTACGGCCTCAAAAGGGTGATATCCCGTCCGCTGGCCGAGAGCGCGGACTTTGCCGGACAACTGGCGAAAGGCGACCTCGGCGCAAGCATCAGCTACCCGCACAATGACGAAGTGGGCGATCTTGCCGGCGCACTGACAGCCATGATCAGCAAGTTGCGCGAGATCGTTTCCCGCGTGCTGGAGAGCGGCCAGTCCGTAGCCGAAGGCAGCCGGGTGCTGAACGAGTCTTCATCCAGTCTTTCCGACAGCGTGGAGCAGCAGGCGAGTACCATGGAAGAAGTGTCGTCATCGGTGGAAGAGGTCTCTGCGGGCATTGCCGCGAATACCGAAAATGCCCGGCGGACACGCGAGATTGCCGAGAAGACGGCCGAATCCGCACTGGAAGGCGGAGAGGCGGTGGCCGAAACCGTGGCGGCCATGAAGGACATTGCCGAACGCATTTCCATCATCGAGGAAATAGCCAGACAGACCAACCTGCTGGCACTGAACGCGGCCATCGAGGCAGCGCGGGCCGGAGAACACGGCAAAGGGTTTGCGGTGGTGGCCGGAGAGGTTCGCAAACTGGCGGAGCGCAGTGGTCAGGCCGCGGCGGAGATCGCCACCAAGTCTTCGGAGAGCCTCGGTGTGGCGGAAAAGGCGGGGCGCATCATTCAGGACATCGTGCCGGAAGTGCAGCAGACCGCCAAGCTCGTGAGCGAGATAACCGAGTCGAGCGAAGAGCAGAGCATAGGCTCCCGGGAGATAGCCGGAGCCATCACCCAGATGGATACCCTGTTGCAGACCAACGCCGCCAATGCCGAAGATGTGGCCGCATCGGCAAAACAGCTGGCCGATCTGGCGGCGTCTCTTGAGCAGACCATGTCCTTCTTCCGAATCGAAGGGCGTAGCCGTTCGGCACGTGGAATGGGGAAACCTGCGCCTACGGCGCTTCCCTCCGTGGATGAAGGCGAATTCGAGCGGTTCTGAAAAAAGTGGCGGCGCCCCGAGGGGCGCCGCCTTCAAACCATGCCGGAGCGGGTGACCACTCCTTCAAGCAGCTCGACCATCGTCCGGTCGAACTTCCCGCCATGATCGCGGATTCGGCACAGTGCTTCACGCGGGGACAGCGCCCTGCGCCACGGCCGCTCGCGAATCAAACCCTCATAAAAATTGCACAGCGAGACGATGCGGGCATAGAAAGGGATCATGTCCCCGCTGGCGCGCGTGGGGTATCCCGAGCCGTCTTCCAGCTCGTGATGGAAGAGGATGCAGTGCAGGCTCTCCTGCGGCAGGGGAAGAATGGAGCAGACGCTCACCCCGAGGGCCGGATGGGAATGCAGCTGTTCCATGTCGTGGTGTTCCAGCGCGTCCGGGGCGGCGTTGAGGATGTGCTCCGGCAGTTCCAGCTTTCCCACGTCGTGCATGAGCGCTCCCATGGAGCAGGCGGTGAGCAGTTCCCTGTCGTCCGGGGCGAATCGCGACAGCAGGCTTGCCGAAAGCACCATGCACCCCACGCCGTGAGCGTACAGGTCCTCGTTTTCCGATACCAGCCGGAAAATCTCTCGTACGCCTTCCGGGCCGGTGAAGAAGTTGGAGCCGTCGCGGATGAGCGTCTGGATTCTGCGAAAGCGGACCACGCCGCCGGGGTTGGGCAGGGAGCGGTCAAAGGCGTCCCGGGCCAGTGCGGTGGTGGCTTCGCAGAAAAAGCGCGCCCGTTCGCTGCAGGGGATGCTCTCGTCGTCGAGCAGGGTGGTCAGGTTGTCCCTGACGAAATTTACGTATGCCTTGCGCTCGGACGGGACGATGTAGAGCTGGTTGACGTCAAGTTCGGCAAGGCGCTGGCGGTGGCGCGGCGTGAAACTTTCGCCTTTGGTGGCGTAGAGCACCGGCTTGTCGTCCTGAACGAGGTAGACGGAAAAAGCGCCCACCGTGGAGGGGGAAAGCACGTGTGCAGAGATGGGCACCAGCCCCTTTCCGTTTGGAAAGGATGGCCTGCCGTCCTGTATGGATGTGTCCCTGCTTCCGCTCATGGCTGTTCCCTGAAGGGCGCCAGACGGACCTGTGCCGGAGATGAAGAGGTCCGAGTCGGACCGAAGGGCGTCCCGGCAACCCGGCCGTCTGCTTGAGACCCGTGGCTTTCCGTCCCCGCCTCGCGGCGGGTTTGGCATTTTCTGACGCGAAAAAATTCTCTATAACGATGGGCCTGATTTGTAAAGCCTATCCACGATTCAAGAAAACGGGGGCTTGCGTCGATCGACGCAAGCCCCCGTGCAAAAGGTCGTCAAAGACCGTTATTCGTTCTTGAGCCTCGTGATGAGGTCATTGAGTTCGGTGGCCATGTTCGCCAGTTCGCCGATGGCATCACTGGAGTGCTGCATGGCTTCGGCTGTCTGGTCGGAGATGCGGTTGACCTCGTCCACGGAGCGGCTGATCTGCTCGCTTGCCGAAGACTGCTCTTCGGACGCCGTTGCGATGTTGCGAACCTGGTCGGCGGTTTCGCGCACGATGGTCACGATCTCTTCAAGGGAGTTGCCCGCGTCGCCCGCGAGGGAGGTGCTGCGGGTGACCGCGTCCGCGGCGATGTCCATGCTCTCGATGCTGTCGCGCGTGCCCTGCTGGATCTGGCCGACCGAATCCTCCACGTCCTTGGTGGCGTTCATGGTCTTTTCCGCCAGCTTGCGGACCTCATCCGCGACAACGGCGAATCCGCGTCCGGCCTCGCCTGCCCGGGCCGCCTCGATGGCCGCGTTCAGCGCCAGCAGGTTGGTCTGGTCGGCGATGTCGGTGATGACGTTCATGATCTCGCCGATGCCTTCGGCCTTCTTGCCGAGTCCGGAGAGCTGCTCCTTCATTTCCTGAGAGCGGCTGCTCACTTCGCCGATGGCCTGCACCAGCGTGGAGACCACTTCGGAGCCGTTGCGGGCCTGACCGCTCGCGCCGTCAGCACTCTCCGCGGCAAGGGAGGCATTGCGCGCGACTTCGAGGACGGAGGCGTTCATTTGTTCCATGGCGGTGGCCGCTTCGGAAGCCATGGAACTCTGGGATTCGGCGCCGCTGCTGGCCTGTCGCACCTGCCCGGTGAGTTCCTCGGAGGATGCGGTGATGCGGCGCACAATGCCCTCAAGGGCCTCGGCAGCCTGAAGCGCACCCTGCTTCTTGGCGATCTCCGCCTGCTGGCGCGCTTCTTCGGCTTCTTCGGTGGCCACGCGGGCAGCCTTGGTCTGTTCTTCCGCTTCGGCGGATTTCTGTTCAGCGGTGTCGATCATCTCCACCAGATTGGAGACCATCTTGCGGAGCACGTCGGCCAGTACGCCAATCTCGTCTTTCTGATGGATGTCCACCTTGGTGTCCAGGTTGCCTGCGGCAACTTCTTCGGCGGCACCGACGATCCGCTTGAGGGGGCGGACGATGGTTCCGGCAACGAAGAAGATGATGATTCCGATGACCACCAAAGCCACGGCGCCCATGCCAGCGTTGATGAGCATGAGCTCCTGCGATTCGGCCATGACGCTGTCCATGGGCACGTTGACGCCGAAGAGCCATTTTACGCCGGTTCCGGCGAGTTCGAAGGGCACGAAGACGTAGTAGGTTTCCTTTTTGGTCACCTCGGACTTGGACCGCAGTTCCAGCGGCGTGCCGTTTTCCACGGCTTTTGCGAGCTGTTCGGCGTCCTGTCCGTCAAAATAGTTCAATACGTCCGTGCCGATGATGTCTTTCTTGGGGTGGGCGATGAGTTTGCCCTCGTCGCTGATGACGAAGCCGTACCCGGAGCCGAACAGGGAAATGTCTTTGACGATGTCCTGCATCCGGTTGAGGATGATGTCCGCCCCGGCCACGCCGTAGACCTCGTCCTTGACCATGACGGGAACACTGGCGGTGACCTTCATGACCTCTTCGCCGCCCCATTTTACGGTAACGGGCGAGCCCACGTAGGGCTTCTTGGTCTTGAAGGGCTTGCTGTAGAAATATCCTTTTTCACCCTCGGCCGTGTAGTTCTTCATCGCTTCGCCGACGATCTCGCCCTTGGCGTTGCGGTACCAGCGCGGAATGAAGCGGCCGGTTTCGTCGTGCATTTCGGTGCTGCCGAATGCACCGTCAACGCCGTCGAACCCGTCTTCCTTCCACACGGTCCAGATACCATCGAGGTGCGGGCTTTCCTCAAGCACGGAGCGCAACATGGCTATGGCCTTCTTTCGGCCGAAAACCCCGCGAACTTCTTTGGCACCACCCATAAATGACGCGATGGTGCGCGCGCTCTCCATGCCCTTCTCCACGGATGCCCCGATCTCGCTGCCGTAGTCCTTGGAGACCGCCGTGGCCAGCTTTTCGGCATCGCGTTTGAGCGTGTCGCTCATGCGCATGCCGGTAATGGTCATGGTGGCGATGAACACGATCACCACCGCAGTACAGATTGGAACAAGTATCTTGCTCCGCATACTCATATTCTTAAACAAGGTCGTCCTCCCGAATTAAGACTGATGCTATATGCCAAAAGGCCTCTCGCGCAGCCTGGTCCTGCATCGCGAGGGGCCCATTCGGAGAATGAAATAGCATAAATTTCCATACTCTGAAAGTGCCTGAAAAAGTGCCCAATTTTATTGCAACAATGGCTTCTTCTTTCTACGGTGTCCACGTCATGCCATTCTTCAACGCATCCGGCGTTCGCTGCATGCTTGCAGGGACCGTCTTCTTTGCCGTCGGGTCAATGCTGGTCAAACTCGCCGGTCAGGGACTTCCGCCGCTTCAGGTGCTTTTTGCGCGTGCGGTGGTCGGCATCGTCTACAGTGTGGCCCTGATCCGCGGCACCGGGGCGCCGATTCTCGGCAACCGAAAGGGGTTGCTGCTTCTGCGCGGCGTTCTCGGCTTTGCCGCCATGGGCTGCAATTTCTACTCGTTCATCCATCTACCCCTGGCAGACGCCACCGTGCTGCTCTTCCTGCATCCGGTTTTCGTGGCCCTGCTGGCCGTGCCGGTGCTTGGCGAGCGCATGACCGCCCGCGGCGTGCTTTCAGTGCTGGTCAGTTTGAGCGGGATCGTTCTCGTGACGCAGCCGTCGTTCCTGTTCGGCACGCCCATGCCGCTGCCGCCGCTCGCCGTTTCCGTGGCCATCCTCGGCGCGCTGCTCTCCAGCTTCGCCATCATTTCCGTGCGCCGGCTGGCCCAGCACGAGCATCCGCTCTCCGTCATCATCTATCCGCCCATGGTGATTCTCTTCGGCGCGCCGTTGCTCGACGGCTGGAACTGGGCCTTGCCCGACGGGACACAGTGGCTCCTGCTGGCTGGCGTGGGCCTGTTCACCAACATGGGGCAGCACCTCATGACGCAGGGCTACCAGAAGGACAAGGCCGGGCCGGTCTCCGCCATCGGCTATCTGGAAATCGTGATGGCCGCGCTTCTTGGTTGGGCCGTTTTCGGAGCGATCCCCGGCCCCATGACGCTGGCCGGATCGCTGCTGATAATCGGCGGCTCGGTGGCCCTTGCCAGAAGCGAGGCAAAGCCGATCCCGACAATCCGTCCCGGCAAGCTCCCACCACCGAAATGACGGGAGCTGATCCGAAAAGGTATGCGTCTCGAATCCAACGGTCCATTATTGACCTGAGCTGCTGCCACGGCGGACACGAAAAGGCGGCTCGGAGACCGCCTCCGAACCGCCTCTTCGCAATATGGATTTGCGATGACAACAACCGAGCGCATCAGCACTCATGGAAGTCCTTGTTGATGTAGAAGCAGAGGTCGAACAGGTTGTTGACCATGTCGTCCACCATGTCCTCCTCCTGCTCCGAAACGGTCAGCGTCTTGTTGACGATCTTGGAAAACAGCATGCCGATGAGCTGGTCGTCGTACATGCTCCAGTATTTCTGCCCCGAAGGGAATTTTCGATCGAATCCATGATAATACATAAGCGGTCCGCCTTGAAAGGTTCATGCAATGCTGCATGATTAATCGGTCGCTTTCCGAAACACTTTACGCTCGAAAGCTGGAATATTTCCCTTGCCCATGGCAGTATGCGGAAGAGGGCGCGATAATGACCGAAATTCGGCCGCTGCCATTCGATCGTCAATGTCTCGTCACGAAGCGGTGACATACCTGTATTAGTGAGACAACGCACGCAAACCAAAGGAGTCCACCGTGGCAGACAAGAAGATCCTCGTCGTAGAGGACCACAAGGACACGCGGGAGCTGCTCAAATACAATCTCGCACAGGCCGGATTCGAAGTGGCAGCAGAATCCGACGGCGCCGCCGGCCTTGAACGGGCCGCCACCTTCCTGCCCGACATGATCCTGCTCGACCTCATGCTTCCCGGCCTCGACGGTCTCGAAGTATGCAGAAGAGTCAAGCAGGACTCGGCGCTTTCGCACATCCCCGTAGTGATGCTCACCGCAAAAGGCGAAGAAATCGACCGCATCGTCGGTCTGGAACTCGGCGCCGACGATTACGTCGTCAAACCGTTCTCCCCGCGGGAACTCATCCTGCGCATCAAGGCCATCCTGCGCAGAAGCAACGAGCAGGTGAAGCAGGCTCCCAACACATGGGAACGAGACGGCCTCCACATCGACTTTGAAGCACACGAACTCAAAGTGGACGACGAACCCACACCGCTGACCGCCACAGAGTTCAAACTGCTTACCGAACTCGTCCTCGGAAAAGGCAAAGTGCAAACCCGCGACCATCTGCTCGACACCGTCTGGGATACCCACTTCGAAGGTTACTCCAGAACCGTCGATACTCACGTGCGACGCCTGCGCCAAAAACTCGGCCCCTACGCAGACTGGGTGGAAACCGTAAGAGGCGTAGGGTACCGATTCAAAGCCTGATCCGAAGCTTTTTTAAGGCCGCCTCCGGCGGGCCTTTCAGGCGGACCAAAGGGGCGGGCCCCCTTTGGAATCCCTGAGTTGTCAGCGGGGTTGCAGCTGCCGGGTTCATGCGGTCGCACTGCTCGCGTCCAAGCTGCAACCCCGCTGACGGGATTATAGTCCTGTGCGTCTTGGCTGACGGACTTCGTTAGCAGAGTTCA
>Ga0182238_1000113_pt1 | contig 27633 bp, 24 predicted proteins | sample hydfrates6_PW_90_FD_132439 | JGI IMG/M metagenome (GOLD analysis project Ga0182238, IMG submission 132439) | Subsurface microbial communities from deep shales in Texas, USA - hydraulic fracturing test 6_PW_90 | ecosystem: Environmental > Aquatic > Deep subsurface > Shale gas/oil reservoir >... | reverse complement strand
TAATAGCGGAGGGGCAACACTTGTTCCCATCTCGAACACAAAAGTTAAGTCCTCCAGCGCCTATGGTACTGCATTGGTAACGATGTGGGAGAGTAGGTCGCTGCCGGTCCTTTTTTTATTTAATTTGACTTTTTTAGAAAAAATCTAAAAAAGCACTGGAAATATAATTATATTTATGCTACAATATATTACAGTAAAAGAAAATATTAATATTTTATACTCCCCGATAGCTCAGTTGGTAGAGCAGGTGACTGTTAATCATCTTGTCGCAAGTTCGAGTCTTGCTCGGGGAGCCATTTTTATTTAGAGACCTTTAAGGGGTCTTTTTTTTATTTGAGCTAAATTTAAAATTGTAAGACTTAAAAAGTTTGAAATTTTGAAATTTAATCCCCAAATATTATATAATTAAATAAAGAAAATAAATTGCTCATAAGCTTAAAATATTTTTCTTCAAAATTTAAATTAAAGGAGTGATATGATGAAAATTAAATGGTGGGGTCATTCCTGTTTTTCGATTGAAGTAAATGGAATTAAAATCTTGACAGATCCCTATGATGATAGTCTACCTTATAAAAAATTTGATGATTATCCAGATTATGTAACTGTCAGTCACGGGCATTTTGACCACAATGCAGTAGAAAGAGTTAATGGTGATTTTAAAGTGGTAGATAGTGAGAAAGGTTTAAAAAATGATGATCTGAACATTGAAGCATTAAAATCTTATCATGATAGCAGTAAAGGTAAAAACAGAGGAGAAAATTTAATTTATTTAATGGAAATAGGAGATTATAGAATCTGTCATCTCGGAGATTTAGGTCATTTGTTAGCTGAAAAGACTATAAATAAAATTAAAAATGTTGATCTGTTACTGATTCCTGTAGGAGGAAATTATACAATTGATGCTGAGACTGCTTATAAACTTACTAAAAAAATAGAACCAAAATTAATTATTCCAATGCATTTTAAAACAGATATATTAGATTTTCCTATTACGGGTGTAGAAAAATTTACCGATAAATTCGATGAAGAAGAAGTTAATTATGTTAATGAATCTGAAATTAATCTTGATGAGACAGAAAATAAGCAGGTTATAGTTTTAAATTATAGTTAAAATAATTTAATATGGTTAGTTTATTCTATAAGTGACTTTATAAAAATATCTCAAACTGCAGTTTTATTATCATAACTGCAGTTTAAATTTTTTCTACAATTTTTTGAAAATTGTGTTGACAAACAAAAACGAATAATATATAATCATAAATGAACATAAACGAAAATAAACAATCATAAACAAACAACAATCACGAAAAGAGGTTTTATTAATGTTTGCGGAAGAGAGAAGAAAGAAAATAGTGAAATTATTAGAGAATCAAAAACGAGCAAGTGTTAATGAACTAAGCAGTAAATTTGATGTTTCACGTGCAACAATAAGAAGAGATTTAAGTGAATTAGAAAAAGAGGGATTTCTTCGTCGTACTCATGGAGGAGCTATTTTAAGTGGTAGCAGTAAACTGGAACCAAGTTTTAAAGAAAAAGAAGATAAACTGGCAAAAGAAAAAAGAAAAATTGGAAAAAAGGCAGCTGAAATAATAAGAGATGGGGATACAATATTTATTGATGCTGGAACAACTACTAGATATATTATTGACTTTTTAAAAGGGAAAAAAGATATTACAATAGTAACTCATGCTCTGCATATTATTAATAAAATAAATGAAGATAATCTTGATTGCGAATTAATTGTAATTGGAGGAAATTTTAAATGGTCAACAGAGGCAATGATTGGTCCGCTGGCAGAAGATATTTTAAAAAAATTATATGTTGATAAATGTTTTATTGGTTCTAATGGCTTTAATTTGGAATCTGCAGCTACAACCCCTGATTTAAATGAGGCAAAAATTAAAGAAATTGCTTTAAATATAGCAGGTGAGAATTTTATTTTATTTGATCAGAGTAAATGGGAGGAAATATATTTTTATAGATTTGCTGAATTAAATCAAATTGATTTTATTATTACAGATTCAATAGAAGAAAATAAGGCAAAAGTTCTTGAACAGGAAGAAATTGAAATTATTTTAGCATAAATTTAATAATGGAGGTGAGCAGATGATTTTAACAGTTACTTTAAATCCGGCCCTGGATAAAATAATAATTCTGGATAATTTAAAAGTAGGAAAATTAAATAGAGTAAAAGATACAACAGTTTTAGCTGGAGGAAAGGGAATAAATGTATCAGAAGTTTTAACAGAATTAGAAATTGAGAATAAAGCAATTGGAATAGTTGGTGGTAATAATGGCAGAAGAATAACTTCAATGCTTGAAAACAGAGGGGTCAAATCGGATTTTATCTGGTCTGATTTTGAAACAAGACAAAATTTAAAAATTAAAGAAAAAGAAACCAATAGGGAGACCGAAATTAATGAAGCGGGTAGAGTTAGTCAGGAAAATATTAATGATTTTATTAGATCATTTGAAAAAGCAATTAAAAAAAATAAAACTTTTGTACTTTCAGGAAGTTTACCGACAGGTGTAGACAAAGATATTTATGCCTTATTAATTGAAAAGGCTAAGGAAGAAGAAGCAAAAATAATCTTGGATAGTTCTGGTGAAGAATTTAAACTGGCTTTAAAAAAGGCTCCTTATTTAGTAAAACCAAATTTAGAAGAAATTGAAAATTTATTGGGAAGAAAGATTAATAATAATACTGATCTAAAAAAAGGAGCAAAATATTTACTTGATCAGGGAGTAAATATTGTTATGATTTCGCTGGGAGCAAAGGGAGCTTTTATTGCTTCGGAAGCTGAAGGATATAGAATTTATACCCCTCAGGTAAAAGTTTCTCAGACTACAGTTGGTGCGGGCGATACTATGGTTGCTGGACTGGCTGCTGAAATAGATGATAATCAAAGTTTAAAAGAAACTGGAATTTTTGCTGCAACACTGGCGACAGCTTATGTGAAAAGCGGCTCGATAGCTAAGATTAATGATAAACTAATCAAAAGAATAAAAAATAGTACTAAGGTTGAAAAAATTTATTAATTAAAGAAAAGGGGTATTAAAATAATGGAAGTAAATGAATTTATTAATCAGAATTTAATTAAAATGAATTTAAAAAGTGAGGATAAAGAATCTGTTATTAAAGAAATGATAGAAATTATGGCTGAAAATGAAATAATTACTGATAAAGATGAAGTGATAAAAAAAGCAATGGAAAGAGAGGCTAAAGGTACAACTGGAGTTGGAAAAGGTGTTGCTATTCCACATGTAAAAAGTGATGCAGTTAAAAAACCTGCTGTTGCCTTTGGTCGTTCTAAAAAAGGTATCGATTATGGTTCTATGGATGAAAAACCAAGCTATTTATTTTTCTTAATCACTGTTCCCGAAGAATCTCATGATGAGCATTTAAAATTATTAGCTAAACTGTCCAGAAATTTAATTCATGATGATTTTAGGAACAGCCTCTTAGAAGCCAAGGATGAAGAAGAGGTAATGAGTGTGCTGGAAAATATCTAAATAGATTTCAAAAAAATGAGGAGGATTAGTTTATGAAGAAAATTGTTGCTGTAACTTCCTGTCCAACTGGGATAGCACATACCTATATGGCTTCTGAATCATTAGAAGAAGCTGCCAAAAAAATGGATGTGCAGATGAAAGTAGAAACTCAGGGTTCTGTAGGTGTAGAAAATGAATTAACAGATCAAGATATTAAAGAAGCTGATGCCGTAATTATCGCAGCTGATACCAATGTTAGTAAAGACCGTTTTGGTGGAAAGTATATTGTTGAAGTGGCTGTAGCTGATGCTATCAATGATGCTGAAGCCTTAATTAATCAGGCTCTTGAAGGTGCTGAATCTGGTAAAGAAAGTGAAGTAGATTCTAATCTTTATTCCCAGGTAAGTGATGAAAAATCCAAGCGGAAAGAAAAAAGAACCGGTGCCTATAAACATTTAATGACTGGGGTTTCTTTTATGCTTCCCTTTGTTGTTGCAGGAGGTCTTTCAATTGCACTGTCCTTTGTTTTTGGTATTAATGCTGCTGAACAGGAAGGTACACTTGCGGCTGCATTAATGAAGATTGGTGGAAGTTCTGCCTTTGCTCTAATGGTTCCTATTCTGGCTGGTTATATTGCTTTCTCAATTGCTGATCGTCCTGGTATAGCTCCTGGTATGATAGGTGGTATGCTGGCAAGCAGTATTGGTGCTGGATTTTTAGGAGGTATTATAGCAGGTTTTCTGGCCGGTTATATTACACAATGGTTAAAAAAGACTATCAAACTTCCAGAAAATTTACAGGGATTAATGCCTATTTTAATTTTACCATTTTTAGCTAGTTTGATTGTTGGTTTATTAATGATTTATTTAATCGGACCACCAGTAGAAGGTATCATGAATGGTTTAGAATCATGGCTGCAGGGAATGACCGATGCTAATGCTGTATTACTGGGGCTGATTTTAGGAGCAATGATGGCTTTTGATATGGGAGGACCTGTTAATAAAGCTGCCTATACATTTAGTGTAGGACTTTTAGGTTCTGAAATTTATGGTCCGATGGCTGCAGTTATGGCAGCTGGAATGACTCCACCGCTTGGACTTGCTCTGGCAACTGTACTGTTTAAAAATAGATTTACCAATCAGGAAATTGAAGCAGGAAAACCTGCCTGGTTTATGGGGATTTCATTTATTACAGAAGGTGCTATTCCTTTTGCTGCTGCTGATCCAATCAGAGTTATTCCTTCAATAATGACCGGTTCAGCCATTACAGGTGCACTATCAATGTTGTTTGGAGTCGGTTTAAGGGCTCCACATGGAGGTATATTTGTCCTTCCAATTCCTAATGTTGTAAGCAATCTTGGATTTTATGCTCTGGCAATTATCGCAGGTACTATAGTAACTGCTTTAATGTTGAGAATAGTAAAACCAAAATTAGAGGAGTAGTAGCAGATATTAATAATTTCAAGCTGAAAATTTAAATTCAATAGTTAATTTAAAGAAGGTATCAATTCTGATACCTTCTTTTTATGCTATTTATTAATAATTAGAATAGTATTAGAATCACCTGTGTTGACTTGCTTATAACAAAATTTATGGTATAATAATTAACGATGGATAAAAATTTAGAATATTTAAATTGGGAGTGTTTATTAATGAATTTAAAGAAAAACTTTTTAATTATCACAGCAGTATTTCTATTAGTTTTATCAATGCCAGTAATGGCTCAGGAACAAAATGCTCAGGAAACTAAGACTGAAAAAGTTAAAGAAGCTGTAACTGAACAAACTCCAGAAGTGGCAGCATATGTAAATGGTGAAGAAATTTCGATGCAGGAACTTGAGCAATTTGCTGGAGTTAGAAATATTTTAATGCAGCTATTACAGTCAAATCAGGAATTTGCATCTGTAATTCTGCAGACAGAGGCAGGTAAAAATGTTGTAGATGAATTTAGAAAATTAAAATTGGAACAGTTAATTACAAATGAACTGCTTGTTCAGGAAGCAAAAGACAGAGGTATTGAAGTTAGTGATCAGGAAATGAATAATATTTTTGATCAGCAGGTAAATGCTTTAAAACAGCAAAATAATTTAAATGATGAGCAGCTGGAAAAAGCAATTCAGCAGCAGGGATTTGAATCCATGCAGCAGTATAAAGATATGTTTTTTGAAAATAATATGAATGGATTTTTAGTTAATAAATTACGCGAAGAAGTAGTAAGTGATGTTAGTGTAAGTGATGACGAAGCTAAGGAATATTATGATAACAATAAGCAAAAATATGAAACTTCTGAGCAGAAAAAAGTAAGCCATATTTTATTTGATGAAAAAGAAAAAGCTGAAGAAGTTTTAGCTAAAATTAATAATGGTGCTGATTTTGCAGAAATGGCTAAAGAATATTCCACTGGTCCTACAGCAGAAAATGGTGGAGATTTAGGATTTATCACTGCTAATGAACAGGGTCTAGATAAAACTTTCCGTGATGCTGCAATGAAATTAAGTGTTGGAGAAGTTAGCTCTGAACCTGTAAAAACTCAGTTTGGTTATCATTTAATTAAAGTTACTGATTCTAGAGAAGCAGGAACCAGAGATTTCGAAGAAGTTAAATCTCAAATTAAAAGTCAGCTGAGAAGTCAGAAACAAAATCAGGCTTTTCAATATTTTGTTGAAGGCTTAAGAGAAGATGCAGAAATAGATGTTAAACTGTAAAAAATAGAATTTCAAATATAAATATAATTAACTGTAAAAATTCCTGTTTCAGTAAAATGAGCAGGAATTTTTCGCTTTTATTAAGACTTTATATCTGATATTATAGTTATAGATCTAATTTTAAAAATTAGATAAGGAGCTGATTTTAATGATAATTGCTGTACCAAAAGAGATTAAAAATAATGAAAATCGAGTAGCCTTAACAGCTGCGGGTACTGAAATTTTGAAAAAAGCCGGGCACCAAATTTTAATTGAAAAAAATGCCGGTCAGGGGAGTGGAATCTCTGATCAGGATTATAATAAAGCAGGTGCAGAAATAGTTAATAATAAAAAAGAACTTTTTGACCGGGCAGAAATGATCATTAAAGTCAAGGAACCTTTACCGGAAGAGTATGATTTATTTAAAAAAGATCAGATTTTATTTACCTATCTTCATTTAGCAGCAGATAAGAAACTTACAGAGGCTTTAAAGAAAAAAGGAGTGACTGCAGTTGCTTATGAGACAGTTCAGAGAGAAGATGGCGAACTACCACTTTTAACTCCAATGAGTGAGGTAGCAGGAAGATTATCTGTACAGGCGGCCGCAGCTTTTCTGGAAAAGCCAAAAGGTGGAAGTGGAATGCTGCTGGGGGGAGTACCGGGAGTTAAACCAGCTAAAGTAGTTGTAATTGGTGGAGGAATTGTTGGTCGTAATGCAGCGAAAATTGCTCTTGGGATGGGAGCAGATGTAACAATTATGGATATTAAGCAGTCGACAATGCGTTATATAGATGACATTTTCCAGGGACAGATAAAAACTATTATGTCAAATAATGCTCATGTGGCTGAAGAGGTCAGTCAGGCAGATGTAGTAATCGGTGCAGTTTTGATCCCGGGTGCTAAGGCCCCTAATTTGGTTACAGAAAAAATGATAAAAACTATGACAGATGGTTCTGTTATTGTTGATGTAGCAATTGATCAGGGTGGATGTATAGAAGGAACTTATCCAACTACTCACGATAACCCAGTATTTACAAAATATGGTGTAATTCATTATTCAGTAGCCAATATGCCGGGAGCAGTTGCCAGGACTTCAACCTTTGCTCTGACCAATGCAACACTTTCCTATATTAAAAAATTGGCTACTCATGGATATAAAGAAGCTATGCTTAATGATTATTCTCTAGCTAAAGGTTTAAATATTTATCAAGGAGAAATATTCTGTCAGGCAGTAGCAGAAAGCTTTGGGCAGGAATATAGGAGTCTAGATAATTTATTAAAATCCTGGCAGTAGAAATTATAATAAGTTGATTAGTATTTATATAGATAAGTTAAAGCAGTTGATGGAGGTAAAATGATGGAACAATATTTAAAAAGACCCGCCTGGATTGAAATTGATCTTAGTGCTTTAGAGCATAATTATAAATTTATTCGCAGTAAAATCAACTCAGAGACTAAGATTGCAGCAGTAGTTAAGGCGAACGCTTATGGTCATGGTGCAGCAAAGGTAGCTAAAAAACTATCTCAGCTGGGAGTGGAATATTTCTGTGTTGGTAGCCCGGATGAAGGTATTGAATTAAGAGAGGTAGGAATAAAAAAGCCAATTTTAGTTCTGGCTGAGGTACTAGATTCACAGTACCAGGATATTATTAAGGGAGATTTAATTCAGACTGCTGCCAGTATAAATACTTTAAAAGCTTTAAATCAAGCTGGAATTAAAGCGAATAAAATAATTAAAGTTCATTTAAAATTTGATACAGGTATGGGAAGAATTGGATTCTTTCCAGAGGATTTGCTTGAGATTTATCAGTTAGCAGAAAAATTAAAAAATATTAAAGTCGAGGGTGTTTTTAGCCATTTTGCCAGGGCAGATGAAAAAGACAAGGAATTTTCTTTTCAGCAGCTAAAAAGATTTAAATCAGCTTTAAATAAAATTAAAGCAGCTGGTTTTAAATTACCTCAGCTACATATAGCTAACAGTGCAGCTGTAATAGATCTAACTAAAACTTCGCTGGATTTAGTTAGACCGGGAATTATGCTCTATGGTCTACTTCCATCCAATCAATTAAAAAATGAAGCCGACTTAAAGCCACTTTTATCATTTAAAACAAGAATTGTTCAGCTTAGAACTCTGCCTGCAGGTTCAGCTGTCAGTTATGGTTCTACCTATACAACTGAAAAAGAGGAGAGGATAGCAGTTTTACCAATTGGTTATAAGGATGGTTATCCAAGACTTTTATCAAATCAGGGAGAGGTTTTAATTAACGGAAAGAGAGCTCCAATTAGAGGTAGAGTTTGTATGGGACAGACTATTGTCAGTGTTGAGCAGATAGAAAATGTTGAAGTTGGAGATGAAGTTGTCTTAATTGGAAAACAGGGTAAGGAAGAGATAAGTGCTACAGAGATAGCTGATTTAGTAGGGACTATCAATTATGAAATAGTATGTAATTTAAGTGAAAGATTGGAGAAAATTTATTTTAAATAAATTAAAATCAGATAATTTTTAAGTTTAAATTCTTATTTTTTCTGCGAATTTAGCTTGAATTTAGAAATCTGCTGTAATATAATAGGCATAATAATTAAATAGCCAATTTTATAAAAGCTGAGAAAGACATTAGTAGATTAATTAACTGAAATTAGAGAGCTGATGGCTGCTGCAAATCAGTCAGTTAATTTTTCGAATCCAGTCTGGAGCTGTGAAGCTGAAATATATTGATTAAGCTGAACCGGTTGGGCCCGTTAAAACTATTTAAGAGGCAGTTTTTCTGTCATTAGGGTGGCACCACGAGCAATCTCGTCCCTTTTTTAGGGAGAGATTTTTTTGTTTTTTAGTAATATTTTTTAATATGATCTTAATTATATTATTATAAATTTTAAGGGGGAATAAAAAATGTTAGATATGAGATTTATTAGAGAAAATCCAGAAGTTGTCGAAAAGGCTATGGAAAAGAGAAATATGGAATCTCCAGTGGAGGAATTTCAAAAACTGGATGATAAAAGACGTGACCTTCTATATGAAGCAGAACAGTTAAAACACAAGCGCAATGTTAACTCGGATAAAATTGGAGAGCTGAAGAGAAATGGTGAAGATGCATCTGATTTAATTTCTGAGATGCAGGAAGTTTCTGCCAGAATTAAAGAACTGGACCAGCAGGTGGCTGAAGTAGAAACAGAATTAAATGAACTCCTTTTATCAATTCCCAATATTCCACATCCAAGCGTACCTGTTGGAACAGGCGAGGAGGACAATGAGGAGATAAGAAAATGGGGAGAACCCAGAAATTTTGATTTTGAATATAAAGCTCACTGGGATCTTGGTGAAGAGTTAGATATCTTAGATTTTGAAAGAGGAGGAAAGGTAACAGGTACTCGCTTTACCTTTCTTAAAGGGGCAGGTGCCAGACTGGAGAGAGCTTTAATTAACTTTATGCTTAATCTGCATACAGATGAACACGGTTATAAAGAGGTTTTCCCTCCATTTATTGCTAATGCTGACAGTATGACCGGGACTGGTCAGCTGCCTAAATTTAAAAAGGATATGTTTAAATTAGAAGGGCATGACTATTATTTAATTCCAACTGCTGAGGTACCAGTTACAAATATGTACAGAGACGAAATTTTAGATGTAGAACAGCTGCCTGAATATTTAACAGCTTACAGTGCCTGTTTTAGAGCTGAGGCTGGAGCACACGGCCGAGACACAAGAGGTATTATTCGTCAGCATCAGTTTAATAAAGTCGAAATGGTTAAGTTTGTTAAGCCAGAAGACTCTTATGATGAACTGGAAAAAATAACTGCAGATGCAGAGGACGTGCTGCAGAAATTAGAACTTCCCTATAGAGTAGTAAGTTTATGTACAGGAGATTTAACTTTCTCATCTGCAAAAACTTATGATTTAGAGGTCTGGATGCCGGCTTATGAAACCTACAGAGAGATCTCTTCCTGTTCCAATTTTGAAGATTTTCAGGCCAGACGGGCCGGAATTCGTTATCGTCCTGAGCCAGAAGCAAGTACTGAATTTGTTCACACTTTAAATGGTTCTGGTCTGGCAATTGGAAGAACAGTAGCTGCTATTCTGGAAAATTATCAAAATGAAGATGGGACAATTACGGTACCAGAAGTTTTAAGACCATTTATGGGAACAGATACAATTAGATAATATTTTAACTTAAAAAGATAATATTGTAATTAAAAGGGCCCTTTTTAGGGCTCTTTCTGTTTTTTAAATAAAATTTTAAATTTTTTTCTAAAAAAAGAAGGAATATGGCTTTGAGTATAGAATAATATAAAACGAGATATAAATAAAACAGTGTTTTACTATTAGAAACACTGTCTTAAAATACCGGCTGAGAGATTCGAATAGGATGCTGAGCTGTTTCTGGAAAGTTTTAAAATTAAAAGGAGGCTTATTTAATGAGTAAAGTTGAAGATTTAAAGAGAATTGAAGAGACTGGGATTGTGGCTGTTGTTAGAGCTGAAAATGCGGAAAAAGCATTAAAAATTACTGAAGCTGTAAAAGCTGGTGGTATTGATGCAATTGAAATTACAATGACTGTTCCTGGAGCTGTGGATGTAATTAAGCAGTTAACTGATGAATACAGCAGAGACGAAATTTTAATTGGGGCTGGATCAGTTTTAGATGCTGAAACTGCTCGTGCCTGTATTTTAGCTGGTGCAGAGTATATAGTTTCTCCATCACTTGATGAAGAAACTATTGCGATGTGTAACCGCTACCAAAAAGCTGTTATGCCTGGTGCAATGAGTGTAACTGAAGTAGTTAAAGCTATGAAATTTGGTGCAGATATTGTTAAGATATTCCCTGCTACTTTATTTGGTCCAAAGATTATTAAAGCTGTTAAAGGACCTCTACCACAGGCACCTCTAATGCCTACTGGTGGAGTTAGTTTAGATAATGTTAAAGATTGGATTAAAGCTGGTAGTTTAGCAGTTGGTGTTGGTAGTTCTCTAAGTAAAGGTGCTAAGACAGGAGACTATGAGCAGGTAACAGAAACAGCTAAAGAGTTTATTAGATTGATTAAGGAAGCCAGAGCAGAAATGAATTAAATTTTTATTTCAGAATAATTTTTAAGAATAACTAAAATTCATCTCTCAGCTAACTCAGCTTACCTTCCCGATCAGCACCTCCTGTGCTGCGGTCAGCTCAAGACATCGTGTCTTTCGAGCTGAGTTAGCGGAGATATTCATTAAGTTATTCTAGTAAAAATTCTAATTCATAAAAATTTAATATCATTTCTTCTAGTTAAGAAGGGTGGGTTGGTTGCCCTCATATCTCTGAGAAGTTTAGCCAGCTGAAAGATCAATTTTACTGGCAGATGTAGATTCTATTTTGAATTGTTCATTTTGACACTGTTAAGTTTTTAATATAGGATTATCATTTATTTAAATTAAATTTAATTCAAAAATTATCAGGAGGTTTTTATATTATGTCTAAGAAAGTTGTTACTTTTGGAGAAATTATGTTACGTTTGACCCCACCGGATCATGAGCGTTTTATTCAGGCAGATACTTTTAACGTTATTTATGGTGGTGGAGAAGCAAATACAGCAGTATCTTTAGCTAACTATGGTTTAGATGCTCGCTTTGTTACTAAGTTACCTGATAACCCAATTGGTCAGGCAGCTTTAAATGAAGTACGTCGTTTTGGTGTTAAAACAGATTATATTGCTCGTGGTGGAGACCGTTTAGGAATCTACTATTGTGAAAATGGTGCCAGTCAGAGACCATCTAACGTAGTTTATGATAGAGCTCATTCTGCAATTGCTGAAGCTGAAAGTGCAGATTTTGACTGGGAAGAAATTTTTGCTGATGTAGATTGGTTCCACTATACTGGTATTACTCCTGCTTTAAGTGAGCAGATGTCTGATGTTACTTTAGAAGCTGTTAAGGCTGCTAAAAAACATGGTGTAAAAGTAAGCTGTGACCTTAACTACCGTGCTAAGCTCTGGAGCCGAGAAAGAGCTGGTAAGGTAATGGAAGGTTTAATGGAATATACAGATGTTGTAATTGCCAATGAAGAAGATGCCGAAATGGTATTCGATATTAAGAGTGGATCTGATATTACCAGTGGTGACTTAAATGTTGAAGGTTATAAAGATGTTGCAAAGCAGTTAATCGACCGCTTTGATTTAGAATTAGTTGGTAGTCACTTAAGAATCAGCCACAGTGCTTCTAATAATGGCTGGTTAGTTATTCTCTTTGATGGAGAAAACTTTGTTCAGTCAACTAAATATGAGATCACAATTATTGATCGTGTTGGAGGAGGAGACTCCTTTGCAGGTGGCTTAATTTATTCTCTGGTAACTGGAAAAGGACTTCAGGAAGCTGCTGAGTTTGGAGCTGCCGCGTCTGCTTTAAAGCAGTCAATTCCTGGTGACTTTAACCATGTAAGTGTAAAAGAGGTAGAAACTTTAGCTGGGGGAAATGCTTCCGGTAGAGTTAAAAGATAAAGAGTTAATAATTCTATTCCTTAAAGAAGGCTGCAGCTTAGCTGTGGCCTTTTTTGCAATTTTAGCATTAAAGGCAAATTTTTATATTTTAGGAGGAATTTTAAATGATTGATCTTGTTACAATTGGAGAGACGATGGCGGCAATGGCACCAAATGAGGTAGGTTCATTAAAGTATTTAAATAATTTTTCGAAGTATATAGCAGGAGCTGAATCCAATGTTGCAATTGGTGTTAAAAGGCTTGGCTTTAATTCCGGCTGGATCAGTAAACTGGGGAAAGATCCACTGGGGGATTATGTAGAATTTTTTGTCCGCGGTGAAGGTGTGGATGTCTCTCAGGTAAGAAGAGACGAAGAACACAGGACTGGCTTGTTAATTAAGGAAATGCATACAACTAAGGAGCCAAAAGTTTTTTATTACCGTGATAATTCTGCTGCCAGCCATCTGGCAAAAGAAGATATTGATGAAAGCTATATTAAAAAGGCCAGGCATCTCCATTTAACAGGAATCACACCAGCTTTGAGTCAGAGTGCTCAGGGAGCGTTTTTTGAAGCTTTAAAGGTGGCCCGGGAAAATGATTTAAAAATTTCATTTGATCCCAATTTGAGGCTTAAACTCTGGGATTCTATAGAAGAAATGAGAGAAGTAATGTTAGATATAATCCCTCAGGTTGATGTGCTGCTGCCGGGAGTTGAAGAGGGAGAAATTCTGCTTGGACTTTCTGACCCGGAAGAGATAATTAAAGGTTTTTATCAAATGATGGAGCCTGGATCTCTGATAGTGCTTAAGATTGGTGCTAAAGGAGCATTATATTATCAGGGAGATCAGATTGAGCATGTTGAGCCTTACTGTGTGGACAATATCGTAGATTTAATTGGAGCTGGAGATGCCTTTGCAGCCGGCTTAATTACCGGCCTTTTAAGAGAAATGCCGATTAGAGAGGCAGTTGAACTGGCTAATTTGGTTGGAGCTCTGTGTATTACAGTTAAGGGAGATATAGAAGGCTTACCCACCTGGGAACAGGTAGAGATTTATCAGGGTAAAAAAGAAGAGATTCATCGTTAGTAATATTGTCGAAAAATATAATAAATTTTATGAGATGAAGGGCTTGCTAATATTTTAGCTGAGCCTTTCATCTTTTTTTAAAATTTAGCCTGAGCCCTATTATGGGAGATTTAAATTGAACTCCTGTTTATCTAGCAAGTTTTTTTAGTGGAAATTTAATTTATAAATCATAAATTTTATGCTATAATTATAATTCAGGATATAAATAGATAAATAAATAATATAAATGTATTAAAATTTCAAGGAGGTTTTTATTTTGAGTAAATCCGACATGACGGTAATCAAGCGGGACGAGAGAGAAGTAGCTTACAGTCGGGATAAGATCACCAAGGCAATTTACAGGGCAATGGTCGAGTCTGGAGAAGATGCGACCCAAGATGATGCAGAACAGGTTGCTCTGGATGTAGAATCAGATTTAATTACTGAGTTTTATAATCAGGATCAGGTACCTAAAGTAGAGGAAATTCAGGATTTAGTGGAAGAAAAATTAATGAAGGCTGCCTATGTGACAACAGCTAAGTCATATATTTTATACAGAAACAAAAGACAGCAGTCAAGATTATCCAGAAAGAGGGAAAAAGAAAATCCTCTTTTAACCAATGAATTTTTGAGTAAATACAAACACCAGCCCAATCCTTTTCCGACAGAACTGGGAGAATTTATTTATTATAGAACATATTCACGCTGGTTAGAAGAGGAGCAGCGTCGAGAATACTGGTGGGAAACCGTAAAAAGAGCAGTGGAATATAACTGCTCACTGGCTCAGACTACTAAAAAAGAGGCAGAAAAGCTTTATGATAATGTATATAACTTAAGAAACTTTTTAGCCGGACGTACACTCTGGACTGCTTCTACAGAGTCATCTAAAAAATATGGAATGAGTAATTATAACTGTTCCTTTACAGTTATCGACAGTTTTAAAGCCTATCAGGATTTATTTTATCTGCTGATGATCGGTAGTGGAGTTGGCTTCCGCGTACTGCCGCGTGATGTAGAGCAGTTGCCAAAGATTAGAACCGATATCGAAGTTATTCATAAATATTATGAGCCGGTAGATAGAGAGGAAAGAAGAGAATATACGGATTTTGACTTTGATGAAGATGATGTAGTAACAATTAATGTTGGAGATTCCAAAGAAGGCTGGATTCAGTCACTGGAATACTACTTTAAATTCTTAGTTGACCATGCTTATCGTCCTCTAAAGAGAATTATCTTTAATTATGATTCTGTGCGTCCAAAAGGTGAAAAACTCAAGACTTTTGGTGGTACAGCTTCCGGACATCAGAGTTTAAAACGGATGTTTACTAAAATCGATAAATTATTAAAAGAAAAGCCGGACCGCGATTTAGACGATATTAATCGGGTTAAGTTAAAGCCAATTGATGCTATGGATTTAGCCAATATTGTTGCCGAAAATGTTGTTTCTGGTGGAGTTAGACGCTCATCTCAGATCTGCCTCTTCAGTGCCGATGACAAAGAAATTGCGCAGGCAAAGAGCAACTTATATGTCAAAGAAGATGATGAGTGGGTAATTAATAAGGAAATTTCTCACCGCCAGATGAGCAATAACAGTATTTTCTATGAAGGTAAACCTACCAAAGAACAGTTAAAGTGGCATGTTAAGCAGATGCGCTTTAGTGGTGAACCTGGCTTTATCAATGCTGTAGAGGGCAGCCGACGCCGTGAAAACTTTAAAGGTGTTAATCCCTGTGCTGAAATTCTGCTGGATTCCAGAGGTGTCTGTAACTTAACTTCCTTAAATGTAATGGCCTTTGTTGATCAGGAAGGAAATTTAGATAAAAAAGCCATGTTTGAAGCTCAGAAACTGTCTGCCAGAGCAGGCTACAGAATGGCTTTAATTGAATTTGAATTACCTGAGTGGGATCAGATCAATAAGCGGGATAGACTGATTGGAACTTCCCTGACCGGTTGGCAGGATATGAAAAATGCTGCTGATTTAAATGAAGCTCAGGAAGCAGAACTCTTAGAAGAGCTGCGTGAGGTAGCTCATCAGGCAGCCAGAGAAATTGCCAAAGAAGTAGGAGATAATGAGCCTAAATTGATTACAACTGTAAAACCTGAGGGAACTCAGACTCAGATGCCTACAGTATCAAGTGGTCTTCATTATTCTCACAGTGCCCACTATGTACGCCGGGTAAGAATTTCTGCTTCTGATCCACTGGCTAGAGTCTGTGAAGAACTGGACTACCCAATCCATCCAGAAGTTGGTCAGGACCCAGATGATCCAGAGACTTTAGTTGTAGAATTCCCTGTCAAAGCTCCAGAAGGAGAGGTAAAGGGAGATGTTGATGCAATAACTCAACTGGAAACCTATAAGATGTTTATGGAAAATTATGTTGATCATAATGCTTCAATTACCGTTCATGTTCGCGATGATGAGTGGGAAGATGTAGAAGAATGGCTGTGGGAAAACTGGAACAGCGTAGTAGGTATTTCCTTTATTTCCTATAATGACAACTTTTATGATCTGATGCCTTATGAGGAAATCACAGAAGAAGAATACAATCAGCGGGTGGAAGAGATGGAAAGATTTAATCCTTCCTTAGTTTCTAAGTACGAAACAGAGTATTTAGAAAGAGAACTCGATGAATCTTCCTGTGAAAGTGGAGCCTGTCCTGTAAGATAACTCTGATTAAAGGAGCCGGACTTGAAATCCGGTGAATTAAAAAGATATTCGGTTTTAAATACCGGATTTCTGAAAAAGAATATTAAGGGCTGATGCCCGTTTAAAGAAACCCGCTTAAAGGCGGGTTTCTTGTATTATAAATGTAAATCATAACTAAATACCACTATTGATTTTTGGAAGTAATAAAAGAAAGTGAAAGTTTTATTTTTAGTTCTAATAAAAGGGAATACAATGGTTTTAGATAAATATAGATATAATAAGAGTAAATATTTTCAAAGAGAAAGGCTGATGATTTAGATGAAATTATTTGCCGGTTTAGATATAGGCACAGAAGGTGTCAGAATTGATGTTCTGACAGAGAATTTAGAATTAAAATATGAGAATTCTATTCATTACAAACTTATTTCACCCCAGCAGGGATGGGCTGAACAGGAGCCTGAGCAGATATTTGAGGCAGTATATTCTCTGCTGACTGAAGTAGTGGAAAAGTTTGGACAGGAAAATTTATATATAATTTTTTCATCAGTAATGCACAGCATTATGGCTGTAGACAAAGAAGGGAATAAATTAAGTAATTTAATTATTTGGGCGGACAGCAGAGGAGAAAAATATCGAGATCAGCTGGCTGAAAAATATGATTCAGAATTTTTTTATTCCAGAACTGGCTGTCCTCTGCATTCTTCCTACTGGCCGGCTAAAATTATGTGGCTGCAGGAAAATATTTCAGCAAAAATAGATAAATATGTTTCAATTAAGGAATATGTTATTTTTCGCTTAAGTGGAAAATGGAAAACGGATTATGCTCTTGCTTCTACTTCAGGAATTTTTAATTCTTTGAAAAAAGAATATGATAAAAAAATAATGAAGATGCTTGGTATAGCTGAAGCTGATTTAGCGGAAGTTTATTCCGGACATCATATTTTTGAATTTAAAATTGACAATAGTGAAATAAAAGGAATATTGGGTTCTACTGATGGGGCGCTGGCTAACCTGGGAGCAGGTTCCATAAATAGGAGTAAAATTGTATTAACAGCTGGTTCAAGCTCAGCAGTCCGCTATACTTCCTCTGAGTATACCCATGATCCCCAGGGGAGAGCCTGGAATTATTTTATAGATCAGGATCTTTATATTGTTGGTGAGGCAACTAATGGAGCCGGGGTAGTTTTTGACTGGTTTAAAAAAATGTTTAGTTATGATGATATTAAAAAATTCAGCCGAGAAAATCTAAATCAAATTCCCTATCAGGGAAATGAAATCATTTATATCCCTACCATGATGGGAGAAAGAGCACCCAGTTATAATGAAAAGACAAGGGGGCTTTTTTACGGACTTTCTTTAAATCACAGCAGAGAGGATATAGTTCTTGCAGTATATGAAGGTATTGCATTTCATTTAAAACTGATTTATGAAGATCTCAGAAGATTAAACAACAGTAAAAATATAGAGAGAATTATGACCGGTGGCCTGGGTCTGACAACTCACTTTATGAAGTTGCTTTCTTATCTGCTTGGTGAAATAAAATATATTCCTGATTACAAACAAAATACGGCTGTAGGGGCTGCTATGCTTGGAATTAAGGTTGTTGATGGGACATCTTATTCAGAGATTTTAAAGCATTTTCCAGCTTATAAAAAGGTTCAAACTAATAGAGATTCTGATTTCACTTCCTATTTAGAATCCAAATATCAGCATTTTTCAAATGTCTATCAACATCTACAGGATAATTACAAGGTATTGAGTTTTAATGAGATTAAGGAAATTTAGACCTGTTTATTGTAAAATATTTGATTGGAATTAAGTCTATATAGATGTTAAGATAAGGTATAGACTATAGATTTTGACTGGTCTACTGGAGGGTTTACTATGGCATTAAAATCAAAATCTGCTCGAATGGGCAGAGAACCAATCTTAAAATTACTTTTCAAATTATCGGTGCCGGCAATAATTGGAATGATTATTCAGGCACTGTATAATATTGTTGACAGTATTTATGTAGGAAGGCTGAGTACAGATGCGCTCTCAGTTTTATCAATTTCTTTTCCGGTGCAGATGTTTTTAATTGCAGTCGGAGTTGGAACAGGAGTAGGGACAAGTTCTTTGATCTCGCGGCTTCTGGGCAGGGGAGAAAAATGCCGGGCTAATAATGTAGCCGAACATGTCTTTTTTATCGCCATTCTTTATGGAATTATTGGTGGTTTAATTGGGATTTTCTTTTCTGAAAATATTATTAGAATATTTACTGATGATCCGGTTTTGATTGATCTTGGTTATCAGTATATTAACATTATTTTAACCGGCTCAATCGCAATTTTTATTCCTGCTACTTTTAATTATATTCTGAGGGGAGAGGGTAATACCTTTCTGCCGATGCTGACCATGATCATTGGGGCAGTTTTAAATATGATTATTGACCCTTTTTTAATTTTTGGTCTGGGTCCTTTTCCTCAGCTTGGAGTAGCTGGAGCTGCCTATGCAACTGTTTTTTCTCGGATCATAGGTGGTATTTTCATTATTTTTATACTTTTTAGTGATAAAAATGAATTAACTTTAAGACTTGAGGATTTTGAATTTGACTTTCAGATAATTAAAGAAATCTATAATATTGGAATTCCAGCAATGGCCAACAGGCTGCTCTTTAGTGTTTCTGTTGTCTTTATCAATTTAATTCTGGGTGCCTTCAGCTCAACAGCGATTGCTGTGATGGGCCTGATTTTTAGAATGCAGTCCTTCTTTTTGATGATGGTTTTTGGGCTGACTCAGGGTTATCTGCCGCTTGTCGGCTATAATTACGGGCACAATAATCCAGAGCGGATGAAGAAAACAATTTTAATTGGCGGCTCGACTGCACTTGCCTTTGGTGCTTTAGGTTTTATAGTCTTTCAGCTGTTTCCGGGGGCAATTATCAGATTATTTAATAGTGATCCAGAGCTCTTGAGTATCGGAGTTGATGCTCTAAAACGGGTCAGCCTTTCTTATTTCTTTATGGTTTTAAATATAATTGGGGTGGCCACATTTCAGGCGGTTGGTAAGGGAATGCCCAGTTTTGCTATTACTTTTTTAAGGCAGGCAATTCTCTTAGTTCCCGGGATGTATCTTCTGGGTGAGATCTCCGGTCTGGATGCAGTCTGGTTTGCTTTTCCGATGGCAGAATCGATTTCTTTTGTGATACTTGCTTTCTGGCTGACTTATGTAATAAAAAAATCAATGGTTGAGATGAGAGAAACTATTTAATTAATTTATTTATGGAGGGGATTAAGTGTCAACTGCAATAAAGATTAGAGATATAAATAAAAGCTATGGTAGTTTACAGGCTTTAGCTGATATAAATTTGGATATAAAAAAAGGAGAATTTTTTGGACTTTTGGGCCCTAATGGTGCCGGCAAAAGTACGCTGATTGGTATTCTGGGTGGTCTGGTAAAAAAGGATTCAGGCAGTGTTACAGTTTTAGGTAAGGATATAATTAAAAATTACCGGGAAACTAAAAAATCACTGGGGATTGTACCCCAGGAGATTACCTTTGATCCTTATTTTACCGTGCGGGAAACTCTAGAGATCCATTCCGGCTATTTCGGGATCAAAGATAATGACGAAAAAATAGATGAGCTGCTCGAGGCTTTAAGCCTGACAGATAAGTCAGAAATAGGGCCGCGGCAGCTATCAGGTGGAATGAAGCGGAGACTTTTAATCGCCAAGGCGCTGGTTCATGATCCGGAAATTATTGTTTTAGATGAGCCGACTGCCGGGGTTGATGTTGAATTAAGAAACAGCCTCTGGGAATATGTTATTAGCCTAAATGAAGAGGGGAAAACAATTATTTTAACAACCCACTATTTAGAAGAGGCTGAAGCTTTATGTGACCGAATTGCAATTATGAACAAGGGAAAGATTGTTAAGGTTGATACCAAAGAAAATTTGATTAATTCTATAGATAAAAAACTGATCAAGATTCAATTTGCTGAAGCAGCCCACGGTCTGGATGAGGAGCTGCTGGAAATTGATTTCAATTTAAAAAATAATAAAAGAGAGATTGAAATCGAGACTGCCAGGCAGGATTTAGACAAGATATTGAAAAAAATTAATGACTTAAATTTAGAAATTGTGGATATAGATATTGAAAGTGCAAAATTAGAAGATGTCTTTATTAAGCTGACCAACTTAGGAGGTGATGACAATTAATTCAATTACCTTTTTGAGTCTGGTTCGGCGCGAAGTTGCTAGATTTACCAAAGTTGCTATTCAGACAATTTTTGCTCCCTTAATTTCAACCGGCTTATATTTAATTATCTTTTCTTACTCTTTTCAAAATCGAGAGGTAGCAGGTTATGGAGTACCCTATATCAGCTTTATTGTGCCGGGATTAATTATGATGAGTTTAATTCAGAACTCATTTGCCAACACCTCATCTTCTTTAATTGGAGCCAAATATAATGGAATAATCATCGACTTTCTGCTGGCCCCTTTTTCCTATATCGAATTAAGCCTGGGCTTTATGATTGGCGGTATGGTGCGGGGACTTCTGGTGGGAACTGTAACCTATCTGGTCTCAATTTACTTTTACGGAGGAGCAATTGCTCATCCACTACTGGCCTTATTTTTTGCTGTCCTGGTTTCTTCGATATTTTCGCTTTTTGGAATTATCGCCGGTCTCTGGGCAGAAAAATTTGACCATGTCTCTATTTTCTCTAACTTCTTCATCACCCCGCTGACCTTTTTAAGTGGTGTCTTTTATTCAGTTAAGGGGCTGCCGGGGATCTGGAGTGAAGTTTCTTTATTTAATCCGGTTTTTTATATGGTGGATGCAGTTCGTTTTGCCTTTATCGGCCAATCAGACATTTCACCCTATTTTTCAGCATTGATTATCAGCAGTCTGGCGGTTTTTCTGCTGGTAGTAGTAACCTATCTCTTTAAAATAGGATATAAAGTTAAGAGCTAAACTGTGGAAAAGCTTGTATAATTTAAAACTAATTAATTTAAATGGAGGTAATATATTTATGGCCTGGATGGGAAAAATTCTTGGAGGAACAGTTGGCTGGTCTTTTGGAGGTCCTTTAGGTGCCGTGATTGGAGCTGCGATTGGTAATCATTTTGATCAGAGTAGTGATTCAGCTGGTAATCAGAGGGCATACAGACAGCAGAATAATTTGAATCAGCAGGAAGAAAAGCAGACCATATTTTTTACCAGTATCTTTTCGATGCTGGCTAAATTTGCTCAGGCTGATGGTGCTGTGACCAGAACTGAAATTAAAACTATTGACCGCTTTATTAAAAATGAGCTTAAACTGCAGGGAGAAGCCCGCAAACTGGCAATTAAAATTTTTGATGAAGCCAAAAGAAAAGATGACAGTTTTGAAGAATATGCACAGCAGTTTTATGATAACTTTAAAAATGAGCAGACCTTAGTTTTAGGAATGTTTGATTTATTGATGAAAGTTGCGGTGGCAGATAATGATTTCCATCATAAAGAAGAAGCCTACATAAAAAAAGCTAAAAATATATTTAAAATCAGTGACAGTCAGTATCAAAGCATCAGATCACAGTATGTAGACACAAATGATCTGGAGAAGTACTATCAGATTTTAGAATGTTCACCTGAGGCAGACTTTAAAGAGGTTAAGCGTAAATACCGCCAGAAAGCAAAAGATTTTCATCCTGATAATGTAATCGGCAAAGGGCTGCCGGAGGAATTTGTCGATTTTGCGGAAGAGGAATTTAAAAAAATTAATGAGGCTTATGAAAAGATTAAAGCAGAAGAAACTGCTTAAAAATCATTAAAAATATAATTTGGGGGAATGCTAAATGAAAATTGTAATGGTTGAGCCGATCAATATCTCGATGATGAAGATTGAAGAGTACAGACAGAGACTGGAAGCTGAGGGACATCAACTGATTGCTTATTCAAAGCGGGCAGAAGATGATCAGGAAATGATTAAAAGAGTCAAAGATGCTGATATTTTAATTATTGCCAATCAGCCCTTATCTGCAGAGGTAGTCAAGGCTGCAGAAAATTTAAAGATGATTTCAGTGGCTTTTACCGGTTTTGATCATATTGCCCTGGATGCCTGCCGGAAAAATGATATTTTAGTCTCTAACTCTTCCGGTTATGCCAACCAAGCTGTAGCAGAACTGGCCTTTGGTCTGACAATTAATTTAATGCGTAAAATCAAGGAGTCTGACCCGGCAGTAAGAGCTGGTAAAACAAGAACGGGCTTAATCGGAAATGAACTTGCCGGTAAAAACTTTGGCATAATCGGTTTTGGCTCAATTGGACAGAAAACTGCCCGGATTGCAGATGCTTTTGGCTGCAGTATCCTGGTTGATGACCATAAAAAACACCAGCTGGGAGAGGAACTTGGAGTAGAGTATCTGCCAATTTCTGAGCTGATGCAGAAAAGTGATATAGTCAGTTTACATGTACCTCTCAAAGATTCTACTGTGGATTTAATAGGAGCAGAAGAGATTGCTCAAATGAAAAAGAATGCTATATTAATCAATACCGCTCGGGGCCCGGTAGTTAACAGTGAAGCACTGGCTGAAGCTTTAAATAATGAAAAAATTGCCGGGGCGGGAATTGATGTTTTTGAGATGGAGCCACCGATTCCAGAAGATCACCCACTTTTAAACGCTAAAAATACTATTTTAACTCCCCACACTGCCTTTGCAACAGAAGAAGCTTTTCTTAAAAGAGCAGAGATAGTTTTCAATAATATTGAAGCCTGGCTTAAAGAAGAACCTCAGAATGTAGTCAGCTAAAAAATCTAATTTTTTAGGAAAGGATGATAATTGATGAGTCTAAAAGATAAAGCCAGAAAATTATTATCTGAATTTAGAGGAGATGCTTATGCTTCAGGGATAGGAATTTTGAGTGAAATCGGTGATTATGCTGAAGCTTATGGTGACAGTGTTTTAATAATCTCCAATGATACTTATCTGGATTCAGCTGTTAAAGAAATCAAAAAGTCGCTCAAGCAGAACAAATTAAAGCTGGCTGGAAATAGAGTTTTCCGCGGGTCAGAGCCAAATGCGCCCCGGGAGGATATTTATCGGCTGGCAAATTATATTCAGACCTTTGAGCCGGACAGTATTATAGTTGTTGGTGGAGGCAGCACCATTGATGCTCTTAAAGCTGCTAATGTTCTGGCTTCTTTAGGACATTACAGCCCTGAAATAGACACCTATTTTGGAAGCGGGATTGTAACTGAAGCCCTGGAGCACAGCAGAAATCATCTTATCCCAACTATTGCTGTGCAGACTGCATCCAGTTCCGGTGCTCACCTGACAAAATATTCTAATGTTACTGATCCAGTCAGCGGTCAGAAGAAATTGATTGTAGATCAGGCTATTATTCCTGACAAATCTGTTTTTGATTATCAGCTGACAGAAACTATGCCCTTAAAAGTAACTGTAGATGGTGCCTTTGATGGAATGGCCCACTGCCTGGAGGTCTTTTATGGTATTGACCAGGAAAATTATGATTTAGAAAAAGAAATTGCCTCTACAGCAATCGAGCTGATAGTAAAAAACACACCAAAAGTAGTTAATGACTTAGAGAATACTGAAGCCCGGGAAGCACTGGGTCTGGCCACCGATTTAGGAGCTTATTCAATTATGGTTGGTGGAACTAACGGAGGCCATTTAACCAGCTTTTCCCTTGTTGATGTCAGCAGCCACGGGCGGGCCTGTGGAATAATGAATATCTACTATACAGTCTTTTTTGCTCCAGCGATAGAAGATCAGCTCAAGGTAATTGGCGATATTTTTGCCAGAAATGGTTATCTGGAAGAGAAGATTGAGGGTCTGAAGGGACGAGAACTTGGAGAAGCTGTGGCCCGGGGCATGATTAATTTTGCCAGAGAAATTAATTTCCCGACAAAGCTTTCAGAATTAGAAGGCTTTAGCGATCAGCATATTGAAAGAGCCTTAAAAGCAGCTAAAGATCCCCAGCTGGAGATGAAATTAAAGAATATGCCGATTCCACTTGATGCTTCAATGGTAGATCAATACATGGCCCCAATCCTCGAGGCTGCAAAAACTGGGGATTTAAAACTAATCAAAAATATAGAAGTTTAAAAGGTGGTTAAAATAGATGAAAAAAATTACTGAGAAACTTGAGCTAGTCTTAGATGTTAAAGCTCAGATTGCAGAAGGACCTTTCTGGGACCAAAAGGAGCAGAAGTTATACTGGGTCGATATTTTAGAGAAGACAATTAATATCTTCAATCCTGCCAGTTCTGAAAATGAAATTATGCAGCTGGAAAAGATGATTGGAGCTCTGATACCAGCAGAAAACGGGAAACTGCTGGCTGCTTTAGAAGATGGACTTTATTTAATTGATCCAGAAACTTTAGAGCCGGAGTTTTTAGTCAACCCTGACCCAAATACCGATCAAACAAGATTTAATGACGGTAAGTGTGACCGACGCGGTAGATTCTGGGTGGGAACAATGGATCTGGAAGAAAACAGGCCGCTTGGAGCTCTTTACTGTCTGGATCAGGAGCTTGATTTAACAGAAAAGCTGAATGAAGTTAAGATTTCTAATGGACTGGCTTGGAGTCTTGATAATAAGATGATGTACTATATTGATTCACCGACCAGAAAAGTTTTTGCCTTTGATTATGATTTAGAAACTGCTCAAATTACAAATAAAAGCGTTATAATTGAAATTCCAGAAGCTGAAGGAGTGCCTGATGGAATGACCATTGATGCTCAGGGTAAGCTCTGGATTGCCCACTTTGGTGGAGCCCAGGTCTCAAGGTGGAATCCGGAGACTGGAGAAAAAATAGCCAGAGTTGAGCTTCCTGTTTCAAATGTCACCTCCTGCGCTTTTGGCGGTGAAAATTTAGATCAGCTATATATCACAACAGCCAGTGTTGGTCTGAGTGAAGAAGAAAAGAATGAGCAGCCACTTGCCGGAGGAATTTTCAGATATCAGGCTGGAGTCAGAGGCTCAGCAGCTCAGAAGTTTAAAATTAACAGAAAAAGTTAAAAATATAACCTGTCAAGTTAAAAAATAAGCTGAAATATTTCAAAAATAAGGCTAAAATAATTAAATATTTAGATTTTTCGACACCTTAGAGTTGGCCGAAATACGGCAATAAGGTGTCTTTTTTTTGAATAAACAAAGTGCTTTGCCACAATGATTAGAAAAAGAACTAGTTTATTAACTCTTGCTATCTCGGGGATTACGGGAGTATAATAGAGTCAGAAGTTAAAGAAACAAATTAAATCAGGAGGTGAAAAGATTTGATTTTAGATCTTTTGCAGAAGGAAAATATAGCAGTAGATGTTAAAGCCGCTGACTGGAAAGAAGTGGTAGACGAGACTGGTAAACTGTTATTAGAAGCAGATCAAATTGAAGCAAGATATATTGAAGCAATGAAGCAGTCAATAATTGACAATGGGCCTTATGTGGTTATCGGGAAGGGAATTGCCCTTTTACACGCCAGACCGGAAGATGGAGTTAAAGAAAACTGCCTCAGTTTAATTACTCTGGCCGAGCCGGTTGAGTTTGGAAATGAGAATAATGACCCGGTTCAGATTGCCTTTGCTTTTGGCACAGTAGATAATGAAAAACATGTTAAGACAATTTCAGAACTATCAGTGGTTTTAATGGAAGAATCAGCAGTTGACAGAATTGCTGAAATGGGAAGTGCAGAGGAAATCTTAAGCTATATAGAAGATATTCTGGCACAGCAGTAATTTTAATCAAAATAATTTTAAAATTCTTAAATTTTATTGAGCAGTCAACCAAAAATAGGAGGAAAAAAGATGAGAGTATTAGCTGTATGTGGAATGGGTCTGGGCAGCAGTCTGGTTTTAAAGATGAATATTGAAAAAATTATGGAGCAGGAAGGAATCCCGGGTTCTGTTGAGGTTAAAGATTTATCCTCTATTATGGGAGAACAGGCAGATTACATTTTTGCCAGTGAAGAAATTGGAGCCAAAATTGAGCATCCAGCAGAAGTAATCAGTGTTAAAAATATGACAGACAAAAACGAGATTAAGGAAAAAGTTCTGGCAGCATATAAAAAACTTTAAGGAGGGGACTAGTTAATGGGTTTAATTAACTTTATAGTTTATGAAATTTTAAATGAACCAGCAGTTTTAGTAGGTTTAATGACATTTTTAGGTCTGGCATTAATGAAAAAGCCTGTTTCTAAGGTAATTTCGGGAACATTAAAGAGTATTTTAGGATTTGTAATTTTAGGTGCAGGTGCTAATGTTTTAGTCGGCAGTCTTAACAATTTAGGTCCAATGATCCAGGATGCATTTAGTATTCAGGGAGTTATTCCGACAAATGAGGCAATAGTGGCTTTAGCCCAGCAGACATTTGGTAGTGAAACAGCTATGATCATGGGCTTTGGTTTTATAGCAAATTTGATCATTGCTCGTTTAACACCTCTGAAGTATATTTTTCTGACCGGTCACCATATTTTCTTTATGGCAGCTTTATTATCAGCAGTTTTAGGTACAGCTGGGATGACAGGAGCACCTCTGATTATAGTTGGAGCTATCATTTTAGGTTTTGTAATGGTTCTATTCCCGGCTCTGGCTGAACCATTTATGAAAAAAATTACCGGTGGCAGTGATGTTGCTTTAGGCCACTTTGGAACCACAGGTTATGTAGCAGCCGGTCTGGTTGGTAAGGTAGTTGGAGATTCGGAAGACAGCACTGAAGATATTAAAGTTCCGCAGTCTTTAAGCTTCTTAAAAGAATCAGTTCTTTCAACAACACTGACTATGATTATTATCTTCTTTGTAGTTTCCTTAATCGCAGGTAGGGATATTTATTCTGAGTATTCAGGTGGTAAAAGTATCTTTATGTTCTCACTGATGCAGGGTATTACCTTTGCTGCCGGTGTTAACATTATCTTAACTGGTGTACGCATGATTATTGGTGAAATTGTTCCAGCTTTCCAGGGTATTGGCGAAAAGTTAGTTCCAGATGCAAAACCTGCACTGGACTGTCCGATTACATTTACCTATGCCCCAAACGCAGTAATAATTGGTTTCTTATTCAGCTTTTTAGGTGGGCTTGTCAGTATGTTCTTACTTGGACCTCTGGGTCTGGCCTTAATTATTCCCGGAATGGTACCACACTTCTTTACCGGAGCAACCGCGGGAGTATTTGGTAATGCCACCGGTGGTAAAAAGGGAGCAATGCTTGGAGCCTTTGTCAATGGAGTCTTAATCTCATTCTTACCAGCACTCTTATTACCGGTCTTAGGATCACTGGGTTTTGCAAATACAACCTTTGGTGATGCGGACTTTGGAGTTGTTGG
>Ga0182238_1000112_pt1 | contig 27699 bp, 20 predicted proteins | sample hydfrates6_PW_90_FD_132439 | JGI IMG/M metagenome (GOLD analysis project Ga0182238, IMG submission 132439) | Subsurface microbial communities from deep shales in Texas, USA - hydraulic fracturing test 6_PW_90 | ecosystem: Environmental > Aquatic > Deep subsurface > Shale gas/oil reservoir >... | reverse complement strand
GGGAGTGGGGGTGTGGGGCTGTGGGGCTGTGGGGGTGTGAGGCTGGGAGGCTGTGAGGCTGTGAGGCTGTGAGGCTGTGAGGTGCGGAACCGGGCCGTCGCTCTTTGGTAGATCATCGAACTCGTCCGAGATGGAGGATGGGTGTAGGTCACGGGGCTGGTAAGAAGGGTCGCAAGACGGAAAAAAGGGCGCCGGTGCGCGGAATGGGGCGTTCCGCGCACCGGCTGAGAGGGGGCTTCAACAGGGTATGGAAAAAGTCCCTACCGTTTCGGATCGACACAACCGGAATACAGGGGATGGGGGGCCGGCATTCCGTAAGGTTGACGTAGTGCGTCGTCGGAAGGGACTGAGTCCTCTAGCTAGAATCCGGGCTGGCTTTCGACTTCGGGCTCGCGATAGGAGCGCTTGTCGTTTCGCTTCCAGAAGGCGTATCCGCAGGCGGCGGCAAAGGCGCAGGCGGCCCAGACGATCATGACCGGGTGCGACCACTGGATGTCGAGCCACCAGTCTCCGCTGGCGTCATGCAGGACAGTCAGGAAGCGACCGGGAAGGTCCATGGTCACAGCCGCGTATTGATACAGCAGCATGAAGCCCATGGACAGGTAGCTGATGGCGCCGAGGCCGACGAAGAAATGCCAGAAAAGCATGGAACGGTTATCCTTCACTGGGTGCCTCCTTTAGTTGGCATAAAAATAGAAACCGACGCCGAGCACGATGATCAGCAGTGCTTCCAGAATGGTCAGCTTGAACATGAACGCGCAGATGCGGCGTTGCGTGGGGTTCATGCTGAGCATGACCTTGTTCATGAGGAAGCGGAAAAAGCGGTTGCGCCACGTGTCGGCGGTGAAAAGACGGTAGTATTCACGGATGCTGGGCAGCCAGTGCTCGATGAGGTTTGCGACCTGTTCGCGGCTGATGACCGGTTCTTCGTCGCCCGGATCTATCTCGAAGCTCAGGGCGGTGTTCTCGCCGTTTTCTTCCGAGCGGGCGCGAATGACGAGGCCGGTTTCGCCGAAACGGGCAACCCAGTGGTCCGGGCCGGATTCAGTCATGACGTGGATCGTGTACTGGCGGTCCGAAAGAATGTCGTCGATGTCGTAAGCCGCGCCGTCCCCGGTTCCTCGGACTGTCTCGCTCTCCGTGATGTGCCAGTGCGGGTTGAGCCGCATGGTTTTCATGGAGTTGAGTTCGTCCCAGAAGTCCTGCTTCCACGGCAGGTTCAGGGGCATCCAGATATTTTCGGTTGGGGTATCCATATTCTTTACTGTATCTCTGCGCGGCTTTTGAGCCAAGTGTTTACGGTGCGACGACGAGCGGGCAGGGCAGCAGCGGGTGGAGGTCCTTGGCGGTGACCCGGTCCTTGAAGCCCGGAGCCTGCTTCTTCTGTCTTGCGCCGATGATGAGGACATCGGCTTCGGTTTCGGCTGCTACTTCGGCGATGGCCTCGAAAGGCTTGCCTACCACGCAGGCGAACTTGGGGGAAATATCCTGCATGTCCTCGCGAATGCGTGTGTGGAGACGGTCCACTTCCGCGCTGATCTGTCCTTCCACATAACCGCCGAAGGTGTTGCGGGTGGTGGAAGTGTTGAGCCAGTCGTCGCAGGTCATGTCTTTCCATGCTTCGTTTGCGACGCTGAGTACCAGCAGCTCGGCTCCGGTCCGTTTGGCCCAGTCCGCAGCGAGTGCTTCGGCCTTGCGGGCTCCGGGTGTTCCGTGTGTGGCGAGAAGAATTTTCTTGAACATGCTTGTCTCGTTTGTATCCGGGGGGAGTTCGGAAACTCCCCCCGGGGTTGGGTTACTTTAGACGAGCCACTTGGTGAAAAGCAGCACGACGAAGGTCACAATGAGAACCAGGACGAGGGCGGTCAGGTCTTCGTTCTTTTCGGAGGCGAAGACGGAGAGCGCGCGTTCTTCGTTGTCCTGCTGGTCCTGATCGGAGACCGGGCAGTTCTCTTTTTCAAGCTTCACGTTTTCTTCCATTATTACTCCTCCACTTACTTAAGGACGACGTCCTTGACGAAGTACATGACGACAATGAAGGACAGGGTCGCCTTTGTCACGCCGGAAATGGCGCCCATCACCAGCGGCCAGCCGCCCGCCTGAGCGAGAGACTTGCGGGTGATCTGCATGCCGAGACCGATGAGGCCGTATGCGAAGAACCAGACCATGGCGTCGGTCAGGGTGACGACGGTCTTGGACTTCTTGTGGACCTGCTTGACGGCGTGCTTCAGTGCGGACTTAACGTCGGCGCTGATGGTGAGTTCCTTGCCCTTGGCGCGTGCCAGGATGGATTCGATGCCGCCCATGCGCTTGCGTGCGGTGGCGTCGAACTGTTCCTTGTTGTCGCGGTTTTCGAAGTTACCGGCGATCTGATGCTGCTTCACGAGGTCGTTGTATGCAGCTTCTTCTTCGGGCAGCAGGCCTTCGAGCTTGGCGTTCTGGAGCACGGTGAGCTCTTCAGGGGTAACTTCGGTGCGCTGGTTGTAGCTGAAGTCGAGGTACTTACCCTTGTAGTGGCCCGGGGGCGAGAACATGCCGATGGAGGACATGAAGAACAGCAGGAGGAAGCCGATGATGAAGATGGGGAACTTGTCGATGACAACTTCCTTGAAGGACAGCTTCTGGCCTGCGGCCTTACCGAACCAGCTTGCCAGCACCAGAACGATGATGGGCAGGAACAGTACGCGGGTAATGTTGAAGATTTCGCCGACCTTGAGGGTCTTGATGTCCACGGCGTTAAACGCGAGACAAGCAGCGGCGACCTGAGCGGAGTTCAGGATGCCGGTACCGGCCCATGCGCCGAACTGCGTCGGGTTCATGCCGACGAGCTTACCGATGGTCGGGAAGGCGAACATGCAGAGGATACCAAAGCCGAGGATGGTACCGATGGTGTAGGCCATTTCGGAGCAGCGGGCCTTGACGACCGGAGCGCAGGCAACGGTCGCGGACACACCGCAGACGCCCATGCCCGCGGACAGGACACCGGTCATGGACTTGGGCTGCTTGAAGACCTTACCGAGGAACAGCACGAAGAACACGGTTCCCAGAACGAAGAAGCCGATCATCCAGACGGAGACCATGCCGAGCTTGGCGAGTTCCGCGAAGGAGTAGCGTGCACCCAGCAGGATGACGCCCATCTTCAGGACGAAGCGTGCAGTCTTGACGCCAGCGGCGGCAAATTTGGGGATTCCCCAGCTGTTGGTGATGATGATACCGACCAGAATACCCAGGACGACGTAGTTCAGGTTCAGGACCTTGTGGATCTTGAAACCGAGAACCGGCACCAGGGCGCTGGACATCATCGTAACCATCGGCTCGGCGAACCAGCGGATGCCCATGGCGAGTGCGACGATGAACATGATGCCCGGGATCGTTTCCAGGACGAAGATGTCCATGTTCGTCTGGGGCTTGTTCATGCGGCCGGCGCGCAGCATGGCGGTTACAAGTCCGAGACCGCCGAAAGTGAAGCCGAGCACTTCCATGAGGTCCACGGATTTGTGAACGTTGAGGGCCTTGAACATCGGGGTGAGAGCCCCGGTTGCAACAAGGAATCCGTACAGCAGCAGAATGCCGCTGAGGATCCATACGGGGACGTTGCTTGGACGTCCGACATCAGAGCTTGCCATAAATCTCCTCCCCTGAGGGTTTAGGGTTTGAAACAAGGTTGCTCTCCCTTAGGCAAGCTGCGTGCCAACTTTCACATGCTTTCAACTTGCTGATTTTATTGACTGTGAAAAAAGTGTCCCGCGATGAGTTTGCATACTTTGGTTTGCAGGTGTTGCCCCCTCTATGCGAAGTGGCCCGAATTTTACCGCTCTTGCCACAAATCAATCCCGGCATTAGTATGAAACCCTTATTCTTCCACTTAGAGGTGTATAGTAGATGACCATATTCAGGCCCCAGACACTGCAGGTGAAATTCCTGCTCGGCCTTGGGACCATTGTCTTCATAATGGGCGTGTTCTTTTCCGCCAGCATGTATTTTCATCTCAAGTCGCTGCTCGATTCCGAAGTTCGCGACCGGGCCAAGCTCGCCCTTGCGCAGGCGGACTCCGTTCAGCGCTATGTTCGTGAGGACCTGCGCCCCAAGATGTTCAGCGTGTTGCCCAAGGATGAATTCGTCATTGAGGCCATGAGTTCCTCCTTCATATCCAGAAGCGTCATGGACAGGGTGGCGCTGGAGGACTCGGAGGTGCTGTACCGCCGCGTCTCCGTGAATGCGCGCAATCCCGATTACGAGGCAAGAGGGCTTGAACTTGAACTGCTCGACAAGTTTCGCCAGAGCCCGGAACAGGAAGAGTGGGAGGGCTACCGCAGAATCGGTGAGGACGAATATTTCATAACCGCCCGGCCCGTCACCTTTTACAAGAAATGTCTGCACTGCCACGGCGAACCGGAAGAGGCGCCTCAGGTGCTTCTGGAACGGTACGGCAGGGAGCGCGGTTTCGGTCGCGAGGCAGGCGCCATCGACGGTGTGGACCTCGTGGGATTTCCCGTGGATGACGCGGTCACACAGATTCGCGACGCCACCGTCGGTTATATCGGCATTTATGGCGTGGGCATGATCATGTTTTTCGCCGTGGTGCAGGTCTTTTTCAACAGGTTGGTGTCCGCGAACCTGAAACGGCTGACGCAGGTTTTCCGCGACCGTTTCGGCGGCAAGGACGAAGTGAAGGCGCTTGAGCGCATGGAGCATTCGGACGAGATCGACGAAATGGTCCATGGCATGGAGGAACTGGGCGATCACCTGCTTTCCGTGCAGCAACAGCTTCGCGACAATGCGGCCAACCTTGAGCGGACCGTGGCTATGCGCACTGAACAGCTCAGCAGGGAAGCATTTGAACGCAAGGCCGACGTCACGCTGTTCGTACAGCTCATTGACGGTCTGAACCGAAGCCAGTCCAGAAAGGAAATGTGGCGTTACTGCCTGCCGCTGCTGGCCCGGCGGTTCGATGCGCGGGGAGCCCAGTTTACCTGCATGCTGGCCTCGCAGAACCGTTATGCGTGGCCCGAGGAGCAGGAGCATCCGTCACTTCCGGAGAACTGGAAGGACGTCCTGGTGGAGGGCGAGCCGTTCCTCGGCAGCCGATTGGCCTTTGTGCCGGTTGGTGCAACCTCTACCGCCTCGGAAGGGTTGCTCACCCTGTGGTGGGATCACGACATCATTTTTGAGGACAAGGATCACGACATCATGCGCGCGCTGGGCACCCAGCTCGGCATCGCCATGGAAAACCTCGGCGCATTGGACAACCTGTTGCGTCAGAAGGATATGCTTCAGTCCATCGTGGAGGGCATAGCCGACCCGCTGCTTCTGCTGGAAGGGTCCTGCTCCGTGGTGGTGGCCAACGCCGCAGCGAGAGCTCTGGCCGAGGAACTCGGCGGAGCCGGGGTTTCCGAGCTTTTGCCTGTGCTGTACGCCCGCAAGGGTGGGGACTGCCCGTCCGAAGCGCTGCGGCGCAGACTGAAATCCACGGAAGAGGTCTCCGTGGATAACCGCCAGTTCGTGGTAGGATTCTATCCGGTGGCCGACGACTCCCGTACGGTTGTCTATGTGCGCGAAGTCACCGCAGAACGGCGCATGATGGCCCGCGTTCGTCAGAGCGAGAAGCTCGCCACCGTCGGACGTTTTGCGGCCGGGCTGGCACACGAGATGAACAACCCGCTCGGCGTGATCAAATGCTACGGCGAACTCTTGAAGAACGGACCGCATGGCGATGAGAATCGCCGCGACGCCGACGTTATCCTCAAGCACGCCACTCAGGCCCAGAACGTGTTGCGTGACCTGCTGGACTTCGCCCGTCCGGCCAAGGGTGAAGAGGGCGGTGAAGTGGATTTGGCCCGCTCGGTGGAGGACACCGTGAACGTGTTGAGCGTGCAGGCCAAGGACCGCAACATCGACGTGTCCGTGAAGGTGGATCCGGATTTTTCGGGTGCCTCGGTTGACGGGCAGGCCCTTGGACAGATACTGGCAAACCTCTTCAACAATGCCATGCATGCCGTGGTTCAGGATGGCAGCATCCGGTTCCGGGTTTTCCGGGACGAGCAGGGGCGGCCATCTGTTCAGGTCCATGATTCGGGCCCCGGCATCCCGACCGAGATTCTGGACAGCGTGTTCGAACCCTTCTTCACCACCAAGGAAGTGGGCAAGGGGACCGGCCTCGGCTTGGCCGTGGTCTACGGGCTGTTGCAGGACATGGGCGGAAGCATCGAGGTCGCCAACGATGGCGGCGCGGTGTTCACCATACGTTTCAACAAGGCGCAGGGCGCCAATCAGGATACAGTGAATGGCTAACGACAAGACAAGCATTCTCGTTGTGGACGACGAGCCGGACTTCGCGAGCGGCATAGCCCGCCTGCTGGAGAGCCGGTACCCGAATGAACGCATAATGGCCTGCCATTCCGGTGCGGAGGCACTGGAGTTCATGGAGGACCTGCCGTTTGACGTGGTCATCTCGGACCTCAAGATGCCCGAAATGGATGGTATCGAGCTGGTGGGACGCATCCACGACCAGTGGCCCGGAACCACCCTCGTCATGCTTTCGGCGCATGGAACCATCGAGCAGGCGGTGCGCGCGCTAAAAAAGGGTGCGTACGACTTCCTCACCAAGCCGGTGGAGCCGCAGGCACTGTTCCGTGTGGCGGAAAAGGCGCTGGAAAGAAGCCGTCTGCTGGGCGAAAACGAGCGACTCAGGAGTCTGCTGGCCTGTCGCAGCGAGACGGACTGCATTGTTGGTGACAGTCCGGCCATCCGCAGGTTCAAGGATTCGTTGGCCGCCGTGGCCCAGTCCGATTATACCGTCCTTATCCTCGGCGAGTCCGGCACCGGCAAGGAACTGGCCGCTCGCGTCGTGCATCGGCTGAGTTCCCGCACTGAGAATCCCATGGTGGCGGTGAACTGCCCGGCGATTCCCGAACATCTGCTGGAAAGCGAACTCTTCGGCCATGTCAAGGGAGCCTTCACCGGCGCAGATCGCGCCAGAAAGGGCCTCTTTGTCAACGCCGAGGGGGGCAGCCTCCTGCTGGACGAAATCGGCGATCTGCCCATGGGACTGCAAACCAAACTTCTCAGGTGCCTTCAGGAGCAGGAAATCCGGCCGGTGGGGGCGAGCAGAAACGTACCCATCAACGTGCGCATTCTCGCCAGCACAAACCGTGATCTGGAAGAACGCATGCGTCAGGGCGAATTCCGCGAAGACCTGTATTATCGGCTGAACGTGCTCACCGTCACCGTGCCGTCCCTGCGTGAAAGGACCGAGGACATCCCGCTGCTGGTGCATCACTTCCTGGACATGACCTGTGCGGAACTCGGAACCACACCCAAGGAGCCGACCCCCGAAGCGCTCGGATATCTCTCTGCCCGCCCGTGGCCCGGCAACGTGCGTGAGTTGCAGAACTTCGTGAGGCGGCTGGCCGTCTTTGCCGCGGGCGACCGCGTGACATTGCCCGTGGTGCGCATGGCGGAAAATGGTGTTTCCGGCGATGGACCGGGTGAGCTGTCGTCCTACAAGGAAGCCAAGGCCGCGGTCGTGGACGATTTCACGAGGTCTTACACGCGACGCCTGCTGGAAGCCACCGGCGGCAACGTCTCCGAAGCTGCCCGCATAAGCGGCCTCAGCCGCGTCGCTCTCCAGAAGATTCTCAAACGCGTGGATCTCTCCCCGGACCGTTTTCGCTAAAAAACTCTTTGCTTGACCTGCGCCCCCTCTCCTGTATTGATTAAAGAAGGAATGATTCCCACCAGGAGGGGGCCATGGTCGGCATTCGCGAGGAGCAGAGCTTCAGCGGGGAGGGCAAGCGACAGGTTTACCTGTCATGGGTCTTTGCGGCCGCCCTGTTTTTCTCTGTTCTTTTGCTCTTCCTTTTCAGTGCCTACACCTCTTACCGGGCCGTCAATGAAAGTGCCCGCCAGAATCTTCGTTTCATTTCCAGCATAGCCGCAGGGCAGACCGAAAAGACCCTCATGAGCATCGGCGAGGTGCTCAACGGCCTGATCAGCGTGGCTGCGCTGCTTGATGATCCGCACAACGGCCATGCCGCGCACGACGATCAGTTCAGTGCGCTTCTGCGTCAGTACAGGCATGCCAATGAGTACCTCATGGACTTGGTCGTGGCCGATCCCGACGGTAATATCCTGCACTGGAGCGGTGACGGAGTGCCCCCGTATGTGGGGGACAGGGACTATATCATGGTCCACCGCACGGACCATGACGACCTGTATGTGGGCAGACCCCTGCTTTCCAGAGTGCACGAGGGCAACTGGTTCTTCGGGGTGAGCAAGGCGGTCCGTGGTGACGACGGAACAATCGATGCCATTTTCGTGGCCATCGTCAACGTTGATGCCCTGCACGACATGTACAGCGGTCTTGAATACCCCAAAGGAGCCACGCTCCTCGTGACCACGGACGAAGGAAACATAATCACCCGCATTCCGGGACACGCCGCCCTCGTCGGCAAACATTACGACTTGCTGCAGGAAATCTATGAAACGTCCCATTCCTCGGGGTCATTCAAGATTCGTTCGCCCTTCGACGGGCAGATGCGCATTGTCGGTTACAGCAAGTTGCAGACGCTGCCGCTCATGGTCTTTTCCAGCTTTCCCGAGCAGGAAGTGATTGCTTCATGGAAGCGAGATACCATGTTTCTCGGTCTGGCCGCGCTGGTCATGCTGGGGGTGGTGGGGGTGCTGAGCGTGCTGCACATCAGGGGGCAGGCCAAGCTTCATAGGTTGGGCAGGCAGCTTGAGGTCATGGCTTCCACCGATCCCTTGACGGGGTTGCTCAACCGGCGCGTGTTCATGGCCGAGGTCTCCAAGGAGTTCGAACGGGTCAAGCGTTACGGAGGCGCACTCGCTTTTGTGATGCTGGACATCGACCACTTCAAACAGGTCAACGACAGATACGGTCATGAAGTGGGAGACAGAACGCTTGTTTCCATTGCTGAATTGCTGGAGGCGTTGCTTCGCAGACCGGACATCGCCTGTCGGTTCGGTGGCGAGGAATTTGCGCTGTTGTTGCCCGGAACAGGGCAAGCCGGAGCAATGAACGTTGCGGAAAAGCTTCGCGACGCCATTGAGCGGCTGCGTCTGAAGAACGGGGAGGGCGGCGTGCGGGTGACGGCCAGCTTCGGCGTTTCCTGCGCCGGGGAAGCCGATCTCACAGCGGACGAAATGATATCAAGGGCCGACGACAGTCTCTACGAGGCCAAGCGGGCCGGGCGCAATCGGGTCTGCTGCGTCGAGACGGTCAAAATTCCCTGATCATCTTCCGAAGGGTCGCTTCGAACGCTTCAAGTTCTCCTTCACTCAGCCCGGCGGTCAATTCCTCGGTCAGCTGCAGGTGCAGGTCGTCGTGTTCCGAGAAAAGAGCTCTGCCCGATTCGGTAAGGGCGACGATGATGGAACGACGGTCCGTATCGTGCGGTCGTCTTTCGACCTGTCCGTTCTTCACGAGGCGGTCGATCATCACCGTGAGGGTCCCGGTGGTGACCCCCATTCTTCCAGCAAGCTCCTTCATCCGCATGGGGCCATTGGCCCCGAGTATTTCCAGCGTGTGCATCTGCGGCAGGGTCAGACCCTTGTCGCGCACCACGCCGTGTTCCCACGAGGAAAGGCGTTCGTAAAATTCGACTATCAGATGGCTGAGTTCGTGCGTCATGCTATTGCTCCTGCTCCGTCCATGTAGAAGGAATACAGGCCGAAAGCAACGGTCATGACTCCGGCGGTGCGCATGATCATGGTTTCGATCCAGGGCTTCTGGAGCGTTCTGATGAGCTCCGTCACCTTGAAGATGGCGTAGATGACTCCTGCGAGGGCGATGCCGGTGCCGATGGCGTATGACCCGAAAACAGCGGTGGATTTGAGCACGCTGCCGGAATCGATTGCGTAGGAGTACATGATTGCTACGGTGGGGCAGGGGACGATCATGTTTACGAAGCCAAGCACGGCCAGTCCGTACACTGTTGATTTTCTGGCGGAAAGAGGTTTGTTGCAGGAACATCCGTGGTGATGTTCGTGTGCATGGTGGTCGTTATGGTCATGGTGCGCATGCTCATGATGGTCATCATGGGAGTGTTCGTGATGATGGTGCCCGTGACCGTGCTCATGATCATGGTCATGGCTGTGCAGCAAGTGTGGTTTCCATATGAGGATTCCGCCAAGTACCACAAGCACTGATGCGGTGATAAGGTCTGCAATGTGGCGGGTGCTTTCCGGCAATCCCGTGGAGAGCCAGCCAAGGGCTATGCCGATGGCAAGGCATCCTGCAGTTGTTCCCAAAATGAACGCGGTGGTCAGTTTGGTAACACGCCAACCGTTGGCGTCTCCGGTGACGAAGGGGGCAAGTACGAGCCAGGAGTGCCCGCAGGGGTTGACGCCGTGTATCAGCCCGAGAACCAGACTGGACTGAAGCGCGACGAAAAGCATGGTATCGAATTCCATTTCGGCTCCCGTTTAGTTTGAATTTCAAAATTAACTGCCTTCATAAATTTTGAATGTCAAGATATTTCCCTCCGGGAGTGTCTGTGTGCTCCATGAGCAGAAAGACTCCTTTTATTACAATGTATTATATGGTGTTTATGCGTGGGGCGTGAGAGCCGCGCGGCGCGAAGGTTTCGATTTCGATCTCGTCCGCCGGGGGCTGTTCAAGGGAGTTATGCAGGAAATGGCTTGCGTATTCCGTTTCCGTCGGCTTGGGGTCGGTAAAGGTGCGGCAGAACATCTCTCCCCAGTTGGTGGCATAGATGACTGCAAGATCACTGATGTGCTTGAGTTCAAGGGGCTTGCCGAGGTTCACGATCAGAAATGCCCGGACGACCCGTTCCGGCTTGAGCCCTTCGTCGAGATCTCCTTCGAACGTGTCGTCATACGGGAAGAAGTCGTACATACGCGAGAGAAGCTGTTGCAGGTCCGTGGTGGCAACCGGGGCGATGCTTCTGTCCGCCTGGATGAGCATCCCCGGCCGGAACAGCCGGTTGGCGACGAGCCATGCGGGAAGGACGGCCGGATTGGTGTGCCCTTGCAACTCCTGCATGTTCCGTGTGGCGGTCTTGCCCTGCGACTGCGCGCCTCTCACCTTCCAGAGCGGGCCACCGGTCTTGCGTCGTTCCACCTCGAAGCGAAGCACCGAGAATTTGTCCAGCCCCACGTCAATGAAGGGAATACGCGGAATCTTGTTCGGCTTGCGGGCAAAGTTGGCCATGATGCGTCTGCCGAGCCGGGTCAGGTCCTCGGGCGTGATGAGCGAGGCCGTGTCCCCGGTCCGGTTGATCATGGAATGGATGCGCCGGTACGCGGTGGTCATGAAGTCGCTCACGGCATTGCCCGCCTCCAGCGACTGCGAGAACGTCCACGGCGCGTTGTCGCAGGTGACCACCTCGGGAGCGACGTAGCCGTTGCCGAAGAGCAGCTCCACCAGACTGTGCGCCTCGGGTGTTGCCGGAAGGTTCCGGAAATAGGGCAGGGTGCTGAGGTCCGCCTTGAGCAGGAACGATTCTGTTATGAGCCGGGTGGCTCCGTTGTCTCCACGTTCGCCATAGAGCTCCTTGAGTTCCAGATACATGGCTGCATAGGGGTCCACGCGTCCGGACCCGGCCTCGCCGTCGAAGAGCCGCTGTTTGATGAGGTCTGCAAGCGAAAGTTTTTCCGAGTGAGTGGAGTAGCGTTCAAGCAGGCCGAGCTTCATGACGGACTTGAACGGCGAGTGAATGGCCTTGATCATCTGCCACAGGGCTGCACCGAAGAATTCGCCGGGCGGGATCTGGCGCAGATGCCCCATATCCGTCATTCTGGGAGTGCCCCCCAGCGGATGGGCCGTCGCATGTGGCACGGTCGCGGCGTATCGGGCGTCCGTGAGACCGGGGTCGGTCAGCCACCAGACGGGATTCTTTCCGCTCAGGCGCAACGCGGTCCGGTAGAACTCTTCCTTGAGGAGAATGGCCTGCGCCGACCCGGAGCTCTCCGAGTCGCTCAGGCCAAAGCGGTTCTCGCGGACGTCTTTTTCGCTCATGATGAAGAAATGTGTTTCCAGCGAGAACTCATCCCATGCCCATGCTTCCAGTGAGCGGCATTTCAGCTCCAGCCTTTTCAGCGCTTCCCTGGTTGTGCTTTGCGATTCGACCACGAGCCAGCAGTCGAGGTCGGACGATGTGGTCTGCGCCACGCTGCCCATGCTGCCCATGGCGTACAGGGCAGAGATGACGCCTTGTGCCTTGCCGGGCTCGGAATCCGTGTGGCCTACCGCGCTTTCCACGGTGGTCGTGGTGGAGAGGGTCGGCGCATGGCCCCAGACCCGGAACGGGGCGGCAGGAATGTCACCGATGATTCGCTCAAACACGTCGGATTGGAGCAGTTCAGGGAGGATGTTCAGGAAGTCGCGCTGATCCGGGAGCATCTTGCGAAATGCGCTCGCAAGGCGTCGTTCGTTGTTGGCTAGCAGCAGTTCTTCGCGGCGGGAAAACTGAAGATGGCGTGAAAGTCTGATCAGTGCCCGTCCGGCCACTGCACACCCTTCAGGACACCGGACCGCCTGTGGAGGACGCGTGGACCCCCTGCGTATTCGGCCTTTGACGGTGTTGATGTATGCTTCCAGCAGGAAGGAGTGGGGCGTGTCGCTGCCGTCAACCGTAAGCCCGCCGCCGATGCAGTCGTGAAAGGACGGGTTGATGAAGGCGGTTTCGTGAATGTCCGCGTTGGCAAAAGAGCTGCCAACGTGCTCGCTGCCCGTGGAGGTGCACTCGGCGAAAATGGCTCTGGCAAAGGTGTTGTAGCGGAAACTGTTTCCGGAGAATCTGCTTTTGCGAAAATGGGTTGCCCCAAGGCTTGTTTCGCGGACATGGCAGCCGAAAAGGCTGAAGCCGACGGCGGCTATGCGCTGCATGTTGCACGCTGTCAGCGTGCAGTGTGCGAAGGCTGTACGGTGCATGCTCGCGCCGGACAGGTCGCAGTCCTCGAACGTGCAGTTGTTGAAGGAGCAGTTGCAGAACCGGGCTTCTCTCAATGATACGCGAACAAAGGTGCAATTGCTAAACTGGCACCCCGAAAAATGAGTTCCCTTCAGCGACCAGTCGGTGAAGTTCGAGTTCTCGAAACTGCACTTGAGGATCGTCGAGTCGGGAGCAGTGCAGGCTTTTCCATGATATTTGGATACGGTCCGCCCTTGCAGGACCTGCATGGGTATGTCCGACTCACGACTTTTTGCGCCTTCAAAAAGACGTTCGAGTTTGCGGTGTTTGCCTTCGCGAAAAACGCGGTCGAAAAGCCCCTTGCGCTCCGGAACTTCCGTGCGGCAGCGGCCGGGAGAGTGAAGGGACGGTTTCGCCTGCTCGCGCAGTTTATCGACGAATGGGGTGAGTTGAGCGACCTGCTCCGGAGCGCGTGAGGACTCGAACGCCAGAGCCCTGGATAATTCAAAGGGGATTGCCTCGGCTGCTGCGGTGAAGGCCTCGGAAATGGCGGTGGCCCGATCTTTGCCTGAGAGGGCTTTGAAGAATGCTCCGAGTTCTTCGGGGGACAGCATTACGGCAGCACGACAGGCGTCCATACCGCGTCCGCCTGCATGAAGCCGCGCCAGAACCTTTCCGTTGCCGGGCAGGGCTGAAGTGGCGAGCATGAGGGTCGCCATCCTTCCGGCGGCCCCGCCCGCCTTGATACCGGCCTGCGTCAGCTGTTTTCGATACGTGTGGCTGGCCGGGAGAATTCTGTCCGCAGCCTCAAGCAGTTTCGTGTCGGGCGTTTCGCCCTTGAGTGAATCCTGCAGGGTCTGTTGGGCCTGTTGATCCGAGCCCTGACCGCCGAGGCCCAGAATGGTCTGAGCCTTGCGTTCGGCCGGTTGCTGCGCACTCAGGGCGAGCCTTCCGACGGACATGGCGAGCGGATGGGAGACCACCCTCCCGATGCTTCCCAACTGTGCAAGCCATTCGGCAACCTCGCCGGCTTCATCCTTGCGAATGCTGCCAACCAGCATGTCTGCGGTTTCTCTTGCTCCGCGGGGCATCTCTTCCACGCCTTCGGCCAGCATCTCGTCCGCGATGTCCATCCGCGTGGAGATGGAGAGTGAGCCGAGCATCCCGGCAAGTTCCGTGGCGGAAATCGATCCGGAGCGGACATGGCGCCCAGCCAGCATTCGACCGAAAGGGCCCATCTCGCACAGGGTTTCAAGGACGTTGCGTGCCAGTGTGGGCATGCCGGTCCGGGCGCGAAGAACGCGGTGCAGCACAAGCGCGGCCTCGCCCTTGAGCAACTCGGCGCTTTCATCGTCCTTTCTGCGGGCGAACTTGGCTATGGTGCGCGCCTCGGCACACAGAGAGGCTCCGTCATCGTTGCCGACGAGGTCCTTTGCCGCCTGAAGGGCGTGTATGCGTTCCATGTACTCGGCGCTCTCGGGTGCCATCGGTCATTCCTTATGCGATTGCCACATAGTGCCCCGCAGGGGCGGGCATGTCAAAACCCAATCCGCACGCAAAAGGCACGAAACCGTTGGCATCGGTAGGTTAAACTGCCGTTTAACCGGCAGAAAGGTTTTGACTACGGGGGGCGAATGACCTAACTTCCCGATTCAATGTCATGTCCGTCTTTCTTCATACAACCCACCCAATTTCAGGATAGCTGAGCATGTACACACTCCGCACCCTTCCGGGCGACGACGTGCGCCAGATCATGTGGCGATTTGCCGAAAGGTATGACCTGCAGATGACCGTGCAATCCGCCCGCTCTATTGCCCGCAGCGTGGTCGCAAAGCTCGTTGCCGAGGGCGCGCGCAACAGCCACGAATGGACCGATCAGAAAGCCGAACTGCTCACCGCGTTCGACCAGTCCGGACTCACCGCTCTGTTCATGGATCCGCATCAGGGCGGATACATCGAAGGGCCCAAGAACCTTGCGCTTTCTCTGGTGGCGTTCGAGCTGTCCTGGGTGGATGGCGGAGCCGCCACCTGCTCTCTTGCCAACAACCTCGCCCTTGCCCCCATCCATGAGAAGGGCACCGATGAGCAGCGCGATCATTATATGTCTCAGTGTGTTCCTCCGCAGCCCGGCGAGGACCGTGAGGTTCGCCGCGGTGCGTTCGCCCTGACCGAGCCGCTTCCCTACGTGGGCGTGGATACCGGCGTGGTGGCAGGCAAGGTCAGTGTGGCGGAGTGGGACGGTGACGAGCCGATTCTGCATGTGGAAAAACGCGGCCGCTTCATTACAAACATGGATTTCGCGGACTTCGTGACCGCAGCCGTCGAATCCGACGACGAGCGCATCAAGGGCTCCTGCATGATCATCCTCGAAAAAGAGGACGAAGGAACCTTCGACCGCGGCGCCCCCACGCTCAAGATGGTGCATCAACTTTCCTCCACCCGCGACCCGGTGCTCTCTCTCAAGGTGCCCGCCAGCCGTATCATTGGCGGATACGACGTGGTGGACGGCCAGATCGTACCCAAATACAATCACTCCGAGATCATCGGATCGGTCTTTCACCGCACCCGCATACCCGTGGGCCTCATGACCACCGCCAAGCTGCTTTCGGCAGTCGAGCCGGTCATTCGTTACCATCGCACCCGCTATCGCGGCGGCGACGCGGCGCATCCCGGATCCCCGCGCTTTGACAAGGGCATCCAGCAGAGCGAGGACGCCCTGCAGCGTCTGGTGGACGTCTGGGCCAGCGGCGAGGCCGGAGCATCCCTCGGATTCGCGGCGGCAAGGCTGGCCGACGACTTCGACCCCATCGAACGGGAAAAGGAACGCATTTTCGAAGAACAGGGCGTCACCAGCCCCCGCAAGCAGATGATGGCTCTTCGCAAGATGAAGGACCGCGTGCTTGAATACGTTGAGCAGATTCACCTGCCCGAAGCCGAACGGGACGCCGACAAGCTGGCCGAACTGGAAGGCGACACCCTCGTGAAATACGCGTGGATGGAAGCCATGGCAGGCATCCTCAATCCGGGCGTGAAACTCTGGAATACCGGCGTCGGCGCCACTGTCATGCGCGAGGCCATCAGCCTTGTTGGCGGTTACGGTATTACCGAGGACTGCCCCGGTTTCCTGATGCAGAAGTGGGGCGACTCCCAGCTTGAGGCCACCTACGAAGGTCCCGAAGCCGTGCAGCGCCGTCACATGACCATGACCATGACCAGCGACGTGTTTCAGGCAACGGTTTCCGCATGGATCGAGCAGTTGCGCCGCATCGGTGGCGAGCGTCCCGGCATGGGCGCATACTCGCTGGCCGCCGCGCTGGAGCTGTGGCAGTGGACCATGAATCACCTGCAAAAGAGCAAGGACGCCGAGGGCCGCAAGCTGTACCACGGCAAGCGGCAGGGCGTGACCTTCCCCATGGCCGATGCGCTGGGTTGGCTGCTCGGACCTTATTACCTTATACAGGACGTCATTGAGCTGATGGACAAGGGGCCCATGAGTCCGACGCTGGCCGAAGGGCTGGAGGATCTGGTGGCCTTCTATAAGGACATCTGCCACGTCCAGTCTGTGCGCGCAGCCGGTGAGGCCGCCCGCATCTGCTCCGAACTCTGCTTCGGTTTCTCGCAGGCTCCTGACGACTGCGGCGGCAGAGGCTGTTGTCCGCTTCCACTGAACGAGTTCGTGCTGCTTCGCAACAAGGTTGAAGGCTGCATGGCGGGCGCCAGAATGGCCAAGGACCGGGCCGGAAGAGCCGTGGCCGAGGTCATGATACCCGAAGCGCTGGATTACCCTCTCTAGAGAACATCATGCCGCCCGGCCCTGCCGGGCGGCGTTTTTCAGGAGTTTTACATTATGAGCGACATGCCCCTGCCGGAACGGATGGTCATGGAAGCGGACATCGTCTGCGTCGGCTTCGGCCCCGCGACCGCCGCATTCCTGACGCACATGACCCGTGCGATGATGAATGAGGATGGCACTCCCGTGGCCGAAAGCAAGGTCATGCCCGGAATGCCGCCGCAGATTCTCTGCTACGAACGGGCCGACGACATCGGTTTCGGTGTCTCGGGCATCGTCACCAAGGGACGCGCCATCCGCGAATCCTATCCCGACCTCGATCTTTCTCAGATCCCGCTTGCCCATGACATTACCGAAGAGCGCGTCGCCTACCTCATGGACCCCGTCGGTGCCAGCCGGCGTCCCGCCGCGCTCAAGGCCGCGGACTTCACGCTTTCCAAATTCAAGAAGGACGAAGCCTTCGAACTGCCGTACATTCCGCCGTTCCTGCAAAAGCATGGCGGATTCGTCATGAGCATGGGGCAGTTCATGCAGTGGGTCGGCTCGGAAGTCATGGGCTCTGGCATGGCACAGGTCTGGCCCGGCAGTCCCGTGGCCGAGCCGCTCGTGGAAAACGGCGCGGTCAAGGGCGTGCGCCTTTGCGATCAGGGCGTGGACAAGCAGGGCAACCCCGAAGCCACCTTCATGCCCGGCATGGACGTTCAGGCCGCGCTCACCGTCATCGGTGACGGTCCCGTTGGTGCCGTGGGGCAGCAGCTTGACGAGAAGATCGGCCTGCCAGAAGGCAAACACCGCCGCGAATGGGCCGTCGGCATGAAAGCCGTGGTGGATCTGCCTGAAAACTGTCAGCTCAAGCCGGGAACCGTGCTGCACACCATCGGATATCCCGAGCCGGAAATTTTCGGCTTCCTCTACGTCTATCCCGACAACTCCGCCTCGCTCGGCATCTTCGTTCCCTCGTGGTTCGACAACCCGGTGCGCACCGCCTATCGCTACATGCAGCACTGGATGATGCATCCGTACCTCTGGAAGCATCTTGAAGGCGGCACCCTGCGTTCGTGGGGCGCCAAATCTCTTCAGGAAGACGGCCTGCGTGGAGAGCCTCATCTCGTCGGCGACGGTTTTGCCCGTATCGGCGAAGGCTCCGGCACTACGAATATTCTTTCCGGCTCCGGCGTGGACGAGGCGTGGGCTTCCGGCAAGATGCTCGCCGAAGCGGTTCTCGATCTCATGAAGGAAGGCCGTCCTTACACCAGGGACAATCTCGACGAAGCCTACGTGCGCCGCCGCCGCACCTCGTGGCTTCAGGAAGAGGCCGAAGAGGCAACCAAATCACGTGACGCCTTTACCCTGAATACCGTGCTCGGATTCATAGGCATGGGCATCAGCGGCCTGACAAAAGGCAAGCTCAATCTCCCGGGTAAATCGAAACGGGCATGGGAACGCTTCCCCACCGTCGAAGAATATTACAAGGGAATCATCCCGGCCACCGAGATCCTTCATATCCGCAAGCAGTGCAAACTCAAGGGTGACCCCTTGCATGACGCGCTCATGGATCGAGCCGGATGGCCCGAAATCCCTCTGGACGGACAACTTCTCATCTCGCATCAGGACGCACTGCTCATGGGCGGCAAGGTTGTCGCGAATCCCGGTTACGCCGATCACGTCAACTTCACCGACCACTATTACTGCGAATCCTGCCGGGAACAGGTCTGTACGGAAATCTGTTCCGGACAGGCCATCACCGTGAATCCCGAAGGCGGCGTCCCGCTTTTCGACCGCGAGAAATGCGTGCACTGCGGTGCATGCATGTGGAACTGCAGCAAGCCCGACCCCGAAGACCCGGAAAAAACCAACGTCCGGTTCAAAGCAGGGGCTGGAGGGTTGCACTCCGCTGAAAACTAGTTGAGGGCCTCCGGCGGGCCCTTCGGGCGGACCAAAGGGGCGGGCCCCCTTTGGAATCCCTGTATTGCCTTTTGGCCTCGGTCGGTGACGGAGTCGCTGCAAGCAGACGCCCCCGTCCCCGACCGAGGCCAAAAGGCGGGGGATGGCGGAAGGGGTTTGGAATAGCCGGAAGATTGGTGATGTCCCGCCAAGCCGCAACGGTCATAGGCTTTCGGAAAGCAGCAAAGCGGCTTGGCAAGCCAGAAGTTTTTGGAGATTCTTAAGAACCTTTTCCTAAAAAGGTTCTTGAGCCGCCGGAGGCAAGCAGTCCCGGCTTTGGGAAGAGGTTGAACAGCAAGGACTTGGCTTCCCGCCCTGCATCGAAGCCACCGCCCGCAGCGAACCGGCCAAGCCGCAACGGTTATAGGCTTTCGGAAAGCAGCAAAGCGGCTTGGCAAGCCAGAAGTTTTTGGAGATTCTCAAGAACCTTTTCCTAAAAAGGTTCTTGAGCCGCCGGAGGCAAATATGAATTGTCCCGGGTTTGAAAAAAGTGGATATCAACAACCGCAAGGAGAGCGACTCCATGAGCGAATTCCACATCGTGGTGTGCGGTTCCATCGTTCCCGACCCGCTTCAGACGCTGGAGCCGGTTCAGGGTGCTGACGGTCCTGCCCTGAAGAATGAAATGATGTTGCCTGCCGTGCTTGATCCCTGGGCTGGGCATGCCTTGTTTGAGGCTGCCGAGTTGGCGAAGAAGCATGAAGGGTCCAAGGTCTGGCTGGTGACGCTGGGGCCGAAGGCCAAGTTGCAGCAGGTTATGATGAACGTGGCGCAGAAGGTTCCTTTCGAGCTGGTCTGCGTGGACGGTCCGGCTTCCGGCTTTGATGATTCCTTTGAGGTGGCCCGGGTGCTTTCGGGTGCTATTGAGGGGATTGCGGGTCTGGAGAAGGAAAAAATGCTCGTGTTCGGTGGCTGGCAGTCGGCTTCGCGCGGTTCTGGAGCGGTGATGCAGATGGTCGGCGAGCGGCTGGGTGTTACCGAGCAGTTCCAGGGCGTGGACAAGCTGGTTGTGGGCGATGACGGTTCGCTTGAGGTTCTTGAGCGCGTGGAGGGCGGCGCGTGGCAGACTGCGGTTTGCGACAGTGCTCCTGCGGTGCTGGGCTGGGCTACGGGTGAGCTGCCCGAGCCGCCGAACAACCCGCAGGTGGGGATGCAGAACATGCGTCTGATCATGCCTGCGTTGCAGCAGGCCAAGGCGGCTGACATGGGCGCCTCCGGTTTGTCGTTCGGTTCGGTAGAGCTTCCGCAGCAGCGTCGGGAAACGCGTGTGGTCAAGGATGTTCCGGCCGAGGACATCGCTCGTGAAATCGTGGAATGGATCCGCAGCTAGCAGGAGGGATTCCGAAATGCGCAAAGTACTTTTTCTTGCCCATACAGAGGCTGACGGAACGCTTTCCCGCAATGCGCTTGAAACGCTGACGGCAGCCAAAGCCTTGGCCGAAGGGCTGGGCGGTGAGTTTGCTGCGGGGCTTGTGGGCGCGGATGTGCAGGCAGCAGCGGACAGCGTGGCCAGCTGCGGCGCGAGTTTTTATGGTGTCTCTGGCGAGGCGTTCGGCCAGTCTCGGTATGCCACTGACGTGAACGCTTGCGAAGCTTTGGTGAAGGCCAGTGGCGCGGACATCGTGGTAGCTCCGGCGACCATGCGTTTCAGCCGTGCGCTTCCGGGCGTGGCGGTCCGTGTGGATGGGCGTGTTGATACGCACTGCACGGGTGTTTCCGTCAAGGACGGCAAGGCCGTGGCCGAGCGTTGGTTTTATCGTCAGCGCATGAAAGGCGAGCTTTCTCGTGACGAGCGGCCTTGGATCGTGACGCTTTCCCCCGGCTGTTACGAGGCGTTTTCCGGATCCGGACAGGCTGACGTACAGGCGGTGGAGGCCGAGTCGGTCACCCGCAGCACTGTCACAGGCATCAAGGCTCCGGATGTTGACGAGCAGACCATCCGTCCGGATGCGGAGATGCTGTTTGTCACCGGCGCTGGCTGGACCAAAAAGCAGGGCGATGGGGAGATCCACGTGCAGCGTGCTGAAGGGGTGATCAAAGGGTTCCTGGACAGCACCAAGGCTTCCCTCGGTTCTTCCAAATCCCTCGTGGACATCTCTGGCGAAGGGCAGGCGGTCATTTCCTTCCTGACGCACCTGCATCAGGTGGGGCAGACGGGCTCCACGCCGCGTCACACCAAAGGGCTCGCCACTTGTTGCCATGGTGAAGAGCCGCATGTTGTTGGTTGGCGTTTCATTCAGGAGCGACGCGCCATCAATAAGGATGCTTCCTGTGGCTGGGCGCAGGGCAAGGCCGATGTGCTTTACGTCGGTGATGCCTTCGAGATCATGGAGAAGGTCAACGAGCTTCTTCGGGATTAGATCACCCGAAACGAATCTAAATATGAAAAGGGAGCGGCTTCGGTCGCTCCTTTTTTTTTATGATGGTCTTCTATTGCAAGAGGGCATCTCCGAAAAGCATGGAAGGTTGATGAAGTAGGTGGGCGTGAATGCTTGCACAAGCTTGCCATCGGTCGCGGCAAGGGGTATGTGGCGGACAATCAGCCAGTTACATGCAACTGAAGAATGCTATTACCGTCTTGGAGGACGAGATGAAAAAGATATTTGGCGCTGTCTGTCTGCTTGGATTGCTTTCCGGATGCACTACCACCGGAGTGTTCGGAGGGGTGGATGACTCGCTGGTGGGACAGATTCCTTCCTCGGAAATGGGCGAGGTGTATTCGGCCATGGACAGGCTTGATCTGGCCGAGGAAGAGCTCAAGCTCGCCGAGTTGCGGACCAGTCGTGCGGAGCGACAGGAGCAGCTGGCCGAGCATGAAGAGGAGCTGGCGGAAAACAGGGTCGAGCATCGTGAGATCGAAGTCGAAATTGCCAAGCTCGAAGCCCTTGAGGCCCAGAATCTCGGCGATCCGGCCAAGAACGTGAAGGCACTCAATGACTACCGCGCCGACAAGCTCAAGAATGAGACCGAGCGGTTCGGACTGGAGGCGGAAGTGAAGAAAACCCGCCACCTGATTGAAGATCTTGACCTGCGCATTGCCGAGCAGGAGCGAATGATCCGCAACGTGAGAAAGTTCAAGGCTGCTGAGTCTTCATCCGAGATGGATGAAGGGGGGACGCCGGAACCTGTGGAAACCGATCTTGGCAACGAAATGCCCTCGGACGATGCGTCCGGAATACAGTCTACTGGCGATGAAGTGGACCTGCCGGACTACCTGCAAGTGGAGGAAGATCCGGACGCCGCGCCGGTGAAACCTGATCATCCTGAAGACGTTAATGAAAGCGGCCTTGCCGAATAGCTACTGATCCCAAAAAGAACGATAAAAGGCGCAGCTGACCGGCTGCGCCTTTTTTGATGCCCTGAAACCAAAAAACTCCCGGACCGTCCGGGAGTCTTGGTGCAAATTGCAAAAGAAAGAAGGTATGCTGAACCAAGCATTTGCCGTGCCAAAGGTTGCTGGAAAGATTGTATCTGTTTAAATGCAGTGTTTTCAGTGTGTTGATGTTGAGTGGTTGGCGAGGTGATTGAGTGGCGATAGTACAAATCACTGTACCTTTGACGCAGGGCCCGTATGCGGGGCCAATTTTTTTGACCATGAAAAAGGCGGCGACACCAAGGTGCCGCCGCCTGAAATTCGTGGTGCGCCCGGGAGGATTCGAACCCCCGGCCAAGAGCTTAGAAGGCTCCTGCTCTGTCCATCTGAGCTACGGGCGCGTGCGGGATTTTCGTAATGGAGTCGGGAGCAACGGTCAAGAGAAAAGCGATTCCGATTCAGGGGTATTCCTGTTATTCCCACCTCCACGCACCCACTGAAGGAGGACGGATCATGGCGCGAATCACCGACTACCGGGCCTTGCGGAACTATATGGACGAGCTGGGGCTTTTCAGCATGGACCTGAGCCTTGGCAGGATGCAGCGGCTGCGCGACGCAGCCGGGGCCGAAGGGCTGCCCCCGGTCATCCATGTGGTCGGTACCAATGGCAAGGGATCCACATCCACCTTCATCGAGTCGCTTGCTCGGGCCCATGGGCTGAAAACCGGTCTCTTCACCTCGCCGCATTTCGTGACGCCCAGAGAACGCGTCCGGGTAAACGGTCGGATGCTGCCGCGTGAAGACTGGGTTCGGCTTGCGGGTATCATTATTAATACTCCCGGTGGCGACGAGCTGACTTATTTCGAATTTCAGACGGCGCTGGCCATGGAGGCGTTCCGGGGCGCCAAGGTTGACGTTGCGGTGATGGAAGCCGGTCTGGGCGGTCGGTATGACGCCACCAACGTCTATCGTCCAAGGCTGACCGTGTTCACTCCGGTGGGGCTGGACCACGAAAAGGTGCTCGGGGGAACACTGGAAGCCATCGCTACGGACAAGGCCGGAGCAATGCATCCGGGCGGGAAGGCGGTGACGGCCAGCCAGGACTCCGCCGTGATTGAGGCCCTGCAACACCGCGCCACAGAAGTCGGAGTGCCCCTTTCTCTCTGCACGGAGCTTGCCGAGGAACCCGGAGGAGGGCTGGGGCTCAAGGGCGGGCACCAGCGCGACAACGCACGGCTGGCTTTGGCCGGCTGGCGGCTTTTCGCGCAGCAGCAGGGAACGCGCACGGATTCGGCGGCAGAAGCATCCGGCCTTGCACGGGCTTTCATTCCGGGACGCTTTCAAGAGGGTCGCATCGAGGGCAAAACGGTATTTCTGGACGGAGCGCACAACGCCCATGCATTGAGGGCGTTGGCGAAAACCCTGCGTACTGAATGTGTCCGCCCGCAGAGTATCGTCTTCGGCTGCATGGCAGACAAGGATCTCGATGCCATGCTGCCGTTGCTGGAATCCATGGAGACCGAACGAATCATCTTGACCCGCACCGACTGGGATCGCGCCGCCGATCCCGGTGAGCTTGCGCACGCGCTTGGCGGCAGGGCGGATGCGGCCCCTGATATCCGCACCGCGCTGAATCAAGCCCTTGATGGTGATGGCCCGATCCTCGTCTGCGGGTCCCTGTATTTACTGGGCGACGTTTATTCGGTATATCCGGAACTTCTGAATCCGTAGCCAACCGCACGACAGCCAAGGAGAATATACGTGTCCCATCTATTCAGGCATCTGCCCTCAGTGGACGCGGTCCTGACCGCCCTCGATGACGAGCAGGACATGAAGGAACTGCCGCGCCCGCTTTTGCGTGGTCTGGTCAACGAATTTCTGGACGTCTGTCGCGAAGAGATTCGCAGCGGCGCCATTTCCGAGGAAGCCGCACTGGCGCTTGACGCTCTCGTGCCGAGGATCAGGGCGTACGTCCGCACCAAAGCGCGTCCTCACTTTAGACGCGTGCTCAATGCCACCGGCGTGGTCGTGCACACCAACATGGGCCGGTCGCTGCTCGCCAAAGAAGCAGTGGAGGCCGTGGTGGAAGCCTGCGCGCATTATTCCAACCTCGAATTCGACCTCGACACCGGCGAGCGTGGCAGCCGCTACAGCCACGTTGAAAAGCTGCTGTGCGACATTACCGGTGCCGAAGCCGCGCTGGTGGTCAACAACAACGCCTCCGCGGTCTTCATCATGCTGGAAACGCTCGCCAAGGAGCGTGAAGTCGTGGTGTCGCGCGGGCAACTCGTGGAGATCGGCGGTTCGTTCCGCATTCCCGATGTCATGTCCAAGACCGGGGCCATCCTGCACGAAGTTGGCGCCACCAATCGGACGCACGTTAAGGATTACGAAGGTGCGATCAATGAGAACACGGGCGCGCTGATGCGGGTGCATACCTCGAATTTCCGACTGATCGGTTTCACCAAGGAAGTCTCCCTGCCCGAGATGCGTGAATTGGGCGACAGGTACGACCTGCCGGTGCTGGAGGATCTGGGTAGCGGCAGCCTGTTCCGTTTCGACGGTATGGGGCTGATCAACGAGCCCACTGTTCAGGAAGTCGTCGCGCAGGGCGCGGATGTGGTTTCCTTTTCAGGGGACAAAGTGCTCGGCGGTCCGCAAGCGGGGATCATCGTCGGTCGCAAACGCTGGATCGACATGATCAAGAAGAACCCGATCAATCGTGCGGTGCGTATCGACAAAATGACGCTTGCCGCCCTTGAGGCCACCTTGCGGCTGTATTTGGATATGGACAAGGCTAGGTCGAGCGTGCCCACGCTGAATATGATCACCATGCCGTACAAAAATCTGCGCAGCCGGGCCAACCGTCTGGCGAAGGTCTTGCGTGAGGAACTGGGTGACGCGGTCACCGTGGGCGTCAGAAAAGGCGTTTCCCGCGTAGGCGGCGGGGCGTTTCCGGAGCAGGACCTGGACACGGCTCTGGTGACGGTCCAGCCGCGCGACCTGAGCGTCCCGGAACTGAAGAAGCGGCTTCTGGATACGGAACCGCCGTTGGTGGCGCGCATTGAGGACGATGTCTTCTGCCTCGACCCGCGCACGCTTGATCCCAAGGAATACCGCCTTGCGGCCGGAGCCATTCGTCAGGCCCTGGGGTAATCGTTACTGAAAATTTGTTTCAAGCCGGACGTCCCGTAACGGGATGTCCGGCTTTTTGTAGGATCTGGATCGGCCATCTCTTTCTGGACTTGTTGAGCTTGCTCGGTTTTCCCCACCTTTTCAAACTCCCCCGAACATAGTATCCCTGACTCCCGGCGGGAGCAGGCCGGATTCGTTCCGACCACAGGTTCGGGGCCGAACGTTACAAGAAATACTTCCTTTATAGGTCGCTTCCGAAAACAGAGAGGAATACCGAATGAGTAAGTCCGAATTGGAATATACCCCGAAGAATGCGTGGGAGACCTATGCCTCCAAGGCGGACCGTACCGCCATGGATGAAATGGCAGCCCGCTATGTGGACTTCCTGTCTGCGTGCAAAACCGAACGGCTGGTGATGAATTACGCCCGCAAAAGGGCAGAACAGGCCGGATTCGTCGAGGACTTCGGGGCCGATGCCGTGATGCGCATTCAGCGCGGCAAGACTGGATTTTTCGCACGCAAGGGCCGCAGGCCGCTCTCCGAAGGATTCAGACTGGTGGGAGCGCACGCAGATGCCCCGCGCCTCGACTTCAAGCAGCGCCCGCTGTATCAGGATACGGAAATATGCCTTGCCAAGACCCACTATTACGGTGGCATCCGAAAATATCAGTGGCTGACCATGCCGCTTGCTTTGCACGGTGTCGTCGTCAAGCGCGACGGCGATGTGGTTCGTGTGGAAGTTGGTGAAAAGCCGGAAGATCCGGTGTTGACCGTGACGGACCTGCTGCCGCATCTCGCCCATAAGGATATGGAGAAGAAGGTTTCGGAAGCTTTTGAAGCAGAAAAACTCAATGTGGTTCTCGGCACGGTGCCGCTACTGGGAGAAGGCGAGGACAAGCCCGAAAAGGGGGCGAGGGTCAAGCATATGATCCTCGGTCTGCTGCATGACCGCTATGGCATCGACGAATCTGACCTGATCAGCGCCGAACTGCAGGCGGTTCCGGCTGGCCCCGCGCGTTACGTCGGGCTCGATTCTTCCATGATCGGCGGCTACGGCCATGATGACCGTTCCAGCTGCTTCTGCGCACTGGAGGCCCTGCTCGACGAGCCGGAGCCGGAGTTCACCCAGATCGTGCTGCTTTGGGACAAGGAAGAGATCGGATCGGACGGTGCCACCGGGGCAAAGTCGCTTTTCTTCGAGTACACCCTGGACGAGCTGCTTGAGAGCTGGGAGCCGGATGCGAAACTTTCGCGTGTGATGATGAACGGCACGGCTCTGTCGGCTGACGTTGCCGCCGCGGTGGATCCGAACTTCAAGGATGTTCATGAAGAGCGCAATGCGGCCTTCATGGGCTATGGGCCATGCTTCAACAAGTTCACCGGGCACCGGGGCAAGGTCGGTGCAAACGATGCCCACCCCGAATTCATCGGCTGGCTAAGGTCCATCTTCGATGAAGCCGAGGTGCCGTGGCAGATGGCGGAGCTCGGCAAGGTCGATATGGGGGGCGGCGGTACCGTCGCCAAGTTCCTTGCTATATATGGTATGGATATCATCGACGTTGGTATGCCGGTGCTTTCCATGCACAGCCCGTTCGAGCTCGCATCAAAGGCGGACCTGTACGCAACGGTCCGGGCGTTTCGCGAGTTTCTCAGGCAGTAGGGGCTTGCCGGTATATATATGATATGGGCTCCGGGAAACTCCGGGGCCTTTTTTTATTTCAGCGGGACGAACAGCCTCGTACGCAACTCTTCAGGCGCCGTCTGCTGCGGACTGTTGAGATATTGCTCAAAACAGGGTTTTTTCGGATCAAACTCTTTCCCACACGCTGGCAGCTCCTGCTCGAACAGGGCACCCCATGCATTGCCGAGTCCTTCATATGATCCGGAATGCGTCAGAGACAGGTAGTCGCCAGCAGGGATGGTGCCAAGGGTGACTGCTTCGCTACCACCGACGCCGTCGGGAACGGTTATGCAGGCATCGTAGCGGATCTGCTCCGGGGAGGTCTGGTTCGGATCGTCATGGCAAATGCCGATAAACGCCGTATCCTGTCTCAGAACCTGATTCTCGGTGGCCCAGGCGAGAAGAGTCTGCCACGCTGACTCGCACTCCGCGTAAGGGCCAACGTGACGAACCGATCCGATAAGCATGGGGCCGAGTGTCATGATTTCCGCAGTCATGATGAATCTCCCTTCAAACTGTTTTGATGGAGCCAGTGACTCTGACTTCCAGTGAAGATGCTGTCACCATATATAATGGTAGAAGACGTGGACAGCACTAAATATGATTATGAGAAGGAAGTCGGAGCCTAAAAATCGACCCCTGAAGCGGGGAGAGCGAAGGGGCTGAAGAGTGTTTTTGAAGGCTCAGATGAGCTCTTGTGATGGGAAAAGCCATTATGAACCTGATATGGAGCAAATGAGGCTCCAAAAAGAGTTCAAAAATACATTAATAAAAACAGCGTCTTGCAAAATGAGTGAAAGAAAGGTGCATTTTTTCAAAAAAAGCGCTTGACCTGTGAAGGGTGTTTCCGTAGAACCTCTCTTCGTCGCGACGGGGCAGCCCACACGGGCCAAACAGAGCGACTTGTTCTTTCCAAATATATCGAGCGGTTAGCCGGAGC
>Ga0182238_1000111_pt1 | contig 28054 bp, 33 predicted proteins | sample hydfrates6_PW_90_FD_132439 | JGI IMG/M metagenome (GOLD analysis project Ga0182238, IMG submission 132439) | Subsurface microbial communities from deep shales in Texas, USA - hydraulic fracturing test 6_PW_90 | ecosystem: Environmental > Aquatic > Deep subsurface > Shale gas/oil reservoir >... | reverse complement strand
TTGGAAAACTGTATAGACGGCATATCTATTTCTGACAGTATAAGTATCGGCATACCGTCTTTTGGAGACTTGCTCAAGGAGGCTTGTGACTACATTAACTCTTTGGTCAAAGAAGAGATTTCAGGCTTTCAAGACAATATTAAGTATAGTCCTTTGCCCGGTTTTTCTCTTGAGGCCGGCGGGGGTATAGATAGCAGCGGCAGTGCAGGCGCATCTAAAGGATACTACGAGTATGAAAGTGACGTCCAAGTAGAAACACGAAGTGGCCCAAGCGCGAGGGATGTCATAAACATGATCGAAGAGATTCCTTAACCCCAACTTCCTCAACTTCTAAAACCCCATTTCCACAGGATTTGGGGTTTTTTTAGGGCCTCTTGACAGAGAAAAGTGAAAATGGTTAACATAAAAGCATAACTACTCAGCTTCGGCTGTTTTAGCATCCGCATAGCCTTTTTAGGTCCGTGGCTATTGCCCGCTAAGTATGCAAGATTTAGATGGTTTTGTTCTGCCAACCTCTGCCTAGGCATGTGAATTGAACACGTTCCTGCATCATGAGCCCCCCGACTCGCAGGATAGATTAATAACATCGGGTCTTATCTTGCGTCTTCTGAACACCAGAATGGTTTCAGGGACGTTTTTTTGTGCCTGTAAATTTGGCAAAGGGTGACCGTGATTCATGAAATCCGGCCCCCGGACCCTATAATTTACATCATCCGGCACACATCCTCTGTAAACGCCTAAACCCCTTAACGGCTTTGACATTCTCCGTTAGGGGGGATGTCTTTGCCAAAACCAAAGGAGAAGACATCATGGCAGGAAGTCTTAACAAAGTGATTCTGATAGGTCGTTTGGGACGTGATCCTGAACTGTCCTACACCGCAAATGGACAGGCTCTCGCTAAGCTTTCCGTCGCAACGGATGAAGGCTATCGCGACAAACAAACCGGACAGCGCGTTGATCGCACTGAATGGCACCGCGTTGTCGTGTGGCGTAAGGCTGCCGAATTTTGCGGAAACTATCTGAAAAAAGGTAGTCTCGTAAACATCGAGGGAAAGTTGCAAACCCGTAAATGGCAGGACCAAAACGGTCAGGACCGTTGGACTACCGAAATCGTGGCTGACCGTGTTCAGGGTTTGGATTCCCCCCGTGACAATTCTCAGCAGGGAGCGCCGCAGAGCGGTGGCTATACCCAGCAGGGAGCACCGCAGAGCGGTGGCTATACCCAGCAGGGAGCACCGCAGAGCGGTGGCTATGCCCAGCAGGGAGCACCGCAGAACGGTGGCTATACCCAGCAGGGAGCACCGCAGAGCGGTGGCTATGCCCAGCAGGGAGCACCGCAGAACGGTGGCTATGCCCAGCAGGGAGCACCGCAGAACGGTGGCTATACCCAGCAGGGAGCACCGCAAAGCGCCCCCCGTCCGCCTGAGGAAGATCTCGGTCCCGCTTTCCCGTCTGAGGCGAGCGGAATGGATGATGTTCCTTTCTGAGCGACCTGAAACAGTTCAATAAAATCAAGTGTTTATGCTTGAGAATCGATGGCACGCCGTGTGCGGTGAAAGTCGCTTGCACGGTGTAGAGCGGGGGAAAATCAAGAGATAGTATCAAATGATTACCTATCGCTATGAGTTGTTACCGAGATAACTAGCTAAACAACCACCCCTCCAAGTGGGCACTTCTTCCCGCTTGGGGGGAGAAGTGCCTTCTTGGTATTAAGCTAAGGAGGCATTATGCGCACTGCTACTACTTGGCGTTCCTACGTCTGTCAGATTTTGTTCCGTTGCTGCTCCGTTATTGTTGTTGCGGCCATCGCGTTTGGAATTGGTGCTAACTACATAGCTCAGTTCCAAACATTTTAACCCAACAGGGAGTCCCTGTTGGGGTTCCCCTTAGCAATAAGGAGATAGAGAGATGGTTACACGGAAAGAAATCGCAGACATTCTTGGCCCTATCGGTATCGATTGGGACTTTGAGGAAGCAAAGAGTGAGAAAACACGCGGCAATCGCTGGCGTGTACTCATTAAGTTTAAGATTAAGAAACATCGTGTTGCCCTTGATGGAAAAGGGAATGTGTTTGTTTCTTTCTCCATGTGGGGAACGGGAAAGTCTCTGGATGAAGCCCAGCTGGCTGCGGTTCAACACTGCATGGTTTGGGTCGGCCTTTTGCCTGAACTGGCCGAATCTCTCGGGATTCAGGAGATCATTGATCACCTTGGACCTCTGGGAATTGATTGGGGAGTTCGGGAGCTGCAAACAATCCAGCGCGGCAAGACTGTACGCGCTCAAGTTGAGGTGACGGCTCGCAAGAAAGCTGTTGCCTTCGATGGACGCGGCAAAGGCGATCTCGTCCGAGAAGAATGGGGAGTTGCTCGTTCCGACGCAGCTATTCCCGAAGATGATGCGATTGTCCAAGCCATCAGGAATTGTATGGCATGGATGTGCATTACCGATCCCGACGTTCGTGATGATGAGCCTATCTCGTCTGAAACGACCCAGATCCCCGCGAATCAAACCGCCCCTAAGTCTGTATGGAATCCGCGCGTTGTTTTCGGCTTTGCTGCCGTAGCAACCGTGATTGGTTTTGTACTGACCTAATTAACCCATACCCGGAAGGGAGGGCCTGCTCTCCCTTCCGGGGGGCAGGTCCTTCAATTTTTTGGAGGAATTATGCCGCAAGAAGTTGTAATTGTTGACTACAAGCGTGGTCATCGTCTTTCGTTCGTAAAGTCAGGAGATACAATTCGCGGCCGTGCCAGATTCGAGAAGATCGAACCTCAGGAGCGGCCGAATCAGGAAGAAATAAGGGTCCTGTACGCCGAAGAAGAGGAGGGACAGACGAATGCGAACTGATCCTCTTTCTCAGCTTCGAGCTGTGCGAGCATATCCCAAGCTTAAGAGGCGTGGAGAGCTCGCCTTAAAGTCCCATTATTTCCCTGAAGCCCTGAAGACGCCGTTGCGAGCTCTGCTGGCAGTTGCTCCCAACATAAACGTTGAAGGGTTCCAAAGCAGGTTGGTGGCTCTAATCAGGCAAGGTGAAAAATCCATGCTTGAAAAAGAGATGCGCCGCTGTGCGGCACGCGAGGTTTTGGAAAAAGCAAAACGTCGCCGTCGAGAGCTTGTAGAATTTTATTCTGCAAATTCATCGGCACCACACAAGGGCGAGGTTCGTAGCCTCATCCAAATGTTTGACAGGTTTTGTCTCGGGCAACCGCCCGTGGAGAATCCTCATTCCGAAGAGGAAATGGTGTTAAATGCTGAGGGTTTTCTGAAGCATACATCATTTGTCACTGCTTTGATTCGAAGTGGTGGAATGAGGCCGGCGCAACCTGAAAAACAGGCGGCCGCATAACAAGCCAACCTAATTGGAAGGCGTGTCTTTTGACCCTAGCGGGATCCCCTCCCGCTGGGGGTCCTTTTTTGAAGGAGCAGAGCGATGACGAAAGAACAGGAAAATCTGAAGTTTTGGAATTCTGTCCGCAAAACAGACCCTGACCAAACTAAGCCGATTCAAGGTCGGGGGTACTCTGGTACCTCTGTCAGTCCTTTGTATATGATATCCAAAGTCACCTCTAAATGGGGTCCTATTGGGCTTGATTGGGGGTTTGATGAGGTAGAGCATAAAATCCTAGACGGCCTTTGGTTTTCCAAAGTTCGTCTCTGGTATTCTCGGTCTTTATTCCGTGATGGAGAGGAAGGCATAGCCGAAATCTATCAGTGGGGTGGAACCGAGTACAAAGGATTACGCGCAAGCGGAAAACCCTTCCAGGACGACGAAGCAGCAAAGAAGTCCATCACCGATGGGCTGATGAAAGCTTTGTCGTATCTCGGCTTTGCTGCGGATGTCCATTTAGGGCTCCATGATGACAGCAAGTACGTCAACGGGCTGCGTCAAGAGAAGCAAGCCCGGAAAAACGGTCAAGGACAGTCTCCGGTTCCGGAGCAGCAGAATCAGTCTCACCCACAATCGTCCCAACCCTCTCCCCAGCCTACTCACAATCCTGCTACCCAGCAGGGACAGGCGCAGTATTCGGCACCCGGCAATGTGCTGGAAAGCCTGCCGGAGCTGCACGGGGTGAGTTATCACCGTACGATTTATGGTGGCAAGGAATTCATCGAGGCCCGCGGAGAGACTCGCGGGAAGGGTGAGTTTTTGAAAGCCAGTGGGTTCCGGTGGGCGCAGAACCATAAAAAATGGTTGTGTCAAGCCCAATAAAAAAATCCCGGCAGGGAGTCTCCTGTCGGGGGCTTCCTGTCGTTCAAATTCGGGAGGAAGTAAATGTTAATAGCAGAGCTTCTGTTGGGTTGGTGTAAGGCGAATGAGGCCCGCACCTTCGCTGAGCTTGGTGATCGGTTCAGCTATGTAGGTATGTCTGACATTGGCAAGGCCTTCGGCTGCTTTCGACAAGCTGTGCTTGGTAAGGTAAAAGGCTGTTCCCCCTATCCTTCTCAACGCGACATAAACGCCATGAAGCCCGAAGAATGGGCTACGGCGCTTGAACGGATCCGGCCTCTGGAACGAGGCCATGAGCAGGAGGTCGGAATTGCTTCGGCGCTTTCGGCTGTTGGCTGCAACTTCGTTCAGCAACTTGAAATTCAAGTTGAACACGAGGGTGTCCCTATCCGTGCTCATTTGGATTTTACAATTTTTACCTCTTCTGGAGTTAAAGTTGTTGAATCCAAATCCAACGAAGAAATACCCAAAACCCTCTATCCAGAATATGAGGGTCAGCTTTACGGGCAGATTGGTCTCATGGATCGTTTTTGGCACGAGCCTGTCTTTTCGATCCCAGAGCCAAACGCAGTAGGCTACAAACTGGAAAACCTCTCTATGCCTGATTTGGCGAAGTCCTTGTTTGGCGAGGGTGTACAAATCCCTTACCGCATCTCGGGACAAATCCTGAGTATGAATGGGACGGAAACTGTGACCTTCGGGACGTACTATCCAAAAGACTTCATTACCGATCTTGTGCTCTCAAAGGGAAAAGCCGTTTGGGAAAAGGCGCAGGAATGCCGCAACGGATTAATCCATGCGAATGAGCTTGATTACAAATACGGGTTTCACCCGCTTTGTGATTACTGCGAGTACGCAAGCGATTGTCCCAAGTTTGCGGGAGGGTCTATCGACGGAGACCATGAAGCGGTCACAACGCTTCTTCAACTCGAAGAAGTGAAGAAAGAGAAGGCCGAGCTGGAAAAACGAATGAAAGCCTTGAAAAAGGCTTTGGTTCAGACCTACGAAACTCGTGGGTTGTCCGGCAAAGAGTGGATTTCTTCGGACTATGGGCGCTTTCGCAATGCGGAAAGAAGTCGAAAAAGTCTCAATCAAGCGGCTTTGGCTGAAAAGCTTCAGGAATGGGGTTTTTCTGAAGATGAGGTCAATGATCTCATCTCGGAGTGCACCAACGAGAGCACCTTTAAGGTACTCGACACTTCGATACCTAAATAAGGGGGCAACATGCTGTACGTTTTATACTTACGGGATGCGGCTCCCGGTATTCCGGTGTCGCTCAAACTGAACGAGCGGCTCCCAAACGAAAACGAGCTGAACAATCTATACACGGTTGTTCGGATGTTTGACGAAGTTGGGGAAAAAACCCCTAACGAAGTCTTGGAAAAAATCTTCTGCGAAATGCAGGGGGAAGCCTGGAATCCTAGTGATCAGAAACAAGAGTTTCTTAAATTACACGGAGTTCTACATACATCTATGTCTCCCGGAGACTTGGTGTATGACGACGCCACGCACAGCCTGTGGGCGTGCAAGTCGCTTGGCGGCTGGGAGCAGTTCGTTCCGACGGACCTAGGCAGTGGGCAAAGCATCGAAGGCGATGCTCTGAATCAGCTGCTACTTAGCTTTCAGCCTATCCCTCAGCTTTTTATGGAGCGATTGTTTCCACCAGAACCAACCTCTTTTCAAAAGTGGTTGGATTCGCAAGATGATGATTGGGTCGTGTAGATCACGACCCAGAGCATAATAACCCCAAGGGGAGATTCCATTTCCCTTTGGGGGGTGGTGTCTCCCCTTTCAAATTGCACAAAGCAAACTGGAGAAGACACCATGACTAAGAATCCGAATGCCCCTTGTTTGCAGAACTACAACCTCGTGAAGACTTTCGGCGGCGGTGCTCCCGCAAAAGCTGAAGTCGCGGGGTTTGACAGACCTACGCCATTCACCCCGGCTATCGACAGTCAGTATGAATTTCGAAATGAAATTCTGACTGACGTTTTTGGATGGTGGCTGATGGGCGAAGGCGAAGGGCTGTTTTTGACTGGTCCCTCTGGATCGGGCAAATCCAGCCTCATTCGTCAGGTCTGTGCACGTCTGTGTTTGCCGATGCAGCACCTGGTCGGCCACGCACGTCTGGAGTTCCCTGAGATGGTTTCGACCATTCATATCACGAACGGAAATACGCGCGTGTCCTATGGACCGCTGGCAAGAGCCATGAAATATGGACATGTCTTCCTGCTCGATGAGGTCGATCTGATTGACCCGAGCACCAACGCCGCTCTGAATGAAGTTATTCAGGGCAAACCCTTGACTGTCCCTGAAACAGGGGAAGTCATTCAGCCTCATCCGATGTTCAAGTTTATCGCCACGGGGAATACCCGTGGTGGACAGGACCACCATGGCCTCTATCAAGGGACCGTGGGGCAAAATCTGGCCTTTATGGACAGGTTTTGGACGGTTGAGGTGGGGTATCCTGCAATGGAGACAGAGCTCAGAATCTTGAAGCAGGCTGCAAGCCTGCCCGAGGAAATTCTGAGATCCATGATCGAAGTTGCGCACGGTGTGCGTGATGCGTTTATGGGCGAGAATGATGAAGCGCATTCGTGCGAACTCACCTTCTCAACCAGGACGCTTCTTCGTTGGAGCAAGGCAATGGCCTACTTTGGCCCTATGGGTAAAAAGACGGGAATCGACCCGATTGTTTACTCCTTGGAGAAGGCGCTTACAAACCGGGCAAATCCGGAAACAAAGCGTTTTATCCATGAACTGACCCAGCGAGTCTTTGGAGCTTAGCTAGTGAGTGTACTTCAAGGAAGAATCACTCTTCGAGCTGAAGGGGCTAATGGCAAAATGAAGGATTGGAGTGTCGAAGTTTTTCCAAATATGTACCGTGTCTCATGGGGAAGAACTGGCAGCGACCTCCAATTCCGCGATTATTCGCACCCTACCCCCACGGGAAAGGCACGTAGGCGAGTAAAGGATAAGATTGCAAAGGGATATTGGGTAGTAGAGCAGTGGTGGCGATCACCACCTTCACACCCGAGAAACTCTGCGAAACCAACGGCTCTTAAGGCGTGGTTGGATTCGCAAAATGACGATTGGGTCGTGTAGATCACGACCTAGAGCAAATAACCCCCAAGGGGAGATTCCATTTCCCTTTGGGGAGTGGTGTCTCCCCTTTTAACTTGCACAAAGCAAATTGGAGGAGACACCATGACCATGAATATCCAGAATATCGCAGAACACGGCGTAGGCGTTACCCTGATGGTTTCCCAATGGGGTGGACGTAGAAAGCTTCGCGCAAGCGACCTTGGAGAAGGTGTACACCTTCCTCCGGATCAGTTGGCGAGCTTGGGTAGCAAAAAGATTTGCGACCCTACGGAACTTCGGCCGTTCAAAAAGCTGAAGGCCCGCGCTGAGAATCTGCTGAAGAAGAATGGCGTAAGCAACATCGTTGCTCGCGGGTGCTGGGTGATCCCGATGCCGAAGGCTGAAGGGGTCATTGAAGAACTGCGTCAGATCAAGGAACTCTTTAACAAGGAAAAAGCTCGTTTTTTGGCTTCGTATGATGCGAAGCTGGAGGACTGGCTGACCATGAACGAAGAGTGGCGCGACATAATCGAAAACTCGCTTATGTCGAAGGAAGAAGTCGGGTGGAAGCTCGGATTTCATTTCCATGCCTTTACCTTTGGGAACACCAACGTTCCCGGTCTTGACGACGAGCTCACCCAAAAGCTGGAAGGTTTGACCGGAAGGCTTTTTGTGGAAGTAGCCGGCACTGCGAAAGACTTGTACGAGTCTTCCTTCGAAGGGAAGACAAAGGCAACGCAACGAGCTCTTTCGCCTGTCAAAACCCTTCGTGAAAAGTTGAATGGGTTTGAAAACTTCACGCCCTTGGTCGCTCCCGTAGTTGAGGACATTGACAATGTACTCAGCATGGCTCCGAAAAATGGTCCTATTGAGAATGGACCGTTTACCGCCTTGCAGGGGCTGCTTCACATGCTCAAAAAGCCGATCCCGGCAATGGAGTATGCGGAACGCAAGCTTGCGGGAATGGTAGAAGAAGATCCGTTTGGCCTTGAAGAGGTTCAGGCGGAGACTTCTTCCGGAGAAAGCTCGAAAGCAGAAGAAGCACTGCATCAGCCGACGCTGCTCCATGAGTCTGAAATGGATTCGGAAAAAGAACAGGACCCCCTCGTCTGCGAAGACGACGCTCCGGTTTTTGATGAGGACGTTGAAGACGAAGCGGTCGCAGAGGTTGCTGGGCATACTTCGGTTGCGGAAGAGGCCAACCTTGAGACTCACGAGCCGGAAATTCTTCCGGCTGAAGAACTCGATGAAGAGAATGAGGAGGAGGTAACTCCCCTCACCTTTGACGAGATCGACGAAAGCAATTTGTATGGTGGGTATGAGCCTGCCAACGATGCTACTGTAAATGCCTTTTCTTCCATGGAAATGGAAGATGAGGAATCCTTGTCTTTTACCTCGGACATTTCTTCGGCCGATCTGCCGAAGTTCGTCCCTGGTGAATGGTAGCTCCCTATCGGGGGTGTGGTTTTAAACCGCCCCCCATTAGGGGGGCTTTTCAAGGAGAGCATTATGGAAAATACCAATGCCCTTTTGGGCGCGTTACCCCTTCTCGCACAAGCTCTTGGGCGAAAATATGGGGTAAAAGTAAGTCTTCGTGGAAACGGAGCTTATACGACTGGCGATGAAATCGTTCTCCCGGCTTTGCCGGCTGAGGATAAGAACTTGGCACCGCTGCTCATGGGCTACCTTGACCACGAATGTGGCCATGTCCGTGAAACAGATTTTGATCTGTTTCGTACTACGGTGTCGAACCCGCTGCTGAAACACGTTCTCAACACGCTTGAAGATGTGCGGATCGAGAAGCGCATGGGAGAGATCTTCCCCGGTTGTCGAACCAACCTTGCCCGCTTGGTCAAGCTCCTGGTTCAAGACGGGAGTTTCGGTCCCGTGGCTGAGGCCGATCCCGGTCAACTCGTCTCTGGCTACTTGCTCTACTCTTTGCGGAGTAGGGTTGTGGGCCAGACCGGTTTGAACGACCTGTCGGAAGACGCAGCTGAAAAGCTGGATCGGGCTTATCCGGGCCTTCGAGATGAGTTAGATCGCGAAACAGCGGAAATCGAAAAGGCCAAAGAGACCAAGGATTGCTTAGACATAAGCCAAGCGGTGCTTGAAGCCTTGCGTCGATATATGAAGGAACCGCCGCCCCAACCTGAGTCGGACGAATCCGAACAGGGGCAGAACTCGGAAGAATCGCCTTCCTCTGATTCATCAGAAGAGCAGGAGGAAGGGGAGTCTGATGAGAACCAGGAATCGAAAGGTTCTGGTCAAGCCGGTGGAGGCGAAGATGAAGAGAGCGAATCAGAGGAGCAATCTGAAGATTCAAGCTCTTCTGAAAATGCAGAATCCAACTCATCGTCCGAGGGCGATGCGGAAGGTTGTGAGCAGTCGGCAGCCTGCGGCTCTGGTAGTTCTGGTGAATCAGAGAACGGCTGGAGTCAAGAGCAGGCTAAGACTCTCCAGGAGGCCTTGGATGCCGACGAGGAAGACCTCGTGCAAAACTTGGGTGAACTCATTCAAGAAAAGGTTGAAGAGGCGACAGAAGAGGCAGAGCGTAACGGCATGGCAAGAAGTGGTTCATCCGAGCCATGTTCGGATGAAAGCACGTTTACCATGGATGAATCCAAGGTTCGCGCCGCTACAAACGCTTTGAGAACCCGACTTCATGGGTTGCTTCAGGCGAAAAGCGATGTGCGCAACATGCCGCGTCGCACTGGGCGCAAACTGGACTCCCGTAAGATTGCCCGCATTCGTGCTGGCGTTGAACAACGGGTGTTCCGTGGACGAAATGAACGGCAGGGGCTTAACACTGCTGTTCATGTCCTGCTGGACCGGTCTGGCTCTATGCAGGGTTATCCCATGGAGGTTGCCAATGAGTGTATGCTGGCGGTCAAAGTTGCTCTGTCCGGGCTGAACCAAGTCAATCTTGGAATTTCAGCCTTTCCGGGGCGAAACGGGGCCTATCATTCATACACTTCGCTTGTTCGACACGGACAACGGCGAGGCAACGACATTGGCTTAACGGCTGATGGCGGAACCCCTCTTGGTGAAGCTCTCTGGGGCGTTGCCAACCAAATGATTCCTTTGTCGGAGTCGAGGAAAATAATTATCGTCTTGACGGATGGTAATCCTCACAATTCGGACGGAGCTGCAAATGCGATTCGTCTCCTGAATCGCACTGGCTTCGAACTTGTTGGGGTTGGTATTCAGCATCCAGACGTGCAGAAGTTTTTCAAAAACTTCTGCGTGGTGCATGATCTGCAAGACCTTCCAACAGCCCTCTTTGAGCAACTGGAAAGGTTACTCGTTAAATAACCACACCCTCTTCCAAGGGGCCGATCGTAGCCCCTTGGGGTATTGCGTTCGGCCTTCTTGGTTGTAGGGCAGTATCGTCTAGGCATTCTAGACAGGGAGGCTGTTTATGTGTAAATTCATTGCAGAGTGGTTGCAAATGTTAAGCGCCGCGCTGTTTGTAACCGCCCTTTTTGATAAGGGTAGCGTTGCATTGGGGGTGTTCAGCGCCCTCACCTTAAAGGTTTTCGCGTTAATTTTGTTTAAAAGGAGCAATAAACATGACCGGTAGCAACTTAGCGATTTTACTCACGTTGATCTCAGGTTTTGCTGCGTTTGTTTTTGCACTTTGGTATGGAAAGCGTACCAACAACAAAAAAAGCTGCGATTTCTTTTAAGAAAAACAAGCCAAAATTCTAAAAAAACTCCCGCCAGATTAATTTCTGACGGGAGTTTCTTCATTCCCCTCGCGGAAGCATTACTCCCGCGAGGGGGTAGTGTCTTTCGCAGTACCCTCAAAAGGAGATTCCAATGCAGAAGGCACTCATAATAGTCGTTTTTGTCACCACCCTTTTTTGCGGCGGTTGTGCTGCAAACAATGCTCAAACTGGAGCCGGCCTTGGTTCCCTTGGCGGTGCGCTCGTTGGTGCACTGACCTCTAAGGATAAAGTGGTTGGCGCGGCTTTTGGAGCTGCGGGCGGTGCTCTTGCCGGCTACGTTCTCGGCAACGAGCTCGACAAGTACGAGACCAAGCAAATAAGCCATACAGCCGAATCTCTGCCTTCTGGTAAAACCAAAAGGTGGATCAACCCGGACACCGGAAAGCGCTACACCGCTACGCCTAAGCCTGCGGTCGTTCGCAAGGGCAAGATCCAACGCGATGTTGTCCTGCGAGCTGAAAGCGGAGAAAGGATACACGTCACGGTTGAACGAGGTAGAGCTGGAAAATGGCACATAGTAAAATAAACACCCCCCATGCAGGGAGCCTCCCTCCCAGGGGGGAGGCTCTTATCAAGGAGCCTAATATGACATGCACATGCGTACGCACTGTTTCAGGTGTAGAGGTTGACCTGCTTGCCCCTAAGCCTGAAGACATCAGGATCGAGGATATTGCGCATCACCTGTCCAAGCTGGATAGGTATAATGGCGCAAGCCCAGAATTTCATTACTCTGTGGCGCAACACTGCCTTCATGTGGCAGACGTGCTTCCTCCCGAGTTGAAATTGTGTGGCCTTCTCCACGATGCCACCGAAGCTTTTTGTGGTGATGTTGTTTCACCCTTGAAAGCTTTGATCCCTGCCTACAAAGAGATTGAAGTTGGGATTGATTCGGCGGTGTGTGAAAAGTTTGGACTCGACTGCTCTGATCGGAAAACCATAAAATTAGCTGACAAAGCGGTAATGGCCGCTGAGATGATTCAGCTCTTTGGATGGTTGGACATGGCTCAGCGCACCTCAACTCCTGCCTCGATTAAAGTAAGACCTATGCACTGGACAGAAGCCAAAGAACGTTTCTTGGCAATGTTTAATCATTTGAATCAATGAGACTCAAGTAGTTTCCCCCCCTTACTCTGTAAGGGGGTTTTTTTTTGGCCTCTTGAAAGACGCGGGGAGAGAAGGTATGTTCAAAAAAAGGTATAAAAATGAAATTTAGCAATTCACAAATAGATGAAATTCGGAACAAGCTTAACTTAGAAGAAGTGATTTCTGAATATACAGAAGGATTAAAACCCCAAAGTGGCAACATGGTTTGCCCATGTCTTTTCCATCAAGAGACTCAGCCTTCAATGCATATATATCCTGATGGTCATTTCTATTGTTTTGGCTGCCAAGAAAATGGAGATGTCTTTTCTTTTATTCAAAAGATAGAAGGGATAGGTTTTCCGCAGGCGGTTGAAATGCTGGCCAAGAAAGCCGGTGTTAAACTTCATCCAGATCAAGAAGGAAAAAGAAGCTCAAAGAAAAAATCTTCTGTTTCAAAGGAAGTCTTTTATGAGACACTCAGGAAAAGTGCAGACCTCTTCATCAAAAATTTACATGCTTCGCATGGCAGTCATGCATATAAATACCTTAAAGAAAGAGGACTCTCAGACGAAATAATTGCATCTTTTGAATTGGGATTTGCTCAGGAATCATGGAGTTCTCTGAAAAAACATTTGACCGCTTCCGTTGGAGTCCCGGCCGGCATTGAATCCCGTGTTTTATCTGTCAAGCAGGAGAGAGTATTCGACACCTTTCGAAATCGGCTAATGTTTCCGATCAAAGATGTTGCTGGCCGAACCGTAGCTTTTGGGGGGAGAGCCCTTGAAGACGAAGAGCCTAAGTATTTGAACTCTTCGGAGTCTCCATTTTTTAAAAAATCCAAGCTCCTATATGGAATGGATCAAGCTCGTAAAGCTATTGCCCTCGAAAATGAGGCAATCGTCAGCGAAGGGTATGTGGACGTGCTCAGTCTGCACCAATTTGGCTTTTCCAACAGTGTTGGAGTACTCGGGACTGCTTTCACGAAAGAACAAGCTCAAATTTTGAGCAACCTTTGCGACAGCCTGCTATTCATTTTTGATGGTGATGCTGCGGGAAGACGAGCTGCCTTCAAAGCAACCTCATTGGCCCTACAAGCGGGTAGCAATTGTCGAGTCGTTTTACTGCCCGAGGGGGAGGATGCTGACAGCTCTCTTCAAAAGTATGGAGCCCAATTTATGTATAGGGCCAGAGGGAGCGCCCCTGACGGCCTTAGCTTCTGTCTGGAGATGCTGAAAAGGGGTGCCCCGAAAAGAGTCATCGAGTGGCTCAAACAATTCATGGCCAACTTGCGAGACTACCGGTTGCGTGCTTTCTACCTTCCTCAGATTGTGAATGAATTGAATTTATCTGAAGAAGAATTTAGGCGCTGGGAGGAGTATGGCATCTCAAGCACAGAGGCCGAAAGGATCGCGTTCCCTGCGCCTAGCGGCGATGTGTGTGCATCTCCCCCGGAAGAGCCAGCCCCGGCCCCATTGGACATCTCGGATCAGGACTTGGAAATCTTATGGGGGTTCGCAGTCCAGCCAACCTACTGCGCCCATATCCCGAAGGATTTTTCTTTTCCTTTCTCATCCCAGGCGGGAGAAATTATTTTCAATAAACTGAAGGACGGAGCGACTTTTACGGCTCAAGAAGAAGGTCTTCTGGAAAGATGTAGGACTCTTTATCGCGGCCCAAAGAGCTTGCATGATTGGTTTTCTGGACTACGAGCGACGTTTGGAGACTTTTCCTCCAATCATATGTAAATAGTAGCGTCGCGTTTTTTCGTTGAACGTGTAGCTTATGGATCGCTGAGTCTTCCCGACCGCTAGGAGATCTTTTATATCATCCGGCGTTGGGCCATCATCCCCTTTTCCCACAATGAACTCGCACCCGGTTTTGGAGTATTGATTACATCCAAAGCTTCTTTCTCGTTCCAAAATAATCCCTTCATTGCAAAGCGGGCACTTCCCGACAGGCTCAGGCGTGGGAAAGTAGGGCTCATAGTTGTCCAGTCGTTCATTGAGCATAACTTTACAACTATACTGCTTACCCTTTTTTGAGATAAATGAATACTTTTGAGCTGTAATTCCGTTTGAAACAAGCTCAGTAATCGCTTCCGGCGGGATAAGTGTTCCTCTAAAAAATTTAGGAAGTTTAAAGGTGCAGTTTGAACTAGAGCAGGAATATATATTCAAACAGTTGTTGATTTGATTTGAACAGATTGGACATGATGCATCTATAAAAAGTAGGCTTTTCAACTCTGCAAAAGGTTTCTCTAGCAGAGAATTCAGTCTTTTCTGAAAAAATATATCGTTCTTGTTTGAAAGCTCATGAGTCAACCATCCTCGTAGATTTTCGAATGAAAGTAAATCCGCAAGGGAAGGAATATTCTTGCAAGCATGAGAGATATTTTCCATTACCTTTTCCCCATACTCTGAAAGGTGCACCTCACACTTTTCATCAATAGTGACAACCCCCTTTGTATGAAGGGAAAAGAAAATATCGTGTTCAAAATGAAGATCGCGTGGAAAGAGAGAGCTGAAGATATTGGTAAGATCGCCTCCTTCATCTGCATCTTCGACAAATTCAACCCTTATGGGCTCCATAGAATCTATTTTGGTTAGGGGTGAATCAACCGTTCCGACTGGAATGTCCAATTTGATTTTATAGTCAGCGCTTTCCAGCAAGATGCTGTTTGTCGGAATTTTCTTCTTAGGCAGGAGGGAGGACAGAAACCGTGACACAATGTAATTATATACAAAGTGTTCGCATTCTGTGAGCCTTGTCGTATCGACAAGCTCTGGTGTTGGGATCACCGCAAATACTTCGTCAATTCGCTTGGCAGACACGGCCCAAGAGGTGTTCAATTTGCCCTGGGAAAGTCTCTCCAGCGCATTTTCAGCTTGTTCTGGGGAATGGGCGTGCACGGAGTACAGTATAGCCTCAAAAGTCTCGTCATCTGGCACATAGAAATGGTTAGCCTCCGTCCAGGGCCAAGAGATGATCCCCTGCTGATATAGCCCGAATAAAGCGGCAAAAATCTCTTCAAAGGAGAAACCTTTCGCCGCCATACTCTCTCGGCATATTTCTACATACGATGCCGCACCAGGAGGTTGTATGCTTTGTTCGTCCACATATATTTCTTTGCACTGAAATGGCGTGAACACTACTGCTTTTGAAATAGATCTTTCTGCATCCCTCGATGCCCGCACGACCTCTTCGTCCGGGTCTAAAAGAAAACCAGAACAAGGAGTGGGATCGCAAAAAGTAACTTTTCCTTTTCTGCTGTTTTCAGCAATTTTCTTCGCGTCCACCTGCTCTTTTATGGACATTAGAAAAACCATCTCTAGCCATGAAAGAGCGCTTCTGTATCCAAGTAATTTTTTGAAAATATGATTTATGTTTTCTGTAAGGATTTCTTCAAGATATTCTGCCCGCGAAAGCATTAACTCGTATTCAGATTCTTGTCCTTTCTGAATTTGCACAGCTCTTTTAAGAGCTCTGTATAGATAGTGAGAAGAAAGATTGGTTGTATCGAGAAGGTACACAGGGTCGTGATCAACCAAAGGCGAAAAAAATGTTTTTATTAAAAGATGATCTTTGTAACACGGACGTAAGGCTACAAGAATTGCCTTGGAATTTTCTTCCCCTTCAGTGTTTTTTATTAGCTCACTTAAATAATCTTCTTCTTTTACTCCCAACAAAGAGCATGTGATCGATTTTGGAATAAATGGATACTCTGAACTCTCTCTTTGGATATCTTCTGGGTCAGTGGATTCGTTGAGGAAACGCAAATCAACGTTCTCGACATCTAGATTGAAGGATTCAAGATGTTCACTGACCCTCTTTAGGTTGGTGAGTAAAACAAATTTTCTACTCATGCGCTTGCCCATAAGGTTGAGCTGGGTAAAGCCATTGTGCTGGTGTGTCAGCTAATTCGTCATCTGAGATAGCAAAAGTACGGTTCAACACTTCCTTGAAAAAATCACTCTCAAGATCGTCGGCTATCATTGGAATAGCAACCTTTATGGGTTGCATCCCCTTGTTGTAAATAAAAGCCTGACCCTGCGGTAAAGATTTAATCATCTCAGGTGTCACGACAGTCTGCTTTACAGTTTCTAAACGCTCTGTAGAGCCTGACCGAAAGAAAAGTCCTTTTTCATTTGGCGTAGAGTTTGTGGACCTCATCTTGGTAACCTTGATGTAGTCCACTTCGGAAAGACCTTTAGTGAATCCTTTCGCCAGTTCTTCGATCGATATGCGCATGTAGACCTTGTTAGGAACGTTCCCCAGCATAACGTCTACCATATCTCTATCGAGCTGGGCGGCAATGTCTGCATCAGTCTGAAGACCCAAAACAGCTTGCAACCCGGCTTCTCTACTCTTGTTTAAAGCGTCTCCAAACCCTTTATACACAAGGCTGTAAAATTCGTCGCAGATCAACTTTACTCGCTTGGGTTCATCGTATGCGAGTATTTGACCAAGGTACGATATCAAGTCTTGGACAATGAGCTTGCTCACAGAAGAGGGCGTATATGAGTCAATCAGCGAAGAAAGGTTGAAGTAGACCACTCTCTTTTCATTAACGATTTCCGCCCAAGACAGCCCTTTTTCTTCAGGGTTCAACAGCTGCCCGGCTTCACCCGTTGCCAATGAGGTAAGAACTGGCTCAAGGCTTGTTATCATCTTAGAAAAATGCTCCCCCGGATGCTCGACATGAATGTTTAACCTCATCTGGGAGTCATTGAGAGCCTTCCTTTGTTGTTCGTCAGTCAAACTAGAGAGGTACTCAGCATTTTCTCCGAACAACTCTTTCATCCGAACCAACGAATATTTGTGTATATTCTTCAGGTTTAGTTTCTTGTTGGCGTTTATGAGGCTTTCACAGACTGAATTCAGCACGTTCCAACAAAAATCTTGGAATGTTTTCCCTTGCCCCTCCAGTCCCATAATGGATGTAATACGGTTCGCAGCATCGTTAGACTTCATGGAACTGCCCATTGGATCAAAGGCAATGCTGTTACCCGGGTGAGCCAGTGAAAAAAATCGAAAATCTCTTTGCCGGCCGCTTTTGCGACACAAATCATACACGGCGTTTAAAAGCCCTCGATCTCCCTTGGGATCAATTATGACTACTGCTTCGCCGTCCATGATCATCTGTGCGCCGAGCTGTTTGAGAAATACAGTTTTCCCAGACCCACTCTCGCCTGCGACAAGGGTATGCTCCTTCAGGTTCAATAGTTGTGGAGTTTCTTCTGCCTTGCCTAAGTTGTGAATGAATGGGAGGCCCCCGGCTACGTTTTCAAAGCCCCCCTTTGTATGGAATCTATGATCGTTTTTTATCTTCTCATAGATAGCCATATGTCGTGGGGTAAAGGTAAAGCCAGAACCAACGTAATAGTTATCTTCTCTCTTTTGTTGGAGAACCTTCTCGCTAACGGTTTTCTTCTTTGAGAGAGCTTCGTTTCTAAAACTTTGAATGTCAGCTAGTCTGACATTGAAAAAATTGCCTTCATTGAGCTGTTTGCGTTGGTCTGACGTATCAATGTATTTCAAAATGAAACGTATGCCAAAAGCAAAAGGGAGTGCAGAAGATGCAATTGCAAGCGTACTAGGGAAAGGCAACGAAACAGCTGATGCCACAGCTGCTCCGCCTAAAGCCAATTCGTAAACACCATTCTTCAGATAATATTTCTTATGCAAGTCGTATGAAACAATATTATCCATCGTACTTTAGCTCCATTGCACGGTTCATAGCCACAATATTTTTAATCGTTTGCTGAAGCTCTTCAGATAAAGAAAGCGTTTTTTCGAAGTCCATCGCATACACATCGTCTTTGATCCGATAGCATCCAACCCGATCGCCTTCTTGACAGTAAACCTCAAACTGCTGAGTAGATGCTGGTTTCTTGTCCGTACTTAAAATAAAACCCATCTTTTGCAGAGAATTTAGAAACTTTGAACGAAGCACCTTGGCTCCCTGAGAGATTCTTCCAGCAGGAATATCAAGGCAAAAATTGGAAAAGTGCGGATGCTTTACCCAGAGAGTATTGTCTGCTGAAAGCCACAACATTCCGTTTTTTCGTGTTTGGATGCGTTTCTTTGGGATTCTTTCAAGGCCAAGTCTCAACCTTTCTATGGCCATCTCATCAGAGATTTTAGAGCCATTAGATTTATAAAAAGGGGTCTCATCGGTGTCGCGTTGAGATTTTTTTTGATCAATCTTTTGATCGAGGCTTTGATCGTCTTCCAAAAGATTTACGGTGGCTTCACCGGAGTCACCCTGTGCGCCTCCCTCGTCCTGCTGGCCTTCGGTGGAGTCACCGGAGTCATCCTGTGCGCCTTCCTCGTCCTGCTGGCCTTCGGTGGCTTCACCGGAGTCACCCTGTGCGCCTCCCTCGTCCTGCTGGCCTTCGGTGGCTTCACCGGAGTCATCCTGTGCGCCTTCCTCGTCCTGCTGGCCTTCGGTGGCTTCACCGGAGTCATCCTGTGCGCCTTCCTCGTCCTGCTGGCCTTCGGTGGATTGGAAAAGGTGCTTTTTAAGGAGGTCCTGCGGAGATGGGTTTTGTCTTTTGCCACCTTTTTCAGAAGACCCATCATCGCCATTTTCTTCTTCCGAATCGCCCTTCGGAGGATCTTCCCCTTTGGATTTTTTCTTCGAGTCATCTTTGAAAATATACTCAGCAAGGGGAGGATGGGTTTTTTCACAAACCAGGCCCTTCAATGCATACTTGGATTCCATCGCGACGAAGACGTTTTTTCTATTTCGAGGCGCTTCTGTCTCGCGAGCGCTGTAAATTAAATGAATAGCATTATCTACAATATCTGCTTTCACAAGCAGAACCTCTTTAGACACACGCTCATCTTCGAAGAAAAAAATCGCTGTTGTGTAAAAATTTTTTTCTCGCGCAGCAATGATGCCTGAGCTAATTAAGTCTTGAGTCAAAGAGCGTTGATGTGCATCCATTGCGTGCGCCAAAGACGAGAAAAATTTATCTTTGTCCGCAGCGTACCAGTTGCTATCTAATTTTATGAACGCAGAATTTTTATTGCTTAAAAAGTCCGCTTTGTTATGAAGATACCATTGCCCAATGGCGTTTTGCGTTCGCTTATAGAACCCTTCTCCTCGTGACCACTTTTCAACACTACGTTGATCAGAAAGGAGGGCTTCATAACTAAGGAGCTTATCAAGGGTCATGTTGAAAATATCGCGAGGCATTTCAGAGCGTGTTATCTTCCGAGGCAGAAAAGTGAGCAAGTACCAAGTCGAATAAAAAGGCTTCGCTTTTTGACCAGATCGGACCCAAACGGGAGAACTTACGCAGCCGGGATAAGTCAGATTAAAATCAAGCAAGTTTCCTTCATTTGGATCAAAGAGAATCTTTTTTTCTGGGAATTTTGCCTCGATCTGAACGTTATGAATTTTCTCTGCGTCATGCAAAAGCCCTACAACAAACCCAGCAAATCCAAGCCAATATTTTTCCCGACGCATCCTTTGGGAGTCTAACCCCGCATCGCCGAAAAGTCGTTCTTCCAAAAAAATCTCTGCCTCTCGGCAGGCAGTATCCAAGGCGTGCACTAACCCTCCCCATGGCTCCGAATGGTGATGGTTAGCGGAGGACGGCAGGTCCCAAAAAAAGGCTATATATTGAATCAATATGTGGCCGATTACACGCTGAATAGCTTTGTTTTCTTTAATTCCTTCCAGCCGTACCAAGTAAGAATAGTAAGGAAGAACAGCATTGAGAGCCTGTCTTACATGCTCATCCCGTACCGTTTCATATTCCTGATGATGGGGCTTTTTTCCAGGCTTGATGACTGGAAATTTGCTCATATCTATTTGTATATCATCGACCGAATTAGGGACCAAAGGAGCTTTAGAAATACGTCTTTTTGCTTTTGGTTTCGCTCCCGTTCTGACCTTTACCGGAGCTTTTTTTTGGGTTTTCTGGGTAGCTCTAAAAGGGAAAAAATTAAATTTCATCATGACCTCGCATTTGAAATAGTGATCTGTTTAAGTCTGACTTTCGAGGGTTTTCCGAAGCTCTTCCAACTTGTCAGTATAATCCTGCAAGAGTCCTTTTTGAGCTGAAAAGCTTTCAAAGCTAGCAAAGAAAAATTGCTCGGAAAGCATCATATTTTGCCTATAATGAAGGATGATTTTGAAGATATTTTCTGTCTCAATGCACCGTTCAAAAAGAATCGCTCCAAGCAACGAAGAGAAAAAAACCTTCTCCTTTTTGCCGGTCTTGCGCATTTCTTCTTTGGTTCGCACCAAGGTTTTTTCTTCTGCTGATTGTGAAATAGAAGGACGGTAGCTTTCGACCAAGCGGTGTAAAAATTTGCCGTGCTCGTTGAGAAGATCTTCCCAGCTCTGGTGGATCTTCTTGTACTCAGAGGACGACAATCTGTCGTCCATCACGAGGTTTAAAATCAGGCGTAAATTTTTGTCTACACGTTTTGCAAGGCCGAGCATCTTCCGGCCGGGTGCGGTTGTAAGATAAGCGATCTTTTTCACGATTCCCTCAATTGCTAGGACTGCGAGGCTGAGGAATATTCCGAGCCACTCGTGATCGAGTCAGAAAACTTTGTCTCTTGAGCAACGCTTAAAAGCTTTTCAAAAAAAACCTTTTTGACCGCTTTCTTGCTCACTAGGTCCAAAAAATGGGAAACCATTCTTTCGTCGTCGTTTTCCAAGTCCAAACTAAACTGAAACTTGTAATTTTTTTTGACCATAGATGCTCCAAGTGTGTTTTTTGTTACCTGCCATAGCTCAAAAAGCATTTCAATCTGAATCACCTACTCAGAAAAAAACCCAAAAAGGTTTTTTTTCTAAGTTTTCTTCTTTTTCTTTTTTGGGAAAGGTTTGACTTGGCTAACTCTGAGATCTCTCATGACGTGTAAAAAAATGAACCGTGAGAAGAAGGAAAAACACCTACCTGACCCCCCCCGAAAAAAGCTCCCGCTCCAGCTGCGTTTTTGTAGGTCAATTAGGACGGACAATAGGACGGACAGCCAGCCCTATTGATATGGGACAAGAAACCCTTTCTGATTCTCTATGGAATACAATTGACAAGAAACCCCTTTTTCCCAATAGAAGGGACAATAGAAGGGTCAATAGAAGGGTCAATAGAAGGGACAATAGAAGGGACAAGCCTACCTGACCCCCCCTCCCTTTTGCGGTCGAACTCCCTTTGCAAAGAAAACCGCACTTGCACATTTTCACCCCCCCCTCCCTTCTGCGGACGAACTACAAAAAAACAAAAAACTCCCAAATTCCCCCCCTCCCTTTTGCTGCCGAACTACTCTTTCCCGCAGAGAGCACTCGGACAATCCCCCTCCCCTATGAGTCCGAACTACCTCTGCGCAACACCGCAAGTCTCCCTCCCTTCTGCGGAAAGACTGCTCTTTTTCGTGAGAAGCATTCGAAGCTCCCCCCTCCCCTATGCAGTCGAACTACCCCAAACCGAAGCGAACAAGCCCACAACACCCACTGCGAGCAAACATCTTTTGCAAAACACAAAAGATCAAAATGATTGACAAAAAAGACCAAAAAGCGGATATCTTTTGCTATGCAAAAAGAACTACGCGGACTCGTTAATTTGGCTTTGGACAAGGTTCCAGCTGGATCGCCTGGACTGAGCCGGGAGAAGGCGATTCTCGACCTGTCTCGCAATATGCGCCGAATGTGGCCGGAGTTAAGCGACGAGGCTATCCATGCAGAATTTCTGCGGCAGGAGCGCATCCGTTCGTCCAGACGATCTTTTTCTCGTTCCAAACCGAGTCTCCAAGAGCGTCTTTTCGCGCGAATGCTTAAAGTGGGGCGCAAGGCCATCTTGGACCACCCCAAATTTCGCCGGGAATTGGCCTCTAAATCCATTTTCTCAATGCAAGACTACGATGGTAGCCTGAAAGCGTTTGTCGTGGCACAGGAGCTAATTCTGAGCGAATTTCGGCAGGACATTATATTCTGGGTGGTGTTTTGGACAGGCAGGAAGCACACGGCCCACATTGTTCCGAAGGAAATGTGTAGCGTTGGCAGGGCGTTAGAGTTCAGTCGGCAGGTCGGACGGGGCGCGATCCGGTTCCACCCTACAGCCTTTCCTTCGCATTCGGAGGAAATCGGGAACACAAACGAAGACGTTGCCGCACCGTTCTAAAATTTCTTCTTTTTTCCCACTCCAAAAAAAGACTCCCCCGGTGTTCTGGGGGAGTCTTTTTTAATCATCCTGATTTTCGATCTTTTTTTTCTGCCGTAGCATTTTCTTATGCCGCAATTCGATGGCCTCGCTAACAAGCTCCGATCTGCTGATGTTCAGATCTCCATGCATTTTGTAAAAGAACTCAATCTCAACTAACTGCTTTGCAACTTTGTCGTCCAGCCTGAAGGCGTATTGTTTTTTTTGCGCCTTCTCGCAACTTCTCTTCTTTGCCGATTTTTCTTCTTCCAGCCCCTTTGTTTCTTGGACTTCTGTCCTGCCTTCCCGCTCAATCGTAAGATCGCCGATCCCATCCGGGACATCGTAATCCTGTTCTGTCATTGTCTCCCCTTTTCTAGTCCCTCATTTTGTTTAAAATTTCTGTCGTGACCTCTTTAATTTCCGATGCGATTTTTTCATTAGGCTTAAACTCGGTAACAGCCATTCCCTTGCTCTGTGCGGTTGCGAGCGCGATACTGTCACTCACGACCCCCTCAAAAAGGTGCTCAGGGTATTTTTTTCTCAGTACATTCCTATATTTGCGATGCTCTTGTGTATTTCTTTTGTACTGATTCACGAGGAAGCCCAAAAACGTTCCATGAAAAAGTCTTGGATATCTCTTGCTTAGGGTGACGATAGTTTGGTTGGCCTGAGCCAACCCATCTATGGACCAGCGCTCGCACTTAATCGGGATAAGCCAATGTGTACCCGCCAAAATTGCAGCCCGAGTTAGGTCGGTTAACGAAGGATTGCAGTCAATTACGATCACATCACAAATATTTTTCTTTTCGACGTCTCTGATAATTTCAGCGAAGTTTTCCAGCCCCCGAGTGTTCTGTTGGTGCTCGCTCAGCTTTTGGTCGGCATTTGTGATCCACAGCTGTTCCCTCACCTGCTGAAAAGAGGGGGAGCCGTCTTCGTACAAAGTTCGGGTGAGAGAGCCTTGCGAAATATCTTTTTTGCCGCGCAATACGCTAGAGAGGTTCGCTTGCGGATCATTGTCAATCGCAATGACCCTATAACCTCGTTGGGACATCTCCACGGCGACATTAAGCGCTAAGGACGACTTTCCAACTCCGCCTTTTTGGTTAAACAGCGTGAGCACATTGGTCATGGTAACACCTCACTATATAATTATTTTACAAAAATATATCGCATGGGACCAAAGCTTGTCAATTTGCTCACAAACTGTCTTGAGGGAAATCTTTAAAAATATTGAGTGAGCAAGCTGTTTGTGGAGTTTTGTTCTCCGTAATGATTATGTCAATATTTTTAAATTCGATCTTACACAAAAATTAAGGCACCTTGCTTAGAAGATATTTCAAGGGACACTGTTTAAAATACAGATATTAAATTTAATCATTATATCTCAAAACATAGCTTGAAGTTGAGCTTCATACTTTTTAATATTTCATTTTTTCTAGATTTCCAACTTACCTTTTTGCTATTTTACTCTTTTCCCGTTTTGGATGCAGTCACTTTTTCTGTCTATACCTTTTTCTAATTTTGGTATATTGTTGTTGAAATCACTTTCACCAAAGGGGTTAGGGTTTTGCTGCACAGTTTGTCACATGGTTGCAAGTGTGCTTTCATGCCTACACCCTTAGCGCTCCGGAGGATGTTTTGGGCGTCAAGACAAAACGCTTTATGCTTATCCTTTTTTTTGTATATGCTGTTTTTCTAGGGTTCGAAGCCGCTCTTGCTTTTTGGGGCTTCCACTCCTTGTGCCAGACCCAAGCCTGTTCGGATGCATCTGCCCTCCTCCCTTTCGGCAAGGAGTGGCTGTATGTGCTCGGAGGTCTTTGGGCAGGTTTGTGTTTGGTGCTGATCCGTCGGCGGGAGAGATTTGCCCACACAGCTTTTTTGACCCTCTTCACACTCGGAGCCGTAGGCGAAGGGGTGCTGTTTGGATCCTTGCTCCAAGCCGAGATCCCTTGCGCTATCTGCTATGGAGTTGCGGGGGGGATACTTTTGATGATTTGTCTGCTGACGGTGGCAAACATACGTGTCGGCCTAATGACCGGGGCTGCTTGGGGAAGTGCAATTTTGGCCACCGTCATGCTCGCCGGCGGGCCGACCGGGAACACCCCTCCCCCCTTGATTGAATCGGCAGCCATACGCCTTCAGCCCAAGCAAGGGCTGGCAACCAAGACGAACCACCTCTACCTCAAGTTCAACTGTTCGCATTGCGATACCTTGGTAAAGCGCATGGCCAAGGCCGATTCCATGGAAGGGATTTGGTACATCCATTTCCCGACGTCTTCCCTCTCCCGGGAAGACGCAGCTCGGATTGTTTTTGCACAAGAGAATCGGGAAGTAGGAGTGAAGGCGATTCTGGCAGCTAAGTCTCTGAGCTCGTCAGCCTTGCCAGATCTTGATGACGCTCAGTACCAACACCTAAAGGACCTCTCCAAGAAGGCCAACGCAACGTTGGTTCGCTTTGGCATATTTGGCACCCCGTCTGTCGTTTTGGAGTCTCCAAACGCAAAGGTGATTGTGATTGGAGACCAGCCGATCATCAAAACACTCTTTTCAAAATCACGCCAGGAGGGATAGATGTCGAAACCTTGCGACACCCAGAAGTACCAAAAGTTCTTGCCTTGCGTAGACCGACGCACTGGCGTGTGTGTCGGAGCTATGTGCTGGACCCGCACGAAAGCGAAGTCAGAGAAGCTGTCTCACTTGTCGAGCTGCCCATGGATCGAGCATGTCCGGGACTATTGGGCAAAGCGTGGCTATGGGCGCAACCCGGAAAGCAAAGATCGACCTCCGGCGCGAGAGCAAAGTTTACTTTGAACACCAGCCCCACTTCCTCTTTATTTAAAGGAAGTGGGGCTTTTTATTGTGGTGCAAAACCCACTGCCAACTCCACTCCTTGCGCCCTCTATATTTGAAGGAAATGGCAAAATTCAGCAACGCTGGCAACAAACTCCTTGCCCCCCCGCTCGTGCAATGCGTACACTGTACGCATTGAAGGCAACAATTAACCCAAGGAGAAGCAGGATGACCGTAACTCTCAACTACACTACGAATGACAACGGCGACATGATCGTCCCCTTTGACACTCACGCTGAGCTCTTCGCCTTTTGCTGCGCCGAGGGAATGACTTTCAACGAAGAAGGCACAGTATCTCTGGATGGACTGCATGGCGATGAAACTGAGCTGCTTCGGGATGCGATCCAGTGCGCGGCCAGAGGCAAGGGCAACCACGCCATCCTGCGCACCAACGGTTCTGTCGAGGTCGATGGAGACTAGCATGGCGGCACAGACAACTGTTAGATTCCCCAAGGGTGAGGATCAGCGTGACCAGATCACGAAGGCTTGTGCAAGGCGTACCGCTGAGTCCGGCATAAAAGTGTCGATGAACCAATGGATATTGGAAGCAATCACTGAAAAATTGGAAAGAGAAAAGGAAGAAGGGAAATAGAATCCCCAAAAAAAGATGAAGGAAGGATACACAATGTCTCGACAATTCCCCGAGAAATATAAGGCCATGTTTGAAAAGGTCATGGCCGAGGCCAGGGATTGGGCTGACTCCCAGGACACTTGGGAGGAGGAAGCGCGGGTACAGGCTGCATTTGCCCTTGTCGGTATCTCTGTCACCATTGGCGAAGCCCACGGCCTTTGCCGTGTGTATTGGGAAACTGAGGGCGCAATGATAGACTTGCCGGAAGACCTGGACGAGATTTTAGATCTCTTCGAAAATCTTTGCGAGACACACATGAATGGTGGAACGTGCTTCCTCCAATTGTAGGAATATGAAAAGCCCCGGCTTGATCCGCCGGGGCTTTTCTTTTTTAACAACAAAAAACGAAGACAGTGTGGGTCAAATGAAATTCTCTGAAATCTGTTGCCGTCCACGTCTGCTGTGGATCATGCCCCAAGACCTCAAGGATATGATCTCGTAAACGCTCCTTTTCCTTTTTTGAAAGTCTGGTAAGCGTGAAGCTACCGGGATATTTATGCATTGCCATCAAATCTCCCTCTATAACTCCAAGGAGCGCTATTCAGGCATCACCTGAACCCTGAGCCCCATCTCTTTAAGACGATAAATCAGATCCTCTGCGTGAAGGTTGTCCAGTTCGGCTCGAATCTCCGCCTCAACCTTTTCACGAAGCTCTTTGACGTTCAGAACTTGGCCGGCTTCCGTGCTCGGGATTCTGAATTTGGGCTCCTCATCTCCATGGAGAATCCAAAGCGGATTTGTGTTCGTTTTGAACATGAGGCGGAGCAACCATGCGCTAGGGATAGAACAGCGCCTTTTTGCGTCGGAAATGGAACTCTGACGAATGTCGAGGTACTCTGCGAGCTGTACTTGCGTTCTACATCCCGTAACCTTCTTGATCCGCTCCATCGCGTCGCCAAATCCGATCGACGAAAGAAAGACTGATTCTTTAGCAGTCGTTTTCATTTAAAATACCTTACCTTCTATCAATTTAAAAATTAATTTCCCTGAGACTCAAGCGGTTCACCTTTTCTCCAAAAGCTGAACCAGCTTCGCAAGCCCAGCCCGATCCAGAAGTCGCAGTTTGGTGAGGATGGTGTCCGGGTCCACACTCCACTTGGCGTGCAAAGCGTTCATGGCCATACCGTCTTCGACGTTGTGAATGATCCTGGGCAACGCGATCTCTGCTGGATGAAAAGCAGCTGCCGCGTTGCAGTCGAGAATAAGGTTGAGTTCATCTTCAGAAAAATCCAAATCCACCTCAGCCAGGATAAAAGCGTACCTGTCGGCAATCGCATTGACCTGCGCACTAACACTTCCGGCCGCACCGTTTGCATCTTCCAAAAAATGCCGCAACACTTCTCCGACGTAGATGCCCACTCGTTTCTTTCCCACTAATCCTCCGCGGTACTGAGGTTTCGGATCTGAGCAGAGAAGGAGCAGAAATCGAACGACTCCGGTCCGACAATATCGACCAAGGTGTCAACGTCCTCTGTCTCACGGATTCGTGCGAGCTGCTCTCGGGTCATGTAGACCTCCCCTTGAAAAGAGGCTTCGGTTGAAATATCGACCTGCACGGCAACAACCTCTTGCCTCTTCTCCGCATCTTCTTTTTCTTTCTCCAAAAGAAGCCTCTCAACATCGGGGCATCCGGGAAGAGGCGCTCGTTTGAGCTTACATCCAGACATTTTTCTTTCTCCATTTTTAGTTAGCCCCTGCACATGGTTCCCCATGCGCTTTAACGGGCTGGCCGCCCGTGCCACTGCTCTCCAGAGTTAGTTGGGGATTATTGTCCCGAACCTGATCACCGGGAATTGAACCCGGCTCCCGCCTCACCAGACCTCGGCAAGCGAGTCAGAATCGAACTGACCTTTCCGAAAGGGACTTTGCGTGAAAGCCCCTGACGGAAAGACCATTTCGGCTATCGTCCGCTAAACTGCTCCAAGCGGTAGTTGGTTCCCAGCGCGTGGTTTACGGAATCAAGGAAGGCTTGATTTTCCGGGGCACTGATTTGGTAAAAGCAATCGAAGTCAAGCCGCCCGTCTTCGTACATGGGACACCCAAAGAGGGCCTTTCCATCAATCCACACGGCACACCCGCGATCAGGCATAAGATGGACAGGGGAAGGAATGGGATTGTCCTCCGGCCTTTTCTCGGTCCAGTGAGGCTCTGTAGCTTCAAAAACATTCCCGATACAGGCGGCAGAGGTTTCAGGGTCCCGCAGAAAAGAATCAAAAAGTTGCTTGGCCTTTCTTTTTGTCGTCTGAAGCTCAAAATCATCAACGCCACCATGTGTTGCTCGGCA
>Ga0182238_1000109_pt1 | contig 28172 bp, 27 predicted proteins | sample hydfrates6_PW_90_FD_132439 | JGI IMG/M metagenome (GOLD analysis project Ga0182238, IMG submission 132439) | Subsurface microbial communities from deep shales in Texas, USA - hydraulic fracturing test 6_PW_90 | ecosystem: Environmental > Aquatic > Deep subsurface > Shale gas/oil reservoir >... | reverse complement strand
TCAGGCTTTCCGAACGGGTCCGAAGTAGCCTGGAAAAAAGTGCTCCTCCTCGGACGGTGTTTTTTGATCTTGATGCATTGATTTCGGGGCTTGAAAAAGAGGAGCCTTCCGTCCCGTATACTCCGCCGGTTACAGTCATCCGGGCCCTGGATGCCGCGCTCGACGGGATGGCCAGGATGGGGTACGCAAGGCGGTTTGAGTCCGCAAGGCGGTTCGCCCGGGCGCTGTCCGAGGGGTTTTCCAGCATGGGGCTGAAACATTTTGTGCCGGAAGAGCAATTCCGTTCCCCCTGTGTCACCTCTGTGGAAATCCCGGGGAAACGTGCCGAAGAGGTGCGGGAGATCCTCCGGGATGACGGGATCGAGATAGCCGGTGGACAGGCCGGGCTGAATGGTCGCATTCTCAGGATCGGACATTTCACTGGCGAAGGGTGGCCTGAAGTCTGTCTTCTTCTGGGGTCCTTCTGGTCCGCCTGTAAAAGGGCGCAAATATCCGTTGAAGAGCCTGATTTAAGGAAATGTCTCGAGGTTTTCGGGAAGGAGGAAGCATGATGTGGGAAATCCTGGTTACCGAGCCGGTTCATGAATCCGGGTTGAAGATCCTCTCTTCCGATCCTTCCGTCAATCTGAAGCAGCGGATGGGGATGTCACGGGCGCAGCTTCTTGAAGCCGTCGCCGATGTACACGCCATGATCACCCGAAGCGGGACTCCCCTGGACGGTGAGGTCCTGGCCGCCGGGAAATACCTCAGGGCTGTGGCCAGGGCGGGAGTCGGCGTCGACAACATAGATCTCGCCGAAGCGAGCAGAAGGGGCATCGTCGTTATCAATGCACCGACGGGGAACACCCTTGCCGCGACGGAACACACCTTTGCGGTCATGCTGTCTGTCTGCAGAAAACTTCCCCAGGCACACCTCTCGCTGGTCGGCGGCCAATGGGAGAGGAAACGCTTCATCGGATCGCAATTGTCCGGGAAGAACCTGCTGATCGTGGGGTTGGGAAGGATCGGGAGCCGGGTGGCGGTCCGGGCGAAAGCATTCGGGATGAATGTTCTCGCCTTCGACCCCTATGTGTCCACGAAAAGGGCCGAGGAAATCGGGGTCTCTCTGGTACCGGACCTCGAGGGTGCCCTGGCGCTTGCTGATGTTGTCACGCTCCACACCCCGATGACGGAAGAAACCAGGCTCATGATCGATGAAAGAAGGCTTCGGGCCTTCAAGCCGGGGGCGGTTCTCGTCAATTGTGCGAGAGGCCGTCTCGTCGACGGTGATGCCTGTGCAGAGGCTCTTCGCGAGGGACGTCTCGCGGGAGCGGGCTTTGATGTCTTTCCTTCCGAACCTCCCGAAAACCACCCCCTCTTTGCGGATGACCTTCGTGACCGGGTGGTTTTGACGCCTCACATCGGAGCCAACACCAGGGAGGCTCAGTCTGCCGTTTCGGAGATCGCGGCGTCGAATCTTCTTGCCGCCTTGAAGGATGAACCCTACGAACATGCGGTCAACCTTCCTTTCATGGAACACCGCCTTTCGCCGTCCAGGCGTCGTTTCCTGTCCCTTTCAAGAAAGATAGGAGCCTTTGCGGGCTCCATCATGGAGGCGGCTCCCGAGCGCATGACTCTCAACAGGAGAGGCGACATTTTCAATGATGAAAACATCATCTGTTTCGAAAACCCGTACAGGCACTCGGCCTATGCCGTCGCCGCCCTCAAGGGTGTCCTTGAAGTCCGCCACGGCCCGGAGACCAACTACATGTCGGCTCCTCTCATGGCTGCAGAACGGGGGCTGCAGGTAGAGGAAGGCAGGGGACCTTCATCGACCTATCACAATCTTGTTGAGCTGGAACTCGCGGGAGAGGGGAAGGCGGTGCAGATAACGGCGACCGTCACGGAAGAGGGGAAACACAGAATTGTCAACATCAACGGGTACTGGATCGACTGTATTCCCGAAGGAAACCTGATCGTCTTCCAGAATCACGACAGGCCCGGCGTCATCGGCAAGGTAGGGTCCCTGCTCGGCGAGCTTGGAATCAATATTGCCAATTTCGCCCTGGGAAGGAAGAACGGCAGCGGTCTTGCCCTGGGCGTCCTGCAGGTGGACTCCGAGGTGCAGCCACCAGTACTTGAACGTCTCAGATCAGTGGGAGACCTGCTTTGGGCCGAAGCTGTCAGGCTCGAGGAAGGGCTTTAGAAATGCGCCTGTTTCTGATCCGACACGGCCGGACCGCCTGGAACGCGCAGGGCCGTTTCCAGGGGTGCCGGGACATCCCCCTGGACGAAACGGGGCGGGCCCAGGCAAGGGCAATGGCCCTGCATGCGTCACGGATCCCTTTCTCCGCGGTCTGGTCGAGCCCGCTTGCCAGGGCGAGGGAGACCGCCGAAGCGCTTGCCCGAAAGACGGGGTTGGAAGTCTGCGAGCATGGCGGCTTGAGCGAGATATGCCATGGGAAGTGGGAAGGGCTGAAAGCGGAAGTCGTGGCGCGTCGATGGCCCAGGCTTTTCAGACTCTGGCATGAACGACCGGAAGAGGTCGTCATGCCTGCAGGGGAGTCACTAGAAGATGTTCAGGCCAGAACCATGAAAGCCATGGAAGACGTGACCTCCCGTGAAAGGGACCCCGTCGCCGTCGTAACCCATGACGCCGTCATCAAGGTCCTCCTGTGTGCCTGGCTGGGGCTCCCCCTTTCGGGATTCCGGCGGTTCGATCTGGCCAACGCCTCGATCACCGGCGTCAGGTTGAACGGGGATAATGCATCCCTTTTTCTGCTCGGTGATATCTCCTGGTCAAACACGCCCTACAGCCGTGAATTGCAGGCTTCCCTGTGACGGCAAAGTGGACAAGACGCGACTCGGGGGTGTATGTTCAAAAAGAGGGAATTCCGACCCCATGAACTTCTCCAGGAGGTGTTCGCCAATGGCCAGATCGCGGCTGGAAGTGCTCAAGTCGCTTGCGGTGGAAAACCAGACGAAAATGATTCTGCTCGTCATGGACGGGCTCGGCGGGTTGCCGGGCCCCAACGGGCTGACGGAACTCGAAAAGGCGGAAACGCCCAACCTTGACAGGCTCGCCGCATCGGGAGAAACAGGTCTTTTGGAAATTGTGGATACGGGGATAACGCCCGGGAGCGGACCGGGCCATCTCGGTCTTTTCGGGTACGATCCGCTGGAATTCTCCATCGGTCGGGGGATCCTTGAAGCTCTCGGCGTCGGGGCCGAGGTCGGGAAAGGAGACATCTGTGCCCGTGGCAATTTCGCCACCTGGAAGGAGCAGGATGTCATCGCCGACAGGCGTGCGGGTCGCATCGACACGGCTACCAGCGGCGAAATCGTCGAAAAGCTGTCGCACTCGATCACGGAAATCGACGGTGTCAAGATTCGTTTTTCCCCTGGACTTGAACATCGTTTTGTAGTTGTCCTCTCGGGCGAGGGCCTGTCCGAAAACGTTTCGGACGCCGACCCACAGATCGAAGGCAGGCCGATGAAGTGGGCCGAAGCCACGGCACCTGACGGGCAAAAAACGGCCAAAACCGTCAACGCCCTTATCCGTGAAGTCCGGAAGGTCCTTTCGGGGGAAGACAGGGCGAACGGTTGCCTGCTCCGTGGTTTTTCCGGTGTTCCCGACATACCCAGGATGAACGACCTTTACGGGATCCATCCCCTGGCTGTCGCTTCCTACCCAATGTACAGGGGCCTTGCCAGGCTTGTGGGTATGGATGTGGCTGAAACGGCCCGGGACCTTGCGCACCTGGTGGAAATCGTGAAAGCCCAGTGGGACGCCTTCGATTACTTTTTCGTTCACGTCAAGTACACCGACAGCAGGGGTGAAGACGGGGATTTTGATGCCAAGGTTGATATCATCGAACAGGTTGACCGGGTGCTGCCCGATTTGCTCGAGCTTCGCCCGGAGGTGATCGCCGTTACGGGGGACCACAGCACGCCGGCGGTTCTTGCCTCCCATTCGTGGCATCCTTCACCGGTGATTCTCAATAGCTCCTTCGTCCGTCCCGACGGCAGCGAAATATTCAGTGAAAGAGCCTGCGCCCGGGGGAGTCTCGGGATCATGCCGGCGTCGAAACTCATGGGACTCATGCTCGCCCATGCCCGTCGCCTTGCCAAATATGGCGCATGAGCGAACCTGGAGGTTTTGCCGTGAGCGAAGAAAAAAACATGACGACCCTGGAAATCAGGGCGCTTCCCCCTGGAGAAAAATTCAAGACCACGGCGGCCATCGTCTCCGCCAAGGCAAGGTACGACAAGAACCGTCGACTTTTCTGGGAGATGACCATCATGGATTCCGAGGGATCCCTGGATTCCAAGGTGTGGAGCGATGCAAAATGGTGGGACGCCAGAAGCGGTCAGAAGACGGCACTCGAACCTGGCAGGATGGACGTCCAGGGCGATCTTTTGAACAGCCCTGTCGGCGTTTTCGGGACGGTTACGGAATTCAGGGGCAGACCGCAGTATCAATTCAATGAAATTTATCTCCTTGACGAAAAAAGGTATCCCCTGTCGATGTTTCTTGAACGTTCTCCCGTTCCCCCGGAGGAGATGGAGCGGGAACTGCGGGAGATGATCGAAGGATGCCATGATCCAGTCAAAAGCTTTCTGCAGAAAGTCTTTGACGGGCCTTTCTGGGGAATGTTCCGTGAAGCACCTGCAGCTGTATCGCACCACCATGCCTACGTCCACGGTCTTCTGGAGCACACCCTTGCGGTGACCCGCGGTGCCAGGGCCCTGGCCGAGGCCTATAACCCCGGAGGGTTCGCCGTCGACATGGATGTCGTTACAGCAGGCGGGTTGCTGCACGATATCGGGAAGCTCGATGCATACTCGCTGGACCCTTTTCCAGGCATGACCGTTCAGGGTACGGTTATCGACCATATTCCTCTCGGGTACGCCCGGTTCGTGAAACTCGCCGAAGAATACGGTCTTGAAGAAGCAACGGCCCTGGCCATAGGGCACATACTCGTCAGTCATCACGGCAGGCGCGAGTATGGATCACCTGTTCTCCCGGCCACGCCTGAAGCCCTTATCGTTTCTTCGGCGGACGAACTGGATTTTGTCATGTACTGCTGGCAGGCTGCGCAGGAAAGCCCCGGCGGCGAGCCCGAGGTGTCGGAATATCATCCATCAGCGCAGAGACGCTTCTGGAAAAGGCCCGACAACAGGAATGAAAGGGAAAGAGGAAAGTGATATGGGACAGGTTTTCGAAATCGACAGGCATCAAAACGGAAGACGTCTTGACAAGATTCTGAGAAGCAAATGGCCCGATCTCCCGCTCGGGGCAATGATGAAATTTTTTCGGAAGAAGCGGGTACGCCTGGATGGAAGGCCCGCTCAGTTCAACGATCGCGTGGCTGCCGGGCAGACCGTGACGGTCCCATGGGATGATCCCGCGAAGGAAGGGAAACCGGAATTTTCGGAAGGGTCCGGCTCCTCACCGACGATAGAGATCATCTATGCCGACAGTGAAATCTGCATGGTGAACAAGCCCTGGAACCTCCTGACACAACCAGTGGAAGCCGGGGACGACTCGGCCGTAAGGCGCGTCGCCGGAACCCTTGAATGGAAAGATCGCGAGTTTCTCCCCACGGCGGCTCACCGGCTGGACCGAAACACCTCGGGTGTCCTTGCCGTGGCACTGACGGGACCTGCCTTGAGGGAGCTTCACCGGATGTGGCGGGAAAAGGACATGCGAAAATACTATCTTGCTCTCGTGGCCGGGCGAACCGAAGAGGAAGGAGTCATCCGGAGAAGGCTTGAAAAGGATACTTCCAGAAATGTTGTCTCCACCGTTGAATCGGGCGGCAAATACTCCGAGACACGTTTCTCGCGTCTGGAAACGGATGGTCAAGTGTCCCTCCTTTCCCTGGAGCTCGTGACAGGGAGGCCGCACCAGGCGAGGGTACACCTGGCCGAAATGGGCCATCCCCTCATCGGGGATGTCAAATACGGAGACCGTGAGAAAAACGTCGAATGGAAACGTTTTGGCGTCAGTCGGCCCTTGCTGCACGCGAGGCGGATCGTCTTTCCCAGGGAGGCACCGTCTCCTTTGCAGCATCTTGGAGGAAAGTCCTTTACGGCCGTTCCACCGGATGATTTTCTTTCCGTTCTCTCCTCCAGAGGTTGGAATTTATACGGTTGTGGGGTATAATCAACCATATAAAACAAATACCATTCCCTTGGAGGGTAAATAATGAAAGAACTGACACTGCAAATTTCGGACAAGGCCCGGGAAAAGATTGAAAATGAGGGAAAAGAGGGATATGTGATCGTCAGACGGCTTGGATCCGGCTGAGGCGCAAGGACGGCTGCTCTCGTCGAGAGCGGCAAACCTTCTGCAAAAAGCGGCTACATTGGGGTGCAGGATGGAGACATCACCATATGGGTTCCGGAGGAACTCTCATTCCCCGATAATGTTGTTCGGGTTGAACACAGGGGTTTTCTGTGGAACACATATCTGGAAGCCGTTACGGATGCATTGCCGAGAGGCGGCTGCGCCGTCTGAACGACAAGAAGCAAGAAGATTTCGAAAAAGGGCGGGAGAATCGATTCTCCCGCCCTTTTTTCCGTTTTCGGGAAACATGGCCCTTGACAAGTTTATTTTTTCACATATAGTAGAAGAAGAGCTTTCTGGTTACCGTCGAATTAAGATATGAAATATAATATAACAATATTTTAACAGTTAATATCCTGTGCGGACGCACAGGCTTAGTTATCAGGGGGTGGCTATAGTTATGGGAAAGCGTACTTCAGAAAACGTCCTTCTTGACACGGCTCTTGAGAACTTCTACGGAGCAGCGGAGGAATTGGGACTTGATGACGGACTTATCGAGATCCTGGGGAATTCGGAGCGCAGGGTCAGCGTCTCCATCCCCGTGACCATGGACGATGGCACCGTCAAGGTTTTCAATGGGTACAGGGTGCAGCATTCCACAGCCCTCGGTCCTGCAAAGGGCGGTATCCGGTTCCATCCTGACGTGACCCAGGAAGAATGTGAAGCTCTCGCGATGTTGATGACCTGGAAATGTTCGTTGGCAGGGATTCCCTACGGCGGCGGAAAAGGCGGCGTGGAATGCAATCCGCTCGACATGTCGAAAGGTGAAAAGGAACGTGTGGCGAGGACGCTGGCCGCACGGCTTGAGCCCGTTATCGGCTCCTGGACCGACGTTCCCGCTCCTGATGTGAATACCGGCGGTCAGGAAATGGTCTGGTTCATGGATACCATCAGCAAGATGCGCGGGCATCTTGAGCCGGGCGTTTTCACCGGGAAACCGGTGACCCTCTGGGGTTCCCAGGGCAGAACGGAAGCGACGGGACTTGGTGTGGCCACCTGCGCTCTCGAGTTGCTGAAAGTTCTCGGGGAAAATGTTGAAGAAACTACGGTCACCATCCAGGGATTTGGAAATGTCGGCACCTTTGCGGCCCTGACCCTTCAGGAAGCCGGTGCAAAGGTCATCGCCATAAGTGACATCACGGGGACCTATTACTGCAAGGATGGAATCGATGTCCAGAAAGCTTTCGAGCACGTCAACGAACAGCCCCAGAAACTTCTCGAAGGATACAGGCAGCCCGGGTTGGAAAAGCTCGATGGTGAAGAGCTGCTTTTCCTTGAGACCGACGTGTTCATTCCGGCGGCCCTCGAGGGAGCTGTCCACAAGGGCAATGCCGACAAGGTGAAAGCCAAATACATTGTAGAAGCCGCCAACGGGCCGGTTACACCCGAAGCCGATGCGATTCTCAAGGACAAGAACGTCCTGATCGTGCCGGACTTTCTGGCCAATTCCGGTGGTGTTATAGGCTCCTACTTTGAATGGGCCCAGAACCTCAGCGGATTCTTCTGGTCCCGGGAGGAGTACAACGAGAGACTGCTCCGCATCATGAGAGACAATTTCCAGCGCGTCTGGGAGTTCAGTGACGAACGGGGCGTCAACCTGAGGCGTGGCGCTTTCATGGCGGCCATAATGCGAGTGGCCGATGTCGTGAGAATGCGGGGAGTCTTCCTTTAGGAACCGGGATTTTCTGATCAGCAGATAATGTAAGGCAAGTCGAAGGACCGCCCTCAGGGGCGGTCCTTTTTTTTCAATTTTGTGAAACGAAACAAGAAAAGGTTGGGTCAGAATGGTTAAATGTTCACAAATAGAACGATCTGTACGAATCACTAGTTAGGTTTTATAATTGAAATGCCTTCCGGTAACGCTTCAGAACAGGGAACAGCTGGAAGGAGTTTCCGGTTCCATATCATATCAATCCGCGTCGGCGAAACTTTGAGCAAAACGATGTCCCTTCTTTTGGAAAAGCGTTACCGATCGAGAGTAAAAGACGCGGAGGACGCGGATTTTTCCCGGAAGCGGGAAATTCTTCGACAAAAAGGGGGGAAAAGCACCGTTTCGATCAAATCGATGCCCTGTTCTGGAAGACCCAAAAGGAGGATGCTGTGATGGAGAAACTGAACCCCCATGAAATGTTTGTCAAACAGCTTGAGGAAGCGGCGCCGTACATTACCGCGGAACCCGAGTATATGGAGATTCTGAAACAGCCGAAGGAAGTTCTTGAAATCACCATTCCTCTCAGGCTGGACGATGGTTCTGTCAAGTTATGCAAAGCCTGGAGAAGCCATCATAACAACGCGCTCGGACCTTATAAGGGCGGCGTGAGGTATCACCCCAAGGTCAACAGGGATGAAGTCGTGGCGTTGTCTTCGTGGATGTCCATCAAAACGGCTACGGCGAATCTTCCCTACGGCGGCGGGAAAGGAGGCGTGGCCGTCAATGCGAAGGAACTCACCAAGGGCGAACTGGAACGATTGAGCCGGGCTTTTGCGCTGGGAATGAGCCGTTTTGTGGGAACGGACCTCGATATTCCCGCACCCGACGTCTACACGAATCCGCAGGTCATGGCCTGGTTTGTCGACACTTTTGAAAAGGTTCAGGGCAGGAGCGAACCATCGGTGTACACAGGCAAACCAGTGGCAGTCGGGGGTTCCCTGGGTCGCGGCGATGCCACCTCCCGGGGTGGTATCTATGTGCTGAGGGAGACCTTGAGGGAACTCGGGCTTTTGGACAAACCCTTGACGGCGGCCGTCCAGGGCTTTGGAAACGTCGGAAGCCATGCCCATGAACTTGCAAGTATCCTTGGTCTCAAGGTTGTCGCCGTTTCGGACAGCCGCGGCGGCTCGTACTGTGAGAAGGGCATCGATTACGCGTATGCGTCTGACCACAAGAGGGAAAACGGAACGGTCAAAGGGATGCCCGACATGGACGTCGTCACCAATGAGGAACTGCTGGAACTCGATGTGGATGTTCTCATCCCCTCGGCTCTTGAAGGAGTCATAACGGAACAGAATGCTGACAAGGTCAAGGCGAAAGTCGTCCTGGAGCTGGCAAACGGCCCGACAACACCGGAGGGTGAAGCGATTCTCACCGACAATGGCGTGCTTGTTGTTCCCGATGTCCTCGCCAATTCCGGGGGGGTAACGGTCAGCTGTTTCGAGTGGATTCAGGGCAGGACAGGTGATTTCTGGACAATCGAAAAGGTTCAAGAGAAGCTCGACGAAAAGCTGACCATGGCCTTTAAGGCCATTTGGGCGATCAAGACGGAACAAAACATTCGTTTCCGCCAGGCTGCCTATGTGCGTGCCGTAGACAGCATTATTACAGCCATGCGGTTCAGGGGCATCTGGCCATAAAAGAAGGTTTCATCAACAAAACGGTCTGGTGAAAGAAAAGAGGGGCGCCTTAAGGCGCCCCTCTTTGTATTCCTTAGGACCGGTTTTTTCGGGAGGAAGATGTCATTTGCGGCAAACGATGCCTTCTTCGGTTTCACCGTCGAGGAAGACAGAAAATTCACCCTTGTAGATGCGGATAACGTCTTCCGATCCTTTGTCGTGAGGTGTGTTCTCGAACCATTCCCTGTTGTAGATATCGAACGGCTCGCCGGCGAAGACGGGCAGGTAAAGTATACCGTCGACATCGAGGTCAAGAAAGAAGTGGGTTCCGTATGAGAGCTCCGGTGTGTAGTGTCTCTCGACGATACCCAGTTCGACCAGACAGCCGCAGTTGCAAATTTCGTTGTATTCCACCGGGACTCCGAGGTCGGGGTTGGCGCTGCCCCAGCGGCCAGGTCCGACAAGAACGTAATTGGTGCCCTTGAGCTTCTGATTGACCTGCCCGAGGGCTCTGGCAACCTTGTAGTGGTCCGCTTTGAGTCCGTATTGGAAGGGGTCGACGTAGACGAGGTAGGGCGTTTTTTCGATGACACCGTTGCACACCATTCTCGAGCCTTTCAGGAGGATCTTGTCTTTGGGTACTTCGGGAAGCTCTACTGTGGACATTTCCTCGTAGGAAGAAAGGGGTCTGAGCTGGACAAGGCTCATTTTCTTTTCCTGGGTTTCGTAGGTGAATTCCATGTCGACTGGAACCCCCATGCAAGACTCGTAGTGTTTCGAGATGCGCCGGGCCGTTTCAAGAAAGTGGGGGCATCTTGTGGGGACGTCGGAGAAGGAGAAGACCGGAATGGTCCTCACCATGGGGCGTGATCCGGCCCAGTACAATGTATTGTCTCCGTAAAGTTCAATGAAGGCCGTGGCCATCTTGTGATGTTTCATGACAAACTTGAACATGCTTTTGAGTTCTGCCGAAACGAAGGCGCCGAAGCGGCGATCCATATAGTCGAAGTGCTCCTGGCTGTATTGGGCCACGTCTCTGGCAAGGGTGCCCTCCGACCTGAGGTTCGGATTGGACAGGTACATGAGGCGGGCGTGGGATCTGTCAACCGTTCTCGTTCCCAGACCAAAACAGAAACGGATAACTCCGTCTTCTTTCTTGACTCTCGGTGAAGGTCTGCGGTACACCTTGGAGAAAATCGTCCCCGCGAGTTCCGGATAGTAATAATCCTCGTGTTTTCTGCCCATCAGCGGTTGAACCAGTACGGCCATTGCCTCATCCCTGTCGGTGTAGCCGTGTTTCGCGCGGTAGGCTCGTGCCGCCGGATTGTACAGGGAAGCCCAGACGGCCTTGATGCCGTCGGCAAGTTCTCTTCGTCTCCATGACCTGTCGAAAACGTTGGCGGCAAAACTGGTGAAGTACTTTCCGGCAAAGGACAGGAGGTGAGAGTCCTCAAGCATGGAGCTCGAGCGGATGGCCATGGGAGTTTCCCAGAAGGCATCGAGGATCTTGTCCAGCTCAGGAACCAGCGAGGCCCGTAGGGTTCCCGTGGAGAAGGCCCTGTTGATTTTCTCCAGGTCGGGCTCGTCGTAGATCCATTCCATGTTGTTGTCACTGATGAAGTCATAAAATATTTCAGTGGTGACAACATAGGTCCGGAAAGGAAGTTCCACGTCTTTTTCCAACTCCGTCCCGACGAGGTTTTCAAAGGCGAACGCCAGCCCCTTGCCCTTGCCGCCGATGTTTCCGTCTCCGATCAGCCAGCCACGTTCCTTGTACCGGGGTTTTCCGTCGAAGTCCTTGTAGGGTATCCACATCTCGTTCCGTGCCATTCCGATTCTCCTCTCTTTGATTCTCGGACTTTGCGAAAAGCCTGCGTGTCGGAGAGTTTCAGGGATTCAAACGATAAATGGTCCTGGGGAAGGGGATGGCCTCCCTGATATGGTGAAGACCGCAGATCCAGCTGACGAGGCGTTCGATCCCGAGGCCGAACCCGCTGTGGATAAATGTGCCGTAACGCCTCAGGTCGAGATACCACTCGTAGGAATCCTCGGGAAGTCCTTCCTCTCGGATCCTCGAGAGCAGGAGATCGTAATCGTCCTCTCGCTGGGATCCTCCGATGATCTCGCCGTACCCTTCCGGCGCCAGGAGGTCGTCGCAGAGAACGAGATCATCCCGGTCTGGATGCTGTTTCATGTAGAAGGCCTTGACCTTTTTCGGATAGCATTCGACGAAGACAGGCTTGTCGAACTGTTGTGTCAGGACCGTCTCATCATCGCCGCCCAGGTCCGTGCCATATTCTATGGTGCTTCCGAGATCCTGCAGGATTTTGACGGCTTCGTCGTAGCTGATCCTGTAAAAGGGAGGACGAATCCTTTGCAGGGGTTCCGCATCCCTTTCCAGGGCCTTGAGTTCCATCCCGCAGTTCTCGAGAACATTTCCGACAATGGCGGATACGAGGTTTTCCTGGAGCTTGAGGTTGTCCTCGTGATCATAAAAGGCCACTTCCGGCTCGAGCATCCAGAATTCCGTCAGATGTCGGCGGGTCTTGGATTTTTCCGCCCTGAATGTGGGGCCGAAGGTATAGACCTTGCCGAATGCGGCGGCAGCCGCTTCCGCATAAAGCTGGCCTGTCTGGGCCAGGTAAGCCGTTCCTTCATCGAAATACGGGACTTCGAAGAGTCCCGAGGCTCCTTCACCGACGGATCCCGTGAGGATCGGACTGTCGGCGAGCAGGAACCCCTCACTGTGGAGATATTGCCGGGCCGCCCAGATGACCTGGTCCCTGATTCTCATGACGGCCTGCTGACGCTGGCTTCGCAACCACAGATGCCGGTTGTCCAGCAGAAAATCGATACCGTGCTCTTTTTTCCCGATGGGATACTCCTGTTGCGGGTTGTGGAAAACCTTCAAGTCCGTGGCTGTCAGCTCGTATCCCGAGGGAGCCCTGGCATCGCTTTTCACGATACCCGACACCTCGACGCAGGCTTCCAGCCAGAGCCCTTTCGCTTCCAGGAACGTCTCCTCCGGCACGTCCGCCTTGGCCATGACGGCCTGTACGAATCCCGTTCCGTCACGAAGCTGGAGAAAGTGGATTTTTCCGGAACTTCGTTTGTTGTACATCCATCCCTTGATGACGACCTCCCGGCCTTCGTGCTCCGAGAGATTTCTGATTTCGACCCACGGTATCGACATGGAAGACCCCCTTCATGGATTCAAGACGTTATCATCACCTGTCTTTATGTATGATACACTAACACAGTTACAGACGCTCTACGTACAGCTTTCCCTGCACGAAACACACATATCCCTGACAAAGGCCCGAATTGTCTGTTGAGCCGGAAGGAGATTCGATGATGGAGCACACCCCATCGGCACTTGGATATTTGCGGGACGCCCTGACGGGCGACGCTGAAACGATGATGGACCAGATCGTGGCCTGGAGAAGGGAATTCCATCAGTTCCCCGAACTCGCCTACGAGGAAAACATCACGGCCTCACGGGTTGCGACGGCCCTCGAGGCAATGCCTGACATGGAAGTCGTGAGGGGCCTTGGCACACCGACATCGGTTCTCGGCATTCTCCGGAAGGACATACAAAAACCGGCCCTTGTACTGAGGGCCGACATGGATGCTCTTGCTGTCCAGGAAGAAACGGATATTTCCTTCGCGTCGTGTTTCCCGGGACTGATGCATGCCTGCGGGCACGACGCCCATATGGCGTCCCTTCTGGGAGCGGCGGGGATACTTTCAGCACGGGCCGGTGAACTCGAGCGGCCCGTGTTTTTTTTGTTTCAGCCTGCTGAAGAAGGCAAGGGCGGCGCCAAAAAAATCATCGAAGGAGGGCTGTTCACCTCTTACGATGTCGGCAGGATGGTGGGTTTGCATTTTTGGCCAATGATCCCTCACGGTCAGCTGCGAACGAAAGCCGAAACAGTAACTGCCCTGTCGGACCGGATTCACGTGGTCATTGAGGGATCGGGCGCTCATGCGGCTGCCCCTCACCTCGGGGTGGATCCCACAATCGTTGCCGCCCACGTTTTGCTCGCCGTCCAGAGCCTGCTGACCCGCGAGATGGATCCAATGGAAACGGCAGTGATCTCCTTCGGGCAGATCGAAGCGGGTGAGGCCTACAACATCATTCCGCAGACGGCCCATCTCTGGGGAACGCTGCGGACTTTTTCCGAAGATCTGCGGGACTACCTCCAGGTAAGGCTCGAGGAGATGATCCCTCTCGTTGCGCAGGCGTACAAGGCGAATGCCACCGTCGAATACACCCGCAACTATCCGAGTCTGCTCAATGATGACGAGACCACCGAAGTCGTGTTGAGTCTGGGGCGTTCCTTTTTCGGGGATGATCTCGTGGAAACCATGCAGCGACCGATACTTTCAGGAGAGGATTTTTCCTTTTACTCCATGCAAGTGCCCGCCTGTTTCATGTTCCTTGGAACGGGTTCGGAATTGGGCCTTCACCATCCGAGATATGATGTCCCCGAGGAGTTGCTGCCGGTGGCATCGGCATGGCTGGCTTTCCTGGGACTGGCTATGTAGCGCGAAAGAGGATCAGCAAATTCATAATGTACAATAAAATTACCTATGTCGGGATCTAGATCGGCCCTGGAGATTTATTGCCGGAAAAGACAGACCAACGTTGTAGCGGTCCAGCCGGTTGCTTTCTCCGGACGGCAGGTTGATTTCCCAAAAGCGGGGGGATTGTACCTTGACGATGCGCCTGGAAAACCGGATTCTTGAACAGTGCACCAGATGCAACGGAGAAAAATCCTTTTGGTGGAGAGGGACCTGGTGGTCCCGCAGGGTTCTTGCCGATCTCGCGGGCAAATGCGAAGAGGTCCTGTGGAATGCCGGTTTTCAGGAAGGCAGCCGACTGGCCGTTCTCCTGCCGAATTCGCCTGTTTTCCTTGCCCTGATGATTGCCGTGTGGAAAATGGGAGGAAGCCTCGTTCCTCTCAATCTCCAGGCCGGCAAATCGGCCATTGCGGCAAACCTTTTGCATGCCGATGTCGCCGGGGTCGTCCTTCCCCGGGGGATGGAACAGATTGCGCAAGAGATTGCTGAAGTTGGGATTCCTGCAGTAACGGCGCCACTCGAAGGACCGCCCCCGACCTTCGAAGTACGCTCCGCCTCGCTGTCGGATCCTGATACGGCGGTCCTCTTTTACACATCCGGGACGACGGGAACCCCGAAGGCCGTGCCTGTCAGTCACGGGAACCTTCTGGACAACGTGGACCGTTCTGTAAAACACTTCACAGACCTCGAGGAAGGCGACACTTTTTTGAACGTGCTTCCCAACTTCCATGCGCTGGGTTTTACCACCAGCGGCCTTCTCCCTCTCGTGGGCGGTTTTTCACAGGCGCTTCTTCCCACCTTCATGCCCGCCGAAACGACCCTCGAAGCCATACACTCGGCGGAGGTTTCAGTCATCGTCGCCGTTCCCACGATGATTACCCTCCTTTTGGGAGTCATTGCCCGAGGTGGCGTTCCGCCGGAGACGCTGAGAATCCTCATATCCGGTGGCGACCGTTTCCCAGAGAAACTCGACGACCGGGCACGAAAAATGCTCGGAGTGGGTGTGCTTGAGGGATACGGATTGACCGAAACGTCGCCCGTCGTATCGGTCAATCCCGATTATGCTTCGCGAAAACTCGGGACCGCCGGCACCATTCTGGATGGTTACGACGTTCAGGTTCGGGATTCGGAAGGTCTCGTGCTTCCCCCTGGAGAAGACGGGACCTTGTGGCTGAGGGGACCTTCGGTTTTCAAGGAGTACTTCAGGGATCCCGGACAGACGGCCGAGAGGATCAGGGATGGCTGGTTCAATACCGGCGACGTGGTGCGTATTGATGATGAGGGATACCTCTCCATTCTTGACAGGGAGACTGACATCATCATCGTCGGCGGATTCAATGTGTATCCCGTGGAGGTCGAAACGGTCCTGCAGGACATTCCGGCGGTGAGGGATTCCGCTGTCGTGGGCGTTCCGCATCACATCAGCGGTGAGATCGTGAAGGCCTACGTGGTCAAGAATCCGGAAACTGACATCGCTGCCCGGGATATTCTTTCCTTCTGCCGCAACCGCCTTGCGCACTACAAGGTCCCGAGGCTGGTGGAATTTGTCGAGGAACTTCCACGTTCGGGTATCGGTAAGGTGCTCAAACGGGAACTGCGTCGGCGATAACGCGACGGAAAACATCTGGAGGTGTCGAACATGTTCGGTTTCGACGTCCGTCTCCTCTCTCCGGTAGGAGAACAGGACGTGCGGAGGATTCGGGATTTCATAGAAGGCAACGGCCTTGTCTTTGAAGAGGTCCCAGATGCCGCCGTCGTCGTCGAGGACCAGGGCGGCAGGATCATCGGAACGGGGAGCCTGAAAGGGAAAGTCCTGAAAATGTTCGCCATTGACCCGGAATGGCAGGAGGCGGGTCTCTCGGGAACCATGGCGACCCGTCTGATAGAACACGCGAGATCGAAGGGATTCACCCGGCTTTTTGTCTTTACACGCCCCGATACCGCTTTCCGGTTCAAGTCCATGGGGTTCAGGGAGCTTGCCAGGTACGGTGAAGATGCGGCTGTCCTGGAGATGGGACAGCCGGGAATAGACGACTTCCGGGAATACCTGGCCGGTTTGAGGGCCGATGCCGGGGGGAGGACTCCCATCGGCGCCGTGGTGGTCAATTGCAACCCCTTCACCCTCGGGCATCGGTATCTCATTGAACGGGCCTCGCAGGAGAGCGGGCACCTGTACGTGATTGTCGTCGAAGCCGATCTGTCGTCCTTTCCCTTTGAACATCGCATCGAACTGGTCGAAAAAGGGACGTCGCACCTGTCGAATGTGACGATAGTGCGCAGCGGCGACTATGCCGTATCCCCGGCGACCTTTCCGTCCTATTTCATGAAGGGGTCTTCCGCGCAGAAAGTGGCATCCGTTCAGGCGCATCTGGATGTCACCATGTTCGCCAATCATTTTGTGCCTGAACTCGGCATCGAACGGCGTTTTGTCGGGACGGAACCCTACTGCCCCGTAACGGGTTCCTACAATGTGGCCATGAAGGATATCCTCCCCCCCCGCGGAGTGGAGCTCATGGAGATCGAGCGTCTTCGTCTGGAGGACGGTACCATCGTCTCGGCCTCGACCGTAAGGGATCTTGTCAAAAAGGATGATTGGGAGGGCGTCCGGCGTCTTGTCCCGGAAGGGACCTGGGAGTACCTTCGTTCCGACCGGGCCCGTCCCGTTCTGGAGCATCTGAAAGAACACGAGGGACGACATTAAGGGAACCATGGCCAGATCTGCAGCTTTAGCCCTCCTTTTTTTCAGCCTCATGCTTCCTGCGACAGCCTTCGCCGTGAATATCGCCCCACTTGGCGGTCACAGCGTGATCCTCGCATTTGGAGACAGCATCACCCATGGCACCGGGGCTGCAGCCGGGGCCTCATATCCCGCAGTTCTGGAAAAACTCCTCGGAGTCACCGTAGTCAACGCCGGGGTCTCCGGCGAACTCTCAAAAGCGGGTACGGGGCGGCTTCAGGACCTTCTTGAAGAATACAGGCCGTCCCTTGTCATCATCTGCCATGGAGGGAACGACCTGATTCAGGGCCGACCTTACCGGGAGATTTCCGAAAACCTTCGAAAGATGGCCCGGGCCGTGAAACAGACCGCCGCCGATCTGGTCATCGTCGGGGTCCCCGAGCCAGGACCCCGCATGGCCGTGCCACCCTTCTACGAAGATGTGTCGCGGGAAACGGGGGCGCTGTATGAAGGCCGCTCCCTCCGAAGCATACTCTCCAATTCCGCGTTCAAAAGTGACTTGATTCATCCCAATGCGAAAGGTTACGCCAGACTGGCGGAAGAACTGGCCGCCCTCATCGAGAGTGCCCAGTGGTGAGGGTGTGACGCCTTTTCAGAGGATCTGCTGCAAATTCGGGAATTGCCTCGCCAGCGCCTCGGGCAGGTCCCTTGCGACGCCTTTCCCGTTTCCCAAAAGCGGACCGACTGGGACGAAACGCCCCTTGCCGTATCCTTCAAAGGCCAGCCTGTCGCTTTTGGTGTCTCCGAAGTAAATCGCTTCGTCGAAACGGAGGATCTCCTCGAGTTTTCTGAAGCCTTCCGGAGAAGGCTTGGCAATCCCGTCGTCAAGGGTGACGCAGGCTTCAGGCGGAAGATCAGTCCACCCGAGAAGCGTCAGGGCGAGCGAGAGTTCGGCGCGGCTGCGCCCCGTATAAATTCCCACTGGGCTGCCGAGACATGTCCAGTGAATCTTCAGCATGGGCCGCTCAAGGTTCCAGAGCCCCCGCATCGTAATGAAAGAAGGTTCCCTCCCGCGTGCGGCTTCCAGGGTTTTTGCGCCGAAATAGATTTCGTCACAGAGATTACGGAATTCTTTCAGGGGGATCCGTTCGCCGAAATTTTGCCTGACCCAGGGGACAGGATCCCCCAGGCTGCAGGAGGCGATGATCTCCTCCCATTCTCCCGGCGTGAGCAGGCATTCCGACAGGCCTTTTTTGTCCAGGGCTGCAATATAGGAGAGAAAGGTCCAGGCAATGATGTAGTCGTCGTTGAAGGCGCTGTGGTTTTTTGTGATGTCGTAATGTTCCCTGGTGAAGGGTCGTGCGTTTGTTTTCATGCCGAGCCTGAATCGGCTCCACCACTGGATTGCGCTGATCACGACATTGGGGAAGGACCTGTCGGTGTCGATCAGCACCCCGTCGACGTCGAAGATCAGGGCCCGACGGGTCATCGGTCTCCTCCATGCCGGCGCCCGAGTTCCCTCCAAATGTCCGATGCTTTCAGGCCGCATGCCTGCATGGCGACGAGGCAGTGGTAGAGGAGGTCCGACATTTCGTAAAGGATCCCTTCGTGCTTGCCAAGAGCCGTTGCAATGGCCGTTTCAACACCTTCTTCACCGATCTTCTGGGCGATTCTCTCTTTCCCGGATGCCAGAAGCGCCGCGGTGTAACTGCCTTCGGGGGGTGCCTGCGATCTTGAAGATATGACGGAGACAAGGGTGTCGAGAAAGGCGATATTCCCCTCCTTGAGCGTGCTGATGACGCGGTGGAAGCAGGACCTCTTCCCCGTGTGACAGGCTGGACCCTCCTGGTCGACCAAAGCAAGGAGGGCGTCTCCGTCACAGTCCAGGCGAAGCTCGCGCAGGTACAAGGTGTTCCCGCTGGTTTCCCCTTTTTCCCAGATCCGTTGTCTTGAACGGCTCCAGAAGACCATGACCCCCCTTTCAAGGGTGAGTTCAAGGGCACGGCGATTCGCCCAGGCCATCATGAGGACCATACCTGTCGAGGCATTCTGAACGATTACCGGGACCAGGCCGGCTTCGTTGAAGACGATCTCGTCGGTCAATGTCTTCACGGGTGTTCATCCTTTCTTACGGGAATCCCCCTGGAATCCAGAAAGTGTTTCAAATCCCTCACGCGCAGATGGCCGTAATGAAAGATGGAAGCGGCCAGGGCCGCCTCGGCACCACAATGAAAGGCGTCGGCGACATGTGATGCCTTCCCGGCTCCGCCCGAAGCTATGACCGGGACCCGGACGCTTGAGGCTACGGCGTCGATGAGGTCGAGATCGTAGCCGTCCCTGGTCCCGTCTCGGTCGATGGAGGTCAAAAGAATTTCACCGCAGCCTTTTGCCACGACTTCCCGGGCCCACGCCACGGCGTCCAGTCCCGTGGCAATGCGCCCGCCCTGGACGAAGACCTCCCAGGAGGCATGGCTCCGTCTCGCGGCGTCGATGGCCACGACCACTGCCTGGCTTCCGAGCAGCCGGGCGCATTCCGTTACAAGGGCGGGGTTTCGGACGGCGGCAGTGTTGATGGAGACCTTGTCGGCTCCCATTTCAATGGTTTCCCTGGCTTCCTCAATGGCGGAAACGCCTCCGCCGACGGTGAAGGGTATGAAAAGCCTTTCAGCCGTGCGCTGCACCCATTCGCGCATGGTCTTGCGACGCTGGGCGGAAGCGGAAATGTCCAGAAAGACGATTTCGTCGGCCCCTTCGTCCATGTATGCCTGAGCGAGTCCGGCCGGATCCCCGGCATCGGTGAGGTTCATGAACCGTATTCCCTTGACGACCCGGCCATCCTTGACGTCCAGACAGGGGATGATGCGTTTCGTCAACATCTTGTCATGGCCTCCAGCGCGGCAGGCAGGCTGATCCGCTTTTCGTAAAGTGATTTTCCGAGGACGGCGCCGTCCGTTTCGACCTGCCTGAGGGCGTAAAGGTCATCCAGTGATGAAATGCCTCCCGCCGCCAGGATCCTGATGCCCGGAAAACGTGTTTTCAACCTGTCGTAAAGCGGGAGGTCGGGACCCTGGAGAGTACCGTCTCTTTCAATGGATGTAAAAAGAAAGGTTGTGAAGCCTTCCGCGACCAGTTTTTTGGTGAACTCCTCGGCATTGACTCCGCTCAATTTGGTCCATCCCTTGAGGGCCACCTGTCCCTGCCTGATATCCACGGCGGGCGCAATGGCCGGGCCGAATCGCGTATACAAGTCGGCCGGTGCGCCCTCTTCTTCCAAAAGAAGGCTTCCGAGAAGGACCCTGGAGGCACCCGATTCGAGAACCTCCCTGATACTGGCTGTGTCCCTGAGCCCCCCTCCGTACTGGACCTGCAAGCCAAGACCGACCAGTTTTCGCAGGACCTCCAGGTGCACGGGTTTCCCGGTTTTCGCGCCCTCAAGATCGATGACGTGGAGCCAGTCAACTCCGCAATCCAGGAAAAACCGCCCCCATGCAAGCGGGTCGGCTCCATATTCCGTCATCTTGCGGTAGTCGCCCTTGTCGAGCCTGACGACTTTATTGTCGTACAGGTCTATGGCGGGATAAATGATCATGATATCCCCTCCAGTATTCCGATCATGCCGCCGAGCAGGGAAAGGCCTTCCCGGCCGCTCCGTTCGGGATGGAACTGGAACCCCGCAACGGAGTTTCTGGCGACTGCCGCAGAAAAAATGTCGGTGCCCGTTTGGGACAGTCCTGCCGAATCCCGCCCTGGAGGCAGCGCGTAGCTGTGGACAAAGTAATAGAACCTGCCGAGTGGAAGCCCCCTGAAGCGGTGGGGGAGATTCTCCCAGGAAACGGTATTCCATCCGGTGTGGGGAAGTCTCGGGGAGCCCTCCAGTTTCTTGACGGTTCCCGCGATCAGGCCCAGTCCTTCGTGATACCCGTCTTCGAGGCTTGCCTCGCACAAAAGCTGCATGCCGAGGCATATTCCCAGGAGGGGCCTCCCGGATTCGGTCCATTGAAGCAATGAGTCATGCCATCCCGTCCGTTTCAGGGCCGCTGCTGCCGGAGGGAATGCCCCGACGCCTGGCAAAAGGAGCAGGCTGAAAGCCTCCGACAGATCCTCGGGGGTTCGCAGAAAGACCGCCTTGCGTCCAAGGAAAGCCAGGGCGCGGAGGATGTTCCCGATGTTGCCGGCACCGTAGGAAACCACACCGATCATGTCCAGAGCCCCTTCGTGCTGGAATCGCGTTCGTTTTCCTCGAAGGCTTTCGAAATGGCGATGCCGGCGGCCTTGAAGACCGCTTCAGCCGCGTGATGGGAGTTGTCGACTGCCATGAGGCGGATGTGCAATGTCATCCTGCCTTCCCTGGCGAGGGCGCGGAAAAACTCTGGAACGAGTTCAGTATCGAAATCACCGCACCGGGGTGACGGGAAACAGCCTTCGAAGAAGCAGCCCCCTCTCCCGCCGGCATCGACGGAAAAAAGGACGAGGGAACCGTCCATGGGGATGATGGACCACCCGTACCGTTGTATCCGCTTTTCTTCACGCAGACAGAGAAGGGCCTGTCCGAGCACGATTCCCGTATCCTCCGTCAGGTGATGGGCGTCGATCGACGTGTCCCCGTCGGCCTTGAGGTCAATGCCCCAACCGGCATGATGGACCAGTTGCTCCAGCATGTGGGAAAGAAAGGCCGAAGGCGTTTCTATTCGAATCTCTCCACCACCGGGAGAAAGGGTCAAAGAAATGTCGGTTTCACCGGTTTTCCGTCGGAAGGGCGTGTCCATGGGAATAACCACCTTTCATGTGTCTGAGCCTGAAAAGAATCCTGTTCAGCTGGTCCCATTTTGTCTGGATGCTCTTGCGGCTTGCCACGATCCGGAGCGAAACGGAAGCCACATCTTCCAGGACGCTCAATCTGTTTGCCTTCAAAGTGCTTCCCGTCTGGACGATGTCCAGGATGCAATCGCTCAATCCCAAGAGCGGCGCGATCTCAATGGAGCCATGGAGGGTTACGATTTCGGGCTGGATACCCCTGGATCCGAAATAGGCATTGGTAATGCCGGGGTACTTCGTGGCGATCCGGAGTCCCATGAGTCCGCTTTCATGGCCCATGAAACGTTCGGCCAGTTCCGCGGGGCCGGCAACCACAAGACGGCAACGCCCCTCCCCGGTGTCGGCGATCTCAACAAGGGAGCCGCCCCTTTCCCGAATGACGTCGCTTCCTGCGAAGGCCATATCCGCCGCCCCGTAGTGGACATAGGCGGGAAGGTCCATCGGCTTTGCCAGAAGATAGCGGGTCCCTTCTTCCTCGATGACAAGGGACCTCCCCCTCTGTTCGAGCTTCTCGCTGGGCAGGCCGAGATCTTTCAGGATCAGGCAACAGCGGTCCAGCATCCGTCCCGTGGGGAGCGCAATGGTCAACATTTCTCTTGTGCCTCCAGCCACGTGTCTTTTTCCAGAGAAGTATGTTCCACCAGATCGTAAACGGTCTTACCGGAGAGGTCTGTCCACCACCGGTATCTGCGGCGGCGGGCCAGGGCGATCGAAGACTTCCTGCTTGGCGTCCAGCTCAGTTCGACGGGCAGCCCCCGCCGATTGAAGGACCTTGAAACGGCAAGAGCCTCCGAAGGATTCAGCTTTCCTGTCCATGCCATGATGGCTTCCGAAGAAGATGCCTGGCCGCCTGAAGCCGATGTGGCCAAAAGCTCCAGGTCCAGGCCGAATCCCACTGCCTGGCCGACGATGCCGTAGAGATTCAGCAGGCGATCGTAGCGGCCTCCGCCTCCGAGCTCCTTCCCGGATCGGGGGCTGTAAACTTCGAAAACGGGGCCGCTGTAATAGCCGAGTCTTCTGACCAAAGACAAATCGAAACGGATTCGTTTCCCGTATCCCAGGCTGGAAAGTGCTTTCGTGATTTCCTGGAGATCCCGAAGCGGGGTGTCACCCGGCAGTTTTCGTGCAGCCTCTTCAAGGATACGGGTGTCTCCCTTGAGAGTCGGAAGGACCGAGAGGTGTGAAAGGTGCGGCTCCGGGACCCTGTGGCTTTCAAGGACGGAAAAGTAATCCGAGAGGGCGCCCTTCAGCAGGGCGTCGCTCAGTGTTGCGCTGAGTGATGGATCAACCTTCCGGAGCAGGTGTTCCAGGATGTTGATATCACCCAGGACGACGAAGGCGTCCTGGAGTCCCAGACGATCCAGTGTATCCAGCATGAGGCAGAGAATTTCCACGTCCGCGCCGTGACCTTCCCAGCCCAGAAGTTCGGCGCCGGCCTGATAATGGACGATGTCCGTTTCGGGTGGATTGGGAACACGAAAGACCGGGCCTGCGTAGCAAATCCGCAAAGGTCGCTCCTCGGGGGCATAATGGGCCGACAAGTGCGAGACGGCCGAGAGGGTCAGGTCAGGGCAAAGGCAGCCCTGTTCCCCGAAGGGGGTTGTCAGGGCGATGATCCTGTCCCGAACCGTGGAAGGCAGGCGGTCCCAGTAAATTGAAAGAAGCTGCACGCTGGATGGAGAGAAAACGCCATACCCCCAGGACGTAAAGGTGTCGAGAAAGATCCCCCTGGAACGCTCCATGATCGAAGCAAGGGGATCACCGTAGTTCCTGCAGCCTTTGGGAATCCTGGTCATAAGACCTGCCCTCCCGGGGACTCATTGCAGAAAAGACTCTTCTTTTTTTGCGGGTTGTCTATCAAAGTGTACATAAAAACCTCCAAACGGGATGCAACAAGCTAAACAGGTAGCATGGCAGTCACATGATCGGGATGATAGCACAGGGAACGCAGCCTTGTAAAGGTCCGCCTCGGTTGAAGGAGCGCGTTGACAGTCCATTTGCCCGGGTGATAAACTCCGGTTCGTGCGCGAGCGACACATTATCATAATGAAATGGCAGGAGGGTAAAATGAATGGGAACGATCTCAACTGCTTCAGAACCGGCCTGGCTCGACAAGAATGAAAATCCCCACGATGCAGCACCGGCCTTCAAGGAAGAATTGAGGCAACGCCTTCCCGAACTGGTTTTCAATCGCTATCCAGATCCCGAGAACAGGCGCCTGCGCGCCGCCCTGGCGGATGACACGGGTTTTACCGAAGAAAACATCATTGTGGGAAACGGTGGTGACGAGATCCTGCAAATGCTCTTTACGGCCTTTTCCGGGCCGGGCGAGACGGTTCTCACTCTCAAGCCATGCTTTTCGCAATATGACGCGCTTTGCCGCATCCATGGCGTCAGGCGAAAATGGGTGTCCCTCGAGCCCCGCGAAAGTGATATTCATCTGCCTGAAGCGAAGTTGCTTGACTCGCTTTCGGCCAGTTCGCCGGCGCTCACGCTCCTGGACAGTCCGAACAATCCCACCGGTAAAACCCTCTCCGACGAAATGATCGAAAAGGTCCTTCGGCTTTCCGGCGGAGTCGTTGTCGCCGACGAAGCCTACGCGGAATTTTCCGGAAAATCCATACTGGACCGCTTCAGGGGGGGGATTCTGCCGGAGAACCTGGTCGTTTTGAGGACCTTTTCGAAAGCCTGGGGGCTCGCGGGGCTCAGGGTAGGATATGCCATCTCTTCGCAAAAAATCCGGGAACGTCTCGACAGGGTGAAACCGCCTTTCAACGTCAATGTCTTTTCCCAGGAAGCGGCCCTGCTCGTTCTCAGATACAGGAAATGGATGGAGCGCCGCGTAGCGTCCATTTCATACACCCGGGATCGTTTCGTGGAGGATGTCAACAGGATTCCAGGATGGAAGGCCTATCCCAGTGAGGGGAACTTTGTCCTCGTCAGAGGGAACCAGAAAACACAAACGGTCGTGCAAGGCGCCGCCATGCAAGGGCTGAATCTCAAGGACCCGGGGCCGGTTTTTCCCGTCTCGGGACAATCGGAAGGATGGATCCGGGTGAGTGTCGGCCGGGAGGAAGAAATGGGAAAACTGTTGGCATTTTTGCGTAGTTTTTCCTGAAACATTTGTCAATGTCCGTTGGAAAGCAGGTATGATATTTGCATCACCAATGAAAGAGTGGTGCAGCCGGTGCTTGAAATCCCTTTGGAACGCCGTTCGGGAACCCCCTTGTACCGCCAGATCACGGCTCATCTGATGCGCATGATAGAAAGCGGTGCCCTCGCTGACGGCACCAGGTTGCCAGGTACGAGAGAGCTGGCGGCGGAATTGGGGGTCAGTCGAACAACGACGACGCTGGCCTATGACGTGCTCGAGGAAGAAGGATACATCCACAGGAGCGACAGACGAGGAACTTTCGTAAATTCAAGGTTTCGCCTTCACCCCGTATCCCAGGGAGAGGGGCATCCACTTGTCGACATGGCTTCCGGATTGCCTTCGGCAGACCTCATCCCCTGGGAGAAGATTTCCGTCCTTTGCAGGCAGGAATTCAGCCGGTATGGTCATGCCGTTCTGGAAGGGGCGCCTCTGCCCGGTCTTCCTGCACTACGCCAGGCTCTTGTCAGGCATGCGGCTACCCGGGGCATACCCGCCAGGTGGAATAACGTTTTCGTCACCAGCGGCGTTCAGCAGGGACTGTTTCTCTCCTTTCAGGCCCTTGCCTCCCGCGGTGTCCGGAAGGTCTGGGTGGAAGAATTGACGTATCCGGACGTTTTCTCCATGTCGCGAAATACCGGACTTGCGACCGGGACAGTCCCTCTCCATGTGGATGGTATTCTCGAAAAATGTCGCTGTATGGGCCCTGAGGATGTTCTGTACCTGGTCCCCAGCTTTCAGAACCCTACGGGAAGGACGATTTCCCATGAAGGGCGCAAGGCGATTCTCGATACTGCTGCCGAGCGCAACTTCTGGGTCATTGAGGATGACGCTTACGGTGAACTCAGGTACGGCGAACATTCCGTTCCCGCATTGCGCGCCCTCGAAACCGCTGAAAAGGTTATCTATCTCGGCTCCTTCAGCCAGCTGCTTTTCCCCGGCATCAGGCAGGGGTATGCCCTCGTGCCCGGGGAACTCCTGAAAGATTTCCAGGATGCCCTCCTGCGTTCCGCAGGAGCAGTGTCATCCCTTCTTCAGCGTGTAGTTGCGGCCTTCCTTGAGGGAGGTCATCTGGAACCGTGCCTTGAAAGGGCAAGATCAGCCATGTCTTCACGGATGAGGCAGCTTGCGCTAAAACTGGGGGAAGCTCTGCCGGAGCTGGTTTTCGAGGTTCCCCAGGGAGGAATATACCTTTGGGTTACCTTCCCTGGTGTATCAGATGAAAAACTCGCTGAGACCGCACGGAATTCTGGTGTCGAGGTCGCCTGCGGTCGGGATTTTTCCGCCTGCTCCCAGGAAACCTTTTCGGTCAGGCTTTCTGTCAGCCGCACGGGTTTCCCCTTCATTGCAAAGGCAGTCGGGCGGCTGGCCGAAGCATGGAGAGATCTGTCATGAAGGCCCTTGACAGGGTCCTTTCGGGACGTGAGGCAAGAGCCAGGCTGCAAAGGCACATTCTCATGTCGGCCCCTACGGTCGTGCAAGTCTCGTTGAATCTCCCGGGATATCCAAAGCAATTACCAGGTTCCCGCAGGCTGGTCGAGGTTGTTGGGGACTTCATGGCCGGATTGATCCGCAGCAGGAGCGGGCGGGTCCTTTCATCATGGATGCTGGAAAACGGAATGGGGACCGCCTTTTTTCTCGGAGCCTGTGACGTCAAGGCCGGGGAGATCAAAAAAGCGGCATTGAGTCTCGAAGAAACACCTCGCTGGGGTGCGATCCTTGATGTAGATGTCCATGTGCCGCAGGGGGCGTTGTCCCGCACATCCCTCGGCCTGCCGCCAAGACGGTGTTTTCTTTGCGGTCGGCCTGCCAAGGAATGTGCACGGGCCGGACGTCATGAAATGGAAGAGCTGCGTGACGCTTTCGAGGAGTATCTGCAGAAGGGGTTGCGGAAAATGCAATCTTCTTCCCATCATGTTTCAGGAATCGCCTGAATCCTGGTCTGCACCATCGCGGGGCGTTTCGTTAAACAGACCCTTTACCATGTAACGGTGCCAGAGGACGACGGCCAGGGTGCCTGTTGCGGTTCCCGCCAACAGGCCCGAGAGAATGGTAAACAATCCCGGTTTGCCGATGAAATACCCCCAGAGGCCTGCGATAGCGTGGCCATAGAATACCAGTGTCGCAAGGCATAGTGTCAATACCAGAATTCTCATGAAATCCTCCTTGTCGTAAAACCCCTCTTTCGATACTTCCGCGAACGGGGACAGTATAGGGTATTTCAGCTCCTGAAGCGACTGGTTGTGTGCATGTATGGATTGTGATACCATAATTTGAAATCAAAGCCTTTTGAAATGTGTACATGATCATATTGTATCTCAATCGCGTGAAAGTGGAGCAGGAGAGGAGGATGTCCCTGATGATCATGGAGCCGAGACTTTACACGACGTCAGCGGATTATGTCTATCAGGAACTTCGCCATAAAATCATAACGAAACAGCTCAAACCCGGACAGAGGCTGCCTGAGGTGAACATCGCCGTCCAGATGGGAGTCAGCAGGACGCCGGTACGGGAAGCCCTCAGGAGGCTTGCAAGCGAAGGGCTGGTTCTTATCATTCCCAATAGCGGAGCGCGTCTTGCTTCACCGACAAAAAGGGAAATGGATGACACCTATCTTGTCCGCGAAGAGCTTGAATGCCTTGCGATCCGGCTCGCGGCGGGAAGAATCAGCGAAAGAAACATGCGTCGCCTTGAAGATTCCATTCTGGAAGAGGAAAGAGCCTTTGATGAAAAGAACCTCGAACTTTATCTTGAGGTGAACGAAACCTTCCACAAGGTCATTGCCGATGCGAGCGGAAACAGGGTTCTGTCTGAATATATTGAGAACATCCTGGCCAGGACGAATGCCTATGTCGTTTTTTACGATCCCTTTTACGATATCGAGGAAAATCCGAGTATTGCCCAACACAAGGCCATCCTCAAGACACTAAAGGAAAAAGATCCGGACAAGGCCGTAAATTTGATGAGGGAGCACCTCAAGCGGAGCCTTCGTGATCTCAAGGAACCCGAAAAATAGGGTGATCTCCGAAAAAGAAGAGAAAAAGCGATGCAAGGGCGGACGGGAGATCTCCTGTCCGCCCTTTTTGTCACTGGGGGGCTTCCCGGTGTGACAATATTGTGTAAGGATAGACGACACACGTGTAAGGAGGATCATCATGACATCTGGTACGCCTTTGCCGTCTTTTGACCTGAAACGCAATTATCAACGCATACGTGAGGAAATCAAAAGCGAATTGGACCGTGTTCTTGAAAGTCAGTATTTTATCCTCGGCCCGGAGGTCGAG
>Ga0182238_1000107_pt1 | contig 28290 bp, 43 predicted proteins | sample hydfrates6_PW_90_FD_132439 | JGI IMG/M metagenome (GOLD analysis project Ga0182238, IMG submission 132439) | Subsurface microbial communities from deep shales in Texas, USA - hydraulic fracturing test 6_PW_90 | ecosystem: Environmental > Aquatic > Deep subsurface > Shale gas/oil reservoir >... | reverse complement strand
TCCGCCGTCTTGACACGTTCATGCGGCGTTGTTATTATTTGCCGGTGTCCTTTCAAGGGGGGATTTTTGTGCCCTTGAACGAGTTGGCTGTGAGTTCCAGGCTGGTCGGAACAAAGAAGTTGTGCAGGGCCCTGAAAAAGGGCAACGTTCGGAAGGTGTTTCTGGCCAGGGACGCAGATTCGGTTCTGACCGTTCCGCTTGAACGACAGGCGGTGGCTTTGGGGATTCCCGTGGAGTGGGTCAAAACACGGCAGATGCTCGGGAGAGCCTGTTGTATCGATCGGCCCACCAGCGCGGCGGGAATTGGTGTTGAATCACCGGAGCAGGGTGGACAAAAATAAATCAATCTTTTCCCTGAAGGAGGGAGTTGCGTGCCGACAATCAATCAACTTATCAGGAAAGGCCGTTTCGAGAGAAAGGAGCGCTCAAGCGCACCTGCACTCGAGCGGAACCCCATGAGGAGAGGTGTGTGCACGAGAGTCTACACGGTCACACCAAAGAAGCCGAACTCGGCGTTGAGGAAAGTCGCCAGGGTGCGTCTGACCAACGGCATCGAGGTGACTTCATATATCCCGGGTGTGGGACACAATCTGCAGGAACACTCCGTTGTCCTCGTCAGGGGAGGTCGTGTCAAGGACTTGCCTGGCGTTCGTTATCACATTGTCCGGGGAACCCTGGATTGCGGCGGTGTTGAGGGCAGGCGGCAAAGCCGGTCCAAGTACGGCGCAAGACGGCCCAAATAACCGAAGGAGGCTGCTGGATAAATGCCAAGGAAAGGACATATCCGGAAACGGGGAGTTCAGCCGGATTCTAAATACGGAAGTAAAGAGGTTACGCAGTTCGTCAATTCCATCATGAAAGACGGGAAGAAGAGTCTTGCCGAAAGGATCATGTACGAGGCACTCGAAGTCGCTGCGAAACGGCTGAATACCGACCCCATGGATGTTTTCGAAAAAGCCATGGAAAATGCACGCCCGGTTGTCGAAGTTCGCCCCAGGCGTGTCGGAGGAGCGACATACCAGGTCCCCGTCGAGGTGCAGCCTGCGAGAGCCCAGGCTCTGGCCACGAGATGGATACTCCAGTATGCCCGGGGAAGGTCAGGCATGCCCATGACGGAAAGGCTGGCCCGGGAGTTCGTCGATGCCTACAAGGGTGAAGGCAGCACGATAAAAAAGAAGGAAGACACCCACAGAATGGCCGAAGCGAACAGGGCCTTTGCGCATTATCGTTGGTAAGGGAAGTAATAATGGATGTGCCGGAAGACGGCTTTCTGGATGGTCTTCCCGGCAAGGTGGTGATTTGGCGTGTCTGAATTTAATCTGAAAAACATACGGAATATCGGGATTGCCGCCCATATCGATGCCGGTAAGACGACAACTACGGAGCGTATCCTTTTTTACACCGGTCGCAAACACAAGATGGGCGAAGTTCACGAAGGCGCAGCCACAATGGACTGGATGGAGCAGGAACGTGAGCGTGGCATTACGATCACCTCTGCGGCCACGACATGTTTCTGGCGGAATCATCAGGTAAATATTATTGATACACCCGGCCACGTGGATTTTACCGTCGAGGTCGAGCGTTCCATGAGAGTGCTAGATGGCGCAGTCGCGGTCTTTTGTGCCGTTGGAGGGGTGGAACCCCAGTCGGAAACGGTCTGGCGCCAGGCGGACAAGTATCATGTTCCGAGAATCGCCTTTATCAACAAGATGGACCGTGTGGGTGCGGATTTTACTTCCGTGGTATCGCAAATGAAGGAGAAACTCGGAGCCAGAGCCGTACCGATCCAGATGCCCATCGGCGTGGAGGACACGTTTACGGGTGTAGTGGATCTGGTGAAGTTCAAGGCCATTGTCTATCATGACGAGCTGGGGTCGCAACCGAAGGAAGTGGACATCCCGCCGGAGCTTCTTGAGGAAGCCCAGTATGCCAGAGAGGTGCTGGTGGAAGCCCTTGCCGATTTCGACGAGGAGATCATGGTCCTGTTTCTGGATGGAAAACCTGTTCCAGAAGAAATGCTTCGCCATGCGGTCAGGGAGAACACCATCAACCTCAACATCTTTCCTGTAACCTGTGGTTCGGCGTTCAAGAACAAGGGAGTACAGCCTCTGCTTGATGCCGTTGTTGATTATCTGCCGAGCCCCCTGGAGCTCCCGCCCGTGAAAGGGATACATCCCGACACGGGTGATACGGTGACGCTAAAACCCGAAGTGGATGAACCTTTTGCGGCGCTTGCCTTCAAGATAGTCGTTGATCCCTTTGTGGGGAGGCTCGTCTATTGCCGCATCTACAGCGGTTCCGTGCATAACGGTGAAACCCTGCTGAACACGACCACACGGGGCAAGGAAAGGGTCGGCCGGATACTGAGGATGCACGCCAACAAACGGGAAGAACTCGAGTTGGCGGAAACAGGCATGATAGTGGCGCTTCCCGGGCTCAAGGCGACCAAGACGGGAGATACGCTGTGCGACGGGAAAAAACCGGTGGTTCTCGAACCCCTGGCGTTTCCTGAACCGGTCATCTCCCTTTCCGTGGAACCCATGAGCAAGGCCGACCAGGTCAAGCTTTCGAAAGGGCTCACCGGTCTGGCCGAGGAAGATCCGACGTTCAGGGTACAAACCGACGAAGAGACTGGTCAGACCGTTATTTCGGGCATGGGTGAACTCCATCTGGAGATCATCGTGGATCGGCTCAAACGTGAATATGGTGTGGATGTGAAGGTCGGCAGGCCGCAGGTGGCCTACCGCGAGACCATAAGGAAACCTGCTTCCGCGGAAGGCAGGTTCGTGAGGCAGTCAGGTGGCCGTGGCCAATACGGACATGTCGTCCTTGAGCTTGAACCCCTTTCCGACGGGAAACGTTTCGAGTTTGAGAACAGGATCGTCGGCGGTGCCATACCCAAGGAATTTATTCCCGCCGTACAGAAGGGGCTGGAGGAGACCATCGGTACTGGTATCCTCGGCGGGTACCCCGTCATCGGAATCAAGGCCACTCTTGTCGACGGGAGCTTCCATGAGGTGGACAGTTCGGAAATGGCTTTCAAGATTGCTGCCTCCATGGCATTCAAGGAAGCCATGAGAAGAGCGGATCCCGTTTTGCAGGAGCCGATCATGGAAGTTGAGGTGGTTACCCCTGAGGATTATCTTGGTGAAGTCATGGGAGACCTCTCGGGAAGGCGCGGTCATGTCGAAGGCATGGAGATGCGGGGGAATACGCGGATTGTCAACGCACACGTGCCACTTTCGGAGATGTTCGGTTATGCCACCGATTTGAGAAGCAAGACATCAGGCAGGGCGTCCTATTCAATGCAATTCTCTCATTATGAGGAAGTTCCGCAGACATTGGCGGATCAACTCCTGGACCGATAAGTTCGGCAGGATGAACAAAAAGAATGTTTTCAGGGAGGGAATGAAAGATGGCGAAGGCACATTTTGACAGATCGAAGCCTCACTTGAACATTGGGACCATAGGACACATTGACCACGGGAAGACGACGTTGACGGCGGCGATCACGAAGACCCTTGGCAGCAAGGGATGGGCGGACTTTACGCCCTTTGACATGATCGACAAGGCGCCGGAGGAACGCGAGCGCGGTATCACCATCAACATCGCGCATGTGGAGTACCAGACGGAAAACCGGCACTACGCGCACATCGACTGCCCGGGCCACGCGGACTACATCAAGAACATGATCACCGGGGCGGCGCAGATGGACGGAGCGATCCTGGTGGTTTCGGCGGCTGACGGTCCGATGCCGCAGACGCGTGAGCACGTGCTTCTGGCCCGGCAGGTGAACGTGCCGGCGCTGGTGGTATACATGAACAAGGTTGACCAGGTGGATGACGAGGAGCTGCTGGACCTGGTGGAGATGGAGATCCGGGATCTATTGAACCAGTACGAATTTCCCGGCGACGACGTGCCGATCATACGTGGTTCTGCGCTGAAGGCGCTCGAGAGCGATGACACGAGCCGCGAGGACGAGTGGGCCAAATCCATCTGGGAGCTCATGGACGCGTGCGACAGCTACATACCGGACCCCGAGCGGGACGTGGACAAGCCGTTTTTGATGCCCATCGAGGACGTGTTCACCATCACGGGCCGCGGGACCGTTGTGACGGGCCGAGTGGAGCGCGGGAAGATTCACGCCGGGGACGAGATCGAGATTGTCGGTATGCAGGAAGACACGCGGAAGACGGTCGCCACGTCGCTTGAGATGTTCCGGAAGATCCTTGACGACGCGCTGGCGGGCGACAACGTGGGTGTTCTGCTTCGCGGCATCGGCAAGGATGACGTGGAGCGCGGGCAGGTTCTGGCGAAACCCGGCAGCATCACGCCTCACCGCCACTTCAAGAGCGAGGTGTACGTGCTGAAGAAGGAAGAAGGCGGTCGTCACACGCCGTTTTTCACCGGGTACAAGCCGCAGTTTTACTTCCGGACCACGGACGTGACGGGCGACATCAAGCTTCCTGAGGGCGTGGAGATGGTCATGCCCGGAGACAACGCGACCTTTGAAGTGAACCTGATCGTACCTGTGGCGCTTGAGCAGGGACTCCGCTTCGCCGTTCGCGAGGGCGGCCGGACCGTCGGCGCAGGCGTCGTCACGGAAATCCTGGACGACTAGCCCCAAAGGGGGAAAAGACGGTGGCAAAAAACATTCGCATCAAGCTGAAAGCCTTTGATCACAGGGCTTTGGATTCGTCGGCACATCAGATCGCCGAAACGGCGCAGAGAACGGGCGCCAAGGTTTCCGGCCCGATTCCGCTGCCGACGGAGATCAACAAGTTCACTGTCCTCAAATCGCCGCACAAGGACAAGGACGCACGGGAACAGTTTGAAATGAGGACTCATAAGCGATTGATCGACATCATCGACCCGACGCAGAAGACGATGGAATCGCTTATGCAGCTGAACCTCCCCTCGGGAGTGGACATCCAGATCAAGCTTTAGGGGGAGCTCTGGGCTGAAAGGAGCGTATAACGATATGAGCATGGGAATTCTGGGACGTAAACTTGGGATGACCCAGATTTACGACGAAAACGGGGTCAACGTTCCCGTGACAGTTGTAGAGGCTGGTCCCTGCAGCGTCGTTGGCATCCGGACACAAGAGGAAAACGGCTATACAGCCGTGGTGGTCGGATTCGGGGACGTCAAGGAAAAGCGCCTGAACAAGCCCGAAAGGGGCGTTTTCGAGAAAAAGAAAATCCAGCCGAAGCGTTGGGTAAGGGAATTCAGACTTGAAGATACTTCAGGACTGGAAGTTGGACAGGACATCACCGTGGACATGTTTGAAAACGGTGAAGTCATCGATGTGATCGGCCGCAGCAAGGGGAAAGGGTTTGCCGGTGTCATGAAGAGGCACCACTTCAAGGGCGGACCGGCGAGTCACGGCTCTTCGAAGTTTCACAGGCAGCCTGGATCTGCAGGCGGAAGCAGTTCTCCCAGTCACATATTCAAGGGAAAAACCATGCCTGGGAGAATGGGAAACAAGAGAGTGACCGTCAAAAACCTCTCCGTTGCCGGTGTCGATCCTGAAAATCATCTCCTGCTGATCAAGGGGGCCATCCCGGGTCCGAAAAACGGCCTCGTCATGGTCCGCAAACGCAAAGGGTCGCCGGAGTAGGGGGGCAGAGAGAATGCCGACAGTCAAAGTAGTCAATCTCAAGGGAGAAGTTGTCGGAGAGCAGGAACTGTCAGATGCGGTTTTTGCGGCTCCTGTCCATGTCCCTGCGATGCACCAGGTCGTCGTGGCCCAGCTGGCCAACAAGAGACAGGGAACCCATTCGACGAAGACACGGGGAGAGGTCCGTGGAGGCGGTCGCAAGCCGTGGAGGCAGAAACACACGGGACGTGCGCGGCACGGGAGCAGCAGGTCGCCGATCTGGACCGGAGGCGGCGTCACCCACGGGCCGAAGCCGCGTGACTATCACCAGAAAGTGAATCGGAAGGTACGGCGGCTGGCTCTCAGAAGCGCTCTTTCGGTAAAGGTCCGGGAGGAACGGCTTTTGGTTCTCGATTCCTTCGATATGGAAAAACCGAAGACTCGCGAAATGGTCTCCTTCTTTCGTGCTGTAGAAGCCGGCAAAAAACCGCTCCTGATGATCGGACAGTCTCATCCTGCGGCATACAAGTCGCTGAGCAACATACCGGGAGCCAGGCTGCTTCATGTGGACAGCATAAATGTCTTCGATCTTTTGCATCACGACCATCTGATTCTTACCTCCGAGGCACTGCGGAAGATCGAGGAGGTGCTTGCGCAATGAAGATGACATCCCATGACATCATCGTGCGTCCTGTCATCACCGAAAAAAGCAGTCGTCTGATGGGGCTGAACCAGTACACTTTCGAGGTACATCCGAGGGCGAACAAGATCCAGATCAGGAAGGCCGTGAGCGAGATTTTCAAGGTCAAGGTCCGTTCGGTCCATACCATACCCGTACGGTCCAAACCGAAAAGGATGGGAATCTTTCTCGGACGGTCCCGGTCGTGGAAAAAGGCAGTAGTGACCCTGGAACCCGGCGAGCGGATCGAGTTCTTCGAGGGCGCAAACATCTAGCCGGGGAGGACTGAAAAGTGGGTATTAAAAAATACAAACCGACAACCGCCGGCAGAAGATTCATGACCGGCGCGACATATGAAGAGATTACAAAAAAAGAACCGGAAAAGTCGCTTGTGGAAACCATCAAAAAGAATGGCGGCCGGAACAACCTCGGCCGGATTACTCTGCGACACCGGGGCGGTGGATCAAAAAGACGGTACAGGATCATCGACTTCAAGCGCAACAAGCCGGATGTGCCCGGAAAGGTTGCAGCCATCGAATACGATCCCAACCGTTCGGCCAGGATTGCCCTGATCCACTACGTGGACGGCGAAAAACGATATATTCTCGCTCCACAAGGGCTCTCCGTCGGTGATACCGTCATGGCCGGAGAGAAGGCCGACATCAAGCCGGGGAACGCCATGAAGCTGAGGGACATGCCCGTCGGGACCTTTGTGCACAACATAGAACTTGAACCCGGGCGGGGCGGCGTCCTTGCGAGAGCGGCCGGAGCCGGGGCGCAGCTGATGGCGAAGGAAGGCAAATATGCCTATCTCAGGATGCCCAGCGGAGAGCTTCGTCTTGCACTCCTTGAGTGCATGGCGACCGTCGGCCAGCTGGGGAACGTGACACATGAGAACGTGACCGCCGGCAAGGCTGGCCGTACACGATGGCTCGGCCGCCGTCCACATGTCAGGGGCATGGTCATGAACCCGGTGGATCATCCAATGGGTGGCGGTGAAGGACGGAGCAAGTCCAACAAGCATCCCGTCTCGCCTTGGGGAACGCCGGCGAAGGGGTACCGGACCAGAAAGAAAAAGCCGTCCGACAGGTTTATCGTGCGGCGTCGACGTCAGAAGTAGGAGCAGGGAGGGACGGTTATGGCTCGATCCACAAAGAAGGGACCCTTTGTTGACCAGAAGCTTCTTCGCAAGATCGAGGCGATGAATGCGGAAGGGAAAAAACGGGTTATCAGGACGTGGTCCCGCCGGTCCACGATAGTGCCCGACATGATCGGACACACCATCGCGGTTCACAACGGCAGGACGCACATACCGATCTATATCAGCGAAAACATGGTTGGACACAAGCTGGGGGAGTTCGCCCCGACGCGTAAGTTTGGCGGCCACGCCGGCCAGGAACGTTCCACCCGTGTAAGGTAGGAGGGAGAGGTCATGGAAGCTCAAGCAACAATCCGGCAGGTGCGCATCTCGCCTTTCAAAAGCAGACAGGTGCTCGCCCTGATACGGGGAAAAAGGGCCGACCAGGCGCTCATGACCCTCCGTTACACGCCGAAAAAGGCCGCAAAGATCATTGAAAAGGTCCTCAGGAGCGCGATCGCCAACGCGGAACACAATTACGGCATGGATGTCGACAGGCTTGTCGTGGTTGAGGCTTACGCCGATCAGGGGCCTTCGATGAAAAGATGGCGGCCGGTGTCCATGGGACGGGTTCACGGATACCGCCACCGGACCAGCCATATAACCGTAGTGGTCGCTGAGCGGTAAGGAGGGGTGACAGTTGGGTCATAAAGTGCATCCCGTCGGTTTCCGACTCGGTGTTGTCAGGGACTGGGAATCAAAGTGGTTTGCCGACGGAAAGAACTATGCGGAAAAACTTCATGACGACCTGAAACTGCGCGAATGGATCCTTAACAGGTGGTCCCGCGCCGGTATTTCCAAGGTCGAAATAGAGCGTATCGGGAAAGTTATCAGGTTTACGGTGTGGACCGCCCGGCCTGGTGTCGTAATCGGCAAAGGCGGTTCGGAAATACAGGCTGTTCGAGAAGAGCTCCAGCAGATGACCGGGCACAAGATCATGATCAACGTTCAGGAGATCAAGACGCCTGACAGGGACGCCCAGATCGTTTCCGAAGGCGTGGCGTCCTCCCTTGAGCGGAGAGTCAGTTTCCGCCGGGCCATGAAGCAGGCCATATTCCGTGCCATGAAAGCCGGAGCCGAGGGAATCAAGATACAGTGCAGCGGAAGACTTGGCGGGGCTGAAATTGCCCGGACAGAATGGTACCTCGAGGGACGCTTGCCTCTTTCGACACTGAGAAACGATGTCGATTACGGGTACACTGAAGCCCGGACCATGTATGGTGTCATTGGCGTCAAGGTCTGGATCAACCGGGGTATCGCCGAAACAGGTGTTGAAACCTCCAGCCAGACGCAGCAGGGAGAGAGGGGGTAGCCGCCATGCTCATGCCGAAAAGGGTGAAATACCGAAAACCCCAGAGAAGACCCCTCCACGGTGTAGCCAAGGGCGGGAAGTACCTTGCCTTCGGAGAATACGGGCTGCAGGCAATGGAATGCGCCTGGATCACGGCGCGGCAGATTGAAGCGGCGCGTATCGCCATTTCGAGAAAGATGAAAAAGGGCGGGAAAATCTGGATCAGGATATTCCCGGATATGCCCTACACCAAGAAACCTCTTGAAACGCGGATGGGAAAAGGGAAGGGTGCTCCCGATCATTGGGTCGCTCCCGTGAAACGAGGCCGCGTCATGTTTGAAATTGCCGGAGTTTCCCGTGAGGTTGCGGAACAGGCCTTTCGTACGGCAGCGCACAAGCTGCCCGTGAAGGTCAAGTTCCTCACCCGTACCGGGATGGGTGGTGAATGACAATGAAAGCCAGTGACCTGAGGGAACTTTCATTGGAAGAACTGCAGGAACGTCACAAACAATACAAGGAAGAGCTTTTTAACCTCCGTTTCCAGCATGCCATCGGGCAACTGGGCAATACGAACAGAATCAAGGATGTCAAGCGTTCGATTGCCCGTGTCCTGACGGTAATGCGGGAAAAGGAGATCGGGCTTGACCGGTCGGTCTAGGGGGTGTAGCGGCTATGAGTAAAGGAACGCGAAAGTTGCGGATCGGGACGATCGTCAGTGACAAGATGCAGAAAACCGTTGTCGTCAAGGTCGACCGGATGTCGGAGCATACACTGTACGGAAAACCCGTCCTCCGCAGCAAGAATTACATGGCCCACGACGAAGAAGAAAGCTGCCGGATCGGCGACAGGGTGCGAATCGAGGAAACCCGTCCCCTGAGTCGTCACAAGAGATGGAAGGTCGTCGAAATCATCGAGCGGGCTCCCGTCCTCGGCGGCACCGCTGAGAAGGAGGCCTAGACCATGATCCAGCTTCGATCCACCATGAACGTGGCCGACAATTCAGGGGCGAAGAAGATCATGTGCATACAGGTTCTCGGCGGCAGCGGGCGTCGCTGGGCATCCGTCGGCGACGTTATCGTCGCTTCCGTCAAGGAAGCCATTCCAAACAGCAACGTTGGAAAAGGCGAAGTCGTAAAGGCCGTCATCGTCAGGACGAAGAAGGAAATCCGGAGGAAAGACGGTTCTTACGTCAGGTTCGATGAAAATGCCGCCGTTGTACTCGATAACAACGGTGACCCGAAAGGGACACGCATTTTTGGTCCCGTAGCCAGAGAGCTGAGGGAGAAGAAATTCATGAGGATCGTGTCCCTCGCTCCGGAGGTTGTCTAGGGAGGCTGCGGAAAAATGGGAAAAATGAGAATCAAAAAAAGCGACAGAGTGCGTGTCATTTCAGGCAAGGACAAGGGAAAGGAAGGCAAGGTCCTCCGTCGCAACCCTGCAAGGGATATGGTTGTCGTGGAAGGGGTCAATGTCGTGACCAAGCACATGAGGCCTTCCGCGAAGAATCCGCAGGCCGGGATCATCAAGCAGGAAGCCCCGGTTTACGCGAGCAAGGTGATGTTGGTCTGCCCCATGTGCGGTGAAGCGACGAGGGTTGCAAGGGCGTACCTGGAAGACGGACGGAAAGTCCGTGTCTGCAAGAAATGCAGCGAGATCGTCGACAAGGTCTAGAAGGAGGCGACAGGAGAATGGTCCCGCGTTTGGCTGAAAGATACCAAAAGGAAATCGTTCCTCGCCTCCAGAAGGAATTCGGTTACAAGAACGTGATGGAGGTACCGCGGATCGTCAAGGTTGTCGTCAATGCTGGTGTTGGCGACGCGAAACAGGATTACAAGATGATGGATGCGGCCGTCTCGGAGGTCGAGACGATTACGGGCCAGCACCCCATGGTCAAGAGGGCCCGAAAATCCGTTGCCGGATTCAAGGTTCGTGCGGGCATGCCCGTCGGATGTTCGGTAACCCTGAGGGGCGCGAAGATGTGGGAATTCCTTGACAGGATGATCTCGCTGGCCCTTCCGAGGATCAAGGACTTCCAGGGGATTTCCCCGAAGGGGTTCGACGGAAGAGGGAACTACAATCTCGGTCTCAGGGAGCAGCTGATTTTTCCCGAAATCGATTATGACAAGGTTGCAAGGGTCCGTGGGATGAATGTCAGCATTGTTTCCACGGCGAAGACGGACGAAGAAGCCATGAGTCTCCTCAGGGAGCTCGGGATGCCCTTCAGCCGATAAGGAGGGTTCGGATATATGTCCCGGAAAGCATTGGAAATCAAGGCAAAACAGAAACCCAAGTACGCCGTCCGGTCCTACAACAGGTGTCCGATTTGCGGCAGGGTTCACTCGTACATGAGGAAGTTCAATATGTGCCGTTGTTGCTTCCGCAAGCTGGCCAGGGAAGGCAAAATCCCTGGAGTCGTCAAGTCCAGCTGGTAGCGCGGGATGCGGTGGAGGAGGCAAAAGCGATGAATGTGACAGACCCAATCGCGGACATGCTCACGCGCATCCGGAATGCGAATATGGTTTTCCACGATACGGTGGAGATGCCTTTGAGCAAGGCGAAACTGGCGATTGCCAAGATCCTGAAAGAAGAAGGATACGTCAAGAATTTCAGGGTTATCAACGATCCGAAGAAGCCCTTTCCGGTTCTTCGTTTGTACCTGCATTACGGTCCTGAAAAGCAGCGCGTGATTCAGGGCCTCAGAAGAATCAGCAAACCCGGACGCAGGATATATGTCAGGAAAGACGAGTTGCCCCGGGTGCTGCGTGGACTCGGGACGGCGATCATTTCGACGTCCCAGGGGATGATGACTGACAGTGAGGCCCGCAGGCAGGGTCTCGGCGGAGAAGTCATCTGCTACGTATGGTAGGGGGTGCGCGGTTTGTCGAGAATTGGAAGAAAACCCATTTCCCTGCCTGACGGTGTCACGGTGACAGAAGAATCCGGCAGAATCCGGGTGAAAGGTCCCAAGGGGGAGCTGTCCATGGATCTTGTCTCCGGGGTCGAGGTCGAGATGAAAGATCAAACTGTGACCGTGACAAGAAACGGTGAGGACAAGAAAACCCGGGCTTTTCACGGCATGACCAGGGCCCTGGTCAATAACCTTGTCGTCGGCGTCAGCCAGGGATTCGAGAAAAAACTGGAAATCGTGGGAGTCGGATGGAGAGCCCAGATGCAGGGGAAAACCCTCGTCTTGAACCTTGGGTATTCCAATCCCGTTCAGTTCGAACCTCCGGAGGGTGTAGAAATTTCCACCGACGGCCCAACGAAAATTTCTGTCAAGGGAATCGATAAGCAGGCCGTAGGCCAGGCAGCTGCGGAAATCCGCGGATTCAGGCCACCGGAGCCCTACAAGGGCAAGGGGATCAGGTACGCCGATGAATATGTCATACGGAAAGCCGGCAAAGCCGGGGCCTAACAGTGAGAGGTGAAGGACAATGATTACAAAACGTTCAAGAAATGAAATGCGTCTCATTCGGCATCGCCGCCTTCGCCGCAAGATCTCTGGGACTCCGGAGAGACCGAGACTGGCAGTCTTCAGGAGCCTGAATCACGTCTATGCGCAACTGATCGACGATACGAAAGGCCACACTCTGGTTTCGGCGTCGACGGCTGAGGCGGACATGAAAGGCACCCTTGAGAGCACGCGTGACATCGAGGCGGCAAAAGCCGTCGGGAAGCGCATCGCTGCCAAGGCGCAGGATATGGGAATCACCGCGGCAGTCTTCGACCGGGGAGGGCACATGTATCATGGCAAGGTCAAAGCCCTTGCCGATGCCGCCCGGCAATCCGGCCTGAAGCTGTAAGGAGGCTTGGAAAATGAGAGGAACGACATCAAACGCGAAAGGGACGGAACTTCTCGAAAGGGTCGTCTCCATAAACAGGGTCAGCAAGGTCGTCAAGGGCGGGAAACGCTTCAAGTTCAGCGTGCTGGTTGTCGTCGGCGACGGCCAAAGCCAGGTCGGAGTCGGAATCGGAAAGGCCAAGGAAATTTCCGAGGCGGTACGGAAAGGTATCGACAAGGCGAAGAAGAACCTCGTCGAGTTCAAACAGGTGGGATCGACGATTCCCCATGACATCATCGGCCGTTATGGTGCGGCCGAGGTGCTGCTGAAGCCTGCCGCACCAGGCACCGGGGTTATCGCCGGAGGAGTTGTACGTGCGATCATGGAGCTTGGCGGCGTCAGCGATGTTCTCACGAAAGTCATCGGGAGGACGTCAAATCCTGTCAACGTGGCCTACGCAACCATGCAGGCCGTCAAAACCCTGAGGAGTCCCGAGGAAGTCATGCGCCTCAGGGGGAAATCCCGCCGGAACGAGCAGACGGCTTAGGAGGCGTGAAGGTCAATGGCAAAGATACGGGTGACACTCAAACGCAGTGCCGCGAGCCGTACCGAAAGGCAGAAGGGAACGGTTCGCGCACTCGGCCTTCGCCGCATCCGGCAAAGCGTGGTCCACGAACAGACTCCGCAGATCATGGGGATGGTCAGGGCTGTTTCGCACCTTGTCGACTGGGAACAGATTGAGGAGTAGGAGGGACAGCCATGGAACTTCATGAACTCAGGCCGGCAAAAGGTTCGACCAAAAAAAGAAAACGCATCGGCCAGGGAAGAGGCAGCGGGCTCGGCAAGACAAGCGGCAAAGGACACAAGGGCCAGAACGCCCGAAGCGGAGGCGGTGTCAGACCCGGCTTCGAGGGCGGACAGATGCCCCTTGCGAGGAGGGTGCCGAAACGTGGATTCAACAACGTACGTTTTGCGAAGAAGTGGCAGATCGTCAATGTATCGTCTTTGGACGGATTTTTTGAGGCAGGTTCCGAGATCGGCCCGAAGGAACTGTACGAACGGGGGCTGATCAAGACGTTGCGGGAACCGGTGAAGGTTCTCGCCGATGGTGACCTGACGAAAGCGTTGACCGTCAGGGCACATGCCTTCAGCGGACAGGCCGCGGAAAAAATCAAGGCTGCAGGCGGAAAAACCGAGGTGGTTTAGGTGCTAGATGCTTTTCGGGATGCATTCAGGCTTCCGGATCTGAAGCGACGAATCCTTTTTACAGTCGGGGTCCTTTTCATTTACCGACTGGGCGCCCACATCCCGACACCGGGGATTGATGCAAAGGCCATGTCCCAGCTGTTCGATCAGGGTGGCGTGCTCGGTTTCCTGGACCTTTTCGCCGGTGGTGCTCTTCGGCGTTTCAGTGTTTTCGCACTGGGCGTGGCACCATATATCAATGCGAGCATCGTGATGCAGCTTCTGGTCGTTATTTTCCCGGCACTTGAAAAGCTTCAGAAAGAAGGAGAACAGGGACGGAAGAAAATCGTCCAGTACACCAGGCTGGGTACAGTCTTTTTTGCTGCCGTCCAGTCGGTAGGGATGAGCTTCTGGCTTCGCAATCTCGGAATTTTCACCGGCTCGATGCTGGACTTTGCAGCCGTCGTCCTGACGATTACCACAGGGGCGCTGGTAGTGATGTGGCTTGGTGAAGAAATCTCCGACCACGGCATCGGAAACGGCATTTCTCTTCTGATTTTCGCCGGTATCGTTGCCAGGATACCCGAGGCCATCATCAGGACCTGGGAACTTTTGCGGCTTGGAGAGATCAACTTTCTCGTCTTGACCCTTGCTGTGATCGTCATGGTGGCCGTTGTAGCCGGATGCGTCCTGCTCCAGGAAGGGCAGAGACGATTGCCCGTACAGTATGCAAAGCGTGTCGTCGGAAACAAGATGTATGGGGGACAGAGCACCTTCATTCCGTTGAAAGTCAACCAGGCCGGGGTCATACCGATCATTTTTGCCTCGTCGGTTTTGCTTTTCCCGTTCACGATACTTCGCTTTTTCTCCGGGAGCCTGGCGACGCAGGTGCAAAACATGCTTTCTCCCGGGAGTCCGGTTTACATGGTCCTTTACGTGGCGCTTATCATCTTCTTCGCCTATTTTTACACGGCGGTGGTTTTTGATCCTGTCGATACTGCGAGCAACATGAAAAAGTACGGGGGCTTCATCCTCGGGATAAGGCCCGGGAAACCGACGTCGGAATATATCGAAAAAGTCATGTCGAGAATCACCCTTGGAGGCGCCGTCTTTCTTGCAGGTGTTGCGCTTTTGCCGACGCTCATGACGCAGCTCATGGGTATCACGACCTTCTATTTCGGGGGCACGGCGGTCCTGATCGTCGTTGGTGTTGCCCTTGATACGGTTCACCAGGTCGAGGCGCAGCTTTTGATGCGGCATTACGAGGGTATTCTGAAGCGCGGCAAGGGCAAGTCCGCCGGTCTGCTGAAGATGTAACCAGCCATTTTGAGGTGTTGCGCTATGCGAGTCATTTTTATTGGCCCTCCCGGGGCAGGAAAAGGTACCCAGGCTGAAGTCATAAGCCGGGAGCAGGATATCGCCCACATTTCGACAGGGGATATCCTGAGAAAGAACGTTGTGGAAGGAACGGATCTCGGGAAAGCGGCCAGAGAATATATGGATGCCGGCAAGCTTGTTCCCGACGACATCATCATCGGGATGATGGAAAAACGACTTGCCGAAAAAGACTGTGCCAACGGGTTCATCCTTGACGGATTTCCCAGGACGGTTCCTCAGGCAGAGGCACTCGATGCGCTTCTTGACCGGATGGATATCGCCCTTGACGGCGTCATCCTCTTCAAGGCCCCGGACGAAGTGGTTATCAGGCGGCTTTCGGGACGGAGGGTCTGCAGATCTTGTGGAGCGATCTACAATGTCCGTTCGAAACCGCCAGGTGAGGATGACCGTTGTGACAAGTGCGGTGGGGAACTCTATCAGCGTGATGACGACAGGGAAGAAGTCGTCAGGAACCGCCTTGAAGTCTACAAGGAGCAGACGGCGCCCCTCATCGGATACTACAGGCAAAAGGGGCTTCTCATCGAGGTGGACGCCTCCAGGGAGAGTGCCGAAGTGGTGGCGGACATCGTCAGATCCGTCAAGGGATCGCAATGATTTCCCTGAAGACCGGCAAGGATGTTTCATCCATGAAGGCCGCCGGGAAGATCGTGGTCGATGTTATTGAATATATGAAGGAGCTGGTGACCCCGGGGGTTGATACCCTGACCCTCGATGAAAAGGCCCGGGAGCTGATTGCGGGAGCGAAGGCCAAACCTGCGTTCCTGGGATACAAGGTTCCCGGTGTCCCCAGGCCTTTCCCGGGGGCTCTCTGTGTCTCCGTCAACGAAGAAATCGTTCACGGTATCCCGAGCCGGGAGAAAATCCTCGAAGAAGGAGACATCGTCAGCATCGACGTAGGCGTCTTGTTTCAAGGGTACTATGGAGATGCCGCCTATACCTACGGCGTGGGGCAAATCAGCGACGAGCGCCGGCGGCTCCTCGAGGTCACGAGAGAATCTCTGGAACGGGCCATCTCCGCCGCGATGCCGGGAAACACAATTGGAGATATCGGGCATGCCGTGGAATCCTTTGCGACATCGAAGGGGTACGGCCTCGTGAGGGATTATGCCGGTCACGGCATCGGCAGGAGACTTCACGAACCCCCCCAGGTTCCGAATTACGGGCAACCCGGGCAAGGTATTACGCTCAAAACAGGCATGACGATTGCCATCGAGCCGATGATCATGTCAGGAGGGGAAGAAGTGGAAACGCTTTCAGACCTCTGGACGGTAGTCACCAGCGATCGTTCCGATGCCGCGCACTTCGAAAAATCCATACTGGTAACCGATGAAGAACCCGAAATACTGACACCATGGGAGTGAAACCCGGGTGGGTTCTCTGAAAACGGGCCAGATCGTCATATCCAAACAGGGCAAGGATTCCGGGAAATGGTATATTGTTGCGGGATTTTCCGGTGATGGGCGAAGGGTTTTTCTCGTTGACGGCGGGAAACGGACATGGGACAGGCCGAAGAGGAAGAATCCGTTACATGTCCAGCCAACCCGAACTGTCATAAAGGAGGTCGCCGAGATGGCTGAAGCGAACAGGATGATGAACGATGAACGGCTCCGGAGCATACTCAACGATGCCCGCAGGCGTGTTCTGGAAACCGGAAAGGTGACGGGACCGGATGCCGAAAAATGATGTAATCGAAGTCAGGGGGAAGGTCGTTGAACCTCTCCCGAATGCGATGTTCCGTGTCGAACTCGAAAACGGCCACAAGATCCTGGCCCATGTATCGGGAAAAATGAGGATGCATTTCATACGCATCCTGCCGGGTGACAGGGTGTTGCTGGAAATTTCACCCTATGACTTGACACGGGGACGAATCGTGTATAGATATAAATAGTTTGCCTTCCGGTCGGTGGACTTATGTGCGAACCGTCGTGGTGGCATGCTCAGGAGGAGTGTTCGAAGATGAAGGTAAAACCCTCGGTGAAACCGATTTGCGAATATTGTCGCGTGATCAAGAGAAACGGCGTCGTCCGGATAATCTGCAAGAAAAATCCCAGGCACAAACAGCGCCAGGGAGCAAGGAGGTAACGCTCGAATGGCACGGATCGCAGGAGTTGATCTGCCGAGAGAGAAACGGGTTGAAATCGCGCTGACCTACATTTTTGGTATTGGCCATTCAACGGCCCGGCGTATTCTTGCCGACACGTCCATCAATCCCGACACCCGGGTCAAGGACCTGACTGAGGATGAAGAGCAGAAGCTTCGCGCCGAGATCGACGAGCATTACAAGGTCGAAGGTGATCTCAGACGAGAAGTGACGATGAACGTGAAACGGCTCATGGAGATCGGCTGCTACAGGGGGCTGAGGCACAAGCAGGGGCTCCCGGTACGCGGCCAGAAGACAAAGACCAATGCCCGCACCCGCAAGGGGCCGAGACGGGCGATAATGGGCAAGAAGAAAGCACCGGGCAAAAAATAGATCCTTCAGCCCGTGTACGAGGGAATAGACCAAAGGAGGGAATCCTGGCGTGGCAAAGAGACCGCAGCGTCGTGGAAAACGGAAAGAACGCAAGAATATCAGCTATGGTGTGGCCCATATCCATTCGACTTTCAACAACACCATCATTGGTGTCACTGACAAGGAAGGGAACCTCGTGTCCTGGGCTTCGGGGGGCAACGTAGGGTTCAAGGGAACCCGAAAATCCACACCCTACGCAGCGCAGATGGCTGCTCAGCAGGTGGCAAGGCAGGCACAGGACCATGGCCTTCAGGAAATTGACGTCGTCGTCAAGGGACCGGGCCCGGGCAGGGAATCGGCGATACGTTCGCTGCAGGCGGCCGGACTTCAGGTCAACATGATCAGGGACGACACGCCGATTCCTCATAACGGGTGCCGACCGCCGAAAAGACGACGGGTCTAGTCGACGGTCAAGAGGAGGTAACGCTAAAAATGAGCAGATATACTGGATCAGTTTGTCGCCTGTGCAGGACGGAGGGGACCAAGCTTTTCCTCAAGGGCGACAGATGTTACACGGAGAAATGTTCCCTCAACAGGAAAAGCCATCGTCCCGGTCAGCATGGACAGCGGCGGATAAAAGTCAGCGAATACGGACTCCGGCTGCGGGAGAAGCAGAAGTTGCGTCGATTCTATGGAATGAATGAAAATCAGTTCCGGAAGTTCTATCACTCCGCGGCAAAGATGGCGGGGCAGACGGGACACAACTTCCTTCAGCTTCTTGAACGCAGGTTGGATAACACCATTTATCGTCTCGGCATCGGAAGCAGTCGCAGGCAGGCCAGACAGATTGTTCTGCACGGTCATATCGCCGTGAACGGTCGGAAAGTCGACATCCCCAGCTATCTCGTTCGCGAGGGGGACAAAATCTCTGTCGTGGAAGGAAGCCGGGAGATCCCGGTCATCAGGGAGAATGTGGAAGTGGCCGGTAGCCGGACGCTTCCTGGATGGCTTTCCCTGGACGCCGAGCGGTATGAAGGCAACGTCCTCTCCCTGCCGACACGGGACGAGATTGACGTTCCGGTGAAAGAACAGCTGGTTGTCGAGTTCTATGCCAGATAAGCCAGCAATGGGGGGATTTATTTTGGAACATATCCGGCCAGAAATCCGTATCGAGGAAAGCACCCCCCTGCACGGAAAAATCATTCTCGAACCTCTTGAGAGAGGATACGGAGTGACTCTGGGGAATGCCCTCAGGAGGGTCTTGCTTTCTTCCATTCGGGGAGCGGCCATTTCGGCTGTTCGGATCGAGGGTGTACTGCACGAGTTCAGCACGATCGAAGGCGTGTATGAGGATGCCATTGAGCTTATGCTGAACCTGAAGAAGATTCCGGTCCGGTCCCATTCCAGGGAAGTCCGCGTCCTCAGGCTCGAGGTAGAGGGACCGAAGGATGTTACTGCCGGGGACATACATCCCGACAGCGAGGTTGAATTCACCGATCCCGATGTGCCGATCTGCAGCCTCGCTGATGGAGCCAGGCTCGAAATGGACCTTTTCGTAGAAAGAGGAACGGGTTACGCCACATCTGATCGACAGCGTCCATCTTATCTGCCCGTGGACGCCATGATGGTGGATGCGATCTTTTCGCCGGTGCTGCGGGTGCAGTATGAAGTCCAGGATGCCAGGGTGGGCCAGAGAACGGACTACGAAAGGCTCCTGCTTGATGTCTGGACCAACGGAGCAGTGGAACCGGAAGCTGCCGTCGTCGAAGCCGCAGGCATACTGCAGGGGTATTTCGGCCGCGTTGTCGACGATCTTCAGAAAATCAGTGAAAACGCCCCTGAAGAAGAGCTCGAGGAAGCTGCCGCTGCAGGAAGTTCCGTGATTCCGGAAGAAAGTTACAACCCGGAGGAAAATGCCTTGATGGTCAGGCCGATAAAGGATCTCGAGCTTTCCATCCGCAGTGAAAACTCTCTATTAAGGGGTGGAGTCCAGACCATCGGCGATCTTGTTTCCAGAGGAAGAACGGAACTCCTCAAGATCAGGAACCTCGGGAATATCTCCTTGAAGGAGATCGAGGAAAAGCTGGAAAAATTCGGGTTGACGCTTGACGACGGTGACAGCGGGGATAGTTCGTCCCAGGCGCCCGGTGAAGAACACGATTCGAAGGAGGAAACAGTCTGATGAGGCACCGGATGGACAGACGCACCCTCGGGCGGTATGGAAGCCACCGACGGGCGATGCTCTCAAATCTCGCTGCAGATCTCTTCCTGCAGGAAAGACTGGAAACAACCCTTCCGAAAGCCAGGGAACTCCGGAGGGTTGCAGAGAAACTTATAACCAAGGCGAAGCACGGCGGACTTCATAACAGGCGTATCGTAGCCTCCAGAATGCCTGACAAGGCTGCCGTGAAAAAACTTTTTGACGAGCTTGCAGCGAGGTATGAATCCCGTGAAGGCGGTTATACCAGGATAGTCAAAACAGGTTTCCGCCACGGGGATTCCTCCCCGATGGCCGTGATCGAACTCGTAGAGGAGTCATGACGGCAGGGACCATCGTATCCTTCCGGAATACCGGGTATACATACCCCGGAAGCGAAAAGGCCGCTCTCAGGGGAATAGATCTGGATGTGCGAAAGGGAGAGTGGCTTGCCGTTCTGGGAGCCAACGGATCGGGGAAATCCACGCTTGCCAGACATTTCAACGCCCTGCTGGTGCCAACGCAGGGCGCTTGTTTTGTCGGCGGGGTCGACACCAAAACTGAAGAGGGACAGCGATGTGCCCGGACACAGGCGGCGATCGTTTTTCAGAACCCTGAAAACCAGATCGTGGCTGCCATTGTGGAGGAGGATGTCGCCTTCGGTCCTGAGAACCTTGGAATCGCCCCCGAAGAAATCAGAAAGCGCGTAAAGGATGCCCTTGAGGAGACAGGGCTTGCAGAACTCGCTGAAAAGCCGACCTATGCCCTTTCCGGGGGACAGAAACAACGCCTTGCCGTTGCCGGGGCCATTGCCATGAAACCGCCCTGCCTTGTTCTTGACGAGGCGACGTCAATGCTGGACCCAAGTGGCCGCAAGGAGTTGCAACAGGTTTTGAGACGGCTTCACACGGAAGGGATGACCCTCGTCTCAATCACGCACAGGATGGAGGAAATCCTTTCTTGTGACCGTTGTGTCGTACTTGAGTCGGGCACACTTGTGTGGGAAGGATCGCCTGTCGACCTTTTTCGTGAAGAAAAGCGGCTCGCCGGTTGGGGAATCGACGTTCCTCCGCTGGTCGTCTTGTGGAGAGAACTCGTGAGAAGGAATCTCATCGACGGGGATGTGAAACCTGTTCCCGGGGAAATGGTGTCTGCCCTGTGTCCATAATTATCGATCACCTCACACATGTCTACCATAAAGGCACACCGCTGGAGACGACGGCCTTGTCCGATGTTTCCCTCCAGGTGAACCGGGGCGAATGGATTTCCGTTGTAGGGCATACGGGCAGCGGGAAGTCGACTCTTGCCCAGCACATGAATGCGCTGTTGTTGCCTGCAGCTGGTGACGTTGCAATTGATGGAATCGGAGTTCGTGAAAATCGATCTCAGCTTCGCGAGATCCGGAGGAAAGTCGGGCTCGTCTTTCAGTATCCGGAGCAGCAGATCTTTGAGGAAACGGTGTACGACGAAATCGCCTTCGGCCCCAAAAACTGGCGGGTGCCGAAGGGGGAGATTCCCGAAAGGGTTGCGGAGGCCATGACATTAACAGGTCTCGCCGAAAGATTCAGGACCCTTTCTCCTTTCAACCTGTCGGGAGGCGAAAAGCGAAGGGTTGCCATAGCCTCCGTACTGGCTGTCCGACCTGATTATCTCGTTCTCGACGAACCAACAGCCGGGCTCGACGCATCGGGGAAAAGGGAACTCTGCCGACTCCTCGCGAAGCTGAAAGAAAATGGTACCGGAATCGTGCATGTCACCCATGATCTCGAGCTTGCCGTAGAGGTGAGCGATAAAATCCTTGTTTTGACAAATGGCCGATCGAAGCTTTGGGGAACACCTGAAGTCATTCTGGAAGAGCTTATGGAGTGCGAAGTCCCGGGCCTTGTGATGCCTCCGGTCCCCTTTTTCGCGGGAAGGTTGAGGGACCTCGGTCTGGATGTCCCCGTCACGTGGGATCCTGAACGTCTCGTCGATGCCATAGAAAGGTCGGTCCGGCGATGAAATTCCTGAATCACCTGACCCTCGGGCAGTATGTCCCGACCGGCTCGATAGTTCACAGGGCTGACCCGCGGACGAAAATCGTCGCAACGCTGTTTTTTCTCGCCGGTGTGTTCCTTGCCGATCACGGAATGGTTTTTGCCCTGTGGGCTGCGACACTTGGAGGGATTGTTGTCCTGGCCAGGCTCCCCGTGTCCATGGTTCTGCGGACCGCAAAACCCGTCCTTTTTCTGATCCTTTTCACTGGCCTCATTCATCTTTTCTTCAGCCAGGGGACTCCGGTTTTCCAGTGGGGGATCCTCAAGATCACTCAAGAAGGCATCAGGATGGCCTTTAAGATGGGTTTTCGTCTTTTTCTCCTTGTCCTTTATGCAGGGACGCTGACATTGACCACCAGCCCGACGGAACTGGCGGACGGGTTGGAACGACTTTTTTCTCCCTTGAAACCACTGGGTTTTCCTGCCCATGAAATGGCCATGATGATGACCATCGCCATTCGCTTCATTCCTACGCTCCTGGATGAAACTGACAGGATCATGAAGGCCCAGCTCGCACGTGGTGCCGACCTTGACCGGGGAGGCCTATTCAGGCGATTGAGAGCCTTTATTCCCGTTTTGATTCCGCTTTTCGTAATTGTTTTCCAGCGGGCCGACGATCTTGCCGTCGCCATGGAATCCCGGAACTACAGGGGCGGGGCGGGCAGAACCCGGATGAACCCCCTTACGTGGCGGATGCAAGATTCCGTCACTCTTGTACTGGCGCTGGCGATCACCCTTGCGTTCTCCTTTCTTGATGCGAGGTTGCCGGGATTATGAGATATGCCGTGAAGCTTGCCTATGACGGGAGCGCCTTTTCGGGTTGGCAGAAGCAGCCGGGGTGCTTGACCGTTCAGGGCGTTCTGGAGGATGCTTTCGCAGCCTTTTGTCCCGAGAAGGTCGCCATCCAGGGTGCGGGAAGGACCGACAAGGGAGTGCACGCCCTGGGACAGGTCGCCCATCTTGATCTGCCCTCCGGTAAACCTGAGAAAACGGTTCTTTTGGCGGCCAACGCACACCTGCCCCGTCAGGTCAGGGTGATGGACGTGGCCAGAGTGGACAGTTCCTTCCATGCGAGATACAGTGCGCTCTGGAGAGAATATGTCTATCATGTCTGGATGGATGGTGCGTGTTATCCTCATGTCAGACCCTTCGTGTGGTGGAACGGGCGACGCCGATGGGACATGGAAAGGATCCGGGAAGCCTGCAGGCATTTTGTGGGAAAACACGATTTCAGCGCTTTCTGCAGGACAAGCGAGCGCCCGGATGATGCCTTTCGGTCCATTACCCGCATGACGGTGGCACGGCGCGGATCCCTCGTCCGCTTTCGGGTGCGGGGAAATGCCTTCCTGACGAACATGGTCAGAATCATGATAGGCACGCTGGACCTCATAGGCGCGGAGGAATGCAGCCCCGGCATCATCGACGATCTTCTGAAAGGTGCCGACAGGACTGAAGCCGGACCTACGGCTCCGGCGGAGGGACTGGTCCTCCAGAAAGTCGGATATGCTTCCTTGTCGTGGCCCGGCCGTGCTTTCTTGAGGTAAGGGGTGTTTCAGGATATAGTTTTTTACGGTGCCTCCGAATCCCGTTGCGAGGGCATGTGGGGGACATCCAGGCATTGTCCCGTTACATGGAGGCAGCCCATTGAAGGAGTGATAGGGCGTGTGGGGAATGGACATCGGAATTGACCTTGGTACAGCCAATGTGCTGATTTACATGAAACAGAAAGGCGTGGTCCTGAGAGAGCCTTCCGTCGTGGCCGTGGACATGAATACCGACCGGATCCTTGCCGTGGGACTTGAGGCCAAGAAGATGCTGGGCAGGACCCCCGGCAATGTTGTGGCCGTCAGACCCCTCAGGGACGGTGTTATCGCCGACTACACAATGACGGAAGCCATGCTCCGTTATTTCCTCAAGAAGGTCGTCAAGGGGTTCGGAAGAATGCTCAGGCGAAGGGTCATGGTGTGCGTTCCTTCCGGGGCGACGGATGTTGAACGAAGAGCCGTGCTTGAGGCCGCTGTGGAGATAGGGGCCAAAGAAGCCTATCTTATTGAAGAGCCCATGTCCGCGGCAATCGGGGCGAACCTGGATATCTCGGAACCAAGGGGAAACATGATCGTCGACATCGGTGGCGGCACCACCGATATTGCCGTCATTTCCTACGGCGGGATTGTCGTCACGGAATCCCTCAGACTTGGCGGTGATCGTCTGGATGAAAACATCACGCGCTATATTCGAAAGGAATACAACCTGGCCATCGGCGAACAGACGGCTGAAGACATCAAGATGAACATTGCCACGTGTCTGCCGTCTGGAAACGAGGAAAAAACCATGGTAATCAAGGGGCGGGACCTGGTGCACGGTTTGCCCCGCCAGATAGAGATCTCGGAAAGCCTTGTGGCATCAGCCATCGAGGAAACGATTCAAATGATCGTGGATGGTGTCCGTCAGGTTCTGGAACAGACGCCACCAGAACTTTCGGCGGATATTATCGACAGGGGGATCACCCTGACCGGCGGAGGCGCGCTGCTTCGGGGACTTCCCGAGCTTCTCGCCGATAAAACCGAGATACCCGCCTATGTAGCTGACGCCCCGCTTGAGTGCGTTGTCCTGGGAACAGGCAAGGCGCTGGATTCCCTTGATGTCCTGAAGGCCAACGGCGCTCTCCTGGGAACGTCGAGGAAAAGGGGCCGGCGCGGTTGACAGTGAATGAACACTGGTGGAGCGAAGGTTTACGATTTTCCTGTGCAAGATGCGGAAGGTGCTGTCGGGGAGAACCGGGGATGGTCCTGGTGACTTCCCAGGAAGTCTCTGCAATTTCCGAAAGGATGCAAGTCGCCGCGACAACTTTTACGAGATCTGTCTTTTTTCTGGGGGAGAAGAGACGTTCTCTCCGGGAAAGACCGACAGGTGAATGTGTATTTTACGAAAGGGCAACAGGAAAATGCCTCTTGTACGACCTCAGGCCTCTTCAATGCCGGCTTTATCCATTCTGGCCCTCCATACTCCAAAACCGTGAAACCTGGGAGGAAGAAAAAAGGCGTTGTCCGGGGATCGGGTCAGGGACATGGCATTCTCCCGAAGCGATACGAGCGTCACTTGAGCAGGCCCCACACCCCGAATTGTAGAATTTCTCACATAGGAAACAATATTCCGAATTAACGAAAGAGTGTTGAAATATTTTCCTTTCTGTGTGAGAATGAAAACTGTCATATAAACTATAAAACGTGGATGGTAAACAGTTATGGGCGCTTCGGGAAGGCCCAAATATCATTGCAGGGAGGCAGTAAGAATGGCAAAGGTTAACAGAGATGTAGCACCGCAGGATGTTTTTTCGGAAATTTCAAAATTGTTGCTTCGGGACGGTTTCGACATTGTCATCGACATGGAGAAATCCCAGGGATCCCACATGGTCAACAAACTTGACGGTGCGGAATGGCTTGATTTCTACACCTTTTTTGCCTCTTCGCCCTTCGGCATGAACCATCCCAAGCTGGCAAACGACGAATTCAAGGAGACGATTTTCCGGTCAGCCATCAACAAGGTCGCAAATTCGGACATTTACACCCAGGAACTCGCCAAGTTCGTCAAGACCTTCGGCGATATCGCAGTTCCCGACGGATTCAACCACATCTTCCTGATCGACTATGGAACGCTTGCAGTGGAAAACACCTTCAAGGTCGCCATGGACTGGAAGGTCCAGAAATTGCTCAAGCAGGGCAAGATCAGCAAGGGAGACGCCATCAAGGGCAAAAAGGGCACCAAGGTCCTGCATTTCAATGAGGCCTTTCACGGACGAAGCGGGTACACCCTGACGGTCACCAACACCCATGACCCCAACAAGTACCAGTATTTTGCCCAGTATGACTGGCCCCGCGTCCTGAACCCGAAGATTTACTGGCCCCTCGAGGAAAACCTCGGCATCGTGGAATGGCTCGAACGCGTTTCCATCAAGCAGATCAAACAGGCCATCTGGGAGAATCCCGATGACATCTGTGCGATCATCATCGAGACGATCCAGGGCGAAGGCGGCGACAATCATTTCCGGACCGAGTTCTTCCAGCAGCTGCGTGAAATCTGCGATGAAAACGACATTCTTCTTATTTTCGACGAAGTCCAGTGCGGCATGGGGATCACCGGCAAGATGTGGGCTTTCGAGCACCATTCTCCGGTCAAGCCGGACATGTTCGCCTTCGGGAAGAAGGCACAGATCTGCGGACTTGTTGCCGGCCCGCGGCTTGATGAAGTCGATGACAACTGCTTCAAGATTTCGAGCCGCATCAACTCCACCTGGGGCGGCAACCTTGTCGACATGGTGAGGTCGACAAGGTATCTCGAGATCTATGAAGAGGACAATGTCCTGGATTACGTGGCCGGCACCGCGGGACCGAAGCTGCTTGAGGGGCTCCATGAGATCCAGAAGGAATATCCTGACATGATCTGGAACGCCCGGGGCAAGGGACTCATGTGCGCCTACGACTTCCACAGCTCCGAGATGCGGAACAAGGCCGTTCAGAAGTTCCACGCCAAGCACGTGCTCGTGCTGCCCTGCGGCGATGTTTCCATCAGATTCCGGCCGGCGTTGAACATCTCCGAAAAGGACCTGCAGAAAGGACTTGACGTTACAAGGGAAGTCCTTGACGAGCTCAGAAAAGAGAACTCCTAGAGAAATCAAAAAACCCAGGTAGTACCGGCAGGGGGAGCGGGATGCCCGCTCCCCCTGCATTCTTGTGTTCCTTCCAGGGGGTAATGCGAAGGATCTCTCTTTGTGCTAACGTTGTTGCGGATATGGAGGAGGTCTCAAGGAAGTGCTTCCCAGCCTGCCTGAACTGAACTGGACGCTGGTGGTCATGCTCTTGATCGTCAGCGCCGTTGTTTCCTTTATCGGTGACATAGTTGGGATGCGTATCGGAAAAAAGCGCATCAGCCTCTTTGGTTTGCGCCCAAGATACACATCGTCACTGGTGACGGTTGTCACGGGCATCCTTATCATGCTGTTTACACTTGGAGCCCTCGCAATGACCTCCGATACTGTCCGTACGGCGATTTTCAGTATGAAAATCGTACAAAGCCAGATACGTGACCTGACATCCCAGCTCCAGGAAAACCGCTCCGAGCTCGAATCCATGGAAAACAGGCTTGCCGAAAGCCAGATGTCGCTGATAGAGAAACAGACTCAGTTGTCGGAAGTCCAGAGCGAATTGGAAAGCCGGGAAAAACGTCTTGAGCAGGTAGAGCAGGAACTTGAAGAAACCAGACGGGAACAGAAGCTGACACAACAGCAGCTTGAAGAACTCCGGGAAGAGCGCGCCCTGCTGAATCGCCAGATAGAACGACTGCGGGCGGATGCCGAGTTTCTCAAGGAAGGTCTGGAAGAATTACGCGCCGGAAAAATTGTCGTTTTTGCCGGTGAGCTGATAGCACAAACGGTTATCGATCCGGGCGACAGCAGCGCCTCGGCTGAAAGGCTGAGAGAAAACCTTGTTTCGAATGCAAAACAGACCATCGCCTATCGAACCGGAACCCGGAGCGGCCGGGTGGAAATTGTCATTGAAGATGACAGCTCCATCGCGGAAATTTTGCAAAAAAGCAGGGAAAGTGGAGAGCGTGTTCTCCTTCGCCTGCTTGCTTCTGAAAACGCAATTGCCGGTGAGCCGGTGTATGCGGAACTTTCCGATTATCCCTCGAAACTCGTTTACCAGGAAGGAACGGTTCTCGCCGATGAAGTGTTGCCTTCGGGTTTGAGCGAAAGGGAGGCGGAAAACGCCCTTTATGCAGTTTTGAGGCAGATCAACAAGAAGGCCAGGGAGGATGGGGTGCTTCCCGACCCGCTGAGGGGTACGGTAGGTGACCTTGAAGCTTCCGATTTCTTCGATGCCATCGAGAAAATCGCCGGTCGAGAGCAACCTCCGCGCATTGTCGTGGAAACGGCGGAGGACATTTACACGGAGGGTCCCGTTCGGGTTCAAATCCGGGTCCTGCCGTGAGGGCAAGACATGGGAGGGATTCCATGTTGATCGTTGCGTGCCAGATATGTGGCGAAACGGTGATCCTGCCCGGTACACCTGATTCGGACGGCGTTGCCCGCGTCAGCTGGACGTGCAAGGCCTGCGGTGTGAGTCAGGTGCTGGAGCTGAATGTGAGCTCCGATGGCCGGGCCAATCTGCGAAAGATCGTGGGAGGAATGTCCTTTTGCGAAGAGCAGACGAAGAGTCCCGCAAACCAGGAGTAGGGAAAAGTACCAACAATGGAGTCGGTCAAGGATATCTCTTTTACGACAGCAAGCACGCAGTGAGCGCCAGGGAGCTTCAGGACCTCTATCGTTTTACAAAATGGGGGCGGAGCCGGTCGCTTGAACAGATTGACCGCATGCTTGAGGGGACTTCCATGTGTTTTTCCATTCGCAAGGAAGGGAAAATGGTGGCTTTCTGCAGGTTGTTGACTGATTTCGTTTTCAGGGGATCCATATGGGATATCATGGTTCATCCGGATCACCAGGGAAAGGGGCTTGGATCGGCTCTCATGAATTACCT
>Ga0182238_1000105_pt1 | contig 28938 bp, 26 predicted proteins | sample hydfrates6_PW_90_FD_132439 | JGI IMG/M metagenome (GOLD analysis project Ga0182238, IMG submission 132439) | Subsurface microbial communities from deep shales in Texas, USA - hydraulic fracturing test 6_PW_90 | ecosystem: Environmental > Aquatic > Deep subsurface > Shale gas/oil reservoir >... | reverse complement strand
GAAGGCATGCGGCGATCACCGAGAGGGCTTCCGGGGGCACCTGGGCCATTTGTGTCGCAAGAACGGCGAAATTGAGGGTCCCCGTGGCCATGAAGATATAGGCGGTGCCGAGAAGGATGAACATGGCGCCGATGGTGCCGAGAATGAGGTATTTCAGGCCGGCCTCCAGGGCCTGCCATGACATGGTGAAGGCCACGAGCAAATAGGCGGCCACGGAGAAGATCTCGTAGCCCACGAAAAGGTTGAACATGTCCCCCGTCACAATGATGCCGTTCATGGCCGCCTGGAGAAGGAAAAAAAGCACGTAATAGCGCCAGGGTCCGCCCGCAAGACGGGCATAACTCAAAAGAAGCGCCGCCCCGCTGCCGAAAGCCGCAAGGACCAGAAAGGCCGCCGAGAGTTTGTCCACCACCAGGACGATGCCCAGCTCGGCGCTCCAGCCTCCCATGAAGACCACGGACGGATCATGCCATCCTGAAAGGGCCGCGGCAATGGACGCGGCAAAGGTCATGAACCCCCAGAGCGGGATGACTTTTCCTGGCAGGTTGTGCCGGTACAGATGGGCCAAAGGCAAAATGAAGGCCCCGGCCATGGGTATGATCACTGCAAAGAGGGGCGTCATCCTTTGAGCCCCCTGATCTTGTCCAGGTCCACCGTTCCGTAACGCCGGTGGAGCTTGATGATGAAGGCCAGGGCCAGGGCGATGTCGCTGGCGCCGATGACGATGGCCGTCAGGGTGAAGGCCTGGGGCAGCGGGTTGACGGATGTGCCCTCAAGGGGAAGCAGGGGCGGGTTTCCCCCGGGGATGTAGCCCGATGTGATGATCAGAAAGAGTACGGCCGCTTCCATCAGGGACAGGCCGATGACGGTCTTGAAGAGGTTCCTCTTGATCATCAACGTGTAGAGGCCTATGCAAAAGAGCATGATGGCCGTGGCATAGCTCAGGCGGATCATGTTTCGTCTCCTTCCACCGGGGCGACGACCTTGACTTCGAGGAATTTCACCATGCTGTAGAAGATGGTGGAAAGTCCTGCGCCCACCTTGAGCCCCACGGCGATGTTGAGGATGGGGATCGTCCCTCCGCTCAGGAAATGTCCCGCCTCTCCCGTGGGAAAGCCCGCCGAGGCGTTGGCGAGAAACCCGGCACCGAGTACGAGACCAACCAGACCTGTGACGGTAAATAAAACGGCCCCTGCGGATTCGGTGAATTCCTTGGCCTTCGGGTGAATGCGCGAGGCTTCAAAATTAGAGCCGTAGACGATGCAAAAGAGAATGGTGGACGTTGCGAAGACGGCCCCGCCCTGAAAGCCTCCTCCCGGCGTGAGGTGTCCCGTCAAGACGATTCCCGCGGCGTACATGATGATGAAGGGGACGATGAAGCTGAGACCGCGCTTGACGATAAAGGAAAGTCCCGTCGATGATTTCCTGTATTTGCTCCTGGCAAAGAGCATGGCGATGCCCGTGACGGTGGTGAATATGACGGTGGCCTCGCCCAGGGTGTCGTAGCCCCTGTAGTCAAAGAGGATGGCGGCGACGATGTTGGCAGCTCCGGTCTCTCGGGCCGCGTTCGACACGTAATGGGCGGCGGGGCCCGCAAGGGACGAAGCCTGCTGGACGGCTTCGGCGCCCTGCCAGAGCCACCAGCCGAGGACAAGACAGATGAAGGCTGCGCCCGCCTTGAGATACGCCTGTGGGTGCTTCATTTTTTGTCATCTCCCCGGCGGAGGTCCTGCTTTTCCGTCTGGCTGTAGGCCACCAGGAAGAGGGATGTCACCAGGCCCGAGTTGATGACGGCCTGGGTGAGTGCAACGTCGGGCGCCTGGAGGATCACGAAGAGGATGGCAAGAAGGACCCCGTTGATTGACAGGCTGATGACGGAGCTCAGGATATCCTCGATTTCGGAGGCGACCAGGGCGGTGAGGATGAGAAAGACGCAGAAAAAACCGTACAGGACCGTACTCATCGTTGGTCACCCTTTTCGAGGGCCTCGCCGTATTCGTCCTTGAATGATGCTTCCGGGAGGATGCCGTGGCGGTAGCAGGCGCGGGCGATGGCGTGGGAGGATAGTGGGTTGGTGAGGAGGAAGAAACCGGCAATCAGAAGGATCTTCGCCGCCGCCTGCCAGGTCGGCGCGATCAAAGCGGCCCCGGTAAGAACGAGCAGGGCACCGCCGGTCAGGGCCTTTGTTCCGGCGTGGATGCGGGTGTAGACGTCGGGAAATCTGATGATGCCCACGGCGGAACTGAAGGCAAAGAAAACGCCGCCGATCATAAAGACATAGGCTGCGATCCGGAGAACCTGGGCAGTCATCGGTGCAGCTCCCCGTGTTCGAAATATTTGGCCATGATCAGCACGTCGGCAAAGGCCAGGACGGCAAAGGCCAGGGCGATGTCGAGGAAGACGGTCTTCTCGAAGAGAATCGACAGCACCACGATGATGGTGGTGAGCAAGATCGAAAGGGCATCGGCGGCAACAATCCTGTCCGGGATGGTCGGTCCTGTCACGACGCGCCAGAATCCGACGAAAGCGGACAAAAGAAGGCCCCAAAGTACAACCTGGATCATTCGAAAATCCTCCCCAGGAGTTTTTCGACCTTTGCGACCTGCTCGCAGACGGTGCATTCGTCAAGGGTCTTGAGGTTTAACGAGTGGACGAAAAGGCCGTGATTGACCAGGTCCGTGTCGACGGTGAGCGTCCCGGGCGTCAGGGTAATCTGGTTGGCCAGGATGACCAAAGCCGTCTTGCTTTTCAGCTTTGAATCGGCACGGACGATGCCCGGCATGAGCCGGATCTTCGGACTGAGGGCGAGGATGGACACCTCCAGGGTTGCCTTGATGATATCAATGAGGAACAGGCCGGCCAGGATCATGATTTCCCTGAGCCTGAAATGCATCGGAGGTGCAACCGGGCGTGGGGTCGCGTGTACGGGCGGCAGGAAAAAGCGCCATGTAATGCGGGTGATGACCAGGCTTGCGATCAGTCCGGTTGCGAGGGCGGGCCATTCGAGCCGGCCGGTGAAAAGAATCCAGAAAAGAAAGAGAAAAAGGAAAAGAGCGACAGGAGCCCGTTTCGACGCCGGCATTTTGCATATCCTCCTTCCGTTGACATCATGAGTGCAGAAGATGCGAAGATCAGTGTGTCTTTGTTATTTATTATCCCAGATTGACCGTTTTGTGCCCATTTGTCCACAAAAAAGACGGCCAGATGAACTGGCCGTCCTGAAATGATCTGGCTCCTCGGGCAGGACTCGAACCTGCAACCTAGTGGTTAACAGCCACCCGCTCTGCCGATTGAGCTACCGAGGAATTTTTTTTGCTTTTCAATGGAGGCGGCACCCGGATTCGAACCGGGGATAAAGGATTTGCAGTCCTCTGCCTTACCCCTTGGCTATGCCGCCCCTCAATAAAAAATGGAGCGGAAGACGGGATTTGAACCCGCGACCCCAACCTTGGCAAGGTTGTGCTCTACCCCTGAGCTACTTCCGCATCTCATCTGCTGTATCCGAGTGGTGGCGAGACCCAGAATCGAACTGGGGACACGCGGATTTTCAGTCCGCTGCTCTACCTACTGAGCTATCTCGCCGCGATTGGGAAAAAGAAAGTGGCGGGGCTGACGAGACTTGAACTCGCGACCTCCGGCGTGACAGGCCGGCGCTCTAACCAAACTGAGCTACAACCCCGCGTTTATCGATATATTGTAAAGGTACTCTTTGGTGGGCGAAATAGGGTTCGAACCTATGACCCCCTGCTTGTAAGGCAGGTGCTCTCCCACTGAGCTATTCGCCCGTGCTCATCCTGATGAGCGCAATGGGTAGTATAGCGAGCCGCGCTTTGACTGTCAACACCTTTTTTGCGAGTTGCAGACCATGCGAAAGAAGGATCCGGCGTTTGACAAACCGCTTGGTTTCGGCTGCACTTTCAACACCTGCACGGGGGCGTTCACCGGAGACAGGGGTTTCGGGAACGTTAACCTTTCACGAGGGCTTTTTTGGGCGACCAGCTGAGACGAAGACCGAAACCCTGTTGAAATGGAACTGGCCTCGTAAAACCCTCTCGGGTATAATCGGGAGAAATCCTGAACGAAAGACCTGCTGTGCAGATTGTTTGTCGAAGAAGGGATGAAAGGCGAATGAACGTTAAGCGGATCGTAATCGGAGCGGCCATCCTCCTGGTTGTCGTTGCCGGGGTCATGTACGTGTCAGGCCGTAGAGAGCAGCCGGCCCCGGACCAGGCGGCCGAACAGCCGGTTTTCCTGGAATTCATGACCCCGACGTGACCGGCCTGCAAGGCAATGGAACCGGTGGTTTCAGACCTTGAGAAAAAACACGGTGAAAGGGTCGATATAGTGGTTGTAGACGTCTATGAGAATATGGAGCAGGCCCGGGAATACCAGGTTCGGGTTGTGCCCACCATGTTTCTCCTCGACGGAAGCGGGGAGGTCCTGGAACGGATAGAGGGGTATATGAATCTCGAACAACTCGAAAGCATGCTGGAACAACACGGGATCCTCTGACAGGCAGGTCCCACGTCGGATCATGTGGTCTTTATGCCCCGGGGCGACTTGCGCGCCCGGGGTATTTTTGTATGAGGACAAAAAGACCATGAATAAACTATGGGTGTAAAAAGGTTTATTTTATTGGTGCGGGGTGAAAGAAATACCGGGAAACCGGAACAGCGCCGAGAAATAAAATAATTAAGCAAGAACCACATGGATGCAAAAGTTCCTGTAGATAGGGTTTCTGATAATAGTTGAACAATTCTGCGGTTCCGGTTTATTATATGAAGGTAGCAAAACGTTGTCGGTAAAGGAGAGGGGATCATGGAAGTCAAGGCGAAAGTGGTCATAGCGCTAGGGGGGAACGCACTCCAGGAAAAAGGGATGCCGCCGACGGCGGAAGCGCAGCTCGAGGTCGTCGAAAAGACGGTGAAGCATCTCGCAGAACTGAGTTGCAGGGGCTACGAAATGGCCGTGGTGCACGGCAACGGGCCGCAGGTGGGCAGGATCGTCCTGTCTCAGGAGATCGCCGCCCGCCAGAACAGGGAAACGCCGGCCATGCCCTTCGATGTCTGCGGGGCCATGAGCCAGGGATTCATCGGCTACCAGATCCAGCAGAAGCTCAGGGACGCCCTCCGGAACAAAAACCGGAACGTTCCGGTGGTGACTTTGGTTACCCAGGTTGTAGTCGACCCGAATGATCCGGCCTTCAAAAACCCCACCAAGCCAATCGGGCCGTTCTTTTCGGAAGAGGAAGCCCGCAGCATTGAAAAGGAAAAAGGCTATGTCATGAGGGAAGATGCCGGGCGGGGATGGCGCCGCGTGGTGCCGTCGCCGATACCGCAGAGGATTGTGGAGATCCCTTCCGTCAAAAGGCTCTGGGACACGACCATTGTTATTGCCGCTGGCGGCGGAGGCATCCCTGTCATCGAGAACATGGACGGTTCGCTGACGGGGGTGGAGGCGGTTATCGACAAGGACCTTGCCGCCGAGAGACTTGCCGAGGATATCGGAGCCGATATTCTCCTGATCCTTACGGAGGTGGACAAGGTCTCCCTCAATTTCGGCAAGCCTGACCAGAAAGCGCTGGACAAGCTTACCGTCCCGGAAGCCATCCGTTATATCGAGGAAGGGCACTTCGCTCCGGGGAGCATGCTGCCCAAGGTGATGGCGGCCGTCACCTTCGCGCGGATGTATCCCGGCAAAAAGGCCATCATCACGTCCCTCGAAAAGGCCGTCGACGCTCTTGAGGGTGACGCCGGAACGGTCTTCATGATGGCATGACGAAAAGCGGGGCGGAGATTTCGTCCCGCTTTGCTCCCCTGTTTACCAATCTTTCCTCCAGATTCTCGATGACGGATTCCATCCTGCTGCAGTTTTCCTGTCGCCTGAAAGCCTGGATTGTTGTCTTTGCGGCGATCCTTCTTCCGGTCTTTTGAACGGATTTTTCCGGTATCCTTTTCAAAGAAGTCAAATTGTATATAATAGAGAAAAGTATATTTGCATACACTGCATAAGGAGGAATCTCTCAATGAAGGCGGTTCAAATTGGAGCAGGTCTGGTTGGGCAGTTGATCACCGCGGATCTCATGCAGGATTTCGATATGACCGTGGTCGATCTGGACGAAAAGGTCCTGAAGGTCATCGAGGAAAAATACCCAGGTGTGAAAACCGCCGTCGCCTCGGCGACTGACCCGGCGGCGCTCGGTCCCATCCTTGAGGACGCCGACATCGTGACGGCCGGGGTCCCGGGAAAATTCGGCTACGAAATGATGAAGACCGTTATCGGCCTCGGGAAAAACCTTGTGGACATTTCCTTTATGGCCGAGGATTTCGAGGAGTTTGACGGTCTGGCAAAGGAAAAGGGAGTTACCGTGATTCCCGACATGGGCGTGGCGCCGGGAATGTCCAACTTCCTGATGGGACGGGGGGCCTCTCTCCTGGACGAAGTGGAGGACGCCCATATCTATGTGGGTGGAATCCCCACGAAAGCCGTCCCGCCTTTCAATTATCAGGTGACCTGGTCTCCAAAGGACTGCATCGAGGAGTTCACCCGGCCCGTGACGATCGTCAGGGACGGGAAAAAGGAAGTGCTCGAAGCGACATCGGGCCTGCATCTTCGGGATTTCCCCGGAGTGGGAACCCTTGAGGCGTTTTACACGGACGGGCTCAGGAGTCTCGCGAAGAACATCAAGGCGAAAAATCTTGGCGAAATGACCCTTCGCTGGCCGGGACACGTGGAACAGATGAGGCTTCTGCGGACCATGGGCCTTTTTGAGGAAAAGCCGAAGGTTTTGGGCGGCAAGGAAGTGGTCCCGCTGGACGTCGCGGCGGACATGCTCTTCCCCCTCTGGAAGATGGAACCCGAAAAGGGAGACAGGGACCTCACGGTCATGGAAATCGACGTCCACGGCTTCAAGGGAAGCGACGAAGTGACCTGGACCTGGTACCTGCTCGACTATTTTGATGAAGAGACCTGGAACACCTCCATGAGCCGCTGCACCGGATGTTCCTGTTCCATCTTCGCCAGGGCCGTCGCGAAGGGCATTGTCAAACAAAAGGGTGTCCTTCCTGCTGAAAAGCTTGCGGCGAATGATGAACTTTACGAATACGTCATTTCGGAGCAGAAAAAGCGAAGGATCAATTACGTGGAATCCGTCAAGACCGTGAAAAACGTTCGATAACGGTCTGGCGCGAAAAGGGGCTCCCGAAGCGGGAGCCCTTTTTTTATCTTTCGAGGGTGACGGTAAGGGTTTTGCCTCCCCCGGCGGGGAGTTCGAATATCTCGTCCCTGACGGCAACCCTGATGGAGCCTGCCGTGGTCAATAGGTCTTTCACGGTGAGTTCTTCGGGGGTGATGTCGATGGACAGGGCGTGTCCCCTGTAGCGGATGTGCATGTGCAGCCGCCCGAGTTCTTCCGGCAGTGCGGGGTTGAAACGGAGGATGTCGCCGCGGGCTTCAAGTCCGGTATAGGCCCGCTGGAGGATGTCCGCGGTACCGGCCATGGCGCCCAGGTGAATGCCTTCCGGGGTGGTTCCGCCCTGGATGTCCGCCACGTCGCTTTCCAGGGCTTCCTTGAAGAATTGCCAGGACTGCCTCCGGTTGGCCCGCGAGAGGACCCATGCGTGCACGACGCGGCTCAGGGTCGAGCCATGGGAGGTGCGATTGAGGTAATATTCGATGTTGTCCGGAATCGTTTCGTACCTGAAGTCATAGCCCAGCTCCTCGAAAATCTCCCGGAGCTCGTCGCTGGAGAAAAGATAGAAAAGCATCAGGACATCCGCCTGCTTGGAGGCCTTGTACGTGTTCGGGGTATTGCCTTCGGCCTCCAGGACCCTGTCGAGCCTCTGGATGTCGTCGTATTTCTTGCGGTATCCTTCCCAGTCGAACTCCTCGAGTTGTTCGTAGCCTTCGAACTGGCTGATGATCCCGTCCCCGTGGAAGGGTATGTACATTTTCGAGGCAATGTCTTCCCAGAGATCCATTTCCTCTTCCTTGAGGCTGATTCTTTCCGTCAACTGATCGTATTCCGGTTCCGAGAGGATGTGTTTGAGCTCGAGGCCCCTGTTCAGGATCCACACGGCCATGACGTTGGTATAGGCGTTGTTGTTCAGCCCCGGCTTGTCGGACCAGGGGTAAGAGTCGTGGTATTCGTCGGGGCCCATGACGCCCAGGATCTCGTAGCGGTTTTTCTGGGGATTCCATGTGGAGATGCTCGCCCAGAAACGGGCGATTTCGAAAAACATCTCCCCTCCGTAAAAAGACATGAATTCAAGGTCATTGGTCACCTGGTAATACTGCCAGATGTTGTAGGCGATGGCGGCATTGACATGGCGCTGGAGGCTGGAGTTGTCAGGTATCCAGCGGCCTGATTTCGGGTTCAGGTGGAGGAGCTGGCTTTCTTCCCTCCCGTTGCTCCCGCTTTGCCAGGGATACATGGCTCCCTGGTAGCCTGCCTTTTCCGCCGCTTCCCGTGCGGCATCGAGTCTCCTGTAGCGGTACATCAGAAGGGATCTGGTGATTTCCGGCATTCGAAGGTTGAGCAGCGGGAAGATGTAGATCTCGTCCCAGAAAATGTGCCCCCTGTAGGCTTCTCCGTGCCAACCGCGGCTCGGGACTCCCACGTCCAGATCCATGGTGTGCAGCGACGTGGTCTGGAGCAGGTGGAAAGTGTACAGGTGCAGGATTTCAGATGTCCTGTTGCTGTCGCTTTCGCTGCGGGGGTAGAAGTTGATTTCGAAACGGCGCCATAATCTCTCCCATGTGGCCGTATGGCTTTGCAGAAGATTTTCGAAGGAAGTCTCCCCGGATACGGCCCTGGCCGCATCGAGGGCGCTTTCCGATGTCGCATGGTCCCTGGAGGTGTAAAGGGCGACAGTCTTTTCCACCGAAACCTCGTCGCCCTGCTCGAGGTTGACGTCGAACATGTGAGCGATATAGCCGCTTTCTTCGAAGCATGTCCGCTCCGGGGTTATCTTCTGGCCGTTCAACAGGGCGATTGTCCTGGCGGCCTCGGCGATTTCAAGCTTCGACTGGGTGGTCTTTACCTTGAGAAGCAGCCGTTCGGCGTCGATCTCCTTCGTTTCAAGAGGCAGGAGATGGCGGCTGTTCAATTTCCGGTAGCGCGGGACACCGTCGTTGATGACTGTTCCGTCAAGGGCCGACATGAACTGGATCGGCCCGGACCAGTTTTCGGCCGTCAGGGTTGTCTGCTGGGCGGCGAGGTGGGGGTATGCCATGTGGACGATCCTCCTTGTCCGGAGGACGCAGATGCGGCCCTGGCTGTCCTCAAACCGGACGAAACGCTGGAGGACGCCGTTTCGGATGTCCAGTTCCTGTCGATAGGAGTGAATCGTGACCTCAGTGAGGTCGAACCACTGCGACCGGGGAAGTCGGAATCTCACCGGGAGCCAGTTAGGGAGGTTGACGAGATCTTCGTTTTCGATGACGTGTCCGGCGATCTCCGTTTTCAGGCGATTGTATCCGCCTGCGAGGTACGTTCCGGGGTAATGGGTGCCGTTGGCGTCGGATTCCGCTGCAGCGCCCCTGGTCGCGAAATAGCCGTTCCCCAGGGTGCACAGGGCTTCTCGAAGTTTCTCGTTTTCGGGATCGAATCCTTCGTAGGTAAACATCCAGGAACTCATTTTCTCACTCCTTCTTCAAGGTGTTGATGGAGTCTTTCAAGGAATGCCCGAACCGAATCGGTATCCGGCAGGGAGTACCGCGCGGACGTCTTTTCCCCGGCGTTTTTCCCTTCAGTTACGACGATGCCTATGCCGCTTTCGCGAATGACGGCGAAAGCATCTTCATCGGTGGTGTCGTCGCCAAGGTAGAGGGGGAGCGTTTCGTGCATCCTGAATCCGAGGGCTTCCATCAACCACAAGAGGGCCTTCCCCTTGTCCCAGTCGAGATCCGGCCGAAGCTCGAAAACCTTTTTGCCCGATCCCTTGACGAGACCTTCATGGGCGGAGAGAACCTCATCCACGACAGCCTCCACCTGGGGCACTTCCCTCTCGGCCACCAGACGATAGTGAACGGCGATGGAGTACTTTTTCCGTTCCACGGCGGCGCCGGAAATATCCGAAACGAGATCCCGGAGCCTGGATTCGGCCGAATCCAGAACGGGCAGGAACTCGTCACCCTGCTGGAAGGACAGGTCCAGGCCCTTTGGTCCTGATATGTCGAAGCCATGACTCCCGGCGTAAACAAGGCTGTCGATGCCGACAAGGCTTCTGACGTCCTTGAGGTCCCGCCCGCTGATGACGACGAGGGTGCACGACCGGGACAGCTTTTCCACCGTCTCCCTGGTCTTCGGCGGGATGACGGCATCCTCGGGACGGTCGACGATCGGGGTGAGCGTGCCGTCGTAGTCGAGGGCCACGAAAGGTTTCAGTCCCGCCATCTGCGCGGCAATCCGGTCGAAGTTCTCCATGGCCGGAGGAAGGCTCTCGATTGGTGTCGATGCTCGGGGGCGTTCGCCGTTGACAGTGACCTGAAAGAGGTCCGTGACGATGCGATCGGCGCCGCGTCGAAGGAGCTCGTCGCCGTGGCCTGTCCGGTTCACCCCGATGACCAGTCCGAAACCGCCCTTTTTGCCCGCAGCCACACCGGATTCGGCATCCTCGAAGACGACGGCCCTTTGGGGTGATGTGCCGAGTTCCCCTGCGGCCTTGAGGAAGATGTCGGGGTCAGGTTTGCCCTTGAGTCCCTCCCTTTCGATGTGGGTCCCGTCGACCCTCGTGTCGAAAAGGTCCTCAAGTCCGGCGATTTCAAGAACGGCCTTGCCGTTCTTGCTCGAGGTCACCACGGCCGTTTTGAGCCCATTTTCCCTGAGGAGGCGGATCAGGACTACGGCGGATTCGTAAACGGTGACGCCGTCTTTTTTGAGCCTTTCTTGGAAGTAGCCGTTTTTCCTGTTGCCGAGACCGCAGATCGTCTCCGCATCAGGCGGATCCTCCGGGGTCCCCCGCGGCAGGTCGATCCCCCTGCTTTCAAGAAAGCTTTTGACCCCTTCATAGCGGGGTTTTCCGTCAACGTACCGCACGTAATCGGTGGAGATGTCGAAAGGCTTCCAGTCTTTTCCTTTACTGCGTTTCGCGAGGTATTCATCGAAAAGCTGTTTCCAGGAGGCGGCGTGAACCTTCGCCGTCTGGGTGATGACGCCGTCAAGATCGAAAAGGACTGCGTCAAACTGTTTTTTGTCGATATTTACGTCAATTTTCGGGTCTTTCATTTTCGTCCTCCTTTGCAGTGGCTCAAGGCCCTCGTCCGTTGTCAGCAACGGCATTTTAACTCGTGAAGAGGAGCGATTCCTGTGTTCCAGCTCATACAACCTCATAGTAATGGAACACAGGGTATTGAGCAAAAGTGTGGCCAAAGGGAGGTTCAACGGGTTTTTTGAAAACCAGGGCCCCCGGCACCAGGGCCGACATGGTCCGGGCGAATGTCGCGACAGCGAAAAGATGATGGACGGGCAGAAAGAGCTTTCCGATGGCCTTTTTGACGAAGGCCGCAGCCTTGATTGCGGTGAAAGACGACAAATAGGCCGGTACTCCCGCCCCACGGACAACGGCGTAAAGCCATGAACCTGGGGGGATGGCCAGAATCAGGACTCCAGTGTGGGCGCGGCCCAATGTCGTCAAAGATGCGATAAAAACGACATGACACCTTGTTTTCAGGGCAATCCTTCCCTGATTCCACGGAGCTCAAGATGAAGTCAGTGTATCAGAAGAGTGTAGCGATAAACAACAAACCAAAAATATTCTTTCCAGGGCAAAGTTGTTGGAAAGTAAAAGATTAAATAAAAAGTGCATATTTCACATAGTTGAACAAAACAGTCGAATGGTGGAAAATATGAAGTGGGACCGGATATGAAACGCTGAAAATGAATTAACCCCTAATGCAACAGGTATCCGGAAATTCCGGACATGCTTCGAGCGGTCCGGTCATTTTGGGAGGTGAGTTCATTGAGTAACGAGCGGAAAGGAATGTTGGACTGGTACTTCAAAACGAACCTTCTCATCCGGATTCTCATAGGTCTCATTCTTGGTGCGATTGTCGGTCTCGTAGCGGGTGAATCGATTCTTTGGGTGGAACCCTTCGGAAACCTTTTTGTGCGGCTTTTGAAGATGATCGTCATGCCGCTGATCCTGACAACACTTGTTATCGGCGCCGCCGGGATCAGTCCTGCGGAACTGGGGAAAGTGGGCGTCAAGATCGTTGCATTCTACCTGTTGACTTCGGCTTTTGCCGTTGCCATAGGACTTCTCATGGGGAATATCTTCAAGCCCGGTCTCGGTCTCGACCTTGGGAACATCAGTGAAGCGGCCGGAAGGGCTCTCGAGAAACCTACAGTTGTTGACACCTTCCTCAACATCATTCCCACCAACCCCTTCGGTGCCCTTTCGGGAGGGGACGTGCTTCCGACGATCTTCTTCGCCGTCATCTTCGGCATCGGTGTCAGCTATCTCAAGATCAGTAGCAACGAGCGGCTCAAGAACGCCGGTGAAGTGATCTACAACGTTTTCGACGGTGCCGCGGAGGTCATGTACATCGTCGTTCGATGGGTGCTTCAGTATGCCCCGATTGGTGTTTTTGCCCTGATAGCTGTTGTTTTCGCACGGCAGGGCGCAAAGGTCGTCGGCCCGCTGGGTGTCGTCACCATGGCCTGTTTTCTGGGCTATTTCATCCACGTTGTCGTCGTCTACGGCGGTCTGCTTTCGATGAACAAGCTGAGTTTTATCAAATTTCTCCAGGGCGCCAGGGAAGCGATGGTAACGGCCTTTGTCACGCGTAGCAGCAGCGGGACGCTGCCGGTAACCATGCGGAATGCCGAGGAAAACCTCGGAGTTTCCCGCAACGTCTACTCATTTACGCTGCCCATAGGCGCCACCATCAACATGGACGGAACGGCCATCTACCAGGGTGTCTGCGCCCTCTTCATCGGGTTTGCCGTGGGGCTACCGCTGACGTTGCCCCAGCAGTTGACGGTCGTCCTGACGGCGGTTCTGGCATCCATCGGGACGGCGGGAGTGCCGGGAGCAGGTGCCATCATGCTCCTCATGGTTTTGGAAACCGTGGGGCTGCCGCTGCAAGAAGGCTCGCCAGTCGCCGCTGCCTATGCCATGATCCTGGGTATCGACGCCATTCTCGACATGGGCCGCACCTGCATCAATGTGACTGGAGACCTGACCGGGACCACCCTGGTGGCAAAGAGCGAGAAAATGGTCGACATGGCCGCCTGGGAATAGCCGTAACAGTCTGAAAAAGAGTTTTGAATCCATCATGAGACAGCCGGGCCCGCGGGCCCGGCTGTCTCATGAAAGCCCGGAGGGATTTGAGGGGGCCTTCAAATATCATTCGTTGTACAAACCGTTATTCCGGCCCCTCGTGCTTCCTGGAGGATCCTCTCGCCGAAATCTTCGAAGCCGGGCACATTGCTTGTGGCGTCTTCAAGCAGGACGAGTTTTTGCAGAGTTTGATCATCCATTGCGTCGATCATGTCCCTGACCGTGTTGGCTACGCAGTGGCTGAGGGCCTGGCCGGAAACGAGGACCATCTCCGCCGACGAAAGGTCTTTCAGGAGCCTTCGGTTGAGCCTGGTGTTCGGGTCTTCAGGGTCTTCCACTTCGGCCTTGAAAACAGAGTAATGTTCCGTCCATTGGTTCATCCCTTTCAGGATATAATCGGCGTGCGTAACCTCACGGCGTTCCCAGCCGGTCACCATGGAAAGGATCCTCTCCTCCACAAGATGTCCCCAGGAGCCGAGAATGCAATGCTCCGGCCATATGGTGTGGCGGTATTTCCCTGTGGATTCAAGTTTCTGCAGGTACTTCGAGACCCTGAACCTTGCTCCGGGGTCAGCGGGCGTCCATTTCCCCGATGACAGATCCTCCGGTCCTATCTGCGTGAAGGGCTCGGGTATGTTGCCATTTCGGTCACGCCAGAAGGCCGGATGGGAGATGTCCGTGACGAAATGGGTGTCAAGGGTGATGTGAAAGTTTCTTATGCGCCCGCTTCTGACAAGCCTGTCCAGGAGCGGGCAGAGTCTCGAAGTGTCTTCAGGCGCCCCAGGGACATACAGCGATCCTTCCGGATGGCAGAAGTCATTCTGGGCGTCGACAATGAGTACATCAAAGGTCGTCATGTCGGTCACTCCTTTTCCTGCTTCTTTTCCCATCCTACCAAAGTGGTATCCTGTTTGGGGTGAAACAGGGATTCTGACAGAAAGGATTCATACATGGCGGAACGGGGGGAGCACCATGGACACGTCGAAGAAGGCGGTGAGAACGGCTGTCGTTCAGGCGGCACCGGTCATCATGGACAAAGAGCGGACACTGGAAAAGGCCCTGGACCTCATAGATGTCTGCGGACGCGAAAACGCCAGGATCATCGTTTTTCCCGAAGCCTTTATCCCGGCTTATCCAAGGGGGCTTTCCTTCGGGGCAGTGGTCGGGAGCCGTTCCGAAGGAGGGCGCAAGGATTTCGGAAGATATTTCGAAAACTGTGTCGACGTTCCTTCGGAGACGACGGAGGCCCTTGGAAAGGCGGCCAAGAAATACGGGGCCTTTCTCGTTATGGGCGTCGTCGAACGCGAGGGCGGCACCTTGTATTGCACGACCTTGTATTTCGGCCCCGACGGGAGCCTGCTCGGCAAGCACAGGAAACTGAAGCCCACCGGGACGGAACGGATCATTTGGGGAGAGGGCGACGGGAGCACCCTGACGGTGGTTGACACACCCTACGGCAAGCTCGGGGGGCTTATTTGCTGGGAGAATTACATGCCCCTGGCCAGAGCCGCCATGTACGGCAAGGGGACAACCCTTTACGTAGCCCCGACGGCGGATTCCAGAGAGGAATGGCAGTGCACGATCCGTCATATCGCCCTCGAAGGACGCTGCTTCGTTCTGTCCGTGAACCAGTATGTCCACAAGTCGATGTATCCCGAGGACCTGGAATGTTTTGCGGATCTGGAGAATGAACCGGAACACATGTGTCCCGGGGGAAGCGCCATCATCGGCCCCCTTGGTCAATATCTTGCAGGTCCCGTCAGAAACCGGGAGGATGTCCTCATGGCCGACCTGGACCTTTCCCTCATTCCACAGAGCAGGTTCGACTTCGATGTGGTGGGGCACTACGCCCGCCCCGATGTCCTTCGCCTTGTGGTGAACGAGAGGCCTGGACAAAGCGTTCGCTTCGCTTCAGGGCAGGGTGATGACGGAGACGAAAGCGAAACCTTCCAGGAAAGGGAATAAGGTACGCGCAAAATGACATGGATCGACCCGGACACGTCCCTGTCGGGTTTTTTCAAAGGGACGCACTTGTGGATGTAAGAAGTGCCAGGTTTTGGAAAACGGGAGGTTTGTTGATGCGTTGTGACCGGTGCGAAAAGAAACCCTGCCGCGGCGGTCTACTGCCCCTATGTTCGCGACAGGATCGGCGGCAGGCCCCGGGAGAGGACAAAGTGATTGGAAGATCGGTGAACCTGATTTATACTGGTAAATGTAACGACAATCTTGCAAAACCATTGCTATACATACCATGTGATGACGAAATGCAGGAGGTGGAGGAAATGAAAACGGAAAAGCCGAGGAATGTCCCGGAAAAGCTTTTGCTCGGACCGGGACCGACACCTGTTGAGAGCAGGGTCCTGAGGGCCCTTTCCGAGCCGACGCTCGGGCACCTGGACAAGGACTTTGTTTCCATCATGGATGAGACAAGGAACCTGCTCAGGTATGTCTTCCAGACGGAAAACGACCTGACCGTGGCCATGTCGGGCACAGGAAGCGCCGGCATGGAGACGGCCTGCGTCAACATGATCGAGCGAGGCGACAAGGTCATCATCTGCACCCACGGGGTGTTCGGCACCAGGATGGTGGACGTGGCCGAGCGGTGTGGTGCCGATGTGGTGACCGTTTCATCTCCCATGGGAAAGCCCATCGATGCGGAAGACGTGGCCAGAGCGGTGAAAGAGAACCCCGATGCGAAGCTGGTGGGGATAGTCCATGCCGAAACTTCGACAGGCGTGCTCCAGCCCCTGGAGGAAATTTCAAAGACGGCTCATGATGCCGGCATGTTCATGCTGGTAGACGCTGTCACGTCCCTGGGAGGGATGGAAGTCCCCGTCGACCGCCTTGGGCTTGACATGGTCTACAGCGGGACCCAGAAATGCCTTGCCTGCCCTCCGGGTCTTGCCCCGGTGACCGTCAGTCCGAGAGCTGTAGAGCACATCAAGAACAGGCAGCAAAAGGTGCAGAGCTGGTATCTCGATCTGACCATGATCATGCGTTATTGGGGAGAAGAACGTTTCTACCATCACACGGCGCCGGTGAACATGATATATGCGCTGAATGAAGCCCTGAGGGTCATCGCAGAAGAGGGTCTTGAAAACCGCTGGAAAAGACACAGGAAGAACGCCGAAGCCCTCTGGGCCGGACTGGAGGCCATGGGTGTAAAGCTTCTGGTAGACGAGCGATACAGGTTACCAAGCCTGACGTCCATTGTCGTGCCGGAAGGTGTTGACGAGGCGGCGGTCAGAAAGGATCTCATGGGCGAATACGCCATCGAGATCGGTTCCGGACTGGGGGAACTCAAAGGGAAGATCCTTCGCATCGGGCTGATGGGAAGCGGTTCGAACAAGCAAAACATCGTGTTCTTCCTTTCGGCCTTTGGCAACGTGTTGAAAAAACAGGGGTTCAAGGCGGATGTCGCCGGAGCTCTGGAGGCTGTCGAAGAAAAGCTTTCCTGACGCACGAGACGACAGCAACAAGAATGGTTGGCTCGGCCGGGTGGAACCCACAACCCGGCCGGGCTTTTTTTGACTGACAATCCCGGTTGCATGAATGCCCGGCGGCAGCTTGTGCGAGAAAAGTCGAATGGATAATGTGCCGGGAACGAACGCTGATTGCCTGTATAATGAATGCGAAGCCCAGCATCCGAGCCATTCCGAAAGGAGTGCCGCGAAATGACCGTATTCTTCCTTCCCAAAAAATTTCGCCCCGAAGACCTTCCAGGCGTCGCAGAGGAACTGACCTGGCTGCAGAACAGTTTCAAAGAAGATTTTCCGCGGAACTTCAGCGGAAACGAAGTCACGGCCCTCGCCGCGGCGGGTATTGTGGAATCCCTTGCATACCTCAGGGATGGGGATTTTTCGGCATCGGAAATACTTGAAGCCGCCCAGGGAGTGAGGGAAACCCCGGAAGAAGTTGAAAGGATAGCCCTCTTTGCAAAATCCCTCGGCGGACTTTGGTTCGGCGGAAAAGAGCAATTGGAGACTGTCTGGCAAGAGGAAGCCCGCGGCGTCAGGGATGCCGTCCGTTCAGTCCTCAGGGACATCGAAAAAGGGAAGAATCCGAGAAGACTTCTGGCCAATGCCGCCCTGGGTTTTATGACAAGACCCGATATGGCGCAATACAGACACGACATCGGGGTCGAAGAATGAGATGAAAGAACCCAAACAGGACAAAATCGGCACGGAACTCCAGAGAGAGAACCTGGTTGCGATACTCCTGTCGATCATTACGGTCATTGCCGTAGGGTCCGTCCTGAAGGCTGCACAATCTGTCATCCTTCCACTGGTTTTGGCATGGTTGCTGTACTTTGTTTTTGCCCCCATTGTCCGGTTTTTCACGAGTCGAAAGATCCCTACTCCCATCAGCACCGCTCTCGTCCTCGCCCTGTTCATCGGCATCTGTTTTGCCGGGGCGATGTTCTTCAATGGGCGCATCATGAATTTCATCGGGGCCTATCCGAGGTATCAGGTCCGGTTTGACGAACTCATTCAGACCATGGTGACGACTTTCGACATCCCCAGGAGCGTTTTCGGTCAAGTGGATCTGGGGGCAATGGTTGGAAGATATGTCCTTTCCTTTTCGGGCTTTTTCGTTTCTTTCGTCTCGAACCTGGTCCTCGTGGCGATATTTCTGGTCTTCCTCCTGCTTGGAGCACCCTATTTCGGAGTAAAGGTGCGGCTTGCCTTTTCTGACCGGAATGCCCGCAAGATCCTTGATGTCATGAATTCCATAGCGGTGCAGATAGGACGTTACCTGACGTTGCAGACATTGATCAGCCTGGCTACCGGGATTCTCGTATGGTTTGCCCTCGATCGGATCGGGGTGGACTTCCCGGTAACCTGGGGGGCTTTGGCCTTCCTCCTCAATTTCATACCCACCATCGGTTCGGTATTGGCCTCGATCCCGCCGATTCTGCTTGCTTTGGTCCAGTTTCAGCCCAATTTCGGGCCCGTTGTAGCGACGGCGATCGTCCTTCTGGTGATCCAGCAGACCATGGGAAACATTGTCGCCCCGAAAGTCATGGGAGACCGGTTGAATCTCAGTCCTGTCGTCATCATGCTTTCACTGTTGTTTTGGGGCTGGCTGTGGGGTGCCACGGGAGCGATCCTTTCCGTTCCCATTGCGTCTTCTCTCAAAATTATTTGTGACAACGTGGAAAAGCTCGAGGTCATCGGCATCATGATGGAATCCTCGAAAAGCTGCGAAAAGCGCATGTTCCGAAAATAAGCCGGGGAGTGAAAACAGGTGACGAACAAGCGGGATAAGGGAGCTCCCGAACAGGGAGTCAGCCTTGACGACGTAAGCATTTCCAAAATTGCCAGCGAAATCCGGCGCCAGGACAGAAGGTGGCACACAAGAAGAAACCTGATGGACGTGCTGTTCAAGGATGTTCTTACCGTTCGGGATGATCTTCAGTTGCATCACAAGATTTTTTATGTGTTTCTGGTTTTTTTCGGAATGGTCCTTGTGTGGTACGGCGTGTGGGGAATCATCGCCGTATTTCCGGTTTTGGAAAATCCGATTGTTGCCCTTTTTGCCGGAGTTGCGGTTCTCTTTTTTACCGGGACCTTTTACCGGCGGCTCGGGTGAAAGTGAAATTCCATGGAGAAAGACCGATGAAAAGACACGGACTCTTCATTTTTTGCTGTATTGCGTTTCTCGCGGCAGTTCTGCCCGACGGGCAGGCCGCAGCAGACGAAGTTGTTATCACGGCTCCCGACTACGCCGGAGTGGGTGATCCTTTTACGGTGATGGTCTCCGCCGAGGATCTTCCCGATGAAGGTTGTCTCCTCTGGCGCGGGACCGAGATCCCCCTGGATTTCCGCAAGGAGGGGAACAGGCATTTCGCCCTGGTCATGCTCGGATCCCGGGCTGACGAGGCGGCGGATACTTCTGCACCAATGGAGGTGCGACTGGATGTTCGGGGGAAGGAAAAAAAGTTTGTCAAAAAAATTACGTTGAAAGCTGTGGACTATCCCGTTCAGCACCTGTCCGTTCCCGATAAAATGGTGTCACCGCCCCGGGAAGTCCTCGACCGCATCAAGCGGGAGTCGGCCATGGTCAAGAAAGCCCTGGCCACATCACAGCCTGATCGACTGTGGGAAGTTCCTTTTGTCGCTCCAATGAAAGGAGCCGTGACAAGTCCTTATGGAACGACCCGGACGATGAATGGCGTCAAAAAGGGGATCCATACGGGAGTGGACCTCCGGGCCGCAATGGGGACGCCTGTTGCATCACCGGCCAGGGGAATTGTGGTTCTGGCGGAGGACCTGTATTTTGCCGGAAAGTGTATTTACATCGATCATGGCAACGGGGTGTTTTCTGTCGTGATGCACCTTTCCGAGATAGTGGTGCAAGCGGGCGACCCTGTCCGCGCCGGGGATGTGATTGGCAAAACCGGCCGCTCCGGTCGCGTGACGGGTCCCCATCTGCATTTTGGTGTCAGGGTCCACGGGAAGTGGGTCAATCCGCTTCCTCTCGTTGCGAAGGATCAGTCCTGAAGAAACTCCGAAAAAACCCTGTCGATTTCTTCCAGGCGTTCCATGAGGTCCTCCCATTTTTCGAAGGAATCCTCGAGGTTCCTTTCAATTTCGTCCCTTTCGACCATGAGTCCTTTGACCAGTCCGGAAATTTCGAGGATTTCAGGATTGCAGAGTTGTTCGTCGATTTCTGCGATACGCGCTTCAAACCTGGAAATATCTTTTTCGAGAGGCTCGAGTTCATCGAGTACCCTGCGCCTTTTCCTGTATCGTTCGTTCCTTTTGGCGGCTTCAAACCGTTTTCTTGCCTTTTGGGAATTTTCTTCTCCCCCGCTTTCAGGAGTATTTTGTCCTTCTGTGGGAGCGTTGGTTTCGGTTTCACGTCTTTTGAGATATTCCGAAACGTTACCCGGAAATTCCCGACAGTGACCTTGACGAATTTCGACCACACGATGAACGATTCCGTCCAAAAACCACCTGTCGTGGGAAACGATCAAGGCTGTCCCATTCCATCCCCTGAGGGCCCGGAGCAGGATTTCTCTTGTGGCAATGTCCAGATGGTTAGTGGGCTCGTCGAGAATCAGGAAGTTTGCATCGGCAAGAAGCAGCTTGAGAAGCGCCAGCCGGGACATCTCGCCGCCGGAAAGGACATTGACAGGTTTTTCGATTTCATCCCCTTCGAAGAGAAATGCCCCAAGAAGGTTGCGGCGCTCAGCATCGGAAGCGGGGGACGGCACGGCTCGAATTTCCTGCCAGACGGTTTTGTCCATGGAAAGATTCGACGCCGATTCCTGTGAAAAGAAGGCCTTTTTTACCTTGTGCCCGTAACGGACGTTCCCCCGGGTCGGCGGCTCTAAGCCCGCAATGAGGCGGGCCAGGGTGGATTTCCCCGCCCCGTTGACTCCGACGAGGGCAATTTTTTCTCCCCTCCTGATTTCGAGATTGACACCGCTGAAGACCTCCTTGTTTCCATAGGATTTGCCGAGATTTTCGCATTGGACGACTTCCAGACCGCTTCTTGGACAGGGAGGGAAGTCAATGGATGGCTTTTTGCTGTCATCGGGAACCTCAACGGAAGGTTCCTTTTCGAGCTGTTTCAGCCGGCTTTGGACCTGGGAGGCTTTCGAAGCCTTATACCGAAAACGCTCCACGAAAGACATGATTTCCTCGCGGCGCCGTTGTTGATTTTTTGCGGTTCGACGGGCGATCTCCTCCCGGAGCGACCGTTCCTCCAGGTAGGCTGAATACCCGCCCTTGTAGGTTTCGATCCCGCCTCGGGACAGTTCCGCAGTCCGCTCCGTGACGGTGTCAAGGAAATGCCTGTCATGGGATATGACGATGACTGTGCCCGAAGAAGTGGTCAGGAAATTTTCAACCCACTGGACGCTTTCCAGGTCGAGATGGTTCGTCGGTTCGTCCAAAAGAAGGACATCAGGCTTTTCGAGAAAGAGGGCTGCCAGGTAAATCCGCATTTTCCAGCCACCTGAAAACTCTGAGCAAGACCGGTCCGCATCGGAGGGGGAAAAACCGAGGCCGGCGAGAATCTTCCCGCCTTCAGCCTCAAAGGAATAGCCCTGCATGTTTTCGAAGCGTTGGCGCAGCCTCTCATAGGCGCGCAACGTCTGTTTTCCGTCGTCGCCCGAGGCGATCCTTTCTTCCAGACTGTGAAGTTTTCTTTCCACGTCCTCCAGACCGAACCGCTTCCGTAGAAAAGACATGACGGACATGTCCTCCAGGTCGACAAAATCCTGTGGGAGGTATCCGATCGTGGTCTGGGGAGGGATCTCCACAGTTCCGGAATCTGGGTACATTTCACCGGTGAATGTGCGCAAAAGGGTCGTCTTGCCTGTCCCGTTGGCACCGATGAGTCCCCATCGCGTCCCGGGCGGTATGGACCAGGTGAGGTTGTTGAATAGGACTTTTCCTCCGATGGTCAGCGTCAATCCGTCTACACGTATCATGAATGCCTTTGCAGGGAGTCGTTTTCGGGCGGTTCCGTCATGAACCCTTTTTGCCGAACTGTCGGGTCGGACTAAAAGACATCGAAACCGGGCCGGAAGATCAGTACGGAACAGTGGGCGTAACGAACCACATTTGAGGCCGTGCTCCCTACGACCATGTCCTGGATGCCGCTCGTGCTTCGATGCCCGATGATGATAAGGCTGAATTCGCCTTCTTTCGCCGTCTTGATGATCTCTTCGGCAGGCTTGCCCTCTTTGAAGAGAATGGGATGCTCATGTTTTTGGAGTTCCGGGAAATGTTCCTCCGACTTGCGGATGTAATACCGGATTTTCTTCCCGGCGCTTTCGCGTGCCTCCTTTATGGCGTCTTCCGGAATCCATTTTTCGAATCCCACCCAGGACGTGGTGTGGGGCAAGACATGAAGGAAAGAAACGCTCACATCAAGACGCTCCGCCAGTGAGTGGCCGTAATCGACAAGAGCCTCCGTGAGTCTCCCAATATCGACAGGTACAAGGATCTTTTTCGGCATGATTCATCCTCCTTGTGTTTGTTTCCGTACTTCGAGAAATATACCACAACTTCAATGCTGGCACCGGTGGTCACAAAAAAAGGGGATCCCGTCACCGCCGCGACGGAATCCCCGGATCCTGACCAAAATACTCAGCTGTCACTTTGCCGGTATTCCCTGATTTCCTCCAGAGTTTTCCGGTTTTTTGGCCTTGGGTGCTTTTCGGCCGGATGCCCGAGGCTGATCAGTAGGTCCACCTTTGACGAAAAGGGAAGGTTCAGAATCTTTTTGACGTTTTTTTCGTTGAACCAGCCGAGGATGCAGGTTCCCAGGCCTTCCTCCGCGGCCTGGAGCACCAGGTGTTCGCAAGCCATGCCGATGTCGAGCAGGCTGAAATCCGTGCCGCGGAACATGCCGCCCAGTTTCGAGGCATACTGGCTGGATTGTCTGACTACGGCAATGATGACAGGGGCTTTCTTCGCGAAGGCATTCATGGAGTAGATTCCCGAAAAAGCCTGTTCCACGAGATTTTGCCTGAGTGGGTCACCGTCGCAGACGATGAATTTCCATGGCTGGGAGTTACAGGCCGAGGGAGCCAGGCGTGCCGCTTCCAGGCAACGTTCGACGGCCTCACGTTCCACGGGATCGCTCTTGTACATTCGGCTGCTGTATCTTGCCTTTGCGAGTTCAAGGAATTCCATGAATATTTCCCCTTTCCTGAGATTGACGCCGTGACGATTGCCGTCATGATGCAGATAGGGTAGAAGGACAGTGAGCTATCTAGTAAAAACAAATTATATATCCTGGTGGTTCTTTTTCCAATCTGCAGGACCGGTACGAGGGGGGATGACTCGGTGGGTGGTGATTCCATGGGAAGAGTGGAAAAGATCGCCGGCCTGGCGCTTTTCGTTGCAGGTTTGACCTTGCATTGCCTGGCATGGCCCTGGGCCTCTGCCCTCGGGCTTGTCCTTGCGGGCACCTTTTCGTTGATTCTCCCGGGTAAAGCGGGTTTACCCGCCCTTTGCATGCTCCCTGCGATCTGGTTCTGGGGGCTCCTGGTGGAAGGAAGCATTCCCTGCCCGGCACTCCTCGGCCTTGCCGTCACTGTCGCGGGTGCATTGGCGCTCCGGCATCGTCTGCTTTGGGAGTGGGAGGTCCTGGCCGATGAGCGGCTTCCCTTCCTGGCAAAACGGAAATTGTACAGAATGTGCGGACTCGTCTTCCCGCTGGTGGTTTTCCCGTTGTGGGGGACCGGTGTATACCGCCTGACCCTGGGTGTGCTGGCGCTGGCGATACTCATCGCGGAAGTTGCCAGGAAGCGGAGTGCAGGGTTTGACCGGGGGTTCAGACGGTTTTTTGCGGGTGTGAGCAAGAAAGAAGAAGCCGAAAATGTCTCAGGAACGGCATGGTACTTGTGGGGGGCGGCGATCGCTTCATCTTTCTCCGGCGCCATAGGCCCGGCGGCGGTTGTCATGATGACCCTTGGAGATGCCTGGGCCGTCATGACTGGTGTCCGCTGGGGGCGCCGCCATATACTCGGGAAGAAGACCCTGCTTGGGACGGCGGCGTGCTTTGCCGTGGCTTTCCTCTCCGGGTTTGTTTTCGCCGGCATGAATTCTGCCATGCCAGTTCGCCCTGCGGTATTCCTTGCAGCGGCCATTGTTTCCGCAGTTTCCGAGCTGGTGACGCCCGGGCGCTGGGACAACCTGACAGTGACTCCGGCTACTGCCTTTGCCATCTGGGTGTTCCAGCTTGTTCTTTAGAAAATGTCTTTTCTTGCTTTCAGGTAACACTGCTCCCTGAAAGCCGCGATCTCGGCGTCGAGATTCGGATTGGGAGAATCCCCGAAAAATGCATGGATGATGGGGACAAGAAGCGAAGGGTCCTCCTTTCGACGTTCTTTCAGAAGAGCCCGGATTTTGGCCGTGGAAACGCTCTCCTGCATGCAGGTGAAGGGACCCACGTGAAAGATTCCGCAGATTCCGTCTGGTCCCGTATTCAGGTTCCCTTTCAGGTACTCGTTGAAAAGCCCTATGGCAAGGGCGGATTCACCCATGACGTCACCGTGGTAAACGCCGTCTTTTTCCGCCTGTTGAATAATCTTTCGGGGCAGGGGAATCACGTGACGGTCGGATACCTCTTTTTTCAGGATTTTCATGAATTTTCTTTCCGTCCAGTCCATGTAGAAATCAGCTATCTTGAAGCTCATGTGTCGTGTGTTGCGCCATGCAAGATAGGTAACGTAGCGGAGCCATTCGTGAACAGGTCCCCGGATGAGTTCGAGTCCCTGATGTTCAAGTTTCCGAACGACCTGTCCGGTGTAGGGGTCATGCTGCCGCATGTAGATTTCGCCCATATACAGGACAAGGGGAAATCGTTTTTTGTCGGAGGGGGAAAGCTCCTTGAATGTTTCGATGCTTTTTGTCAGCCAGGGTGATATGACCCTGGTGGAAGCTCCCCTTTCCTCCAGTGCCTTTATGAGTGTGTCTTTCCGCCATGAAGCGGCTTCACTGAATGTCTCCGGGTTTACGGCATAGGGCCGGTAGCGGAGCAAAAGATCGTCGTAAATGTCGGCGGTGAAGATGGCGTTGTACAAGTCGGAAGCAAGAGAAAGCAGTTTCGGGGCCGGAAGGTCGATGGAGAGGGTTCCCAAGTCCAGGTAACCCTTCCCCGAGTGTGGTGAAATGATAGGTATTTCCCCAAGCCCTTGCTGCTCGAGGAACAGTCTCAGGACTTCCACGTATTTGCCGAAACGGCAAGGTCCGCTGGTGGTGGGGAGAAAGACAAGATATTCTTTTTGGACCTTTTCCTTGCCGATTTGGGCGACAAGTTTCTCGACTTGCGACATGACGTCGCCAATGACGCCTTTCAGGGGGAAGCAGGTTTCCATCTGGATAAGCCTGTTCGCGGCCAGACGCGAGTGGGTGGTGTTCGTGGCGAGCACCCTCGCGTCTATGTCGTAATGGCGCGCGGCAGCAGCGGCAATGGTGCTGACTTCGCCCATGTACGGGATGAGCCAGTGCCTTCTTCCCCCTTCGATTTTCTTTCGGGCCGGTCTGAAGGAAAAATGTGAAAGCGGGAGATCAGGGGAAGTCTTGTGCCTTTCCACGACGCGCTGGTGTGCCTCGGCACGGGTGACGAAAGGAGCGTTGTTGGTCTGGGCATCGGTCATCAAATGCAGGAAAGGTTTGCCGGCGCGGCGGAAAATCTCCTGTTCCATGAAAAATTTGATAGAGTCGGGCCCGCAGGCGAAATTCATCAGCCGGATGGGGTACAGATCCGGATGTCTGGCAATGAAAACAGAAGCTTTCAGGATTTCCGAGCTGTGTTCCCAGTACTCGTTTTCGACCAGGTCATCGATCGGTATGTCTTCGTAACGGTGCCGGAGGAATATTTGAGGTATGTATCGCATTCCTCGGGTTGTGGAAAACATGTATCCAGAGTTTGAGGAAGCCTCAGGGTCGAGAAGAACGTACTCCCGACCTGTTCCGACGTATCCTGGCTCCCCGGACTTCTCAAGGTCCTGCAGGAATTTTTCGCCTTCCGCTGCAATATCCCTCAAAAAGGCCTGCATCTTGTCGTCGGCATGAAGAAAAGCTTTCTTTATCTTTCCCGCAGGGATGGCATATCCCGCATCTTTGAGCACACGGTGCAGTTCGCGAGCCATCTGGTCGCGCTTCCCAAGATGCCATACGGGAAGGAGAAGACTGGAATCGTTCAGGGAAAGGAGGTCCTTCAGGACAAACCCCTCGGCTTCGGTATAGATGCAGTACATCCGTTTTGAACCGTCTGGTGCCGGCGTATCGATGAAACTGGGTATGAAAAGATGGGAGATCCTCTCGTCCGCGGCCATCAGGGCTGCGTGCCCCGTAGCCAGTTTCATTGCCACGCAGTATTCCGTTGAAGCCAGGCGTGTGCCCATGGAGGATATGGATGAATTGGAAACAGGTGACAGGACGGGTAAAAAACCCAGGAAACGGAAGAGGGCCGAGGCCCAGACGGCGTGCTCCGCGATGGTGCAACCGCAGCGCCTGATGCCGATGGTTGGTTTGACGGGCTCCGGGTTCTTGCCAAGCTGGTCATAGGAAATACCGTCGAAGTGGTTTTCGAGTATTTCATGAAAGCGTAATACGTAATCCTGTTGCCGTCTGGCGATGCCTTCACTGTTCCCCCTAGGGCAGAAGCCTCCGGAGACGATTTCCTCCTCGCCGATGCGGAAGATTTTCAACATGCAGTTTCGTGTTCCACATGACAGGGGGCCGAAATATTCGGAGCAACTTCGTTCTTCGTGGGAGAATGACATGTCGGAAACATTCCAGCCCCTGAAAGCGCTTTGCACCTCTTTGCCCCGGCCTTCCAGTTCAAACACTTCGTTTCGAACCCACAGAGCCGCTCCATAGGCTCCGAAGAGTTCTCTGTACGGATAGGCGTGGATTTCCTTTCCGGTAACTTGCGCCATCGCCGCCAGGAAGGCCTTCCCCAGGGCCGGTCCGCCCTGACACGAACATTTTTCGCCCACATGCTGGCGGCCGCCTACAAACTTGTTGAAATAGCTGGCCGCGGTGGAGCGAACAATCGCTGATGCGATCTCGCTTTTGGAAAAGTTTTCCGCGATGAGCCTGTTTTCCTCCATTTCCATGAAGACGCCGCAGGTCGCATCAATGACGGGGACCTTCTCCGACTTGAGGGCTTCTTCCTGCAATGAATTTTTTACGTCAAGACCGATGATTTCGGCCATATTCTCAAGGGTTTGCCCGGCTCCCGCCTGGCAGGAATAGTTCATCCTGGCTTCCTGGACTTCATCGGTCGCGATGTCTCCGGTTCGTTTGAAAGTGGTGAATTTCATGTCCTGGCCGCCAATTTCGAAAACCGTGTCGATGTCCCTATCCCAGGACTTGATCCCCATGGCATGGCAGGTTATTTCATCCACTGCCGCATCAGGAACGACGAAACCGGCGGATTCGAGTTTTCTCCGCCGTGCGGGGCTGACCAGGACACGTTCGAAGAGTTTCCTGGCGGATCCCGTCGTGCAGACCCCGGTGACGGTATACCGGCCGCTGTTACTGGCAAAATACCGGATAATGTCCTGAAGTGCCTTGAGAGGGTTCCCGTGGGTGCTGATGTACATGCTGTCAAGGATTTCCCCTGTCCCAAGGTGGACCACTACGGCTTTTGTGGTCGTCGATCCGCCGTCCACGCCCAGAACGACCTCCGGGTCTTCCCCGGGATTGTCGGATAATCCGGAAGGAACGGGTTCCTTTTCATAGACGTGGACCTTTGGCAGCGATGACGCCAGAGACGGTGCGTACTGTCTGTTTTCACGAGCCTTCAGGGCGACTTCATCGAGTCTCCGGGGGTCCAGGACAAAGGTGTTTTGCCTTTCGGCAGCGAGGACGGCGGCTCCCACGGCGCCCACGTTGAGAAAATGATCGGGGGTCTGTATTGCGGCTCCTGTCAGCTTTTCGATCTGCTCCACGATTGGCGCTATGCGGGCAAGACCGCCGGTTATGACGGCTTTTGTGACTGTCTCGAAACTGCGGGAACCGAGAACGTCCTGGACGAAATTGGAGGCTACGGTCCGGAAGAGTTTGGCCAGGATATGGGGTCGGGGCATGCCTTCGTTCTGGTCGTGGATAAGATCCGACTGGATAACCACGCCGCACCGGGCATTGTAGCCTTGAGCCCGGGGGTATTCGGAAGCTTCCCTTGCGGCGGCATGGAAAAAATCATCGGACAGCCCGCCCGATCCGGAACCGGCATCGGTGGAAAAGAGCCGCCTGACCTGCTTTTCCACAAGGGTGCCGGACCCTCCGCCGCATTTGGTGTTCGTCCCCCACTCCAGGATGAATCGTTCGCCTTTTCTCTCGGCGATGTTGAAGTAATAGGAATCCTTGGCTCCCAGATGAAAGGCTGTCCTGGCGTCAGGAGCCACGAGAAACAGGCCTTTTGCCAGTGTGACGCTGTCGTATTCGTAGAGGGCTCCGTCGAAAACGGAGGGAAAGAGTTGTGCTCCAATGCCTGTAAAGGCTGTGCTCCGGAGATCCGAAACGGGTATGGATTTCATGAGGTCCGGCCAAATGACGTGTTTCAGGATTTCAAGCGGCTGTCCACGGTGAGGCATCGGCCGGGGGGAATAAATGATGTTGAAATCCTCGTCGATGACCGAACAGTGAATCGCGGAAGAACCAACATCAAAGCCGGCATACAGCTCAACCACAAAACCATCTCCTGTCCGAAGATATTCGGTATATGTCCTATTATAAACATTCCCGGTCCTTTTGAATCTGCGGGAAGCCTGCTGTCGAAAGCATGTGTTACGATATCCTGGAGTAAACAGCGGACCCATGTCCGAAACAGTGTGAAGAGGAGGTGGCCGAATGAAGATTCGGCTTTTTGACGGCGATATTACCCGCTACAAGGGCGATGCCGTCGCCGTATTGCTTTACGAGGAAGACCTTGAAAAACTGGAAATCGTTGGAGGAGATCTTGCACCTGTTGTGAAATCCCGGGTCCAGAAGCTTGAATTCAAGGCCAAAAAGGACTCATTACTTACTGTGCCTGTATACGAAGGGCGCGTGTCTGCAGTGTATCTTGCAGGACTTGGCTCACAGGACAAAGCGGAACCGGACGTCATCCGCCGGGCGGCAGCTGGAGCCGCCAGGCAGGCAATGCAGGACCGGTTTCGTTCACTGCTTGTCTCGGG
>Ga0182238_1000103_pt1 | contig 29447 bp, 29 predicted proteins | sample hydfrates6_PW_90_FD_132439 | JGI IMG/M metagenome (GOLD analysis project Ga0182238, IMG submission 132439) | Subsurface microbial communities from deep shales in Texas, USA - hydraulic fracturing test 6_PW_90 | ecosystem: Environmental > Aquatic > Deep subsurface > Shale gas/oil reservoir >... | reverse complement strand
TCGTTTCTCCTCCTACTACGTTTTGGTGGGCACCAAACGACGTAGCGGAGAGCGGTGGCCTTTTCAATCAAGCCCCCTCAGAATTTACAGCACTATACGGACACAACCCCCGTGGATAGAAAAGAGAAATCCGCATCCACGCCGCCAAGCGTGCTTCAGGACCTGCAACCTCATCGGGAGAGACCATGCGCATCCGTTTCAAGCTGCTCATCCTCTTGCTTTCCATAGCACTCATACCGCTGCTGGCCGTTCAGTTGAGCGTTCGGGAGGACATTACCGAGCTTGGCGGCACACTCGCGGAACAAAGCGAGGACACGCTGGTACGCAAGGCCGGGTCCGGTCTGGAGCGCATCGCAAAGGACCACGCCCGAATCCTGCGCCGGGAACGTCAGTTGCTTGAAGCCGCATCGCTCCTGCTGGCCTCCAAGATCGAAGGCGTGCTCTACGGACACTCCCACACCGCTCCAAACCCTGATTTTTCCCCGCCCGAAGATACGATCCCCTATCTTGAAGACTATGTCCTGCGACTCGGAAACGACTCCACGGTCCCGCTGGAAGTGAATTTCCGAGAGCTGGGCGTTTTCACCCCGAACGCAGCCACCTCCGAGAGCAACGCCACCAAGGCGCTGGAATCTCTGGTGCCCCTTCTCGGTCGCATCAAGTTCGACTACCCAAATCTCGTGCTCTGGGTACGTGTGCATCTGGAGAACGGCGCCACCGTCATGTATCCCGGGCTTGAGGCCGCTCCCGACCGTGCTCCGGGCATGGGCATGGGAGGCATGATGCATGGTGGCCGCATGGGAGGCATGATGCACGGCGGCATGGCGAACGGCATGATGTCCGAGGAGATGCTTGACCGGATGCGAAGCGGATTGCACGGCATGCGCAGCAGGACACCGCTGGGCCCGCCCGTGGGACAGGAGCTGCAAACCCGCCTTGCCTGGTCGCAGCCCGGTCCGGACGAACTCACGAAGCGAATGTCGTTTCGCATCACCGCACCCATCAGGGACACGATGGGGAAAACCATGGGTAACCTCAGCATAGTCGTCCCCATCGACTCCCTGCTCGGCCGCAGGCACAAGGCCGACATGTATTCCGGAGACTCGGAAGCTCTTCTCGTGCGGCCCGACGGAGAAGACGATCAGGCCCCGGACAAGCTCAAGATTCTCGCAAGAGAGACCTCCACCCGCGAGCAGCGTCAGGGCAACTGGATGGTGCCGGAAGGGAAAAAATCCCTCTCCAGACCGGGGAATGAATCCTTTGCCGCAGTCCTTGAGCGCATACGTAAAGGGGAAACCGGCATGACCCACATCGCCGGTGACGAGCACGACACCCTCTGGGCCTTCTCTCCGGTGGACAATACCGGCACCTCGCTGCTGCTCATCGTCCCGAGGGCGGACGTGGTCCGCGACGCTACACAGGCCCGCGAATTCGTTCTCGCACAGGTCCACGAGCATACGCAGGAAATGGGTATCATCATTCTCGTCGTGGCCGGACTGGTAATCGGAGTGGCGATGATTCTCTCCAGACTCTACACGCGCAATCTCATCGAGCTGGCTTCTGCGGTGCGCAGCGTCGCGCTGGGCAATTTCAACACCCGCGCCACGGTGCGGTCCACGGACGAGATCGGCCAGCTCAGCCACGCCTTCAACCAGATGGTTCCGGAACTGCACGAGCGCGTCGCCATCAAGAACGCACTCGAAGTGGCGCAACAGGTTCAACAGGACCTGCTGCCTGCCGCGCCCCCGGAGAGCGACGTATACGACGTGGCTGCCGACAGCGCCTACTGCGATGAAACCGGCGGCGATTATTACGGATTCATCATCCGGGGAGCCGAAGACGAAAGGATTCTTGCCGCGGTTGGCGACGTCACTGGCCACGGCATCCCGGCCGCGCTGATGATGGCCTCGGTCCGGGCCTATCTGCGCTCTTGTGCCGCCGCCGACCAGCCCCTGGACGAGATCATGCGCTCGGTCAACCAGCTTGTCTCCGAAGACGTGGACGGCACCGGTCGCTTCATGACCCTTTTCCTTCTGGAATTCGACCAGAATCGCCGCGTGAGTTGGGTTCGCGCAGGACACGATCCCGCCCTGCTCTTTGACCCGGCAACCGACAGCTTCGAGGAATTGGGGGGCGACGGCCTGCCGCTGGGCGTCACGCCGGATGCAACCTTCGAACTTCGCAGCCGCGAGTTGGAAGAAGGGATGGTGATTCTGGTCGGTACCGACGGGATATGGGAAACCAAGTCCCCCGGTGAGGAGATGTACGGCAAAGAGCGTCTCATGACCCTTATGCGTGAGAATGCGGGCGCTTCAGCCGTCAATGTACTGGCCGCCATCTTCGAGGACCTTCACGACTTCAGGGGGGACGCGCCGCAGGACGACGACGTCACCTGCGCCGTCTTCCGCGTGGGCTTCTCGGATCAGGCGGAGCCGCCGACTCCCGAGGAAATGAACTACTGAGCCTACTCGTCCATGGATACGCAGAACGGCTCCGCATCGAATGCGGTCATGTCCACGCACAGGATGAGGTCCACCCCGGATGGAGAGTGCCGGAATATTCTCGCGTAGGTCATGCAGCGGTTCCCTGAAGCGAGCGAAATGTATGGACGCGTCACATGTTTGGGCAGGCCCGCACGGATGGGAATGTAGTAGTCCTTGAGCGAGTGATCCGCGCCGACTTCCGCCGGGGCATAGAGCACTCGCCTGGTCCGCATGAGCACGTCCGGGTCGCAGACGGTGGACGTGACCTGTGCGCCCCGAATATCCAGCACGTACATGCATTCGAGGCCCGGCCCTTCTTCGATGCACCCGGCAAGCTCCTCGTCCATCCTGTCCAGAGGAATGGCCGCCAGCCGCATGCAGAGCGAAAGCATCACGGCGTCCATCGCCGCGCTGTGCTCGTGCCGTCCGCTGATCCGCCGCGTGCTGCGCGCCCGGTGCCCTGCCGCCACTTCTTCGGCCATGCGTATGGCTCCGCGACAGCTTGACCCCGGTTGCTCCGGGACGGCATAGAGAAATCCCTGATGCAGGTCCACTCCGCAATCCAGCACACACAGCGCTTCCTCAGGGGTTTCCACGCCTTCGGCCACGACCAGTGCGCCGATCCGTGCCGCCAGTCGCACGAGGCAGCGCACGATTTCAAGCTTGTGGAAGTGTTCATGAACCCCGGAAATGAGCGACCTGTCCAGTTTGAGGACATCCGGTTTCAGAAGCGGAATGCGATCCAGATTGGAGTGCCCCGCGCCCACGTCGTCAAGGGCTATGAGAAAGCCTCTGCGTCGGTAGTAACTCACGAAATCCATCAGCGCGGAGAGGTCCGCAGCCTTTGACTCCACCAGTTCCAGAATGACGTTGTTCGGGGAAACCCCGATGTCCTTGACCATGCGGTTCAGGGCGTGTGAGCCGCGCGAGCCGTATTCTAGTATGGAGACATCGGTGTTCAGCGAGAGCATGACGCCGCCGTCGTCGTGATGGACGGGGCCGAAGGCTTCCAGTGCCTTGCGGCTGCACATGGCGTCCAGCTCTGTTCCGAGACCGCCCCCGGCCCTGCCGAACAGCAGCGCCGGGGGGATGATCTCGTGGGTGTCCGGCTCAAGGCCTCTGGAGAGGGCCTCCACCGCGAAGACCGAGCGCCGTGATATGGAAACGACGGGCTGAAAGAGCGTCTTTACCGATCCGGCTTCGAGGATTTTCCGTACATCGGGGAAACCGTCTTCCATGCCCGTCATTCCTTTTTTCATTTGGTTAGAGGATGCCGTCTTCTTCGGTGCGGATGCGCAGGGCGCGGGCCAGTTCCACCACGAAGATCACGCCGTCGCCTTCGTTGCCGGTCTGACCGGCGGACTTGATGGCGTCGATGGCAGGTTCCAGGAAGTCTTCGTTGACACCGATCTCCAGTCGAACCTTCTTCAGCAGATTCACTTCCATGGTCACGCCGCGCCAGGTTTCGGTGAACCCTTTCTGACGGCCGGAGCCGAGGACGTTGGTGACGGTCATGGAGTAGATTTCCTTGGCGTAGAGGGCCTGCTTCACGTCGTTCAGACGTTCGGGCCGGATGTATGCGATAACCAGCTTCATGGTTCTTTCTCCTTTGATTTCAGTTCTATTCCGGCTATTCGGTGGTGAAGAGCTGGAAGCCGTTGTAGGATTCGGAACCGTGCTCGGCGATATCGAGACCCTTGAGTTCCTCGTCCTTCTTGACCCTGAGGCCCATGAGACCCTTGAGGATGGAGAACATCACCCAGCCGACACCGAAGGCCCAGACAAAGAAGGCGCCAACGCCGATGAGCTGCACGCCCAGGAGCTTGAAACCGCCGCCGAAGAACAGGCCGCCGTCGATGTTGAACAGACCGCAGGCAAGGGTTCCCCATGCGCCGCACACGCCGTGCACGCTGGATGCGCCGACGGGATCGTCGATCTTGAGCACCTTGTCGATGAATTCGATGGAGAGCACCACGAGCAGACCGGCGATGAGACCAATGACGATCGAGGAACCGGGGCCGACGGTGGCGCAACCGGCGGTGATGCCGACCAGTCCTGCAAGGGCGCCGTTCATGGTCATGGAGATGTCCGGCTTGCCGAAACGGAACCAGGAGATAAACATTGCGCCGAGCACACCGCCTGCCGCCGCCAGGGAAGTGTTCATGGCGATCATGCCGATGGTGTTGTCAGCAGTGGTGGTGGAGCCGGGGTTGAAGCCGAACCAACCGAACCACAGGATGAACACGCCCAGACCGGCAAGCGGGATGTTGTGACCGGGAATGGCCTTGGCCTTACCGTCTTCGGTGTACTTGCCCACGCGGGGTCCGAGCACCATGGCACCGGCCAGAGCCAGCCAGCCGCCCACGGAGTGGACTACGGAAGATCCTGCAAAGTCATTGAATCCCAGACCTTCGAGCCAGCCCGCGCCAGCATCGCCGAGCCACAGGCTCCCCCAGGCCCAGTGGCCGGAGATGGGGTAGATCAAGCCGGTGACGAGGGCGCTGACCACGACGTAGGTGCCGAATTTGGTGCGCTCGGCCATGCCTCCGGAAACGATGGTGGCGGCAGTGGCGGCAAATACGCTCTGGAAGAACCAGAAGGTATAGGTCCAGGGCAGATCACCTTCGGCAACGCCTCCGAGGCTGAACCCGGAGGTGCCTATGAAGCCCCCCATGTCCGTGCCGAACATGAGCGCGAAGCCAAAGAGGAAAAAGATGACCGTCCCCGCCGAAAAGTCGAGGAAGTTTTTCATCATGATGTTACCCGCACTCTTTGCGCGAGTAAAACCTGCCTCGACACATCCGAATCCTGCCTGCATGAGCATGACCAGAATGGCGGCGACGAGAGTCCAAAGGATGTTGGCGTTCGACTGGGTCAGGAACTCCGCGTCCCCCGCATGTGCCCACGCGGGGAGGAACGTGGCACTCATGACAGCCGCGGCGACGGCCAAACGAGCGTTTTTGCCGACCGGGTTCCGCAGAATTGAAAGCATAGTGGTCCTCCTTGAAAGGTTGCGTTGATGCCCTCTCAAGGCAAGCTTGATGCCAAAACCACTAACTACCCATTTTAATTAATTAATTTAAAAACCACCCCAATCCACACCATCATCAAGTTGCACATTTTTATACACTTGAGAACAGCTTCTACTGTTCTGTTTTACAAAATAATCACTTTTTAGAAATCTTGAGACAGACACAAAACCAATCATATCCATTTTTGTCATTTTGCAGGATATTAAATTCCTTGTTGACATCGGGACCGGCTTTCGCATAGGTCAAAAGACATGAACAAAATCTTTGCCAACTACTCCCTCTTTACCTACCTGTATTTTTGGTTTTGGTACGGACGCGTCCGCGTTTCCGGAGAGGGTGTGTTGTAGCAGGGAGAACCTGAAAACAACCTCAAAGGGGCCGCGGGCGGAAAGCCGGCGGCCCCTTTTTTCGTTCGGTGAAAAGGGCAGGGGCCGCAGGATGTTGGCGGTTCCAAAAGCAAAGGAGACTGGAAAATGCACATAGGCAAAGCCATCCGGTTGGAGCGCATCTTCAACCGAAACACCGGAAGAACCATCGTGGTCCCCATGGACCATGGCGTCACGGTCGGGCCCATAGACGGGCTGGTGGACATGAAGGACGCGGTATCCAGAGTCGTCGAGGGCGGGGCCAACGCCGTCATCGAACACAAGGGTCTCGTCCGATGCGGCCACCGAGCCGAAGGCCGCGACATCGGCCTCATTGTCCACCTCTCCGCCTCCACATCCATATCCCCCTTCCCCAACGCCAAGACCCTCGTCGCCACAGTCGAAGACGCCATCCGCCTCGGAGCCGACGCAGTCAGCATCCACTGCAACCTCGGCGACGAAACCGAAGCCAGAATGCTCAACGATTTCGGAAAAGTCTCCGCCTCCGCCGCCGAATGGGGCATCCCCCTGCTGGCCATGGTCTACGCCCGCGGCCCCAAGGTTCCCAATGAATACGACCCCGAAGTGGTGGCCCACTGCGCCCGCGTGGGTACCGAGCTGGGCGCGGACGTGGTCAAGGTCTGCTACACCGGCGATCCCGAGACCTTCACCAAGGTCTGTGACTCCTGCTGCATCCCCGTGGTCATCGCGGGCGGCCCCAAGCTCGACTCCACCCGCGACTTCCTGCAAATGGTGCACGACTCCATCCAGGCAGGCGGCGCGGGTCTTTCGGTTGGACGCAACGTGTTCCAGCACAGCGACCCCACCCGCCTCTGCGAAGCCCTGAACATGGTCGTCCATCAGGACGTGAACGTGGAAGACGCCCTCGCACACGTCGGGGAATAAGGATCATCCGGACATGAAACGCATCATCTTCAAGGCCGTTCCCTTCGACAAGACCCTGCTCACCCTCGCGCTGGAATCCGGCGTGGACGCTGTTCTGGCCGAACCGGACATGGTGGACGACATCAAGGCGCTCGGCCGCGTGGACGTCGTCACCACCAAGGAAATGCCCACCCTTGCCGTGAACGAGAAGGCCGACGAGGAAACCGCCGTGGCCCGTATGCAGGCCGGGGAAAACGTCATCCTTGAAAAGGGCTGGGAGATCATCCCGGTAGAGAACATCCTCGCGCAGGTGCCTGACGTGGCGCTCGAAGTGGAAAGCCTCGAACGGGCCCGGCTCGCCGCAGGAATTCTGGAACGCGGCGCCGAGACCATCGTGGTCCTCCCCGAAGCGGCCGCCGACCTCAAGGACATCGTCTCCGAACTCAAACTTGCGCAGGGAACCGTGGAACTCGCACCGGCCACCATCACCAGAATCGCTTCCGCGGGCCTCGGCCATCGCGTATGCGTGGACACCATCTCCATCCTCAAGAAAGGACAGGGAATGCTCGTTGGCAACTCTTCCGCCTTCACTTTCCTCGTCCACGCCGAAACCGAATCCAACCCCTACGTCGCGGCCCGCCCCTTCCGCATCAACGCGGGCGCGGTGCACGCCTACTGCAAAATGCCGGGCGACCGCACCAACTATCTTGAAGAGCTTTCCTCGGGCAACGACGTCCTCATCGTGGGCGCGGACGGCCAGACCGGCCTCGCCACCGTCGGCCGCTGCAAAACCGAAGTGCGGCCCATGCTGCTCATCGAGGCAGAGACCGAATCCGGCGCCAAGGGACAGGTTTTCCTGCAGAACGCCGAAACCATCCGCGTGGTCTCTGAATCCGGCGAGCCCGTAAGCGTGGTCACGCTGAAGGAAGGCGACAGAATTCTGGCCGCCACCGACGAGGCTGGACGCCATTTCGGCATGCGTGTCAAAGAGGAAATCAAGGAAGGCTAGCCATGAGCGGCGATACCAATCTGAACAAGCTCCGCGAGGAAATCGACAAGCTGGACAAGCAGCTCATCGACGTCCTCAACGCCCGCGCCCGGGTGAGCCTCGACGTGGGCCGCTGGAAGTCCGAACGCGACGAGCCCATCTACGCTCCCTTCCGCGAGAAGGAAGTCATGGACCGCATCGCCGGCGGCAACCCGGGCCCGTTGCCGGAAAAGCACCTGCGCTCCATCTACCGCGAGATCATGTCTTCGTCCCGCAGGTTGCAGCGCCCCGAGCGCACGGTCTATCTCGGCCCCGAAGGGACCTTTTCCCACGTGGCCGCCCTGACTCACATGGGCCACTCCCAGCACCTCACTCCCAAGGACAATTTCGAGGACATCTTCCGGGCCGTGGCCGACGAAGGCGCGGAACTGGGCGTGGTCCCGCTGGAAAATTCCCTTGAAGGCACCGTGGGGCAGGTGGTGGACCTGTTCATGAAGTATCCCGTTTTCATCCAGTCCGAACTGTATGTGCGCATCAGCCACAGCCTCATGAGCCGTGCGGAATCCCTCGACGAGATCAGCGAGGTCCATTCCCACACGCAGCCGCTGGAACAATGCCGCGACTGGCTCAACACGCACCTCAAGGGCGTGCCGCGCTTCACCGCAGATTCCACGGCCGCGGCCGCCAAGGTCGCCGCCCAGCGCCCGAATGCCGCCGTGGTGGGACACGAACAGCTGGCCGAACTGCACGACCTGAACGTGCTCTCCAGCCGCATCGAGGACCACCCGGACAACTGGACGCGCTTTCTGGTCATCGGCCCCTCCCCCTCCCGCGAGGAGCGGCGCGACAAGACCAGCATCCTTTTCACGTTGCCGGACCGTCCCGGCTCCCTCGCCGGAGTGCTCAACACGCTGGCGGGCAGGGGCATCAACATGACCAAACTGGAGTCGCGTCCGTTCCGTGGCGAAAAGTGGAAGTACGTCTTCTTCACCGACCTCGAATGCGACCTGAGCACCAGCGGGTACGAGTCCATGCTGAACATGCTGCGCGAGCAGTGCCACACCCTGCGCGTCCTGGGGACCTACCCCGCCGCGCCCAAGGGAACGGAGGTCTAACGACAATGCAGAACGACACCATCATCATACAGGCCCCGGCCTCCAAATCCCTGTCGCACCGCACGCTTATCGCCGGCGCACTGGCACCCGGCCGCTCGGTCATCTCCGGTCTGCTGGACAGCGACGACATCCACCGCACCAGAGGCTGCCTTGAAGCCTGCGGCATCACCTTCGAGGACATGGACAACGGCGCCGTGGCCGTCACCGGCACCGAGGTCGGGCCAAAGGGTGGCAATCACGACGGCAAGGACAAGGACGCGGCTCCGGCGCAGATGTATTTTCACGAATCCGGCACCACCGCCCGGCTTATGACCGCCGTTGCCGCCGCAGGACGCGGCCGCTTTCGAGCCGACGGAGCGCCCCGGATGCAGGAGCGTCCCATGAAGGAACTCTGCGACGCCCTTACCGCACTCGGCGTGGACATCACCTACGAAGTGGAACAGGGCTTCCTGCCGTTCGTCATGGACAGCGCGGGCTACGGAAAGGGGCCGGTGGATATCACCCTTGAGGAATCCAGCCAGTACCTCTCCGGCCTGTTGCTCGGTGCGCCCCTTTCCGACTCCGAAACCATCATCAACGTCGCGGGAAAGAAAGCCGTGTCCTGGCCTTATGTGGCCCTGACCCTGCGCATCATGGAAGACTTCAAGGCCGACTTCTCGGTGCAGACGCTCCAGGGCGGCCAGTGGACCGACACTCCGTGGAAGGCCATCCGCACCGTGGAACCGGGCGCGCTGCGCTTCGTGGTCCGTCCCGGCGGATACCGCTGCACCGACTACCGCGTGGAAGGCGACTGGAGCAACGCCTCCTACTTCCTCGCGGCCGGAGCCGTGGGCAAAAAGGCCGTGAACATCCGCGGCGTCACTGCCGACTCACTTCAGGGCGACCGGGCCATCATCGACATCCTCGCTCAGATGGGCGCGGGCATCAACGTCACCCCGGACAAGGGCGTGACCATCTACCCCCGCAAGTTACGCGGCATCACCGTGGACATGGGTAAATGCCCGGACATCGTGCCCACCGTGGCCGTGGCGGCGGCCTTCGCGGTCAGCCCCACCACCATCACCAATGTGGCGCACCTGCGCATCAAGGAGTCGGACCGGCTACAGGCCTGCGCCGACCAGATCGCCAAGACCGGCTGCGGCGTGGAGCTGTTCGAGGACGGCATCCGCATCGACCCGAAACCGCTTCCGGACAGCGGCACTGTCGGTTTCGAGACCTACGGAGACCACCGCATCGCCATGAGCATGTCCATTTTCGGACTGGCGGGAATCGACGTGGATCTGGATAACCCGGCCTGCGTCGGCAAGTCCTTCCCCGGCTTCCACGACGCATGGAAGATTATCATGGAGGGGCAGGACTGATGCAGCCCGCGTTTGCCCGCATAGCCGTGGCCGGCTCGGACGGCCAGATGGGCGCGCTGCTCATGGAACGGTTCCGCGCGACCGGTGCCCACGTGCAAGGTTACGATTGTGAAACAAAACCGGCAGAGGTCGCCGAAATCGTTGCCGGTTGCGATCTGTTGCTGCTATGTATTCCTGTAACGGCTTTTCCTTCCGTGCTGGGCACGCTAAAGGAAAACCTGCAACCCGACACCGTGCTGGCGGACGTCTGCTCGGTGAAGGTCAAACCCATGAAGGAAATGATGGACGCGCACGGCGGCCCCGTGGTGGGCACCCACCCCCTCTTCGGACCGGTAATCCCGGAAGGCTTCGAGCCGCGTGTCGCCGTGGCCGAAGGCCGTGACACGGATGCCGCGAATCGGGTGGCCGCCCTCTTCGATGCCTGCGGGTACGACACCTTCATGACCACCGCCGAAGAACATGATCGCGCCATGGCCGCCATTCAGGGGCTGAACTACATCACCACCGCCGCCTACCTCGGCATGGCCTCGCGCCTGCCCAACGCGGACAAGTTCGTGACCCCCTCCTTCAACCGCCGCCTCGACGCTGCCCGCAAGATGCTCACCCAAGACTCCGAACTCTTTGCGGACATCTCCGAAGCCAACCCCTATCTTCAGGAAACCGCTCGCGGTTTCATGTCCTTCCTGTCTCTCGCCGCCGGCGGGGACTTCGATCTGCTGACCTCCCTCGCCCAGTGGTGGTGGCGCGAAGACAATACAGGGGAGGGGTGCATCCGAAAACCGGACTAGCACGAAGGCAACACTGAACTCAGGTTTCAAGGCCGCATCCCTCCCGGATGCGGCCTTTTTGTTTTTTGTCAAACCATAAACGGAGGAACTATGAAACCCATTCAACTCAAACAGTACGGGAAGTGGCTCCCGGCGGACGTCCAGACCCCCATCAGCCTGTATCTCGGGCTGGTGGGCGACGCCCCCGGCATCCTGCTGGAATCCGCCGAGGTGGACGGAAGACTTGGACGCTACACCCTCATCGCATGGGACTTCCGCCTTTCGCTGCGTCCCGAGAACGGCAAACTCGCCGTGGAAGCTACGGACGAACGCCTCAAGCCGCTGGAAAAGTTCTCGGGCATGAACTTCCTTGACGGTCTGCGCCGTGTGCTGCGCGCCGTTGCCGTGGAACAGGAGACCGACGACGGCCCGCTGCCCGCCCTGACGCGCGGCCTATACGGCTACCTCGGATACGGCATCGCCGGAATGCTCGAACCCAAGCTGGCGGAGAGCGTTAAGCCCGAAGACGCAGAAGCCTGCCTGAACCTGCCCGGCCAGATGGTGCTGTTCGACCACCTGCGCCACTCCTGCTGCTACCTGTCGCTGGACAAGGGTTCCGTGCCGCGTCCGGTTGCCGCCGAATGGGGCACCGACCTCGCTGCACCGGAAGCCAGCGAGCCGCAGATGTACCCCGAGCGTGACGACTACCTGCGCGCCGTGGAAAAGACCAAGGAGCTCATCGCGGACGGCGAATGCATTCAGGCCGTGCTTTCCACGCGCTTCACCGTGCCTCTGCCGGACGATCCCTTCCGCATCTACCGCAGGCTCAGGCAGGCCAACCCCTCGCCGTTCATGTTCTACATGAAGCTCCCCGGTTGCGACGGCACCCTGCTCGGCTCCTCGCCGGAGATGATGGTCCGCTGCGAAGAGGGACGACTCGAAGTGCGTCCCATCGCCGGAACCCGTCCGCGCGGCGGCAACGAGAGCGAAGACCTCGCCCTTGCCGACGAGTTGCTGGCCGACCCCAAGGAACGCGCCGAGCACGTCATGCTGGTGGATCTGGGCCGCAACGACCTTGGCCGCATCTCCAACCCCGGCACCGTGGAAGTGAAGCGGTTCATGAATGTGGAGCGTTTCTCCCACGTCATGCACCTGACCTCCTATGTGGAAGGCGAGCTTCAGGACGGACTGGACGCGGTGGACGTGCTCCGGGCCACTTTCCCCGCCGGTACGCTCTCTGGCGCTCCCAAGGTCCGGGCCATGGAGATCATCTCCGAAATGGAACCGCAGGAGCGCGGCCCCTACGGCGGCTGCATCGGCTTCCTCGGCCTCGACTCGGATTCGGTCAGCCTCGATACGGGCATTACCATCCGCAGCCTGTGGGTCCGCAATGGTCAGTGCCACTGGCAGGCCGGCGCGGGCATCGTTCACGATTCGGTGCCCGAGAAGGAATGGGAGGAATGCCGCAACAAGGCGCGCGTTCTCATGGAAGTCATCAACGGACGCGGAGGAACCGATGTTTTTGCTCATAGATAACTACGACTCGTTCACCTTCAATCTGGTGCAGGCCTTCCAGCAACTCGGAGCCGACCCGGTTGTGGTGAAGAACGACAGACCCGAACTGCTGGACATGGCCGCGGACGGGCGTCTCGACCGTGTGTGCATCTCCCCCGGCCCCAGCAATCCCGGCAACGCAGGCTACTGCCTCGAATTCCTGAACCGTCTGCCGCACGTGGTGCCGGTGCTGGGCGTCTGCCTCGGTCACCAGTGTCTCGGCCATCATGCCGGGGCCAAGGTCACGCGCGCAGGACGCATCATGCACGGCAAGACGTCCAAGGTGTTTCACGAAAACGAAGGACTGTTCGAAGGGCTGCCCTCCGGCATGGAAGTCTGCCGTTACCACTCCCTCATCGTGGAACCGAACGGCACCAAGGCCTTCGACGTGACCGCAACCGCTGGCCGCGGCGAGATCATGGGACTCAAGTACCGCGACAGGCCGTGGCACGGCGTGCAGTTCCACCCGGAGTCCATCCTGACTCCGGACGGCCCGAAGCTGCTCAAGAACTTCCTGAACATCAGCGGTCTGTAAGGAGGCCCGAGATGACGACACCAGCAAACATACTGGACACTCTGGCAAAGGGCGAAAGCCTCACCGACGAACAGGCCAGCGCCATGTTCGACAGGCTCATGAACGGCGACCTGCATCCCGCACAGGCCGGAGCTTTCCTCATGGGACTTCGCGCCAAGGGCGAGGACTCCACCGACATCGCCGCAGGCGTGCGCGCCGGACTGGATCGCGCCCTGAAGATTCCCGGTTATGATGGCCCCAACGGCAAGCCGGTCATCGACACCTGCGGCACCGGCGGCGACGGTTCCATGAGCTTCAACTGCTCCACCGCCACCGCCCTGTTCCTTGCGGACATGGGACACTGCGTGGCCAAACACGGCAACCGCGCCCTGTCATCCTCCTGCGGCAGCGCGGACGCTCTTGAAGACATTGGCGTGCCCATTGAGAACACTCCGGAGGAAGCCGCCAAGCAGCTCGACGCGGCCAACTTCACCTTCCTCTTCGCCCCGGCCTACCACCCGGCCTTCAAGCACGTCATGCCCATCCGTCAGGCGCTGGGCATCCGCACGGTCTTCAACTTCATGGGTCCCCTGCTGAACCCGGCCCGTCCTTCGCACCAGCTCATGGGCGTGGGCGACCCTGAAAGGCTCCAGATCATGGGCGAGGCCCTGCTGCTCACCGGCGTGGACCGCGCCTTCGTCATCTCCGGCACCGGCGGATTCGACGAGGTGACCACCTTCGGTCCGGCACGCGGCTACTTCATCCATGACGGAATCATGGAAAAGACTACCATCAACCCCGACAGGATGGGGTTCAAGGCACACTCTCCCGACGACGTGCGCGTGCAGGACCGGGCACAGGCCGTTGCGGTGCTGCGGGAAATCCTTGACGGGAACGGCCCAAGAGCAATGATGGACATGGTGGCGGTGAACCTCGCGGCTTGCCTGAACCTGCTTGGCGAAGGCACCATGCGCGAGTGCGCGGACATTGCGCGAGACAAGGTCAACGAAGGGCTCTCCGGAGGCATCCCCAATGCTGGATAAGTTCCGCAAGGCGAAACAGGCCGAGATAGACATGCTGCACGCGGAGTTCGCGCAAGGCCGCATCCCCGCCGCTTTCAACGGCGAGCGGCCTTCCTTCATCGACGCCATCCGCACGCACGGTCCCGGCGCGGTGATTGCGGAGTTCAAGCCCAAATCGCCATCAAAGGGTCAGCTTCGCGAGCACGCCAACATCCTCGACACCGCCGAGCTGTACGAACGCCACGGGGCCGCCGCCATGTCTGTACTCACGGAGCCTGAATACTTCGGCGGCGCGCCGGAATACCTGTTCATGGCTCGCCAGACCTGCAGACTGCCTCTGCTGCGAAAGGACTTCATCCTCGACCCGCTGCAGATCGCCCAGACCGCCTCGACCCCGGCCTCGGCAGTGCTGCTCATTGCAAGGATGTTCGAAACTTCCGCCGAACTTAGGGACATGGTCCGCCTTGCCAAATCCGCAGGACTGACCCCGGTCGTGGAAGTCTTTGACGAAGCCGACCTGAAACGCTCCCGCGAAGCCGAAGCGGATGTGATTCAGGTGAACAACCGGGATCTCGGCACCCTGACCACCACGCTGGATATTTCGCGCAGGCTGGTGCAGGACAAGGCCGAGGGTGAACTCTGGATCAGCGCCAGCGGCGTGGACACCCGAAAGCAGGTTGAGGAAGTCGCGACCATGGGCTTTGACGCGGTGCTGGTCGGCACCAGCCTGATGCTCGCCGAGAATCCGGGCGCAAAACTGGACCACCTGACGGGAGCATTGAAATGAAGCTGCATGGAAGCCGTCCCCGGCCGCTGATCAAAGTCTGCGGCATGACGCGCATGGAAGACGTGAAGCTCTGCACCGCCCTCGGCGTGGACATGGTCGGTTTCATCTTCCACCCCCCCAGCCCTCGCTGCGCGGCCCCGGCTTTCGTGCGTTCCGTCCCCGAGGGTTTCCCGACCAAGGTCGGCGTGTTCGTCCGTCAGGACGCGCAGGAAATCCTCGACATCATGGACGAATGCCGCCTCGATATGGCCCAGTTGCATGGTGACCATGATCCCAAAACCTGCGAAGCCGTCGGCCGCGACAGAGTCATCAAGGTACTGTGGCCGCAGCGGCACGATTCAGCAGCAACACTTCAGGACGAAGTGGACCGGTTCTCACCCCACTGCAAACACCTCCTGTTCGATGCCGGGAAAAAAGGCGGCGGGCACGGGGAAAGCTTTGATTTTACCAGATTGCAAACACTAGAAATAATTAAGCCATGGTTCCTTGCAGGCAACATCGGAAGCCACAACGTGCAGGGCGCACTCGAATCAGGAGCCTGTGGGCTGGATCTCAATTCGAGCGTCGAGTCCGAGCCGGGAATCAAGGACAGTAAAAAAATCCGGGACGTTTTCTCCCGGTTGAGGGAAGAGTCATGAAAAAAGGATACTTTGGCGACTTCGGCGGTCAGTTCGTACCTGAACTGCTCATGCCGCCGCTCATCGAGCTTGAACGGGCAATGGACGAGATTCTCTACACAGAGGATTTCCAGAACGATTTCAAACGGCTGCTCAAGGACAATGTAGGCCGTCCTTCGGCGCTGACGCCGTGCCCCAACCTTTCCAAGGACACGGGCGTCAACATCTGGCTCAAGCGTGAGGATCTGAACCATTCGGGTGCGCACAAGATCAACAACACCCTCGGACAGGCGCTGTTGGCCCGCAAGATGGGCAAGAAAGTATTGCTGACCGAGACCGGCGCGGGAATGAACGGTGTTGCCGTGGCCACCGCCGCCGCCATGATGGACATGAAATGCCTTGTCTACATGGGTGCCAAGGACGTGGAGCGGCAGGAACCCAACGTCCGCCGCATGGAAGTGCTCGGGGCCGAGATCATCCCGGTGGAGTCCGGCACGCGCACCCTCAAGGACGCCATCAACGCCGCCCTGCGTCGCTGGATCGCCACCCAGAGCGATACTCATTACTGCTTCGGTACGGCGGCCGGCCCGCATCCGTTCCCGCTGCTCGTGCGCGAGCTTCAGGCCGTCATCAGCGAGGAAGCCAGACAGCAGTTTCTCGACCGCACCGGACGTCTGCCCGACGCGGTTTCCGCATGCGTGGGCGGCGGCTCCAACGCCATCGGCGCGTTCCACCACTTCGTCCCAGACGAATCCGTACGGCTGGTGGGCGTCGAGGCCGCAGGCTCCGGCGAAGAAGGCTGCCACAATTCCGCCCCTCTGAACCTCGGCACCGAAGGCGTGCTGCACGGCATGCGCACCCGCCTTCTCCAGACCGACGAAGGCCAGATTCTGCCCTCGCACTCCATCGCCCCCGGACTGGACTACCCCGGCGTGGGCCCGGAACACGCGGGGTTGCAACAGAGCGGTCGCGCGGAATACGTTACCATCAACGATTCACAGGCCCTGAACGCCTTCAAGCTGCTGGCCCGCCGCGAAGGCATCATCCCCGCACTCGAATCCTCCCACGCACTGGCATGGGCGCTGGAAAACGCGGACGGTCTTCAGGGACAGCACATTCTCGTGAACCTTTCCGGACGCGGCGACAAAGACATGGGCATCGTCGCGGGCCTCATCTAAAGGAGACGCATCATGACTTCAATTCTGACCAAGCGCATCCGGGAGGCCAATGAACAGGGCCGCACCGCTCTGATCCCCTTTCTCCCCGCCGGATTCCCGGACCTCGACCGCTTCTGGACCGAGCTGGAAGCGCTGGACAACGCCGGAGCGTCCGTCATCGAAATAGGTATGCCCTTCTCCGATCCGGTCGCTGACGGCCCCGCCGTGGAAGCCGCCTCCCTGCACTCGCTGGAACTGGGCGTAAACCTCGACTACATCCTCGACGGTCTCATTGAACGCAAAGGCCGCTTCAATGCCGGGCTGCTGCTCATGGGCTACCTGAATCCCGTCCTCCAATACGGCCCGAAACGCTTCGCGAAGCGCTGCGAACAAGCCGGCGTCAGCGGCCTGATCATCGCCGACATGCCAGCCGACGAGTCCACCGAACTGCGCGAGACCCTCGATGCACACGGCGTGTCGCTCATTCCCCTCGTAGGACTCAACACCGGCCCCGAACGCATGAAACTCTACGCCGAATGCGGCAACGGCTTCTGCTACTTCGTCTCCGTTCTCGGCACTACCGGCCAGCGCGACGAACTGCCCGCAGAGGTTCTACAAAAACTGCAAGAAGCCAAAGCCGCTTTCGATATCCCCATCGCACTCGGCTTCGGCATCCACAAACCCGAACAACTCGAAGAGTTGCAGGGACTCGCCGACGCCGCCGTGTTCGGATCTGCCCTTATCAACCACATCAACGAAGGCGGAACCTGCACATCATTCATGGAGCGCTGGAAATAATGCGAAGGCAGGACTAGGGTACCTCCGGCGGGCCCTTCAGGCGGACCAAAGGGGCGGGCCCCCTTTGGAATCCCTGGGTTGTCAGCGGAGTTGCAGCTGCTGAGGGTATGCGACCGCATAACTCGCGTCTGAGCTTCAGCCCCGCTGACGGGGCTTTGTATTCTTTACGTCTTGGCTACGCGGTTTGGAACTACTTAGGCTTGTTACATCCCTCAGAACAAAAAACCGCCGTCAATATACAGGCCAAGCCGCCTTCACGCTTGACGCTTTGCGAAAGCCCAGTGCGGCTTGGCAAGCCAAATGATTTTGGGAGATTCTCAAGAACCCTTTTGCAAAAGGGTTCTTGAGCCGCCGGAGGCACAAAAAGCCCCCGCCGGAATATTCCGGCGGGGGCTTTTTGGCGGGCGATGCCCTGAAAACTAGCTGACGGGAATTCCGTTTGCCTCGATGTCCTGACGAATCAGTTCGCGGATGCGCTTGGCGACGGGGCCGGGGCGAACGTCGTGGATGGGTTTGCCGTTGAAGCGGACCACGGGGATGGCGTCGCCGGTGGTGCCGACGATGATTACTTCCTTGGCTTCGAGGATTTCGTGCTCGGTGATGCCTCGGAAGATGATGTCCATTTCGTCCTTGATCAGGTCCACGACGCGCATGAGGGTGGTTCCGGCGAGGGCATTGGTGAATTCGGGGATATGCACCTTGCCGTTTTTGTCCACAATGCAGACGTTCTCGGTGGCTCCTTCGGCGAGCAGGCCGTGTTCGTCAAAGCAGAAGGGATAGTCGTAGCCCTTTTCGGCGGCCTCGCGTTTCATGAGCACGTTCGGCAGGTAGTCGATGCTTTTGATGGCGGCGAGGTACGGCTGTTTGGCCGGGACAGAGGTCTTGAAGGCGGTGGAGCCTTTTTCGTAGAAGCTGTCCGGCTTGGGCTGAAAGTCAAAGGCTGCCACGTACAGGCTGGCAACCGGGCATTCGGCCGGGTCGATGCCGAAGCCGCCGGGCCCTCGGCCGAGCAGCACGCGGATCATGCCGCTATCACTCTCGGCGGCGCGGGCCACATCAAGGATGATTTGGGAAAGTTCGTCCCACGAGCACGGCGGGGTCAGGTGAATGGCCTTGGCGGAGCGCTTCATGCGCTCCAGGTGTGCGCCGAGTTGGTAGAGTTTACCGTTCACCCACTTCATGGCCTCGAACACGCCGTCGCCGCGGTGGACGAGGTGGTCATCCCACGGCATGAGCATGAGTTTGGGGTCTTTGCAGATGACGCCCACGCGCTGTTCATAGAAGGCGCGCACCTTTTCCGTTCCGGGACGGGGTGCGGCGAGCATGCGGTCGAGGTATTCCCGGCTGTCCACGATTTTCTTCACGGCGGTTTCCTCAGCGGGTGACGGTCCGGGGACGCGGCACGCCCCCGGACCGGATGAATTGTTTGGCTGCTAGGGCACGCGCAGCAGGTCGCGCTCGATGAGAGTCTCGGCGATCTGCACGGTGTTCAGGGCGGCGCCCTTGCGAATATTGTCGGCAACGATCCACATGTTCAGGCCGTTTTCGATGGTATTGTCTTCGCGGATGCGGCCGACGAACACGTCATCTTCGCCCGCGGAATCGATAGCCATGGGGTAGGCCAGTTTTTCGGGATAATCCACCACGGTCACGCCCGGGGCTGCGGCCAGCAGGGTGCGCACGTCTTCGGCGGTAAGTTTTTCCCTGGTCTCGATGTTCACGGACTCGGAGTGGCCGTAGAACACAGGTACTCGCACGGTGGTGGCGGTGACCTTGATGTTGGAATCGCCCATGATCTTGACGGTCTCGTTGACCATCTTCATTTCTTCCTTGGTGTAACCGTCGTCGAGGAACGCGTCGATCTGCGGCAGACAGTTGAACGCGATCTGGTGCGGATAGACTTCGGCCACGATGGGCTTGCCGTTCATGAGACGGCGGGTCTGCTCTTCAAGCTCGTCGATGGCTTCCTGACCGGAGCCGGATACGGCCTGATAGGTGGAGACCACCACACGCTTGATGCCCGCTTCCAGATGCAGCGGCTGCAGGGCCACGACCATCTGGATGGTGGAGCAGTTGGGGTTGGCGATGATGCCCTTGTGCCAGTCGAGGTCCTGAGGGTTCACCTCGGGCACCACAAGCGGACATTCGGGATCCATGCGCCACGCGCTGGAGTTGTCCACCACCACACAGCCGGCCTTGGCGGCCGCCGGAGCGAACTTCTCGGACGGGCCGCCGCCTGCGGAGAACAGGGCCACGTCGATTCCGGTGAAGGAGTCCTCGGTCATTTCCACGACCGTAAGATCCTGTCCTTTGTATTGCACGGTCTTTCCGGCGCTGCGGGCCGAGGCCATGGGGATGACTTCCGATGCCGGGAAGTCGCGCTGGGCCAACGTGGCCAGCATCTCCTGACCCACGGCACCCGTTGCGCCGCACACCGCGACGCGAAATTCCTTCTTACTCATAGCTTCACTCTCCAAAAGCTTACAACTTCAGGCTGCTGCCCAGTTCAAGGCAGGCCTTGGCGCTGTTGAGGGTGTACAGATGCACACCGGGCGCGCCCTTGTCGATGAGGTCCTGTGCCTGCCGCTGGGCGTAGGCCATGCCGACCTCATATACCTTGTCGTCACCGCCCTCGTCATTGGCTTTTTCCAGCTCGTGCAGGAAATTGCCCGGGATGCTGGCGCCGCAGAGGCCGAGAATGAACTTGGCCGAGCGGATGTTCATGATGGGCAGTACGCCCGGAATCACCGGGACGTCCACACCCATGGCCTTCATCCGGTCCACGAAATCGAAATAGACGCGATTGTCGAAGAACAGCTGGGTGACCATGAATTCGCCGCCCTGCTCCACCTTGTGCTTACTCATGGCAAGGTCGAAGCTCACGCTCGGGGATTCGGGGTGCGGCTCGGGATAACAGGCCACGCCAACGCACATTTTCTTGTAGTGCTGACGCAGGAAGCCCACCAGATCGGTGGCGTGCTTGTATTCCTGCTTGTTGAAATCGAAATTTTCCTCGCCTTTGGGCGGGTCTCCCCGCAGGGCGAGAATGTTCTCGATTCCGGCGTCCTCAAGTGCGCCCACGTAATCCTTGAGCGCATCGTCGCACGCGCCCACGCAGGTGAGGTGGGTCAGCGGCTCGATGCCGTGGTCGGCCTTGATGCGCCGCGCGATTTCCAGCGTGTTGTCCTGCGTGCCGCCGCCCGCTCCGTAGGTGACCGAGGCAAACAGCGGGTCGAGGGTCTTGAGCTTGTCAACCACGTTGAAAAACTTCGGCCACGCGTCCCGCTCTTTGGGCGGGAAGAACTCAAGGGAAATGAACGGGGAATTCGGACGAATCGAATCGCAGATCCGCAATGCATCACTCCTTTGCTTGACGGTGTATCCCTTTCCGCGCACTGACCATGGCGCGGGAAGGGCCAATGAAGATACTCCTTTTCCCGTCAGGCTTCAACCGGCTGTTTCCGGCGAGGTCATTTCCCCGTCGGACCGGCCCCTTCGGCGAGTGCTGCCACGATGTCGTCGTCCGCGGGAAGAAAGCGGATGCCCTCTGGCCGGGCGGGGTGCACCCATGCGAAGCTCTGCCCCTCCAGCCCGCGGGGATCGCCTTCGAAGGCGGTGACGTGGTAGAACAGCAGGCGCACGGAAATCCGGGGATAATGGTGGACCTTTTCGCACCAGAACTCGAAATCGCCGACCTGCACGCCGAGCTCCTCGCGAAGTTCCCGTATCAGCGCGGCTTCCGGAGCCTCGCCTTCCTCCACCTTGCCGCCGGGGAATTCCCACCATCCGGCCCACTCGCCCTTGGGGCGATCAACGGCCAGATAGAGCCCGTCGCGCCAGAGAATGCCTGCGGCCACGTCAATGATGCGCGGCACGATCAGCCTTCCTCCAGCTCGCCGCGTTGCCGTTCGATATCGGCGATGCGTTCCTCAAGCTCGGCCATGCGGGCCATGAGAGTGTCCACCCAGTCACTGACCTCGGTGTACTCCGACTGAGACTTCACGGCCAGTTCGGGCTTTTCGTAGGTGGCGGGGTCGTTGAGGGCTTCCTCAAGGCGGCCGTGGTCCTCCATGGCCTGTTCAAGGTCGCGCTCAAGCTTGGCGTAATCCTTCTTGAGCGGCTTGAGCTCACGGTACAGGGCGTTGCGCCGTTCAGCCTGACGCCGTTTTTCTTCCTTGGTCAGACGCCGCTTCTCCGCAGGCTTCTCATCGAGAGCCGGAGCTTCCTCCTGTTTTGCAGAGGATTTGCCGCTGCCTGCGCGTGCGGCTTCGGCCAACCGCTGGCGACGTTTTTCGTCGTAATCCGCGAAGCCGCCGAGGTACTGCTCGATGCCCGAGGGTGAGAGTTCCCACACTTCTTCAGCCACTTCCGAGAGCAGGTAACGGTCGTGCGCCACGAAAAGGAGTGTGCCCTCGTAGTCCTTGAGCGCGGCGATGAGCCCCTCGCGGGATTCGATGTCGAGGTGGTTGGTGGGTTCGTCGAGGATGAGCAGGTTCGGGTGGGCCAGAAAGAGGCTGGCAAGCAGCAGTCGGCTCTTTTCCCCGCCGGAAAGCCCGGAGACCTTGCGATCGAAGAAGTCTTCGCCCAGCAGGAAAAGGCCCAGCACGCCCATGAGCTGTTCCTCGGTGAGATTCGGGTCGCTCAGGCGGCGAATCTCGGACAGGGCGGTGCCGTCGAGGTTCAGGATTTCGTGCTGATGCTGGCTGAAATAACCGGGCTTGGTCTTGTTGCCGATCTTCACGTGCCCCTCGTCCGGTGTCAGGTCGCCGGTGATGAGCTTGAGAAGCGTGGTCTTGCCCGCGCCGTTGGGGGCCATCAGCGCCACCTTGTGCCCGCGGTAGAGCTGGAAATTCAGCCCGTCCCAGACGGAGGGATTGCTCTTGTCGTAGGCGAAGCGCAGATCCACCCCGGCGATGGCGACCTTGTCACCCCGCGCCGGAGCCGGAAGCTTGAAAGCGAGGGAGCGGCCCTTGACCCGCGTGGAAGAGCCCTGCTTCTTCATCTGATCAAGTTCCTCGGCCATTTTCTCGACCTTCTTGATCTTGCTCTGGGCCTGGGCGGCCTTGCGGGCCTTGACCCGGAAGCGGCTGATGTAGTTCTGCTCGTGCTCGATGCGTGCGGAGAGCTTCTCCATCTCCTTTTCGCGCTGGCGGGCGTCCTCTTCCTGCCATTCCAGAAATTCGTCGAAGTTCCCCTTGCGCAGGACGCTGCGTTTGCCGCCGAGGAACAGCACGTGGGTGCCCACGCGGTTCAGGAAGACCCTGTCGTGCGCCACGAAGACCAACGCGCCCCGGAAGTTGAGCAGGTACTGCTCCAGCCATTCCACGGCTTCCAGATCAAGGTGGTTGGTGGGTTCGTCCAGAAGCAGCACGTCCGCGCCCTGAAGCAGCACGCGGGCGAGCTTGGAGCGTTCGCGCCAGCCGCCGGAGAGCTCCGCGAGACGCTTGAACAGGTCGTCCTCGGAAAAACCGAGGCCGGTGAGGATGGCTCTGGCCTTGTGTTCCGGGCTGTAGCCGTATTTCTCCTCGAATTCGGCCTGCTCGTGGGAAAGCTCCGTGATGCGCGCCTGATCGCCGTCGGCCACGGCCTTTTCCCAGCGTTCCCAGAAGCCGCTCCATGAAGGCAGGGCGTCCATGACCCATGCCAGCAGGTTGCGTTCGAGGTCGGCTCCCGAGAGTTCCTGCGCCACGTAGCCGATCTGCGCGCCGCGGTCGATGCTGACCGTGCCCGCGTCGTGGTCCGTGACCCCGGCAAGGATGCGCAGCAGCGTGGACTTGCCGCAGCCGTTGGGGCCGGTAACGGCCATGCGCACGCCCGGTCCGGCTTCAAAGGAGACGTCGGAGAAGACTTCTTCTCCGCCGAAGTGCATTGCGAGTGAATTGACGGTGATTTTCGACATGTGTTTACCTTCCGCAAGGGGGATATAACGGCAGGCGCGCGAAGGCAAGAGCGGCTTTGACTAGCGCGCATCCCGAGGGTATTCGGTAGGCCATGCGAACATGGCACGTCTATCTGGTCCGCTGCGCCGACCAGACTCTCTACTGCGGCATCACCACCGACCTGGCAAGACGGCTCGCCGCGCACAACGATGGCTCGGGAGCCCGCTACACGCGCTCGCGGCTTCCCGTGGAACTGGTCCAGAGCGTGGAAGTGCAGGGGAAAAGCGCGGCGCTGCGACTGGAGATGGCCGTAAAAAAACGCCCGCGCCGGGAAAAGACAGCGTTTCTTGCCGCGCACGATGCATCAGTGGTCGAATAAGCCTCATCTTTTTCCGAGAAGCCTATTTTGCTTGAACATTTACTCCGCAGAGAGTATGTAGTGCACGTTTGAAAAGGAGACTCCTCGATGGACGACGCAACATTATACATGCTTCTCGCGCTGCTCTTGTTTGTCGAGCTGGGTGTGTTGCTCGTTCAGTTCCAGAGCTGTTCCGACCATGTGCGTCGCAAGCGGACATCGGTGCGAGCCAAGAAGAACAAACTGGAGCTCAAGTCCGACGTGCTTGAGCAGGAGATCGAACGGCTGGAGACGCAGGTCACCAACATCCGCTACCTCGTGGACTCCTAGACCGAGGGCTTCCATGGTACTCCCCCTGATCATATTCGGAATCTCGCTGTTGCTCACGGTATGGATCTACCGGTCCATGATGAATTCCATGCGCAATCGCATTCGTGCGCTCGTAAGCGAGGAACGGGAGGCCGAGGAGCGCTACCTGCATTTGAGCCGCCGAAAGAAAACCCTGCAACGGGAACTCAAGGATCTCAAGAACAGGGCCGTTCTCGCCCGCAAGGACATCAGTCTGGCCGAGCATCAGGCCGAGGACAGGGAACCCATCAAGGACACGCCGCAGGACAGGAACGACCCCGACCTGCAACGGGCCGCCGAGTACATGATCAACAAGGGCCTGATCACCATCGACCAGAGCGAACGCGCCATCAACAAGATGGAAGCCATGAACATGGATTATCTGGGGGTGTGCATCACGCTCGGATACGTTGAAATGGAAGCGGCCAAAGGCGTGGTCAAGGCCATCGGCCTCCACCACTCGACGCTTTCGGCGGACTAGCCGTTACAGGCTCAGATCCGCGATGTCGATCATCTGTTCGGACAATTCGTCCAGACACCGCTCCAGATCGCTCATCTTGAACCCGAGCTCCTTCATGGCCTCGGGCCGGAGATAGGCCGTCTGATCGTCCCCGGACGTGCCGAACTCGAACAGTCTGACCATGAAATCCCCAATGTGCACCACGCAGGCCACTGGCTTGTAGAACTCCGCCAGATGCGGGCTGTGATGACGGCTCATGGCCTCCCGGATATTGCCGGGAAGATGCCAGTGGCGCGCCAGCCATGCGTTGATGCGGTCATGCCCGAAGCCGAGCACGGCCTTTTCCGCGCGGAAATAGGTCAGGTCGCGCTCGCGCACCGTCTCAAGGATGGTGTCATGCAGTTCCGGCAGCTGCACAGCCGTGACAACCTTGCCCAGATCATGCAGCAGCCCGGCCACCGCGTATTCCTCCGGGTCATCGAATCCGGCGTTGCGGGCCACGATGTTCGAGGCCGTGGCCACCCCGAGGCTGTGTTCCCAGAGCCCCTTCATGGCCGCCACCATCATATCGAACACCGAAGTGGAAATGATGATGCCGCGGATGACGTTGAACCCCAGCAGGACCAGCGCGTGTTGAATGGTCCCGATGCGACCGGGAAAGCCGTAGATGGGCGAGTTGACCATCTTCAGGACCTTCGCGGAGAGCACCTGGTCGCGGGAGATGACCTTGGCGATGGCCTCGGTGGACGCGTCCGGGTCTTCCACCAGTTTGGAAACTTCGTCGAGAACGCCGGGAAGCGTGGGCAGGTCCTGAATGGAGAGGATCTCCCCCTTGACCGTGGTGCGAAGGTCTTCCATGCCTATGCCTCCTCGCCGTTGACGGCTTCACCGGCAGTGCCGGGTTCCTCAACGAGCTTGTCGCGCTCCTGCTCTGCGCGCTGTCGGGCCGCCTGCTGCGCGGCCTTGAACCGAAAATATTCCTTCATGCGGTCGTGCACGCGGGACATCCATTTGTCATTGGAATAATGACGAAAAAGGTGATCCATGCGCGCCAGCCGCTCGTCAAATGCGGTTCCTCCGCCCGATCCGGCCATGTCCACGGGGTTGCCGTGCACCACGATCTTGTCGATCTTCATGCTGGACAGCCGGTCGATGAGCGCCTCGGTCAGCTCCATGCCCTCGGCCATGACGGTGATGCCGCCGTCTTTGACCACGGGACGGGCCAGCTTCATGCCCGGTTTTGCCAGATCGGTGGGTATCTTCTGCATTCACGAGGCTCCTTGCTCAATGGATAGGAAATATTCTACACGCATGGCGGATTGCGCTCAAGCCCGCACGCGAGCCTATTGAAAGAACACGGCCGGGGCTCATGCCTCCCGCGCGGTGTACCACATGCCCGGCAGCTGGCGCAGCAATCCCTTCATCTCCAGCATGATCAGCCCGGTACTCACGCGCGAGCTCTCCCACTGGAGCGCACGCGCTATCTCGTCCACGTGCAGCCTGTCCGTGCCCACAAGCCGCTCAAAGAGCACCAGTTCGTCGCCTTCAAGCTCGGGAAGCGGTTCCTCGGGAAGATGCCTTGATTGTTTCCGGGCTTCCTTGCGAACCTGCTCGGCAAACGAGGGCTCGTCAGGCGCACTTTCCGCGCCGTTCTTTCCCGAATTCTCCCGCTTTTCCGAATCTGCGGAGGCCAGCTCAAGGCTGAACTGATAGCGCAGTTCATTTACAATGTCTTCCGCGCCCTCGACCAGCGTCGCGCCCTGACGGATCAGCCGGTGGCAGCCGGTAAAGGTGGCGTGCCCCACCGGACCCGGCAGGGCAAAGACTTCGCGCCCCTGCTCCGCGGCGAGTCGGGCCGTTATCAGACTGCCGCTTTTGCCGGACGCTTCGGCAACAAGCACGCCGAGGCTCAGGCCGCTGATGATGCGGTTGCGGGTCGGAAAATTTCTGGATTCGGGCCGGGTGCCGGGGGCAAACTCCGAAACCGCGCAGCCCTTGCGGGATACAGCCTTGAGCAGTTCCACATTGCTGGCGGGATAGGGAACATCAATGCCGGTACCCAGTACCGCCACGGTGGAGCCCACCCCCTGCAGGGCCGCCTGATGCGCCTGTCTGTCGATGCCCGCGGCCAATCCGGAGACCACAGTCACGCCCGCCTGCGACAGATCCCGCGATATGCGGTCGGCAGCCTCCAGGCCGAAACGGGTGCACTCGCGCGCGCCGACCACGGCCACGGCGGGCGCCTTCAGCAGCGACGGATCGCCACGATAATAGAAATATGCCGGGGGATCGGGGATGTCTTTGAGGCGCTGCGGATAGCGCGGATCATGCCATGAGATGACCCCGAGCCTGCGGTGCCGGGCGTCGCGGTATTCATTTTCAGCCGCTTCCCGCCACGACTCTTCGACACAGGCCTTGGCCGGACGCTTGCCCGCCACGCCGCGCCCGGGCCAGTTTGCGGCATCCTGAACCGCATCATAAGCGGTGGGGTAGGACTGGAGAACGGATTTCCACGTGCGGGCTCCCACGCCTGGAGTATGGCGCAGGGCGAGACAGGCGAAATACTCCCGCTGGTGGTCCATGGCTCATCACGCGCCGAGTGCGCGAAGACGCCTGCGGGCGACGTCGGCCGCGGAGGAGTCGGGGTATTCCTGAACGAGGGTCTGCATGTAAAAAACCGCATTATCCCGGTCGCCGGTCTTTTCATAGGACATGCCGGTTTTCAGCATGGCCGCCGGAACCTTGGAGTGCTGCGGATACTTGATGGCCACTTCCTTGAACGTCAGGATAGCCTGAGCGAAATCCTTTTCGGAGTAATAGGTCTCGCCTTTCCAGTACATGGCGTTCCCGGCCAATTTATTGTCCGGGTATTTGGAAAGAAATGCATCGAACCCTTCGCGCGCTGCCGGAAACTTTTTGTCACGGTACATGTCGAGGGAGAGATCATACAATCCCTGAGCCGTATCCGGCATCTTCGGTCCGGGGACCTCCGCCCACGGCTTGGGCTCGGCGCTTTCGGCCACAGCCTCTTCCTTTTGAGCCTCTTGGGCAGCTTTACCTTCCTCAGGGGCCTGAGCCTTGCCCTCGGGAGTCACGCTGGTCCACCCCTTGCCGTCCTCTTCCGGCTCCAGGTCCGTCACCCAGCCTTCGTCCTGCGCTTTCTGGCCCTGTCCCTGATCGGAAACCGCCGCGCTTTCATCGGGCTGCGCACCGCCCGCCACTCTGGTCAGACGGTCCTCAAGATCGTTGAGCCGGTTTTCCATGCGCGCCTGAAACTGTTGCTGGCTGCGCATCTGTTCCTTCTGGTTCTCACGAAAATCGAGAAAACTTTCCTCAAGGCTGCGCATGCGCCACTCCATGCTGGCGTTGTCCGTCCGAGACGAGGTGGCGGTGGTCACGCATCCGGCGAGGCATATGCTCAGAAGGATCGCAAGGGCAAGGATACGGTGTTTCATCCGGGGCTCCGTTTGAATAACAGGCAAAGGTTTTTCAATCTTTAGTTGATACGGGATTATTTTGCAAGGAATGCCGCGTGCCCCCGCCTTGCCTCAACTGCGGATTTGAGGCACAACACCGTCGCGGGGGACGCTCGTACGACCGCCGCCCATTTCATCCCCACGGAGACCATCGACATGAACGCAACCGAACTCATGGCTACAGCCGCAAAGATGAGCCTGCCGGCGCTCGCCGACCTCATCGGTCTCGCGGCTCTCGGCGCCATCGTTGTCGCCGCGATCTGCGAATGGACCGCACGCATCGGCAAACGTGTCCTGCTCGACAAATACGCCCAGCAGACCGCGACCATGGCCCTCAAGCTCGCTTTTCTTGCCATTCTCGGCGCCGGCATGAGCGCCTTTCCCGCCCTGCAACGGTTCCCCGGACTGAAACAATGGCTGGCACACCCGGCCTCACCCTTGACCCACGTTTTCATTCTCTGCGCAGCCACCGTCCTGTTGCTTGTCCTCTGGGCACCGCTCTGGAAGAAGATGCGCAAGCAAAAAGGCGCACACTCCGCCCTCGGACTGTTGGCCGCCGTAGCATCCCTCGCGACCATCGCCGCCGGCACCATCGGCGCCATCCAGCTGCTTCCCGCCCTGCGCGCGGAAAACGCACCGCAGTGGCCCACGGCATTCGACCCCTTCACCGCCGCCATGACTGTCCAGTATCTGCTGGTCGCCATGGCCTCCGGCGCCGGACTGAGCCTTGCCTACCTTGTCATGCGTCGCAACAAGGACGACTTCGGCCGCGACTACTACCGCTTCGGACTCAGCCGCGCCGCCCTCTGGGCCTTCGTCCCCATGCTCCTGCAACTCGGCACGCAAGGCTGGCTTTTCTCCACTCTGCCCGAACAGACCAGAACCATGATCACCCAAGGCCCACTCGGCATCCTCTGGGCCACGGCTCTTGCCGCTTCTGTCCTCTGCATCGCCCTGTGGGCGCCCATGTGGAAAAGCGACTCGCCGCTGCGCCTCAAATGGGCAGCCTTCCTCGGAGCACTGCTGCTCTGGATCATGCATACCGCCAATACCATGCTGTTTCTCAACCTCACGGCATTGGTCTAACAGCTCTCCCGCTATCGCAAAAGGTCGGCACCAACGAGTTGGTGCCGACCTTTTTTTTGCGCCTCCGGCGGGTCTCCGACGGCCCTCCGGGGGCTTAAGAACCCTTTTGCAAAAGGGTTCTTAAGAATCTCCCAAAAACTTTTGTGTTGCCAAGCCGCACGAGTCTTTCCGAAAGCTGAGGCGTATAAGCGGCTTGGCGGGAGGCTGATTGCGGTTGTTGTGCTGGCGGTTGTTGAGCTGGCGGGGGAGTGGGAATGCAGGGAGAATTCTGGTGATAAGCTTGTGAGCAGAGAAAGCTCTCCTTGACGAATTCTCCTTGCTACAGAAGCCCGTCAACCAAGCCCTACAGCTCCCAAATCCCCGTCAGCGGGGTTGCAGCTTGGACGCGAGTTATG
>Ga0182238_1000102_pt1 | contig 29850 bp, 23 predicted proteins | sample hydfrates6_PW_90_FD_132439 | JGI IMG/M metagenome (GOLD analysis project Ga0182238, IMG submission 132439) | Subsurface microbial communities from deep shales in Texas, USA - hydraulic fracturing test 6_PW_90 | ecosystem: Environmental > Aquatic > Deep subsurface > Shale gas/oil reservoir >... | reverse complement strand
TGACTGAGAGTAAATGAACGTGCGTCCCTGGCTGGTACGGATCGTGCTGCTGATGGTCACGGTCTCACCTTCGGGTGCTGTGCCTGTTATTTGTGCACCTTCTACGTACTCGAAGATTTTGACAAATCCAGAGGGACTGCCTACAGAAATACTCTCTCCGGTCCACATGTTGTAGACATTCTTATAGAAGCTTTCAAGATCCACATAGGGTTCATGGCTCGGGTTGTATGCCTGCGATTCATGAACCATGCGGTAATGCTTCATGCCGTTACCATCAAGCATGTGAAGCTTCATCTCTGTCGTATTCAGGTACTTCATGCTTGGTACGCTCATCATACCTTGTTCAGTGTTGACCTGTGAATAATATCCGCTGGTGTCTCCGTCCCAGGCAGCCATTGCTCCAAATATCGTATAGGCCATTCTACCGTTACTGATTATATATCTGCTACCAAGCTGGTCGATTATGTCATTTGCCTCTTCTTCTGACTGTGAGGTGAAATATGATGCGGCACCTGGCACATCACCACCTCCTATCCCTCCTTGGAATGGATTGGCATTGGGTATACGATGTCCTATGTAAGTGATCCAGTGTCCATAATCCCACCATGACATGATTCCATATGCGCTTTCAGGGTAATCAAAGCTCTCTCCTTCAGGCGGCTTTTCATATATTTCATAGTAATCAACACCTGTATCAGGTGTGCTGGCACGTAGCCAGGTCAGTGATTCTACCCACATTGGTGCAGGGCCACCAACCGCTGTATTTTGTGAGAGTGTAGTACTGAGTGGACCAATCGGGTAAATTAGGATGATAAAGGCTATTAAAAGTGTAATTAAATGCTTAGCCTTGAGATTTTTTAATACAGCGTCCAATCCTTTTTCTTTAGAATTTTGATATTTTTCTGAAAATTCTTTCCAGTTTGCCATGTAAAGTAACTTGACAGTCAGGTAGGCAGACAACAGTGCGACATTTACTGCAAAATAATATGCAAACCTGTTCTGCTGGTATAATGCCCAGACTATCATAAGTGTCCACACGACAAGCCATATCTCTTCCTGTTTATGTTCCCTGTATGTCTGGTAGAGTAATACCGGGATTGCAAGTAATGCTATATACCCTTCGATACCGAAATTAACATAGAGTGGTGCAAGGGAGAATGTGTCTGTGGCTCTGTTGACGAAGAAGGGATAGGCTTCAGCTATTGTAAGGCCGCCTCCTGTACGCATGAAGTAGCTGAAAACGCTGGTTATCGTTGAATACATCGCAGGGATGAATGCCCTCGAAAAGAGCAAAGCTACAATAAAAAGGACAAAAGGTGCTAAAGCATAATATTTCTTGTTAATGTCATGCTTGTTCATGAATCTTGATATCAGGCTGAAAGATATGAATCCCAGAATTCCTGCAGGAAGACCAAACAGGTACTGTGTCCTTGTTCCTCCCAGACCGGGGAGGGGTACTACAAACAATAGTGCTATAAAAAAGACAACTGAACCGATTATTGCCAGGTATTGGGGATTCTCCCCGCGGAGGTGGTCTATTATGTGTTGTATCGTGATGTATACGCCAATTATGAGTGCAAAGAACAATGCACCTTTCCAGGCAAGTATATAGAGTCCCATCGAGATACCGGTAAGAACGATATATTTAAAAGAGGGCTTGAATTTGCTAAAGTTTTTTTCTATAATATCATCGAAGTTCACGGGATTTAAGCGCATTGTGCGCAGCGACATTATCAGGAACATTGCCGTGACTGTGCTCATGAGGGTTTCAGCAACATGATGATCTGTGAAACCAAGAAGGGATCGGTGAAGGAAAGCACCAGGGAGTATGGCGATAAGTATGGCTGCAAGCAATCCGGTGTTACGGTCGAAAACCCATTTTCCGACGTAGTATGTTGGAATGACCACCAGTGCTCCGAGAAGTGCAGGGAAGTATGCTCCGATGACCTCTACTTGGTGAGGTGTGGGATTTCCAAGTGTAAAGACGTATATCAGGCTCGCGAGTACCCAGTCAAACAGGGGTGCAAAAACCATATTCCTTCCGGTGGGAAATTGAGTAAATGCTTCAAACCACATGGTATGAGGATAATTACTAAGTATCACGTCTACAACTCGCATGTGATACCATGGGTCGTTGCCTCCGAATCTGACAAAATTTTCGGATATAACACTTGCTTTAGAGCCGGTTCTAATGTAGAATGATATAATAAAACTTAATATTACGCCTATTGTGTACGGCAAACTATTTTTCAAGCTTTTGAATCTTGCTTTTTCATCGTTCATTAATTCCCCTCATTTACACAGCAATTCAGGAATCGTAAGGATTAATCATAAGTTAATTATTTCTAAATTGATAACATAATAAATATATGTGTTGTTAGATTAGGATAGCTTTAATATTTAAATTAGACTAACTATTTTTGCACAAATCCTTCTCATATTGGGTGTCTTGAAATAAATAAGCTTATAAGAATCTAACTTCTTTTCTGCAAGAATTTTTCGTAGAGATAGCCCACAGGTTTTGCAATCTTATTTGAAAGGTCTATAAGATATAGTTTTGTCTTCCTTATTGTGGATGTTTCATTCCATAAATCATCTTCTTTTCTGAAAGTAAATAAAGTCCATGATTTGTTTTTACTACTTATTGAACCAGTGATATTCAATCGCATCTTGTGGTATAATTGTGGGTAGTGATATGAAAGCTGGTAGAATCCTCTTCCAATACGAAATGATTTTTTCATGAGCTGCCTGTAGGATGATCTTGCAGGATGTTTCATAACTATGTCTGGATCGTAATATAACTTATAATCTGAACTGTGAACTCTGTTCCCAAATTCATAATCCCCACTTGAGATTAGATTTGGATCAAAGTGTCCTATATCATCAAATATATCTTTTCGAACTACCAGACAGCATGTAGGTGCAAAATGACGATTGTTGATATATTCTTCAAGAGGAAAACCTGATAACTGATTATAGATTGCAAACACTGAGTTACTTTCTGAATAAATGTTAACTTTGCAGGCAAGGTAATCTGCATCATTTTCTTTCATTGATAGGCTTATCCTTTCCAACCAATCGTTTTCCACTGACATGTCGGCATCTATAAAAGCGATTATATCACCTTTTGCAACCTTTACTCCTTTGTTCCGGGCTGCATAGGAACTCTGAATCTCATCCTCGATGACAATTTTTATTAATTCCGGGTACTGTTGTAGGAACTCTCTTGCAACGTCTGGCGTGCTATTCGTGGATCCGTTATCTGCTACGATTATTTCAAAGCTGTCTTGTGGATAATTCTGCTTAACCAGTGACTGTAATGTATCTTCCAGACCGTCTGGGTCGTTGTATACGGGGATGATTACAGATATGAAAGAAAAAGATTCGATTTTCATACTCACGTTAATCTCCATCAAAAAATCATTTTTCTTAGGGATAATTTAAAACTTAATCATTCAATTGTTTATGCAAAGAAATATTCTTCATTGTAATGTTTTGTAGTGAAACCCTTTATCTGAGTTTTTAACTGTTCAATATTAGTAATTTTTTTTGCTATACCTTTTTCTATTAAGTATTTCATGTATTCTATTCCAGGTAGATTTACCAGCAGTGTCTTGCAATTAAATGCTAACCCTTCATATATAGCAGTAGAAAAGACTCCTATCTGATATTCAGATTCAGCAAAATAACTATAAAGTTCTCTTTGGTTGTTATCAATTACTGTCACATTTTTTAATTTGCTTGCCAAAACAAGTTCTTTATATTCGTCCTTCCATCGGTCATATTCACCAGGGTGTAGTTTGTATATTATTGAGTATTCATCTAAAGCCTGAGCTACTTCATATGCAAATTTTGATAATTCTTTTCCTATGGCACCTTGGGATATGAACAAGATTTGTTTGTCTATTTTACTTATTTGTTCATATTGTTTTATTCTATTTTTTAGATGGGGAAATCCATAAGGAATAATATTTTCCTTATCAATAGGGAACTCTATTGTTTCACTCCAGTATTCACCAAATGAGTAAAATATGTCTGGAAAATATGCCAACTCCGAATCATAATTTGGGAAATTATATCCCAAATGATATGGACCAATCGTTCCATGTTGTATTTCTATCACTTGTATGCCATTCTCTTTTGCAGCAGCAATTAATGGGATATTGATTGGAAGGTACGATACAACAAGGACAACTGTCTTGCATTTTCTCTTCTCAAGTAATTTCAAATAAAATTTATAGTAGCATTTGTACTTGATGATATTCATCGAAAATAGTTTTACTAAATCTATTTCTATATCAAAATACGTATTAATTTCGTTTTGTAGTTTTTGTATCCAGATAAGATCCTTATTTATGAATTTTACTTCACTTAATTCAATAGGTAAATATGATACTAGATACAAATAATCTAAATACTTCCGATTTTTTTCTTTTTTACTTATGTGCTTATTTAAGTATGGTCGTTCTATTACGTCATATTTATCGTCATCAAGTTCGTCTATGTAATATTTTGTATAAATATCAATATTGTCACCATCAATAGCTATTTTCCTGGGATGGTCAAATATTAAAATCTCTTTTTCGTAGTTACCTGATAATGGGTTTTTTATGAGGGTATTATGAAAATAACTTGGAAATGCCTTTATTTTATCTGACCAGCTGTTTTTGATGGTATGAGGTTTAGTGAAGGTCCCGGTTTTTTCAGCAATCTCACTATATACTATGAACCTTGTGAGTTGCCAAACTTTAACTCCTTCTATCTCTTTATTCAGCAAATCATATTCATTTTCTAAGTCCCATATCTTTTCACATATTTTTTTGACGGATACTTCAACCATCAGTGGAACTTCCTTTGTTCTTTTAACGCTTCATAATGTTCCTTATCTCTATACTTGAAAACTTTGGCTGGATGACCGCCAGCTATACCATACTTAGGTATATTGCTGACAACTACACTTCCAGCTTGGACGATGGCACCCTCTCCAATTGTTATCCCTCCCAATATAATGACTCTGCTACCTATCCGCACATTGTCTTCAATTACAATGTCTTTAGCTATATATGTGTCATCATAGGGGATAGCTCTCCCTTTGTCATAATTATGATTTTGACTGATCATTATACATTCTGGTCCAGAATGAAAATTATCTCCTATGGTTACATTTCCTATTCCGGAAATTTTCACTCCATTGAAATTTACATTCTGACCTAAAACTGTATTTTTGGATACTGTTGATTTTGCATTCACTTTTAAATTGGAACCAACTTTTGATGCTCGCAGTTTTACTATCGAGCTGTAAACCGGTCTTTTAATCTTCAAATTTATGAATTTTTTGCATAATGTATATATTTTTAACACTTTAAGTCCTCTATATTTAAGAATTAGTTACATTGTTGAACTTTTTCCATTATTTGGCTAATAGAACCTATCTCATACATATAATCAATCCCTTTTTTATACACAATCCAGTAGCTTAATCATTATGTGGTATATACGAAAAGTATATTAATTGCTCTGATTATCAGAAGATACTGGTATTAAGTAATTTTGCCCTATCCAATGATAAATCAATATTTATGTTTATCTTCATGAAAACCAATATGAATCCAAACTATACATAAATCCTTTATAGTATTTCTTTCAACAGAACTAAAGCCTTCTATGTCATAAAGCAAATGGGTGCAAAATGAAAGTAAAAATTCTTGCCATAATTCCAGCTAGAGGCGGTAGTAAAGGTATACCACGAAAAAATATTAAATTACTAGCAGGAAAACCTTTAATATCATATCCAATTGAAAAATCTCTTAACTCAAAATATATCGATAAAGTAGTGGTATCTACTGATGATGATGAAATTTCATATATTTCAAGACTCTATGGTGCAGATGTGATAAATCGACCTAAAGAACTAGCTGGGGATTTAATTACGTTGGATCCTGTGATTTGTCATGCAGTAAACTATATCGAAAATCTGGAAAAGGAAGCGTATGATTTTGTAATTACCCTTCAACCTACCTCTCCATTATTAAAAGCTGAAACTATAGATAAAGCAATTGAACTAATATTAAATAAAAAACTGGATACTTTGATAAGTGTGAAAGCAGATCATCACTTATGTTGGACTAAAAAAAATGGACAGTTCACGCCACTCTACAAAGAAAGAAGGAATAGGCAATACCTTGATCCAATTTACAGAGAAACTGGCTCTTTCTTGATATCAAAAAGGGAATCTATTTCGGAACATAATCGTATTGGAGAAAAACTCTCTTTATTTGAGATCTCATCTGAGGAAGGTATAGATATCGATACCTATGAAGACTGGATGATTGCAGAAAATTCATTAGAAAGAAAAAAGATTGTATTTCGGGTAGATGGTGGATCTGATATTGGATTGGGCCATGTTTATCGAGCAATCACCCTTGCAAGCAGACTTGCTTTTAATAATGAAGTTCTTTTTTTAATGGACAAAGATAAAAAAGCAGGCGTTGAAAAGGTGAGTTCATCTAACTTTACTATCGTTACTTTTAATGATGAAAATGATATGTTTATAAAGTTAGAACAAATCAATCCTGATATTATTATCAATGATATATTAGATACAAGTACAGATTATATGGTTAAATTAAAAAATATGGGCCACTTCGTAGTCAATTTTGAAGATCTGGGTGAAGGCTCTGAGCATGCAAATATTGTTGTCAATTCATTATATGAACATAGTTGTCCTCCAGAGAATCACTATTTTGGTCACAAATATGTGTGCCTGAGGGATGAATTCTATCTTGTCCCTCCTAAAAAGACGAATGAATCTGTAAAAAATATCATGATTACGTTTGGTGGGACTGATCCCAGTAATTTGACCTTAAGAAGTCTTAAATCGATAAAATCTCTCAACTTGAAAGATGTTAATCTAACTGTTATAATGGGTTTAGGCTGCGCAGCAAAGGAAGAGCTTTATGAGTATATTGATCAATTATTAAAAGAAGGATTCCATATTACTGTCAAAGAAAATATTAGTATGATGGCTAAAGAGATCTCTCATGCAGATATTGTACTTACATCTAATGGAAGAACCATCTATGAAATTACAAGTATTGGTACTCCCTTTATTTCAATATCTCAAAATGAAAGAGAATCCAGACACCTGTTTGTACATTATCTGAAAGGCAATATGTATCTTGGAATGGAATATGCTGTATCGGAAGTAGATATTGCTTCAGCAATTAAAGAGTTGATTGGGAATTATGATTTACGCAAGAGTATAAATCAAAATCTCCTGAAAGCTGATTTAAAAGGTGGCCTGGATCGAACCTTAAGATTAATTTTTGATATGTATAAAGAGTGGGATGAAAATGAAAACATTAAGTTTTAACAACACTGAAGTATCCGATACTTCAAAACCGTTCATCATTGCAGAGATTGGTGTAAATTATTATGATATTGCTACTAAAGAGAACATAAGCCCATTGGAAGCAGCCAAACTTATGATAAAAGAAGCTGCTAACGCTGGAGCAGATGCGGCTAAGTTTCAGACATATAAAGCAGGAAAACTCGCGTCCAAAAATTCTCCTGCATACTGGGATCAGAATGAAGAAAAAACCAATTCACAATATGAGCTGTTTAGTAAATTTGATAAATTCGGTTTGCAGGAATATAAAGAACTTGCAGATTTCTGTTGTTCTCAAGGGGTTACATTTCTGTCCACACCTTTTGATTTTGAATCTGCAGATTATTTAGATGATTTGATGCCCTTATACAAGATTTCTTCTTCAGATTTGACTAATTTGCCATTTATAAAATATATAGCTGAAAAGAGAAAACCTATATTTTTGTCTACTGGAGCATCTACGGTGGGAGAGATTGAGGCAGCATTGAATACAATGCTAAAAACTGGCAATGAAGATGTCTGTTTAATGCATTGTGTATTGGATTACCCCACTAATTATGAAAATGCTAATTTAAATATGATTAAACATTTGGGAGCCGTTTTCCCTGATTATCTAATTGGCTACTCGGATCACACACGTCCTGATAAGGCCATGTTAACCCTTACTACAGCTTATTTATATGGAGCAAAAGTAATAGAGAAACACTTCACTCTTGACAAAAACCTTCATGGTAATGACCACTATCATGCGATGGACCCTTATGATTTAAAGATATTTGTTGACAATATTGAATTACTTGAAAAAATAGGTGGGCAGTACTATAAACAACCGTTGGAATGTGAAAAAGAGTCAAGAAAACAGGCACGGCGGAGTATTGTAGCTAAATTAGACATCAAAAAAGGTGAAATTCTCACTCCAGATAAAGTCACATTTAAAAGGCCGGGAGCTGGCATATCTCCTGCTGATCTGGACAAGGTTTTGGGACGAAAAGTCAGTAATAATATAACAGTGGATGAGTTGATTCACTGGGATGACTTATAATTATTTAATTTTGAACGAGGAATTGCATGTACATAGTGCTTACAGGTGCCAAGAAAAATGTGGGCGACTTCTTAATAACTGAAAGATGCTGCCAATTATTAAAAAAGCATAGGCCAGAACATAAGCTATTTCCATTGCCACATTGGGAGTCACTTGAAGAATATATTGATATTGTAAATGAAAGTTCAGCAATAATTATAAACGGTGGACCTGGTTTCCAGCCTCATTTTTATCCTGGGATTTACAAACTTATGCCTGACCTTGAAGATATTAAGGTGCCTATAATACCAATGGGTTTAGGATGGAAAGGTTTCCCTGGTGACTATTTAACTCTAAAAATCTATAAATTCAGTCAACGCTCAATGAAAGCACTAAACAGCATCAGTGATGAAGTGGAGTTTATTAGTTGCCGTGATTATTTGACAAAGGAAGTTTTGAAACGTAATGGAGTTAATAATGTTTTGATGACAGGATGTCCTGTATGGTATGATTTGGAATCAATAGGCAAAAGGGTTGAAAGACCAAGAGAAATAAAGAAACTTGTCTTCACCCCTGCTCAAGATGGTATTTATAGAGATCAAACCATCAAAATATTATATTTATTAGTTAACCTGTTTCCAGATTCTGAATTGTATTGCTCGTTCCATAGAGGTCTTAAAGCAGATGAGTTCACAACAAAAGCTGATGAAAATAACACCATGGTGATTAAAAGAAAGGCTGATGAACTAGGCTACAATGTGGTCGATGCTTCATATGATCTCGATAAAATTAAGTTTTATGATGAATGTGATTTGCACGTTGGTTACAGGGTTCATGCCCATCTTTATTTTTTAAGTAAAAGGAAGCCGTCCATCTTGCTTCATGAGGATGGGAGGGGTAGGGGAGTATCAGAATCCCTCAATCTGAGGGGTATTGATGCATTTGAGCGTACTTCTATGGGTTATCTGGTCGATAGGTTGAATTATCCTAAAGTTTCAGGGGCATTGAGGGAAGTATTCGGGATTGTAAGGCCTAATAGGTATGCTATCGAAATTTTGGAAGATTATATTAATGAAGAACTGACAAACAACTTTGCTCGATTCAGTGGTTTAGATAAAGTTATAGATGCGCATTATGATGTTATGAAAAATTTTATTAAAAATTTACCTTAGTCATATTTTGAATATGTTTTTTAAGAAAATAACCTCTTCTCTTTTAAATCCTTTTAGTAATCCAAGTGTTCCAAAATAAACAATAACACTAACTATTATTATCGTTAGCATAGCAAATATTCGAGATGGATAAAATTCAATAATTACAAAACACATTATAGTGGAAGCGAGTATACATTTGAATATATATATCAAATCAATATCAAATTTAAACAAGCTAAATGAATAATATGTGGTGAAAACAAAACAAATAGCAAACGCAAATAATGTTGTAATGGCTGCTCCTAGAATCCCTATGTAAGGTATAAGTATAAAGTTTAACCCCAAATTCAAAGCGCCTGCAATCATCCACATTACACCTGTTACTTTTGTTTTTTTCTCCATTATGATTATCTGAGTTATTATGGAGTAAGAGCCTGAAAACAACATACTTACTGCAATAAAAGGAGTTATAAGATATCCTTGTTCTGCAATCTCTGGTGTAGATAGTATTTCCAATAATGGTTTTGATAAAAGTGATAGACCAAATACAGCCGGTATTGCAAATGTAAGAAAATATTTATGTGAGTATGCAAGAATTGTTTTCATCTCTTTCAAATTGTCGTTATCATAGTAGTTCGATAGTATCGCAGGAAGCATGAAAGATAGTGGTGTAACAAACATGCGAATCATATTTCCAAGTGAATATCCAGGTGAGTAATATCCAACAAAGGTAGCTCCTAAAAAAATTCCAATTACATAACGGTCACTGGAGTTTACTACCCAGCTAGACAAGTTTCCGGGAACGGTCGGCAATCCAAATTCGATATACTCCTTCATGTTAGTAAACTTTGGAATTTTAAAGCCGATTTCTGAAAAAATAAAATAACTACTACATATAAATATGATTAGACTTTTTATTACTAGCCCACTTAAAGCGCCATAAAGACCTTTTCCTAGGAATATAAATATTGCTACCAAGCTAATAAATAGACAAGTTTGTGCGAATAACAACATAGAGTATTTTTTAATCTGTTGTGTTGCTCTGAAATAATTGAAAAAAATATTATTTAAGCATTCAATAAATACAATTACTGAAAGAATTTTGACGCTAGTTACATTTCCACCGAATAAAATTGTAGACAATTCATTTGAAAACACATATATTAATGCTGCTGTTATTGAGCTACTTATAAGCACTAAAAACAGGATAGAATAAAATATTTCCTGTTTGTTTATTATTTTCTTTGCGGAAGGTAAATATCGAACCATGGTGTACGACAGCCCCAACATTACTGTTGCAGGAACTATTCCAATAGTCACAAGAACTTGGGCCCACACTCCATAATCTTCAATGGACATATTCTTTGTTAAAACAGGAAGCAGAATTAACCCACTCAAACCTAAAAGGAGATTCGTAACACCTACCAAACCAACTCTTTGTGCAAATAGCTTGTAGTTACTCATGTATATCAACTTTTATGAGCAGATTATTCTTCACCAAAATGCGATATTACAAAAGATTTAAGTTATACTATCTATGCATCATTTTGCTTCAAGTTGCTTTATATAACCAGATTTTCCAACGAGATGAATCATTTTCGAAAAGTTTAATGAACTCTAAATCATTTTCTTGACTATTTTTAATCTTAACTGCTGAGAGTATATACTTTCCCTGCATTTTTCTGAATGCTGTTGTGTTGAATTGCAAATTTTGAAGAACAAATGATTTGTCCTTTGTAATTAAGAAATCTTTACTTGTTTCACTCGTAAATATATAACATCTAGATCCCCAATAATCAAAATAATTGCGTAGTTCTTTATCTTTCTCCAACTCATCAGCTATTATTTCTCTAAACTCATGTTTATATTCAAGAGGATAATTAGATTGGTATGAATCAAGTGTATAAAAACCATTGTATTGACTTACAGCAGGATGTATCCCGATACTAACAACGCGATAGTTTTTCTGTGGCTCTCCAATATAGTTAGCTATTTCCTGGAAGAGACTGGTGGAATAAAATTCTGCATAGCTCATTTGATTACTTCTAATTGCACCGATACCACCTGGTTGATAAAAATTTCCTTCAAAACAGAAAAGATATCCAACTTGAGTTAAAAGAAGAAGAATAACTACATATTTCCCATATTTCATGTTTTTAGAAATTACTCCGAGGGCTAATGCAAAAATTATGTACCACAGTAAAGGATGAAGAAAATGAAATCTACCGAAATTAAATGCAGAAAGTAATGTAATGTTTTCTTTTAGAGTAGTAAAGATTCCAGAATTCCAAAAGCCATAAAATATGGAAATTGACAAACAAAGTATTACTATAGAAAGAAAGAATTTATGCTCTTTTTCTAAGTTAAACTTTTCAAATTGGATTAGTTTTTTACTTATGTTTCTCCAATGATGCTTTGAATATTTTAAAATTAAGAATTCTATTATCAGTATTCCTAATAGCGACAAAATTCCAATCCATATGAGAGGGATGATTGCTGGTGTTATATTGAACGCAATAACCATTGCAAATATTGCTGCAAAAATGATATGGTTACATCTATTAGATTTATTTTCCTTTTTTGATATTAATTTAAGCTGTATCAGTAGTAGGGCTATGAGCAGTGATACTCCGACTGCAAAGTGGTGTAAGCTGTTTCCATGGTACTGTCCATATATAAAATTAGACATGCCAGTTAATAATGCTTCTTTAAGTCCATCGTTTCCACTGTTTAAACTAATCCTTTCGACTCTATGGGATACATATCCTGAATCAATGAACATACTATAGACAAGCCTATATTCAACTGCCAAAAAAACAATAGTCATCAAGCAAATAGCACCAAAGAATGCTGGATTTTTCCCTTTTTTGTTGAATAAGTCTATTGTCCATAAAATACCCATGGCTATTAAGAAAAAGAAATAACTCAAAACCAGGGAACTATACAAGGGTAGCAAACATATTATTAACCAGTCCGTATATGTGGAGGATTTGTCACGTATGTTAAGAAATGCATATAAGGCCAGAGGCATACCTGCAACGCTCAATCCACCAAATGGCCAAAAAGGAAGTAAAGAAAATGATAGAGCAACCCCTACATTAATTATGTCATATATGTCTCCCTCTCCCTTAATAATATGCTTAGAAAGCAGTAAATACATTCCTATGAATGCAACAAAATGCATTATGGTTAGATTTAGAGCATATGCTGTGAAAGGTGGGAATAAATAAAATAACCATTTAATAGCATTAAATTCAGAACCAAGGCTATTTCTAGGAAGGCCATTCATAACTTGCGGAATGGTTGAATCCATTGATCCAAAAAATTCTCCACTATTTACTAAATTTGTGTGCCAAACTAAATTTGAATCAAGGTTATCATGAATTAATACAGGAATGTTTTCACCCATTATTGCAAAGGGGCTCATGTATGCAGTAATAATCACAAGAGCGATGATTATGTAACTTGATAATTTGGATATAACCATGGGAATTCTCTTTGAACTTATTTGGTATATTTAGGGATTGAATCTGGGCGATTAATTCATAGATTAAATACAATAACTCCAAAGACAATCAACGAGACTGCAATAAATTTATATCTATTAATTTGTTCTGAAAGTATGATATATGAAAACACCATCACAGCAACAAAATTTAATGAGCATATTGAGTAAAATACTTTCAATGGTATTTCTTTAAGTGCATATACAGAAAAGATAGTTACAATTAAAAATAATGTATATGCTGCAAAGGTTGGAACATTCATGTATGCAGCCATGAAGCTATTTGTATCATTACTTTTTTTTGCTCCTATCTTTAGTAGAGTTTGACTTATCCCTGTCAATAAGACAACCATAAATGCTAAGACCCATGCTAAGCTCATGCAAAATCACTCGTTGTTCTTGAAAGCATTGTGATACCTATAGAGATAATTACTAATCCAATTACATTTTCTGGAGTTATGCTTTCTTCAAACAAAAAAGCAGATGAGAGTAATATCACAAAATTTACCATGCTCATAAACGGATAAGCAAACGAAAGAGGGTAATATTTTAAGGCTTGCTGCCAGAAGATGGCTTGTAACACAAGACAAGAAAGTGACATTAGGTAGAACGGATTTGTGACCACGAAATTTGAAGCTGCTGAGGATAAATCTATTGCTGCATATTTCCCGAAAATTCCGCTACCTGACTGAAACAGTATACATAAAAGTATAAATACTGTACCAGTTCTGTAATTCATTTTATAATTCCGCCTTGTCGACTAAATATTGCTGTCCATAAGAAATCTCAGTTAATATACGGCGTAAATATTCTCCAATAATGGCAACTGACATGAGTATACTACCACCTAAAAGTGCTATTGCAACCATTATAGAGTTCCATCCCATTACACCATAATTAGGGTTCAATGTTTTTTGGACAATAATTAAAATACCAAAAAGTATACTAAAAATACTAATCAAAAATCCACTTATTCCCACTAGTGTAAGTGGTAAAGATGAGTAATTTATAATTAAATTCATTGAATACTTAAAATATCGAACTACTCCATAATTTGACTTGCCAACTTTTCTTTCTTGATGGTTTATCATTACATTTGCTATTTTTGATGGGTGTGTTGAGTAAATCATTAAAGCGAACAAAAATGGAAATGAACTTTTGATATTACTCATTGATTGGGTAGTTTCTTTCGTATAAATTACAAAACTAGATAAATATATGCTAGAAGGTATCTTCAGTATATATTGCATCAATTTTTGAAACATGTCGCTAAAATAATTTTCAAATGGATTATGTTGTTTAGACAAATATTTGCCATATACAACCATAAAACCTTCGTTGATTTTGTCAATGAGTTTAGGAATTTCTTCTGGGGGATGCTGTAGATCATCATCCATCGTGATTATATACTTTCCTGAACTATGGTTAAATCCACAAATAGTTGCGTTATGTTGACCGAAATTCCTTATCAGATGAATTATCTTTATGTTTTTATCTTTTTGATGCAAAGATTGCATAACTTTCCAGCTATCGTCCATACTATAATCGTCAACAAGCAATATTTCATAAGTATAGTTAAGATCATGAAAAACAGCGGTTATTCTGTTTGTTAGTTCATTAAGAGTATCCTGACTGTTATAAACTGGAACGACAACAGAATATTCGATTTGTGTCATTTCAGTCCTCCGCACCAAAGCGTTGTCTTAATTTTTGTATAGGCACTGCATTTGTTCCATCTTCATAAGTTGCACTTATTATTTTCAAAAGGCCTTTACCACAAACAACAACAGGTTTTCCATTTTCTAAATTCCAAATTTTCCCGGGATTTCTAATCTCAAAATTAATGTCATTTTCTTGTACGGAGGCTTTCCAAATTCTTATTGTTTTATTCTTCAATTGAGTATAAGCACCCAAGTATGGGGGGCCACTTGCTCTTATCAAATTATAGATATTTGTAGCAGAATCGTTCCAATCAATTTTCTGATCATTAGGATCTCTCCAAAGACAATAAGTAGCTTCTGACTGTTTTTGTTTGTGAGAAGTTATAGTATTTGAATTTATCATAAATAAGAGATCTTCAACACCTTCATAATACAAGTGAGAGATAAGATTAATTGCATCTTTAAGATAAGCAACATTATCAATATTGGCTTTTTTTTGTAATATTATCTCTCCTTCGTCAATTCCTTCTGATGCATATATTACAGAAACACCAATCTCATTTTCTCCTTTTAATATAGCAGTTGCAAGGGGACAAAAACCTCTGTATTTGGGAAGAAGTGAATCATGGAATACAATAATTTTATTGTCTAGAATAGTATTATATTCTAAGGGAATTAAAAACTGCCACCCAATAGCAATTATTCCTGAAATGTTATTTTTTTTAATATAATGCTCTAAATCAGATTTCAATGCATCCCATTGAATATACTGGATGTTATTAGAAATACAATAATTAGCTATTGATTGACCATAATTTTCTTTCACATTCCATTCAGGGTAAGAGCAGATAAGTCCTATATTTTCAAAATAATCGTTATGTATCTTTTTTAAAACTTGATACCCTTTTTCGGTGTTTAGGCACCAGATGAATTTATTCATATTTCACCAACAATTAAATAGTACTTTATTTATAATCTTATTTATATACATCAATTCTTGTTGGCTTATATCAGCGGAAAGTGGTAGTCTCAGCAATTTGTTAAATATGTCACTTGTAATTGGAAGTTCAGTTTCTTTATCCGTCAAAGTCATACCCATTTTTGATGAGTGAAGTGGAATATAATGGAAAATTGCCTGAATTCCTTGTTCTCTTAATTCCATCATCACACTATTTCTTGTTGTTTCATCTTTAAAAAGTACATAAAATAAATGTGCATTGTGACTTGCATATTCAGGAATCACAGGTATCTTTATTTTCCCTTCTTTTTCATAGGGTTTTAACACTTCATAATATGAATTCCACACATTCAGACGCTTCTCTTGAATCTCATCGAGTTTCTCAAACTGAGCGTAAAGGAATGCAGCAAGAATGTCACTTGGCAGATAGCTTGAACCAACATCTACCCATGTATATTTATCAACTTCTCCTTTCATGAATTTGCTTCTATTGGTTCCTTTCTCTCTCATTATTTCTGCCCTTTCAATAATCTCTTGATCATCTGTATTTATTAAAAGTGCTCCTCCCTCTCCACAAACGTAATTTTTTGTTTCATGAAAACTATAACAACCCATGTCTCCAATCGTTCCAAGGTATTTATCTTCGTATTTTGCATTAACTCCCTGTGCAGCATCTTCAACAACTTTTAGATTATGCTCTTGTGCAATATCCATAATTTGTTCCATATCACATGCAACACCTCCGTAATGAACAGGATATATTGCACGGGTTCTTGGGGTTACTTTTCTTTTAATATCCTCTGGATCAATGTTCAATGTGTCTTCTTGAATATCTGCAAATACAGGTTTTGCTCCGGCAAGTATAACAGCATTGGCTGTGGAAGAGAAGGTATAGGAAGGTAGGATTACCTCATCGCCAGGTTTAAAATCAAGAATATAACTTGCAAGCTCAAGTGCACTAGTACCTGAAGTAGTTAAAAGAGCTTTTTTTGCTCCAAATATGGATTCCATGAATTTTTGAGCGAGTTGGGTATATTTTCCATCTCCACTGATATGTCCTCCATTTGCAAGTGAACTTATGGCATCTTCTATATAGGTTAGTTCATTGCCAGTAATATAGGGTCGGTTAAATGGAATATACATTATCAATCCTCTTAAATCATTTGATTATTTGTCATGGAATTATATATTTATTAGTTGCTTTAAATCAACATATTTAATCTGAGATATAATTTGATTTATTGCATAATAATTTTTATCATTAATTATTTTTGATAAGAATCTAAATACCAATCTATAGTTTTCACAATACCACTCTCAAAATTCTCATCAGGTACCCAGCCAAGTAAAGTTTTGATTTTAGTAGCATCAATAGCATATCTTCGATCATGTCCTGCCCTATCTTCTACATAGCGTATTTGATCTTCATAGCTACCTTCTTGTTTTGGCTTAATGCTATCCAGTATTTGGCATATCTTAGCGGCTATGTAATTGTTATCTCTTTCGTTGTTGCCACCTATATTGTAGGTTTCACCGGCTTTACCATTATGAAAGACAAGGTCTATTGCTTTACAGTGATCAAGTACATAGAGCCAATCTCTTATATTTTTGCCATCACCATAAATTGGAATAGGGCGTTCATTCAATGCATTTCTTATAATAGTTGGAATTAGTTTTTCACCATGCTGCTTGGGACCATAATTGTTCGAACAGTTTGTAATTACCGTATTCATTCCATACGTATTATGATAACTTCTAACAATCATGTCACTGCTTGCTTTACTTGCACTGTAGGGGGAATTTGGAGCATAAGGGTTTTTTTCAGTAAACAATCCATTATCGCCAAGTGATCCATATACTTCATCAGTTGATATGTGATGAAAAAGGGGGAGTTTTGCATATTGAGCACTGGGATTTAAGAAAGGGATGTATTTTTCTTTATACTCAAATGGTTTTTTCATCCAATATTTGTATGCTACATCGAGGAGTGTATGTGTTCCATTTATATTCGTTTTGACAAAAATATCCGGTTTTTTAATAGAATTATCGACATGAGATTCTGCAGCAAAGTGAATAACACCTCTTATCGAATATTCCTTGAATATGAATTCAACTAATTCCCGATTGCAAATGTCTCCATTAATAAATTTATGTCGGGGGTGATCCATCACTTCTTCCAGATTTGCTAAATCGCCTGCATAGGTCAAAAGGTCAAGGTTGATGACTTTGTATTCAGGATATTTCTTCAGGAAGAATGGAATAAAATTGCTTCCTATAAAGCCTGCTCCTCCAGTAACCAGTATGCTGATCATCTTTTCCCAGTTTCCTATAGATTATTTCATATTCCATTTTGCCAAGGCAATCTGCCATACTGAGAACTTGAGTTTTGGATATTCATCCTTTATTGTATTCAATTTCTCTAGACAGGCAATTTTTCTAACCTTTCATCTTTTTTATTGTTTGAACAAATTGGGCTGCTACAATTATGTTCTAATAAATCTTTTAAGTAATCCCCATATTCCGTTTTACCAAGACGATCTGCTATACTCAGTACCTGGGTTTCAGATATCCATCCCTTATTGTATGCAATTTCTTCAAGACAGGCAATTTTGTAACCTTGTCTTTTTTCTATTGTTTGAACAAATTGGGCGGCTGCAAGCAAGCTGTCGTGGGTACCGGTGTCAAGCCAGGCAAAACCACGTCCAAGAAGTTCAACTTTAAGTTTCCCCTTTTTGAGATATTCTTTGTTGACGGATGTGATTTCTAATTCTCCTCTATCCGATGGCTTCACATTTTTTGCAATATCAACCACATCATTATTATAAAAATATAATCCAGTGACAGCAAAATGAGACTTTGGATTCTTGGGTTTTTCTTCTATACTAATGGCATTTCTCTCTTCATCGAATTCCACTACTCCAAATCTCTCAGGATCTTTCACCTGATAACCAAAAATCACAGCCCCTTCTTCAAGATTCGCTGCATTTTTCAACAAAGGAGAAAAATTTTGCCCATAAAAAATATTGTCACCGAGTATTAAGCAAACACTGTCTTCACCAATAAATTCCTCTCCAAGAATAAATGCTTGGGCAAGTCCATCAGGTGAAGGTTGAACTTTGTAAGAGATTTCTAATCCCCAATCAGACCCATCCTCAAAGAGATTTTCATAAATACATGTGTCTTCAGGAGTTGATATTATGAGTATTTCTCTGATGTCTGCAAGCATGAGTACAGACAAAGGATAGTATATCATTGGCTTATCGTATATTGGTAAAAGTTGCTTACTTGTTGGAAGTGTGACAGGATATAGCCTTGTTCCGTTTCCTCCAGCTAAAATGATGCCTTTCATAATTTTTAACTGTGTCCTTTTTTGTTATTCTGAATTTAAATATTAATTGCAACTTATATTATTTAAACTTTGAATCTCATTCTTCTTACTCTATAACAAATTAAATTCTATATACTTGATATGTATGCATATATATGCATATATGTATATATTTGCAAACAATGCTATGTTGAAGTGCTAACTAAAATATTAAACACTTATATCGTATCATAGTATTAAGACAACCATGAATTTCCTGCTGGTACTAACTCTACTGATAAGTGCAATTCCCTTAATTGTCTACTCCTCTTATGCAACTGCAGTGATATTGACCAAGAAGCCACTAATAAAAAACTTGAAAAAATATCCTGCTATTTATGTTGTAATCCCCACATACAACGAAAGTGAGGTCATTGACCACCGCATCAAAAACCTGAAAGATATCAATTATCCAACAGAAAAGATTCATGCCATAGTGGTAGATGACCAGTCTTCCGATGATACAGTGGAACTCGCAAAAAAGGCATTTGAAAAATACGGTATGTCTGGTAAAGTCATCGTTAAAGAGCAACGCACCGGAACCAATGCTTCCGTCAACCTGGGTGTATTAAAAGCCAAAACAGATATCGTGGTTACAACTGATGCAGACGTCACCTTTGAAACGGATGCCCTTAACCATGCAATCGGAAGATTGTTGAGTGATGAAAAGATAGGGGCTGTCTGTGGTGAGCTCGAGCCCATTGTGAAACAGGATTCATTCACCACAAGCTCGGAAAAAGCATATCGTACTGTATACGGTAAAATGTGTACATGGGAGAGTAATATCCATTCCACTTACTGTTTTAATGGTCCACTGATTGTGCTCAGGAAAAAGGCCTTTTCCCCAATTCCTGAAAACTATGGAGCATCAGATGCTAGTATGGCACTCAAAATAATCCGAAACGGCTACAGGTGCGTGTACGAGCCCTCTGCAAAGTTCTATGAGTACATTACAGGGGACCTTGGACAACAGAAACGCCAGAAACTGCGCCGCTCTGCAAGACTGCTAGAGGCAACTCTATATAATGTAGATCTCGTGTCACCTAAGTATGGCAAATTCGGTATGTTCGTATTCCCTTTGAGGATACTGATGTTTTTCGTGGTGCCAATAGCCTTCTTTACGAGTGTGATTCTATGGTCTTACCTGCTCGCACAAATCAGTTTGCTGTATGGTATAGGTGTCTTGATTTTGTTCCTCTTTGCACTGATTTCGGGTAACTGGTATTCAAATCTGGTATCCTCTTTCATATGGCATCAGATATACCTGCTTCTGAGCATGAAGCGTATGTTCAGGGGAATGCACGTATGGAAAGCTGTGGAGAGGGAAAAAGTTTAATAAAAAAGTTGAGTGATTTGGGATAGCTATATATTTAAATCATTTTCTCCCATACTCATCATCAAACCTGACAATATCATCCTCTTCTACATACTCTCCCAGTTGCACTTCAATTATCTCAAGAGGAAGTTTACCGGGATTTGAAAGTCTGTGTTTTGTACCGGCTCTTATGAAAGTGCTCTCTCCCTGTCTTAAAAAGTACTGTTGATCATTGTTTTCCACACATGCCATACCCTTGATTACAACCCAATGCTCGCTCCTGTGGTGATGCAGCTGCAGACTCAGCTTTTTACCGGGCAGGACTTCAATGTTCTTTATTTTGTGTCCACCGGAGTTCTCCAGCAGTGTGTATGATCCCCATGGGCGATAGACTGTATCGTGGATGTTCACGCGCTCGTCGTTTCTCTGTTTGAGGGTATTGACGACGCTTTTAACTTTTTCACTGCTCTTGCGGGGGCATACAAGCAACGCATCGCTTGTATCCACAACGATCATATCGTCTATATCTATCAGTGAAACAAGCTTATTGTCCTTTGAATAAACAAAATTGTTATTTGAATCGACACATACATTTTCACATGAAAGGGTGCAACTGTTATTAGTATCCTTTTCGGATTCCGCATAGAGTGCATCGAAATTCCCGAGATCGCTCCATTTGTGTTCAAGCTCCACAACGCTAACTCTAGAGGATTTTTCCATGATCCCATAATCTATAGAGATGTTAGGCATCCTTCCATATACCTCTTTAATATCCGAAGATCCTTCGAAAGCGTTCCAAACATCGGGTGCCAGGTTCTTCAATTCTTCCAGAAATACGTCGGTGTCAAACAGGAACATTCCGCTGTTCCAGAGACAACCTTCGGCAATGTATCTCTCTGCGTCTTCAAGACAGGGTTTTTCCCTGAATTCCAGGACCTTTCTGCCAACTTCAAGCTCCTCTCCCGGTTTTATGTATCCGTAACCTGTATGCGGGTGAGTGGGCACTATCCCAAAGGTTACAAGATAATCAGAGCTAAGTTTTTCCGCATCTGAAATTGTTTCCATTGCATCGTTATCAAGTACGTGATCCGAAGAGAAGACTCCTACCACAGAGTTCCCATGTGCCTTTTCAATTTCCTTAATCCCATAGCAGATTGCAGGAAGCGTGTTCTTACCCTCTGGCTCAAGGAGAATATTGTTGGTTGGTATCTCATGACCCAGTTCTTCTACCTGACCGATTACAAAATATTTGTGCATCTCGTTTGTGACAACATATATATCTGATATATCAGAGACTTGCAGGCATCTTGAAACGGTATCCTGGAAAAGAGAGTTTCCTTTAATTTTCAGGAACTGTTTGGGATACAGCTCTCTGCTCAGTGGCCAGAGGCGGGTTCCGGATCCTCCGGCGAGGATAAGTGATTTTATGTTTTATTCCTCCAACCTGCTTCTTCTTTCATCGATGATGAATTTAGTTTTATCATTTATGAGGCTTTCTACGAGTCTTTTCACGATATGTTAATATATTATTGATCCTTATGCTCTGCTTGATGCTTTCGATAGTAGTTCCGACATTCAATGAGCGAGAAAATATTCCAGTCCTTGTGTCAAAATTGAGATCCATATTGAAAGATCAAAAATATGAGTATGAAATTATTTTTGTTGATGACAATTCTCCGGATAATACCTGGAAACTGGCAAGAGAAATGTCTCTGGAAGATGAGCATATACGCGTTATTAGGAGAGTTGGCAGAAAAGGTCTTTCTTCTGCGGTTATAGAGGGTTTTTTGGTTGCAAAAGGCGACTTTTTGGCTGTTATCGACGCTGATCTCCAGCATGATCCTCATCAAATACCCCAAATGCTTAGTGAAGTGGATGAAGGTGATTATGATCTTGTGATTGCTTCACGATACCTCGATGAAGGTTCTGTTGGTGATTGGGGTAAACTGCGTGTATTTGTAAGTCAAACTGCTACTCGTATGTCACAGATTGCTATGAAATATAAAATTAGCGACCCTATGAGTGGTTTTTTTCTTGTCAGAAGGAATGTGATCGAAAGAAATATCGAGAAACTTAGTGGAAAAGGTTTCAAAATCTTGCTTGATATAATGTCTGTTGATGACAATCTGAAAATAAAGGAAATCCCTTATACTTTTTCAACCAGGATGCATGGTGAAAGTAAACTGGGAAATGATGTTATCATACAGTATCTTGAATTTCTTTTAGAGAGGACATTCGGTAAATATGTAGGTGTCCACTATATAAAATATATGATAGTTGGTTCACTTGGAGCATTACTTCACTTTTCACTCCTAAGCCTCTTCTACAAATCTTTTGACCACACGTATAGCGAATCTTTGATTGCAGCTATAATGATAGCGATATTGTTCAATTATTCTTTAAATAACCTCTGGACCTTTAAATCATATCGTTTGACACACTTTTCCCTTGTGACAGGTTATGTCAAATACAATATGTTGTGTTTTGTAGGAGCTCTTGCAAACTATAGTGTAAGCATGTATCTGCTGGTGCACATCGATTGGGTGGCTGCATCTGTAATAGGGGCTTTTGTAGGTGCTAACTGGAATTATCTGACCAACTCGGTTTATACATGGAAAACCAAGTAAATATATAACTGAGCAATGGTTTGTAATTACTGAAGTATCTTGCTTTATACTAATTAAGGAGTGTTTAGGTGAAAAAAAATCTGGATGACCATAATCTGATTACAGAAGGTTATTATGACCAGATTTTCAAAAAGAATAGTGGTGTTCAGTCAAAATGGCACCATCTTAAATTTCGGAAAATACTAGAGTCAATGGTCGGCCACAAAAATGTTTTGAATGTAGCTTGTAGTGCAGGAACACTTGACCCTTTGTTAAAAGTTGAAAATGTGGTAGGACTCGATTTTTCATTAAAGCAACTTCTTTTTGCTAGTACTAATAACACCTCAGAGCAAAATTCCTATGTCTGTGGGGATGCATGCAGGCTTCCAGTAAAATCTGGATGTTTTGATCTCGTGGTTGCCAGTGAATTCATAGAGCACATAGATACTTCTTCCTTCAACGCTTTCCTTGATGAGATTCACAGGGTATTAAAGCCAGGTGGAGAGGTCATACTCACTACTCCAAATTATTTGAGTTTCTGGCCTGTGCTTGAAATGGCTTTAAACAAGTTTGGTGATGTTGATTATACTGAGCAGCATATAAATAAGTTTACGCCTTCAAGGCTTTCAAAAAGCATAATTGCCAAAAATCAATTTGAAGTACTGGAAATAAAACCATTTTTGCTTTTTTCTCCATTTTTTGCGCTGGCAAACTGGAAACTTGCAGATTCAGTATTTGAGATGGAAACGCCGTTATCTGACCTGGCTGGCTTTTTGATATACTGTCATTTGAAGGTCAATAAATGACTTCAGAAGATCAGGTTTTTTTGCTGATTATGTACACTATTGTTCCAACGATGAGTAGACTCCAGTAACTTATCAGCCGGTCCAGGAAGGCTACTGCAGTCCCCGTATTTGTATCAACTCCATTTAGTGCAAGCAAAAAAACAATTGAGAATTCCACAGCCCCCAGTCCAGCAGGTGTAAGGGGGATCGCAGTCAGTAAAGTTGATGCAAGGGCAACAAATACAATTGTGTATATTCCTATGTCTATACCCAGGGATTCGGTTACAAGGAACATCCTTCCTGACTCCAGAACCCATATTGCCAGCGACATAAAGAGGACATAGATAATTGTCTCAATATCTGAAAAGGAATTGAATATTCCATGGCTGAGATTTGCAATATGAATACGAAAGCTTTCCGGTATTGGATGCATTAGTTTCTTCTCAAAAACCTTTAAAAACATAACTCCAAAGATAAGCAGGATGATTAATGCATATCCCAGTTTCAGGGTCTGATCAATCTCTTTGGGTATTTGCTCTTCGTAAAGCAGATATCCGCTCAAAGTCAGCAAAAAGAGCAATAGAGCTACATCAAGCATTCTCTCTACAACTATTGTTCCGATGGATCTGGATATTGGTTCACTGTTCTTTTTTTTCAGTAAATAGCTTCTGTATACGTCACCAATTTTTGCAGGAACGATGCTATTCGCGAACCATGACAGGAAGACAATTTCCGTAGAGGTGATTAAATCTGTCTTAATTTCCAATGCATCAAGCAATTTTTTCCATCTCATTCCTCTTACAATAAAAGATGAATAATGTATCAAGAAAGCTCCAATGTAGAGAGGTATGGACACATTTTTAGAAATTGCTATCATTTCTGCCATATCAATGTTGCGGATGAGCAGATATAGAATAAGGAAAGATATTATGAATGATATTATTGTTTTTTTACTTGTTAACAAGGAATTGAGTGGTGGTCTGTCATCCATTTTTTCCCTTCGAGAACGAATTTAATCAGAATCTTTATTATTTAATCGATACTATTAAATAGTTATGTCCTATTTTTTCATAAGACGCAATCCAATATCTTTTAAGGTAGATTGCCGTTTTCTTTAGTTTGAAATACTACTCATGAGAGATTCACATGGGATATAAAAAAACACCAAAGAATATTGATTCCACGTCAGATGATTCCGTTCCTGATAATAATTTTCCGCTTTTTTCTTCTGTGAAGAAAGTAATTCATGAAAACAACTATGTTATGCTGATGTCTATTATTTTCCTTGGCATGTTCCTTCGCTTCTATGGTCTTGGTACAGAGTCTCTCTGGCTTGACGAAGCAACGAGCACATTAATGGCAAAACAGAGCCTTTCCACAATTCTGTTTGGCCAGAAGGACTTTGCTCATCCTCCTCTTTTTTATTCGATATTGCACTTTGTTGTAATTTTTGATGACTCAGAGTTTTTCGTAAGGCTTCCATCAGCGATTTTCGGTACTCTCTCCATTCTTCTTGTCTATCTGCTTGGATTGAAATTCTTTGGTTCCCGGGAAGCCTTGATATCCTCTTTCCTGATGGCAATATCAGCTATGCATATTACCTACTCTCAGGAAGCGCGCAGTTATTCGCTGATGGTGCTTCTTGTCATTTTAACAATTTACTTTTTCATCTTAGCCTATGAAAGCAATCAAATCTTTAAATGGTTGTTTTCTGCATTCTCTGCTTCAGTGCTGGTTTATACTCATTTCTTTGGTTTTTTTGTTATTGCTGCAATAGGAATATTTTATTTACTGGATAATTTTGATTTCACATCCAAGAGATTTAAATCCCAGAATATGAACAAATCATTTCTGATAAGCATGGGAACTTTCTTCTTATTTAGTTTCCCTGTAATTATATGGTTGTTTAAGGAATTGGGTTATACCACTGGGCACAAAACATGGGGGATGTCACAGGATGGTTTCCTTTACAATATTTTCATTAACTTCAGCAGTTATTCAACATCATTGCTAATTATATATTTGCTCTTGTTACTTTCTGGTATGTTTTTCTGTCTTAAGGACTCCAGAAAATGGTTCTCCCTGCTCTCTGTATGGCTTTTCATGCCATTGGTTGCAGGATATTTCCTTGCAGGCACAATGCCATTCCAGCCAAGGTACTTGCTTTTCATAATGCCTGCTTTTTTGCTTTTTATCTCAAAAGGTCTTGTATCCATAGCAGATTATCTGACAACCGATTCTAATTCTCACAATTCAAAATACAGAAAAAAGAAAGGTGTGGTTTCAGATACGAGTAAAAAAGTTTCAGGAAAGGGGATTAAAAAGACCCCTTTCGTAATCTTACCTATATTGTTTATTGTGCTTGCATTAAGCTATGCTCCTTTGTATTCTTACTACACGATTCCCCAGAAGAATGACTGGCGTGGGACTTCCGAGTATCTTGAAAGCGTTACACAACCAGGTGATTATGTCGTAGCTTTACCTGGTTATATTGGAAAACCACTGATGTATTATTATGATAATTCTTCAGACGGCACTTTTTATGGAGATGTTGCATATTCTGAAAATGAACTCTCATCATATGTTGAAGGAAAACAGAGGGTATGGTTCCTTGTCACATGGGATATAAGTGCCGCTAACCCGGATGGTTCAGCAGTTAAGTGGCTTGATAAGAATGCTTATTTTGTCAGAAGTATATCCAATATATATATATTCACCTATCCAGCCCCATAATCCGAAATTGGCACTAAATCAAAGTCTTTGTAATAGACACACTGATGGTATTTTTCCTTACTTGGAGGAATAATTCATTTCTTGCAGTGGTCCATGCCTGATTCTGTGTGATTTGAAGCTCACACTAATAACATCTTATTTTAAGTAGTATAAATCTAATCATAATCGTAAATTCACTCTCAAACATCAGCATAAATATATCAAAATGTGATTACATGCCATACAAAATTCTCGAGAAAAAACAGATCGCTCCCCCGGTTCACCTGATGAAGGTCCAGGCATCGGATGTTGCAAAGGCAGCAAAGGCCGGGCAGTTCATAATCCTGCGAATCGATGAAACAAGTGAACGTATTCCTCTGACAATTGCCGATTTCGATGCAGAAGAAGGGTATGTTTCAATAATCTTCCAGGAAATGGGCAAGACCACAAAGCAGCTTGCAAAGATGAGTGATGTGGACGAACTTCAGGATTTTGTGGGTCCTCTCGGGACTCCTGCCGATGTAAGGAAGCTTGGCACAGTCATCCTTGTGGGTGGTGGTGTTGGTATTGCTCCTGTTTATCCACAGGTGAAGGCATATCTTGAAGCAGGTAACAAGGTAATATCAATAATTGGTGCAAGGAATGAGGACCTGCTCATACTTGAGGATGAGATGAAGGCAGCAAGCGACGAGTTTCATGTGGCAACAGATGACGGTTCCAAAGGGCATCACGGCTTTGTGACCGATGTGGTGAAAGAGATTCTTGACAGCGGCGAGGATGTTGCAAGGATAGTTGTCATAGGTCCTCCTATTCTGATGAAGGTGGCAGCAGGTATGACAGAACCTTATGGTGTGGAAACCATTGTCAGTCTCAATCCTATAATGATAGACGGTACCGGCATGTGTGGTGGCTGCAGGGTTTCTGTCGGTGGCGAGACCAAGTTTGCCTGTGTTGACGGGCCTGAATTTGATGCACATAAGGTTGATTTTAACCTGCTTATGAGCAGACTTGCATTGTATCGCAATGAGGAATCCGAATGTCTTGAAAACCATGAATGTACCTGCAGGGGTGGTAACTGATGGTAGCAAGAGAGAAAATGCCTCACCAGGATCCCGAAAAGAGAGTTGACAACTTTGACGAAGTGGCACTTGGATATTCAGAAGAGCAGGCACTCACTGAAGCTGCACGCTGTCTTGAGTGCAAGAATCCAAAGTGTGTTGAAGGCTGTCCGGTAAATGTTGATATCCCTACTTTCATCGCCGAGGTAAAAGAAGGCAAGTTCGACGAAGCTATTGCCACGATCAAAGAGACCAATTCTCTAGCTGCTGTATGTGGACGGGTCTGTCCGCAGGAAGTGCAGTGCGAGCAGTACTGTGTGCTTGCGAAGAAAGGCGAACCTGTTGCCATAGGACGACTTGAGCGGTTCTGTGCTGATCGGGAAAGAGAGAAAGGTGTGGAAGCTCCTGTAAAAGCAGAACCCACAGGTAAGAATGTAGCTGTAATAGGTGCCGGACCAGCAGGACTGACAGCAGCAGCTGATCTGGCAAAAGCCGGGCATGCAGTTACTCTCTATGAGGCATTACATGACACAGGCGGAGTGCTAACGTACGGTATACCCGAGTTCAGGCTTCCAAAGGCAATTGTCAGGGAAGAGGTGGACTACATCAAACAGCTCGGTGTGGATGTCAAGGTGGATTATGTCATAGGCAAGATAAAAACCCTTGACGAGCTCAGGACCGAATTTGATGCTGTTTTCCTTGGAACCGGCGCAGGCTTGCCAAAGTTCATGGGTATTGAAGGGGAGAATCTCAATGGTGTCTATTCTGCTAACGAGTTCCTCACAAGGGTAAACCTGATGAAAGCATACCGCTTCCCGGACTATGATACACCTATCAAGAGAGGCAAGCGTGTTATCGTGGTAGGCGGAGGTAATGTCGCCATGGACGCAGCACGCAGTGCCCTTCGTCTTGGTGCGGATGAGGTCAATATAGTCTATCGCCGTGGTGAGGATGAGCTTCCCGCACGACAAGAAGAAATCGAGAATGCGAAAGAAGAAGGTGTTGTTTTCAAATTGCTCACAAATCCTGTGCGTATCCTCGAAGGTGAGAACATGACCGTCAAAGGTGTCGAGTGCATTAAGATGGAACTTGGAGAGCCCGATGAGTCCGGACGCAGGAGGCCTGTGCCAGTAGAAGGCTCCGAGTTTGTCATTGATGCGGATATTGTGATTATTGCCATCGGAACTTCTCCAAACCCTATGATCCTGTCGGGCTCTGAAGGTCTTGAAGTTGGGTCCCGTGGTACGATAGTTGTGGATGATTCCGGCAAGACCTCCCTGGAAAATGTCTGTGCAGGCGGCGATGCAGTAACCGGTGCGGCTACGGTTATCAGTGCAATGGGTGCGGGAAAACTTGCGGCAAAGACCATAAATGAGTATCTCAAGAATAACTGAACTCCGACTCTCTATACAGTAAAAATGGTCCGCTTCTGCGGACTGAATTCTTATTTTATGATTTTATTATTCTTTAAGTGAAGTGACAAATGGTACAGGTTCAATGAATAAAAGCAGATCGTATCGACGTAAAACCCCAAAAAAAGGCAGTTTTTCCGGTGCTGACTATAAAGGACGTAGGTCGAAAAATTCAGGCCCAAGACATGCGGATAATGAAAAGGACTTTATTTTCTGGTGTGACGAGTGTAACGTTCCTCTTATCGAAGAAAAATGCTGCAGTTGCGGGGAAAACGGACGAAGGATCCCCTTATCACAACCTGCGGATGTAAGGTTTTGTTCTGCTTACGAAAGACAGGTTCTTCATGAGCAACTGATGAAGTCTTTTTCCTGTGATCCCATTGATGAACGCATTGTACTATTAAACAAGATTCCCGGTGACGACAAGACCGATGAGGTAATTGTGGATGGTCTGTTCTTTGGAATTCTAAGATTTGACCTGCGGTTAATGGATTATACTTTCGAGCCAATGGTTCAGGGTGCTAAAATATTGCTTGGCCATTGCATCAATAAGATTGTCTCTATCAGGAAAAGCAGGAAACACCTGAACGGAAAAAAACTCAGTTTTGATATGATCGAGGATATGTCTGCTGGCATAAAAAGCGGAGATTTTGTACTTGTTGTTTCTGAAAACCTTACAGGATATGGAGTGGCATATTGCAATGCTGAAGATTCACAAACTTGTGAAGATCCGGTCCTGAAGGTACGAAAACTGGATTCGCAGAAGGTTGCACTTAATCCCAGAATCTCGACAATGAATGAGGTTGTAGCTGCAAACATACAATATCTGAGGACCCTTGGAAAGAATGCAATGAACACGATTAAGGGAATAGCAAATCAGGAGCAGTACAGGTCCCTTCCTGTAAATGT
>Ga0182238_1000100_pt1 | contig 30451 bp, 29 predicted proteins | sample hydfrates6_PW_90_FD_132439 | JGI IMG/M metagenome (GOLD analysis project Ga0182238, IMG submission 132439) | Subsurface microbial communities from deep shales in Texas, USA - hydraulic fracturing test 6_PW_90 | ecosystem: Environmental > Aquatic > Deep subsurface > Shale gas/oil reservoir >... | reverse complement strand
TCTTAATATCTTATCTAAATAATCCAAACCCAATTTATAGTAATCTGAAAAGACTATTGATAAAACTAATACAGCGAAAAATATTAAAATTGCATTTATAACTTCTTTAGATTCTTTATAAATTGCTTTAATATCAATTCTTTTCTGAAATAAATGTATAAATAATAATATAAATAATAATCCCACAGATAAATTAACCCCTGCAACTGATATGTTTGCTGAAAAGGTTAAAAATATTATTATCCAGAAACCTAATTTGTCTACAGTAATATTCAATTCCTTTTAAACCCCTTTAATTAAATTTTTTGAGTTTTAAAATAAACTTTCTCAACTGAACTTATCATTTTTTCTAAAGAAAATTTAGTTTTAACTCTTTTGTAACCATTTTCAATATATTTATCCATAAGCTTCTGATTATAATAAAAGTTTAAAATTTCATTTTTATATTTAATAATATTATTATTATAAACAAGTAACCCTGAATCCTTATCAACTATTACCTCTTTAAGTCCATCAATTTTATTAGCAATCACAGCGGTACCTGCTGCCATTGCTTCAATTGCAACAAGTCCAAAAGCCTCGCTTTTGGAAGGCACAACTAATAAATTAAATAAATTCATTAGTTCGGGTATATCTTTTCTATAACCAGTCATTATAACTCTATCTTCCAAATTATTTTGCTTGATTTTAGTCAAAAGTTCATTTTTATATTCTTTATTATCAGAAAAATCTTCACCCACAAGAATAAATTTTATTGGCTCCAATTTAATCTCTTTTGCAATATCTATTAATAACTTTTGATTTTTCCTCTCACAAAGTCCCCCGACAGAACCTATAATAAAATTGTCTTTACTAATATTTAATTCAGAATATAAATAACTAGAATTTATATTATTATAATTACTTAAATCCATGCCATTATATACTACTGATATTTTTTCTGGTTGAATATTATTTTCTTGAATTAAATTATCCTTAACTTTTTCAGACACAGCAATAAAATGATCAATTTTAGCAAACATCTTTTGATGAAGAATGCTATTACCTAATGGTGGCAAAATATGTCTCGTAGCAACTACTTTAGCCCTTCCAGCAAAATATTGTGCAAAAACAGCAAGCCAATAGTCTTTACCATTATGAACATGAATAATATCAATTTGATTTTCTTTAATAATTTTCACAAGTTTGTAAACTGTATAAAAATCAATAGAGTTTTTGAGAGGTAAAACTTTGAGATTAATATCCATGTCATGAAAATTAGCTGCAATTTGTGATCTAACTGCCAAAGATATATTATATCCTCTATCTATAAGTCCTTTTAATAGATCTTTTAAATGAGTTTCTCCACCAGACCAAGTTTTAGATGAGTTGATTTGTAAAACAGAAAGTTTATTCATCTAAATCACTTCTCAAATTATTTAATTCCCATAATTTTATATTTTTTATAAATTGATAATAAGAAGACAATAAAGAAAGAACAATTCCATGAAAACCATCAAAAAAACCTCTTTTAATAATATACATTTTTATAAATTCTAAGAAAGACCTACTTAAAATATAAGTAATCCCAATTTTTTTTCCAGATCTATATTTCTTTTCTGCATCAAGAGTAGTATATTGATTCATTCTTGTTATATAACTTGACAAATTTTTATATGTATAATGTAAAAAACCATTTTCTAATCTTTCTATCTTCCCGTTAACAGAAAAACCCTCGTGTACTATACCGGAATATCTATATTTATTCTTAAATAATCTTAAATTATAATCTGGATGCCAGCCACAATATTTTATCCATTTCCCTAAAAAATAATTTTTACGAATTATATTAAAGGCATCAACTTCATCATCATTCTTTAAATTTCTAATCTCATTTTTTAATTCCTCTGTTACCCTCTCATCAGCATCAATAACAAAAACCCAGTCTGTTTCAATTTTATCAAGGCCAAAATTTCTTTGAGAAGCAAAGTCTTTAAATTCATTTTCATAAAAATTAACATTTTCATATTGCTGGCAAATTTCTTTAGTCCTATCATCACTGTAAGAATCTACAACAACAATTTTATCAATCCAACTAATGCTGTCCAGACAATCAGCAATATTATCTTCTTCATTATAAGTTAAAACTAAAGCACTTAGCCCTTTCATTATATCATTCCTTCATTTTCAATTCTGTCCACTACCAGATCTGGACTCAGTTCCCGCATACATTTAAAATGATCCAGCGGACATTCGTGTTCTCCACAGGGACGGCAGTTGAGCCCGGCATTCTTAATTAATATATTCTTAGCTTTACCACGGGGAGCATATTTTGTTTCATCAGAAGGTCCAAAAATTGCTGCTGTATTGGTTCCGACTGCAGCTGCTACATGAACCGGTCCGGTATCACCACTGATCACCAGCGAGGCTCTTTTTAAAATTGCAGCAAGTTCAAGCAGAGAAGTTTTCCCACTTAAATTATAAATCATGTTCCTATTTTCAATTTTATTTATTATATAACTAACTCTTTCAGTATCAGAAGGGCCACCAACAAAAAGAATCTTATAGCCTCTTTCAATCAGCAGATTGGCAACTTCTGCAAAATATTCTTCGGGCCAGCGTTTTGTTTTCCAGCTGCCTCCGGTATTTAAAACAATAAATTTATCACTCAGACCAATATTCTTTATTTTTCGAGCAGCACTCTGATTATAAGTTTCATCAATTCTCAAAACCGGAAAATAATCTTCCTTAGAATCAAATTTATGTTTCTGAATTTCAAAGTTCTTCGCCAGCAATTGACTCTGCTGCATTTGATTTAAAAATTTAAGATATAATTCTATCATATGAGAAGAATTATCTTTTTCTACTACCTCATCTAAAAATAATCCTCTACCCCTGCCACCATAGCCAATACTTTTTTCAGGTGAAATTAATTTTAAAAGCAGCGCAGTTCTCCAGTTACCCTGAATGTTAATTCCCAGCTGATAATTATTCATTCTCAATTTTTTAGCAAATTTATATGATCTGGCAGCTCTCCAGCTCTTATTATAACTGTAAACATGGTCAAGATTTGGATTAACTCTCATTAACTCAGAAAAATTACTATTTGCCACCAGATCAATCCTGGCCTCTGGAAAAAGTTTCCTCAAACCTTCAAAAAAAGGGTGAGCAAATAATAAATCCCCAAGATATAAAAGATCCATAACTATTATTCTTTTACTAGTTTTCATAATAACCATTCCCCGTATAATATACAATCCAATTTTAAAGTGGAATTGAACAGATCATTTTAATGTTAATCACTTAATTTCTTTTTAGCAATCCTCAAAACCTGTTCTACACTAATTGATTTCATACACTGCATATTGCGACTGCAGTGCCTGTCCCAACAGCGAATGCATTCCAGACTATTATCCTGAATAACTGTATGGCCTTCACCAAAAGGACCATTAGTCTCCGGATCAGTAGGTCCCATCAGTGCTATCACCGGTATTCCAACCGCAGCTGCAAGATGGGTTGGGCCCGTATCTCCACCTATATATAAAGCTGCTCTTCTGTAGACTTCTGCTAATTCCTGCAGATCAGTTTTACCAGCCAGATTACTATATTTATCTTGCTCAACTGATCCAAAACTATCTATAGCGTCCTTATCATCTCTGCTGCCTGTAAATATAACATAATATCCTTTTTTAATAAGTTCATTAGCCAGCTTAAAATAACTTTCCAAAAACCAATTTTTAGACTCCCAGTTAGTAAAAGGATTAAGAACTACAATTTTATTTTTCGCATCAATTTTATTTTCTTCAAAAAGTCGACTCACTCTACTTTTTATAACCGGAGTTAACTTAAGTCCATAGTTTATCTCATTCATTTCTGCCTCAAGAGCTCCAGCAAAATGAAGATATTTATAAATACGATGCCCCTTTTTTTCTGGAAGATCTATCTTTGCCTGATAAAATAAAGTACTTAATTCTCTCCCATCAGATGGCCCCATACGCAAATTGGGATTTACAAGAAAAGAACTTATTGCACTCTTAAAAAGGCCCTGTAAATCTAAAGTAATATCATATTTTTCAGCCCTTAATTTTTTAAAAAAAGAAAAGAATGATCTGACTCCTTTTATGAAATCTTTGTTAATTAATTTTTTCCAGCGTTTGCGTGGTAAAATAATTACATTATCTAGATACGGATTTAATTTAACCAGTGGATATGATTGCTCTTCAACAAGCCAGTCTATCTGAGCATTAGGATGTTTTTGCCTTAAAGCATAAGCTGTAGGCAAAGAATGAATAACATCTCCGATCGCACTCAATCTGACAATCAAAATCTTTTCTACCCTATTTTCTATCATAATAATCTTCTCCCTGCTTTAACAGCACATCCACCAGCTGCAGTTGTTTTTTTACCGCACCACGATTTTGATCAATTAATTCCGCTGCTTTTTCTGCTCTCTGTTTTCGGTACTGGTCATTGGCCAGCAGCTGGTAAGTCTTTTCAAAAAAATCTGCTGCATCCTCAATTTCAAATCCAACTTCATTTTCTAAAAGAAAGTCTCTTTCTTCTTTGAAATTATACATGCTCTGACCAAATAACACAACTTTAGCCCTGGCAGCTGCTTCGATTACATTATGTCCTCCCCTGTCAATTAGAGAACCTCCAATAAAAACTAAATCCGCATAAAAATAAAGCTGTGCCAGTTCGCCCATAGTATCAACAATAATAATATCCGTGTCTTCTGACAGCTGAATCACATTTCGTTTGAGATCCGAATATAAAGCTGCAGCTATTTCTCTTTTCCGACAGAGCTCCAGAATTTCTTCTCTTCTTTCGACATAGCGAGGTGCCAGTAAGAGCTTTAAATGTTTAAAATCTGTTTTAAGCTGCTGATAAAGATCGAGAATTATCTCTTCCTCTCCCTGATGGGTACTACCTGCAATAAGAACTTTTGTCTGATCAGTTATATTAAACATCTTCGTTTTTTGAAAATATTCTTCTTTCGAAGGGGGATTTAAATCAATATCATATTTTAAATTACCATTAATACAAATATGGTCTTCTGCTGCACCCAGCTCTTTAATTTTTTCTGCAGCTTCCTGGTGCTGCATGCTGAATAGATCAACTCTTTTTAACATATCATCTAAAACAGTTCCCAGATATTTATACTGGCTAAAAGAATCATCACTTATTCGACCACTTACCAGCATAATCTGACATCCACCATCATCCAGAGCTCTAATTAAATTAGGCCAGAGTTCTGTTTCAATCATAATAAATAGATCAGGTTTAAAAATTCCAACTGCTTTTTTTACAACCCAGTTTAAATCAAAGGGAAGATAAATAATTAAATCAGCTCCCTCGATTTTCTTTTTAGCCAGGTTTTTGCCACTGGCTGTCATTGTCGAAAAAATAATTCTTGCCTCTGGATATTCCTCTCTAATCTCAGCCGTCAACTTTTGTGCCGCAAGTGTTTCTCCAGCTGAAGCAGCCTGAATCCAGATAACTTGAGGAGCCGGAAATAAAAGATCCAAATTCTGATCATAAAAAGCAAAACGCTCTCTTAAATTAAGTTTTTCTCCACTTTTTTTGCTTTTGAAATAATAATAGGGAAGTAAAAAAACTGTCAGTACAGACAATAATAAATTATAAATAAAATACATATTTCTCCCCCTCATTGAGCTAAAAATTAGCCTCAAAATTTAATTATATGTTTTCCAGCGTTTATGCAGCCACATCCAGTCAGCGGGCTCTTTATTAATTTCTTCTTCGGTCAATTCAAGCAGCGACTTAAGTTCATCTTTCAATTCTTCTTCCGAAGCCTCAGAGCTGATTTTGCGAGGTGGATAACATATAAGTTCATGTTTCAGCCAGTCCTGGCGGTGAAAAAAAAGAGGTACAATGGGCGCTCCTGTTCTCTGTGAAAATTTTACAGCACCAGGAAAGGTTAAGGCCGGCCTGTCAAAAAAGTCGAGTTCCCAACCATCACTTCGTGCATGCTGATCTCCCAGTATTGCCAATATCTCATTGGCTTTCAAAACTTTAAATGCCTTTCTAATTGACAGACCTTTAGGAATAATTCCGACTCCAACATTGCGGCGAATTTGATTAATCCTTTCGTTAAAAAGAGAATTATTTTGTTCCTGAGCAATTGAATGCACTTGATAACCTTTAAGAGCCAGTACTGCTCCCAGCAGCTCCCAGTTTCCTAAATGAGCTGTATAAATAATAACCCCATTTCCTTCAGCAAGTGCCTGATCTAAATACTCAAGCCCATCAAAATCAACCATCTGTTCAACATCTTGATTGCTAAAAGTATCTTCCAGCAAAAATTCAGCAAAATCATAACCCAGATTTTTATAAACTTTTTTAATCATTTTTCTGGCTTCCTCTTTATCCAACCCCAGTGCCCTTATCAAATTCTGCTGCGAATGTTTCCGCCGACCAGGAGTAATTAAATAAGCCAGACCGGCAATCAATTTCCCTAAAAATTTTCCGAAAGCAGGTGGCATTTTTTTTAATAAAAATCTAAAAATATTGTAGAAAAAAATACTAATTTTATCCTTCATATTTAGCCTCTTTTGTTCATTATAATTTTGTGATCAGAATTCAAATTTAAAAAACTTTTGCCCGTAAAAGATCCTGGAAATTCAACATAGCAACTGGCTTTCCAGCTTCTACAACAGGCAGATCATTAATCTCTTTAGATTCCATAATCTGCAGTGCCTCTGCTGCCAATTTATCCGGTGAAATCGAAATCGGATCAACTGTCATATAATCTTTAACCGGTCGATCAATAAAATCAGCAGATTTCTCTAACAGACGTCTAATATCACCATCAGTAATTATTCCTCTAAGCTTCCCATCCTGATCAACAATGGAAGTTGAACCCATCCGGCTCTCGGTCATTCTAAATAATGCTTCTCGGACTGTAGTTTCAATTTTAACCACAGGATTCTGCTCTCTGATTTTGATTACATCCTTAACCTTGGTTAACAATTTTCTTCCCAGAGAACCACCTGGATGATAAAGAGCAAAATCTTCCGGAGTAAAACCATAATAAGAAGATAAAGCGATTGCCAGGGCATCTCCCAGTGCCAGAGCAGCTGTTGTACTCGCAGTTGGAGCTAGATTATGGGGACAGGCTTCTGTAATTACATCTGCCAGCAAAACTAAATCTGCATGTTCAGCCAGAGTGGAACTGCTATCTCCAGTCAGGGCAATAAGTGTAACACCAATTCGACGCAGTGAAGGCAGTAAGGAGAGCACCTCTTCTGTTTCACCACTGTTAGATACAGCAATTACTACATCACCTGCTCTAATCATTCCCAGATCACCATGAAGAGCTTCACCAGCGTGAACAAAAAAAGCAGAAGTACCGGTGCTGGAAAAAGTAGCAGCCAGTTTCTTGGCCACCAGGCCTGTTTTCCCAACTCCAGAAAAAACAACTCTCCCCTGAGAGTCTATAATCAGCTCCATTGCTTTTCTAAAACTGCCGTCAAGCTCCTTTTTTAATTTTAAAACTGCATCTGCCTCTATCTGCAGTGCATTTTTTGCTTCAGCAAGTCCAGTTTTAAATTTCTCTTCTCTATTGCTTACAGTCATTTTATTCACCCTAACTTAAAAATTTATTTCCTCACAGTTCTTCATTGCTGAATCAATTGCAAGAGCCTGTTTTAAAATCCCTTCCAACTGATCTAAAGGAATCATGTTGGCTCCATCACTTTTAGCTACTGCAGGATTGTCATGAACCTCCATAAATAAAGAATCGATACCTGCAGCCAGTGCAGCCCTCATTAAATAGGGAACATACTCTTTTTCTCCATCTGAGCTGTCACCTGCACCTCCGGGAAGCTGTACGGCATGAGTTGCATCAAAGACAACTGGATAGCCTGTTTTTCGCATCCTGGGCAGAGAGCGCATATCTACAACTAAATTATTATAACCAAAAGAAACTCCTCTTTCAGTCAGCAAAATTCTTTCGTTTCCTGTGCTCTCAATCTTAGCCACTACCTGGTCTATATCCCAGGGAGCCAAAAACTGTCCTTTTTTGACATTGATTATACTGCCGGTCTTACCTGCTGCTGTCAGCATATCTGTCTGTCTGGATAAAAAAGCAGGAATCTGCATAATATCTAAAACATCTGCTGCAGCTGCTGCTTGTTCTGGTAAATGAATATCCGAAATTACAGGCAGATCGAATTCTTTTTTAACCCGCTCTAAAATCCTCAAACCCTCTTCCAGACCTGGACCACGGTAGGAATCAATTGAAGAACGATTAGCTTTATCAAAGGAAGATTTAAAAACATAAGGAATCCCCAATCTATCAGTAATATTTTTAATTCCCTCAGCTATTCTAAGAACCCGATCTTCCTCCTCAATTGCACAGGGACCTGCTAAAAGTACAAAGGGCTTTTCCTGATCACCAAAAATTATTTTATCATTTAACTTTACTTTTTTAACCATCTTTTACCTCCATCTGCTTGCAGTTGGTTTAAACACTTTATCTGCAACAAAAAAATTATTTATGCCTATTTTTTCTGGCTTTAATTTCTTTTTCAACCAGCTCTATATCTTCTCTGCGGTCTACTCCGATTAGCCTGGCGTCTGTTTCCAGAACCTTAATCTTAAACCCATTTTCCAGAGCGCGCAGCTGTTCTAAAGACTCTGCTCTTTCTAAAGGTGTCCTCTCCATAGCTGCATAGTTTAAAAGAAAATCCCGGCGATAAACATAGAGACCAATGTGCTGATAATAGCTCTGCTCATCCGGTACAGCATCCCGATAAAAAGGAATAGGTGAGCGAGAAAAATAGATTGCATAATCATTTTTATCTGTAATAACCTTAACCAGGTCGGGATTTTCGGCCTCAGCTGCAGTAATTTTTCTTTTTAAAGTGCTCATTTTTAGTTCAGATTCTTCTCTAAAAGGTTCTAAAGCTCGGGCAATACTTTCAGCTTTAATTAAAGGTTCATCCCCCTGAATATTTACTATTAGATCTGCTTCAATTTCAGCAGCGGCTTCAGCAATCCGGTCTGTACCACTCTGATGCTGAGCAGAAGTCATAATCACTTTGCCGCCTTCTGCCTCAACCTTATTTTTTATCCTTAAATCATCTGTTGCTACATAAACCTGATCTATCATTTTACACTTTTCCACTGCCTGATAAACCCTAACAATCATTGCTTTACCCATAATCTCAGCCAGTGCCTTACCAGGAAAACGGCTGGAAGCAAAACGGGCAGGTATTAAAGCAGCAGTTTTTAGTCCTGACATTTTTAATCCACCTCAAATCTCTATTTAGCTCTTCCACTCTTAATTTTAGCTCTTACAATATCCATTAGTTCATCCTTATTTTCTATCGCAAGTGAAATCTTTAAGTAATAAAAAGGTAAATCTCCAATCATTCTTTCAAAATCAAATAATTTAACTGCATCCTTTTCTGTGGTTAAGATCAAATCGGCCTGAGAAGCTGAATACTGATCAAGTAAAGTTAAAAGATCTTCTTTCTGATAGTTGTAATGATCTTTAAAAACCCGGTAACTTACCAGTTCTCCTCCAGCGGCTTCTATACTTTTTTTGAAAGCATCAGGGCTTCCAATTCCTGAAAATGCAAAAACCTTTTTCTCCTTTAAAAAGTCAAGCTCTTCTTTTTTTTGCCCTGCCACCGAAATACAACTTTCCAGCTTTGTTGCTGCCGAAAAAATACCTTTATTGGTTGGGCTGAGAGTAGTTAGTGATTTTTTAAGTTCTTTTAGTCGATTGAAGTCAATATTTTCACTCCGGTTGATTAGAAAAAGATCGGCTCTTTTTAAAGCAGTAAAAGGTTCACGCATCAGACCAGCAGGCAGAACTCGATTGTTAGAAAAAGGATTTTCAGCGTCAATCAAAACTACATCCAGATTTCGTTTTAACTGATAATGCTGAAAGCCATCATCAAGCAGAATTAAATCTGCCCCCTCTGCCTCGGCAAGCTTAGTACCCTGGTAGCGGTTGGCTGAACGAATAAATATTAGGTTGTCATAATTACGGGCCAGCATAAAAAGCTCATCCCCGGCTTCAGCCGCACTGGCATATAAATCTGATTCAGCTTTAATCAAAAAGGGTTCATCTACCTCTTTAGAAGCTCCATAGCCCCGACTGATTATTGCAATTTTGTGTTTATCTTTTAACTGAGAAGCCAGAAATGAAGTGAATGGAGTTTTGCCTGTACCTCCGGTCGTAATATTTCCGATACTGATCACCGGCATCCCGGCTTCTTTTTTCTTCAGAAAGTTATTCTGATACAAAACAAATCTCAATTTTGCCAGTTTAGAGTAAAGAACAGACAGCAAAAATAAAATTGATCTGCTTAAAGCAGCCAGAAATCCTCTTTCCCTGCCGCTTATTATATTTTCGATGTATTTCCTCAAATAATCCATATATTTAATACCACCATTATTTTTTGACTATTTCGGCTGCTCTTGCATTAACTTTTTCCATTTTTTCTTTTAAAATTTGCTGTTTTTCTTCCATCTCCAGCCCGGACTTAAAACGAAAAGGTTGACCAAAAATCAGCGCAGTTTTACTAAAAGGAAGAGGCAGCAGATAATGATCCCAGCTGGCAAAATTTTTCTTCCAGCAGGCAGCAACCCCAAGCGGCACCAGCATTGAATCTGCTTTTTCCTGCAGAAATATAATCCCTGGTTTAATCTCATAGATAGGACCTGTCGGACCATCCGGGGTCAGCGCAGTACTTGCTCCCTCTTTTAATTTCCGATACAGAGCAAGCAGAGAGCGGCTGGCACCTCTGCTGCTGGAACCCCTGACTGTATTCCAGCCCAATTTTTCTAGAATCTCAGTCATATAACTGCCATCACGGCTCAGACTGGTCAGAGCATAAATACCCAAATCCCTTAAAAAATAAGCTGGAATCCAGCTCTTACCGTGCCAGCTGGAAAAAACAAGTGATTCTCCCTGAGCAAGCTTGCTCTCAACTGCTTCCCAGCCTTCAACTTCAAGCCTGTAGCTTTTATTGGTCCATTTAATTAAATTATAGGCAAAGAGAGGAATTAACTTTTCTTTAAATTTCTCTTTTTTTGCTGACATTAATTCCACCTCTCCTAATCTAAATATCCAATAATCATTTTAAACCTCAGGTGCCTCAATAAACTGACCTCTGTAAAGTGAAGCATATTTTCCCTGCTTCTTTAATAACTCCTTATGACTTCCCATTTCCATAATCTCACCCTGCTCTACTACAACAATTTTATCAGCATTTTTGATAGTAGAAAGCCTGTGAGCAATGATAAAGGTTGTTCTATTTTCCATCAGATGTTCCAGTGCTTCCTGAACCAGCGCTTCAGACTCTGAATCCAGAGAAGAAGTCGCTTCATCTAAAATTAAAATCTTCGGGTTTTTAAGAATCGCTCTGGCAATAGAAATCCGCTGTTTCTGACCACCAGAAAGTCCAACCCCTCTTTCTCCAACAACAGTATCATAACCATCAGGAAAATTCATAATAAAATCATGAGCGTTGGCCGCTTCTGCAGCTTTCTGAATAGCCTCATCATCAGCATTTAAATCACCGTAGGCTATATTATCCCTTAAAGTACCACTAAATAAAATAGTTTCCTGGGGAACTATCCCGATAAAATCTCGCAAACTGTCAATTTTTAAATCCTTTAGATCATGACCGTCCAGACGCATCCGTCCCTCAATTGGATCAAAAAAGCGGGGGATTAAATCAACCATTGTTGTCTTCCCGGCTCCACTGTGGCCGACCAGTGCTACAACTTCACCAGGTCTGGCAGTCAGGTTAATATCTCTCAATACTACTTCATTCCGATTATAGGCAAAGCTGACATTGTCATAAACAACCTCACCCTCAACATCTTTTAATTCAATCTTATTTTCATCATCTTCTCTTAATTCACTTTCCGTATCCATAATCTCAAAAACTCTCTCAGCTGAAGCAAATAACTGCTGCAGTCTTTTACTCAATTTGGTAATTGACCTCAGCGGCTCACTGATTGTTAAAAGCAGAGTGAAAAAAGCAATTAACTCAGAAGCTGACATCCTGCCCTGCATAACCTCATAACCACCATACCAGAGGATAGCAGTAAAGGAGATTGCTGCCAGAAATTCTACAAGTGGGGTTAAAATCGCTCCATACTGAGACTTTTTCATTTTAGCTCTAAAGTTGGCCTGATTTTCGCTGCTGAAACGCTCAAACTCATATTCTTCTCGACCAAATGACTTAACCACTCTAACTGCTGACAGGGTTTCCTGCAGCACATCCGAAACATCTGCAATCTTAATCTGTACCCGACGACTAACCTTCTTTAATTTATAATTAAATTTAGTAATTACATATGTAATTAAAGGCAGAATGACTATTAAAAAAATAGTCAACCGATAATTTAAATAAACCAGATAAAGAATTCCTCCAACCAGGGTAAAAACCTTATCGATGCTGCCCACAGTTGTACTGATCATAGAACTTTCCAGCTGCTGAACATCATTGGTTACCCGGGACAATATATCACCAGTCTTATTCTGACTGTAAAAATTTAAAGACAGATTGTGAAGATGAGAATAAAGGTCATTCCTGATATCTCTAACTGATTTCTGTGAAACATAGGCCACCAGATAACTCTTGCCATAGTAAGCTATACCTTTAAGAAAATATACTAGAATCATCATTCCAGCAACCAGGGAAAGCTGAATCATCCCTTCTCTGCCCAGATTAATATCTGAGATAATTGTTTCTAAAAGCCCCTGAAAAACTCTTACAAAAAAAACAGTTAAAAAGGCATGAACCAGCATGGAGATTACTCCCCCTGCCAGCCTGCCTTTATATGGTAAAATATATTTAAATACTCTTTTTAATATATCAAACTGATTGTTATCTTTTGCTGAGTCCATAGTAGTGAATCCCCATTCCTGAAATTTCATGATCTACATCTAAACCAGGGATACCAAGTTTTCCATAAAGAGCTACTGCCAGATGTGGTTCCTTACTGACAATACCAATTTTAATTCCAGCACCTGAAATACCGGAAAGTGGTTTATCAAAATCAATCATCGCTCTCTCAACACAGCGGGTCAGAATCCTCTGATCCTGAACAGATTCAGTAATTACATCACCTTTAATAGCTGCTCCCAGACAGTTTCTTAAAACTTTGTCCTTAAGCTTTGAACCTTTGCCGCCAGCTCTGGTTATTACAGCCTTGTAGCCTTCATTTTTATAGGCATCAATAATCTTGCTGTCATACTCATCATTAACCATTGAAAGCAGTACAGCTACCTTTCCTATAGACTGACCACCATCAATTTCTGTAAAATCATCAATTGTAAAATCTGATAAATTCATCAAATCACCTCTTAGTCTTATTTTTTACTTATAACCTTTTACAAAAGGCTTAAATATTAAATTTTTGTCCCTAATCAAAGCAGAATCAATTCAAAATTTTTCCTACCACTATCTGCTATTCAACAAAACTAATTAATCTCCTCTTTTAGTTCTGGAAAAGTAGCCTGAATAAATTGCTTATAACCTTCTATAATTCTTGGGGAAGGTCTGTTAACTAAATTTTGATCAACTAAATATAAGCGGTCATTTTTAAAAGCAGAAATTTCTCTAAAAATTTCCCGTTCTCTAAGTTCATCTAATGTTAAACCGTTTGGGGTGCTGTGAGCACTGCTGATATAAACTTCTGGATCAGCATCAATTAAGCTTTCCAGACTGAAAGTTGGCCAGCTGCCCTCTGCCTCTCTGGCAACATTATAACCACCGGCATCATGAATCAGGCTGTCAATAAAAGTACCTTTACCAGCCGTATATAATGGGTCTGACCAGATTTCATAAAAAACCCTTTTTCTTTCCTTATTTTCTAATTTATCATTCACCAGCTCTTTAAGCTGCTGGTACTCTTTATCCATTCTGGAAGTCAGCTCAGCCCCAGCCTCTGCTGCAGAAGTTAAATAAGCAATATCTTCAATCATATCTATTGTATCATTAATTGAGACAGGTTTAAAACCAATATTTTTTATTCCCAGTTCTGACAGCCTCTCCAGGCTTTCAATCTTAGTTACAGATTCAGCTATTACAAGGTCTGGCTCCAGAGAAACAATTTTTTCTATATTTGGTTCATCAATTCGTCCGACATCATCCTTTGTCAGAGCTTCTTCTGGATAATCGCAGGCTGAACTTACTGCAACCAGCTTATCTTCAAGCCCCAGAGCATAGATTACTTCGGTCATTCCTGGTGCCAGAGTAATAATCCTTTCAACTTCTTTTTCTATTGTAATTTCTCTACCGAGCTCATCGGTATAATTTAGAGGAAATTCCTGAGCAGATAAAGAAATAGCAGCTGCAAAAACAAAAACCACTAAAAACAAAATCACCAATTTGGCTTTTCTCATTTATACCCTCCTCGATTCCGCTTAAACAATTTCATTTCTTCTGGGGATAGGAACCGGTGCTACTTTGTGACTATTTTTGGCTGCCAGTTTTTCTATTTTTTCTTTTACTTCTGGTTCTGCCTCACCAGTTAAAATATACTGATCAAGCTCCTGGTAGCTAAAGCCCATTTCTGATTCATCAGTCTGACCATCCCAGAGTCCTGCAGATGGCTTTTTTTCAATAATTTCAGCCGGAATTCCAAGCACTTCTGCCAGCTTTTTGACCTCATTTTTTACCAGTGATCCTAAGGGAGCAAGGTCTATCCCTCCGTCACCGTGTTTGGTAAAATAGCCAATCTTTAACTCACTCCAGTTATCTGTACCGACAACAAGGTAACCCTTAGCCTGAGCGTAGTAATATAAGGTAGTCATTCTGAGGCGTGGTTTTATATTGGCTTCTGCCAGTCTGCCAGCCTCAACTCCACTTTCTTTTAAATTTACTAAAAAATGATCATATATATCACTGAGATCATTTTCTACTACTTCAATTCCAAATTTGCCAGCAACTTTCAGGGCGTCTTCCCGGTCCTGTGAGCTGGAATGACAGGGCATGATTACTCCAAGCATTTCTTCTCCAAATGCAAGCTGGCAGAGACGGGCAGTAACAGCAGAATCAATACCTCCACTTAACCCAACGACTGCACCATTTAAGCCTGCATTTTCCACCTCAGTCTGCAGCCAGTTAACCAGGCTGTCTTTTATTTTATTATAATCATTTTCGGCAAAAATATTTTTATCCATTATTCATCCCTCCAGGGATATTCTCCAGCAATCATATCTTTTATACTTCCTTCTACAGCTGTAATTCGCCAGATTCCTTCAATTTTTTCGACTGTTAATTCATCCAGCATCTGGTGGCTGTAGCTGCCTTCCCGATCTCTAAAGTTAAACTCATATGAGGCTCTAAACCTGTGTCTGGCTTCAGAAGCAGAAAGTTCTTCAATTTCCAGCTTTTCCAAACTGTAAATTTCATTGACCTCTCCTCCCTGTTCGGGGTCACCTCCATAAGCCTGCTGCATTTTCTCTATCACATGGGTTTCTGAGATCATTCGTTCCATCTCACCCAGGTCAAAATCTGCAGCTTCATTTGCCAGGTTGATGTTCTTAGTTGCTATCGCTTCGTAAAAGTAATTAACAACCTCCCCGGCTGTATTATCTGGAGTTATAGTCGCTGGCGAACCAGAACTCAAGCCCCAGATAAAGCCACCTCCAATAATGGCAAAGAAAAGAATCACCTTCCAACTGTGGCGGAAAAAAAGCTTAATGTTTTCATTTCTTCTTTTCTTTTTTATTATTTTATTATCAATTAAATTCTCTCTTTCTAGAAATGGCTGGATCTCAAATTTATTTTCTTTGCTGGTTCTTTTTAATTCCTCAATAAGATAGTCGAGATCCGGGCGTTCCTTTTGCTCTTTAGCCAGCATCTCCATAAATAGTTGATTGAGGTTATCACTTATCTGAGGAAGCAGTGCCTGCAGAGCTAGAATTTTTTCGTTTTGAATTTTATTCAATACTTTTGCATGATCCCGATCACTAAAAATGGTTTCTCCACTTAAAAAATAATAAAAAACTGATGCTAAATTAAAAATATAAGATTCGAGCTGCCAATCCTCTCCTGCAACGACTTCAGGCGGCATAAAATACTCCTGAGTTGGGATTTCAAGCTCAAATTCATTATAATTCCTTTTGCTGCGCAGCATTGCTTCCGGCATTAAATAAATATCATTTTCTTCATCAATCCAAAAGTTAGAAGCATTTATCCCTTTCGGAAAAATTTCTTTAACAAGCTCAATATCTTGCAGTAGAGCAAGGCTTTCTTCTAATTCTTTGAGCAGAATCTTAGAATCAATCGGGTTTTTATTTAAATATTCTGCCAGGGGTTCTAAGTTTTCACTTCCCTGATAAAGAAGATAATATTCCCCTTCTTCCCGAATAACATCCTGATAGGAAATTATTTTGGCAGGAAGTTCTGCTGGCATATTATCTATTGCCTTTCTTACTCGCTTAACAATATCAAGCTGCACCCTTGAGCGCGGCACCGTGTCTTTAAAAAGTTTTTCTTTGTGTAAACTTTTCTTTTTCTGAGTTTCTCTACTCATAGCAATTCCTCCGACATTAATATAATTAGAATAAGCAAAGTTATCCACCCAAAACAAATTCAGGTGGATAAACTTATCTACTTATTATAATTATAAAGTATAATTATTAAAAATAGATGAAAATCATAAAACTCTTAATTAACTCTATTTATAATAATTTTCTACAATTAACTTCTACAGAATTAAATCATCTTTATGTTCTGCAGAATTATCAAATTCTTCTTTTTTTGTCTGATAACCATCACGGCCAAAAATACCATAGGTATAATTTTTACCAAGCTCAACTCCAGGCTGATTAAAGGTATTAATGTTAAGCAGCTCACCTGTTACAGCTGTCTGGAATTCAAAGAAGTAAAATAACTGTCCTAAAGTGAATTCATTTACCTCTGGAACTTTAACTGTCTGATTCATTCTATTTCTCTTATTTAAAGCAAGTTCTGTTGCCCATTTTTCGGTATTGATTAACTCAGCAAAGCTGTGGCCACCTAAATAACCAAGACCATCTAAATCTTCATAGGCTCCAGGGATCTCTAACTCTTCAGCAAAGTTTTCTACTTCCAGGAAGGTAATGATTTTATCAAAAGGACCTTCCATATATAACTGAGCCTGTGAATGCTGATCAGTTGCACCTAAAGCTTTAATCGGTGTTGGACCAACATTTACTGTATTACCCTGACGGTCAACTTCCTTACCTAAGGACTCTGCCCATAACTGTCTGTACCAGTCAGCTACATCACGCAGGCGGTCAGAATAAGGCATCATTACAGACATTACCTTACCTTTTTTATAAGCCAGGTACTGGATTAAGCCATTAACTAAAGCAGGATTTTCCCAGAAGTCAGCTTCACGGCAGATCTGATCCATATAAGCTGCACCTTCGAGCAGTTTTTCAATATCTACCCCTGTCATGGCAGCTGAAAGCAGACCAACAGGAGTTAAAACAGAAAATCTTCCTCCTACATTGTCTGGAATAAAGAATTTCTTCATTCCTTCGCGCTCTGCAATTTCAATTAAATAACCTGAATCTTTACTGGTTGTAGCGATAAAATGCTCTCCAACCTTATCTTCTCCGACAGCATCAGCAACAAATTTACGGGCCAGTAAAAACTGACTCATTGTTTCAGCTGTACTTCCTGATTTAGAAATTACATTAAAAAGAGTCTTTTTAGGATCAAGTTTATCCAGCAGGGCCTTAATTCCCTCAGGATCAACATTATCACTAACAAAAAGACGTGGGTAACCATTACGCACTTCTTCAAATAAATTATAGTGGGGATCATTAATTGCAGTCTGTACTGCAATATTACCAAGTGCAGATCCACCAATTCCTAAAACCACAAAATTATCAAATTTGTCTTTAAGTTCCTCAGCAGTTTCCTTAAGTTCTTTAACAATCTCCCGCTGATTATGTGGAAGTTCCATAAAACCCATCTTACCTTCGGCTTCTTCCTTTAAAATATTCTGATGTGCCTTTAGTGCTCTATCCTTTGCTTCCTCTAATTCTTCTACTGTCATTCCATGTTCCTCACCAATCATTTCCGCAAAAACATTGTTAATATCAAGTTTCAGTCTTAAATCATCCTTTGACTGGACTTTTTTCTCTGCAGACATCGTAATTCCTCCTTATATTCTTATATTGCTGCTTAGATTAATAATACTATCACAAGTATATATTTTTCAGCGGGATTTTGCAAGATTTTTTATAGGTGAAAGCACTCTTTATTACTCCTGATTTATCCATTTCAACAGAGCTTTTTGGTAGCAATCTGTAATTAAATTAATTTCAGATTAAAAATTAGCCTAAAAAGCAAAACCCTGCCGATTAAAGCAGGGTGATTAGAAATTATATTATTTTGCTGAATTTTGATCTGCATTAGAATTTGGAGATTTATCTTTATCTGCTTTGGCGAAATTAGAATTTTCTTTGCCATCAGAATTTCCTTTGCCATTATTAGCTTTATCCAGAGCATTTTTTGCGGCATTATTTTCTTTTGATTTTTCTACATCATTTTTAGCATCTGAATTGCTTTTTTCATCTTTATTTATTTGGTTCTGTTCTCTTTTTTCTTCTCTGGCTTCTTTTCTATATTCTGCTGCCAGTTGTTTTAATTCTGAAGTTTCTATATTTCCGTTTTCTTCAATAATAGAACTCAACTTTTCAGCAAATTCGGCTGTCTTTTCGCTGTCTTCCCGACTGAGCTTGCGCAACTCGAGAGCAGTCTGGAAGGCAAACTGGCCATCATCTTCTTCACTCTGATAGCTATTTATCAGTTTCAGAGCCTTTTCTTCTTCATAACCATTATTCACACTTTCTTCTATATTGTTTAGAATTACAAAACCCTGACCAAGATCAATCTCTTCAGCTAAAATTTTATCAACTACTGAAGAAATACTTTTAATATCCAGGCTTTCATCATATTCAGTTAGCTTTCTTTCTAAAGTTATTTTTTCTACACTGTTCAACTCTTCGGTTGTTTCCAAATCTGCAAGCAGTTCCTCTAGATTCTGATAATCTTCTTTAAGTTCATCTTCCATATCTTCTTCATCTACAGGATCTTCAGTGTTTTCTTCCTCTTCATTTACTGTTTCTTCTTCATCTGCAACAACTTCCTCCTGAGCATCTTCTGTTGCTTCCTGAGCAAAAGTTACCGCAGGAGTAACAGCAAAGACTAAAAGAGCCATGACCAATAAAAGACTTACTTTCTTTTTCATTATTATTACCTCCTTTTTCTAATATTGATTATAGTATATTAATGCACCCCAAACAACTTATATGGCAAAAATTCATACTTTCTTCATACATTTTCTCTGTTATATCGCATTTTTATGATATTTTTTAAAAATTGTTAACTACTTTACTTATTTTTGCTCATTTTAAACATATGATAATTATAAAGATACCCCTTAAGGGTATTATCAAGGAGGGAAATAAATGTACACACTTTATTATATTGCAGGAATTGCAGTATTAATTTCATTTTTTACAGATCGAGAAAGAACAATTAAGGGTCTGAAAATTGGCTGGAAAAAGTTCTCAAAAATTCTGGGAACCTATCTCAAACTTTTAATAATTTTATCGATCATTTTACTGATTTCAGATCAGTTTATTATCAATTATCTGGGAGGCCAGGCACCCTTTATTGGAATGATTATGGGGCTGATTATTGGCTCAATCACAATGATGCCCGGTTTTATTGCCTATCCACTGGCTGGAATCTTAGTTTCACGTGGAGTTGACTACATGGTTGTGGCAGCTTTTATAACAACTCTCATGCTGGTTGGAGTTGCAACTTATCCGGTAGAAAAAGAGTACTTTGGAATCAAAGCAACAATCTGGCGTAATATTGCTGGTTTTGTAATTTCGGCTATGATCGCTGTTGCGACAGGAGTCTTATATGGAGAGGTGTTAGTCTAATGGCTAAGAAAAAAAATAGTAATAAATTAAATTATATTATATTTTCAATTTTTATCGCTTTTATTGTTGGTTCTTACTTTTTAAATTTTGACCTGGGAGAAAGAATCGGCTCAAATTTCATGATTTTTGCCCGTGATATGGTCTCTATTTTACCCCCGGCTTTTGTTCTGATTGGTTTATTTGATGTCTGGGTGAGTAGAGAAAGTATTGAAAACAATTTTGGTCATACTTCTGGCTTTAAAAAATATATTTATGCAATCCTGCTGGCAGCAACTACAGTTGGAGGAACTTTTGTCGCTTTCCCGGTAGCAAATACTTTATACCATAAGGGAGCAAATTATTCTTCTATCTTTACCTATGTAACCGCAGCTTCCCTGGTGATGATTCCAATGAGTATTATGGAGGCATCGATACTGGGAGTTAAGTTTACTGCTATTAGAATTGGAGTGTCACTGCCGCTGGTAATTATCAGTTCAATTATTTTAGGAAACTTTTTCAGTAAAATAAATTATAAAATTCCTAAAGCAGAATAAAGTACAGATACCGTATATCAACCAAAATATATATTTTGATATGAAAAAGCAGCAGTTAAGAGGTTTTAATCCACCTCGAAACTGCTGCTTTTATCATTTTCTGTTTTCCAACTTTTTACAAGTACCCGGCGCCTAGAAACTTATTCCAGATAAGTATTCCAGAAAAATGGCTGCCAGCTGCCCTTAAAGTCTTTAAGTTCAGCTCTTTTGATATGCAGACGGCTGTAATCCAGAATATTGAAGTAAGGAACAGAATCCCAGAGCTTTGACTGCATTCTTTCCATTATCTCATATCTTTTTTCCTGGTCAACCTCGCGCAGCATTTCGGCAAAGATCTGATCCATCTCTCTTGATTCTTCGCTATCCCAGTTACTGATCCATTTATTGGTACCAGTCCAGCCCTGATGAATTTGAGGGTCCGGCACTATCTTAATAAATGGGGACAGATGTATATGCCAGCCTTCCTTTTTTGATCTTCTTTCTACAACAGTTGGGCGATCAAAGAGCTGCAGCTCTACATCTATACCGATCTCTTCCAGCTGATCCTGGATTGCAATTGCTCCCTGTCTTTCCATTTGATTATCCTGACCACTTAGAATAACAATCGGGTCACCATCATAACCAGCCTGATCAAGGAGTTCTTTTGCTTTTTCCGGATCATAAACCCCATAAATTCCTTCACCAGCATCAGGAACATGCCAGGGGTTTCCTTCTTCATGCAGAGCAGATTCTAAACGCCAGAACTGAGGATCACCAATCATTGCATAACCCAGCTCCTCAAAATCGAGAGCATAAGCGATAGCCTGGCGAGCATATTTATTGTCAAATGGTGCTTCTGCATTATTATAAATCAGCATTGACATTCGGTCCGGATAAATAATGACATTATCTATATTCTGATTGGCTTCAAATAAAGGATACTGATCTCTCGGCACTTCTTCAGCAAAGTGAAACTGTCCGGTCTGTACTCCAGACACCCTTACCTGAGCATCAGGAATAAAATTAAAGACAATTTCATCTAAATAAGCAGTACGCTTACCGGCAAAAAATGAAGCTTCTCTTGAACTTGGTGTATAATCTTCAAAACGGGTTAAAACGAGCTTCTGATCCGGCACCCATTCTTCATATTTATAGGGTCCGGTTCCAACATGACGGTCAATAACATCAGTGCCAAACTCATCTACAACTTCTTCTGCCCTCACCACAAATTTTTGATTGGAAACAGGTGAAGCCAGAATATTTAAAAATGGAGCATAGGCTTCTGCAAATTTAAAGCGAATATTAAACTGATCAATTTTTTCTACCTGATCAAAATATGGTGCCACAAGCTGGCCGCCATTATTTAACTCCAGCCATCTTCTAAAAGAAGCAATTACATCATCGGCGTCCATTGTCTGGCCGTTGTGCAGTTTAACATTTTCCCTCAATTTAACTTCATAAACCAGACCATCTTCTCCAACCTGATAACTTTCTGCTAGATGAGGAGTCAAATTTAAGTTTTCATCAAACTCAAAAAGTCCTTCGTAAACATGGTTCATCATCGCTGTAATCAAAGAGTCTGTAGAATTATCACTGTCTAAATGAGCCACAGACATCTGAAAAGCTGCGTTAAGAGTTCCTCCATAACGATCTTCTTCCTGAGCCAGAACATTAGCAGTCAACAACAGTGAAAAAACTAACGCCACTAAAACAACAACTGCAGTAATTTTTATTTCTTTTCTCATTTTTTCACCTCTCTATTTTTTAAAGTATTCTTTAAGTGTGGATCCAGTAAGTCGCGCAGTCCATCTCCCAGTAGATTTAAGGAAAGAACTGCCAGTACAATCATTATACCTGGTGCTAAAATCAACCAGGGTGCAACTACCATATATGTCCTGGCATCTGTAACCATGGCTCCTAAACTTGGCGCAGGCGGCATAATACCAACCCCCAAAAAGCTGAGTGCAGCCTCATCCAAAATGGCTAAAGCAAAATTAAAAGTAGCCTGAACCATAATCGGAGATGCCGAATTTTTAAGGATATATTTGAAAATAATTCTTGAGTCTTTTGCCCCTACCGCTCGTGCTGAATCAACATAATCAAGGTCTTTGATCGAGATCACTGCACTGCGGACTATCCTTGCCATTTTGGGGAAATAGGCGAAAGATAGGGCAAGAATAATATTTAACTTTCCAGCGCCCCAGATAGCAGCCAGTGAAATAGCAATGATTATCCCTGGAAAAGCCATCATGGCATCCAGAATCCGCATCACCACTTTGTCAAGCTGTGGATAATAGCCCGCCGCAATCCCAACAACCCCACCAAAAATAACAGTTAAGATTACAACTGCCAGACCAACTTCCATCGAAGTTCGAATTCCATAAAGAATCCGGGTGAAAACATCACGACCAAACTGATCGGTCCCCAGCAGATGTTCTCTGGAAGGTGCCTGCAGCCTATTGCGGGCATCATTGCGCACAGGATTATAATCAGTCAGCACCGGTGCAAAAAGGCTTAAAAATGCTAGTAAAATCAAAATAATTATTGAAGTTGTTATATATGGATGTTCATATTTTTTATATTTTTTTAAAAATAGCAATTTATTACCCCTTAATGATAGCGAATTTTTGGGTTTAAAAATGCATAACTTAAATCTACAAATAAATTAATAATTACATAAATTACTGCCACAAAAATAATCGAAGCCTGAATAACCGGAATGTCGCGCCGCATGATAGCATTAATTGCCATAAAACCCGTACCGGGTATTACAAAAATAGTCTCAACTATCCAGGTACCGCCGAGCAGCACCGCAAAATTATGACCAATAACAGTAATCACAGGCAGCATTGAATTTTTTAAGGCATGTTTAAAAACTATAATTTTCCTTGATAACCCCTTACTTTTTGCTGTTCTAATATAGTCCTGTTTCAGAGTGTCAAGCATTGCACTCCTTGTCATTCTGGCTATCAAGCCCGCCTGCATAAAAGCAAGTGTTACAGCCGGCAAAATCAGATAGCGAAAACTCCCAAATCCAGCTTCAGCAAAAGGCTCATAACCACTGACTGGAAACCAGCCGAGGTTGACAGAAAAAACAAACATCAGCATTAAAGCCAGCCAAAAACTGGGAATCGAAATCCCAAAAAGTGAAAGAGTGATTGAAAATTGATCTAAGACTTTTCTGTGGTTCACTGCTGCCAGAATCCCTAAAAGTAGACCGGAAGTAATCCCCATCACCTCTGCCATTACAGCAATAAAGAGGGTGGGCCTTAGCCGCTCAAATAAAACTTCGGAAACAGGTGCATTTAAATACAGTGATTCACCAAAATCTCCTTTTATGATATTAGCCAGCCATCTAAAAAATCTCATAATTAAGGGCTGATCCAGACCAAGACTTTGTTCCAGCCTGGCTACTTCAGACTCTGTTGCCATATTACCGAGTATCACCCGCACTGGATCACCGGGCATTAAGTTCGTAATAAAAAAAGCAATTACAGCTACAATTAAAATTATTGGAACCAGAAGCAGTAATCTTTTTATAATATAATTCCGCATTTTTTCACTTCCTGATTATGACATCTCTGTATCTTTTAATTAATATTATCACAATAATATAAGTATATCAATCAAGAATAATTGTTAATTAAAAAGTGTTATATTTATATCTTATCACTCATTTTGTGTTAGGAGATGTCAATTTAATTACAAAAAACCACCGCTTTCACGGTGGCTGAATATAAAATCATAAAATTATTAATTACTTTTAAAAGTAATTAGTATTTGCTTAAGCTTTAGCAGCAAATTCTTTAGCAATTCTGGCTCCTACTACTGCATTATTTCTAACCAGAGCTATATTGGTTTCGAGACTTTTACCATCTGTAATCTCTTTAATTCTATCCAGTAGAAATGGAGTCAATTCTTTACCATTAATATTCTTTTCAGCTGCTTCAGTCAAAGCCTGCTCAATTTTTTCATTGATTAGAGAGTATTCAATTTCATCTGCTTCTGGTACTGGATTGGCAATTAAAACTCCGCCTTCAAGCCCCAGATCCCATTTGGCTTTTAAGATATCAGCTGTGTGTTCAGGACTTTCCAGCTTATAGTCACAGTTAAAACCACTGTGGCGGCTGTAAAATGCAGGCAGTTCTTCAGTCTGATAGCCAAGAACAGGTACACCAAAAGTCTCAAGTTTTTCAAGAGTTAAGCCCAGATCAAGAATCGATTTGGCTCCTGCAGCAATTACTGCAACTGAGGTCTTTTTTAGTTCCTCTAAATCTGCTGAAACATCAAAACTCTCTTCAGCACCCCGATGAACGCCTCCCACACCACCGGTAACAAAAATCTTGATTCCGGCCAGATCTGCTGCAATCATTGTTCCGGCAACAGTAGTAGCACCATGTCTTTTTTCAGCCAAAACAACCGGATAATCCCGCCGACTGACCTTTACCACTTCATCTGACTTACCTAAAAACTCTATTTCTTCCTTAGTTAATCCAACTTTAATTTTACCGTCAATAATTCCAACTGTTGCTGGAACCGCTCCGTTATCTCGGATAATATCCTCAATTTCTAAAGCTGTTTCTATATTTTTAGGATAGGGCATCCCATGAGCAATAATTGTTGATTCTAAGGCTACAACAGCTTTCCCGGCCTCAATTGCTTCTTTAACCTCATCCTTGATTTCTAAATACTTCTCTAGATTTTTCATTTTTTACCTCCAATTATTTTAATAAATCCCTTCTAAACTAAACCTCTGTCAAAATATCTATTTTAACTCTGCCAGATCTGGATTACAGGTTAACTCTGATTTTACTGTTAAAGCTGAAGCTTTAATCCCAAGTTCTATAGCCTCTTTCAGTGGCAGTTTATTCATTATCCCGGCAGCCAGGCCTGCTGTAAGTGCATCTCCTGCCCCGGTAGTTTCTACAATTTCTTCACTATTAATCTCTGCTGCCTTAAAATGCTTTAACTTAGCTGAACCATTATCGTGACTTAAATAATAAGCTCCATCCTTACCTGTACTAATAATTAATTCTGGCAGATATTTATTATCTTCAAAAAAGTTCTGCACTCTTTTGACTCTATTTTTAAGACTTAACTTGCGGCTCTTCTCAGATTCTTCAATCGTTACAATATCCAGAACAACTTCTATCTCATCCAGATTTCCTCTTAAATAATCAATTTTTTCCAGTTTACCTTTTAGTTTAAGTGCTTTTTCCACAGAAACTGCATCAGCTATTTTGACCATTTTCTTTTTTAAACAGAGTTCTAAAAGATAGTTAATTGTTTTTTCTTCTAAATTTGTATCAAAAATCAACATCGCAGAAGTTTCAATTATTTTTCTCTTTTCCCGAAGGTAATTACTGTCTATTTCTTTTAAAATTCGCATATCATTTACTGCCCCGATTAAATCTCCATCCTGATCAAGGTGGGCCAGATATATCCCTGTTTTATGCTCCTGAGCGGATAAAATTTTAAAATGCGAAATATCTACTCCTGCATCTTTGGTTTCTTCTTTTAATTTTTGCCCAAAATGATCACTGCTGATTGCTGTCAGCAAAACTACTTCCTGACCTAAAAGTGCCATGTCTTCAGCAATATTACGCCCCACTCCACCGGAGCTTTCCTCAATCCAGCCCGGACTGGAGCTTCCCTTAATATAGTTGGGACTGTAACCCTTAACATCCAGATTAGCGCCCCCAACAACTACAACTTTTCTTTCAGGAGCAGTAATATAACCTCTTCCCAGGAGGTAACCCTTTGTACTCAAATGATGAATATAGGTTCCCACTGCTGATTCTGAAATCTCCAGCTGAGCTGCTATTTCTTCTCTGCTAACTGTGGCATCTTTTTTAATCAAATCAAGAACTTCTTTTTCCCTTTCTGTTAACCTTTCTATTTTCAGCACCCCCGTATTTAAATTTTTATTTACTTTATTAAATTATTGTTTAAATAAAGTATAACAGATCAGCAGCTTTTTGTAAATATATTTTTTAAATTTTTCTTATAAAATGAAAAAAACCGCCCATAAAGGGCGGCAATTAAGTACTTAAATTTTATTTCTTACTCTACAACTTCAATAGATTTTGAGCCTTCCCAGTGACCGTGCAGATTACAGAATGCATATACATTTAAGTCACAGGATTCTTCTAACTTAACTGTTAAAGTTGCTTCTGCTTTCATATCAGGAGTAAAGTCTACTCTGGCCAGATTTGCATAATTGGCATAGAGATCAAAATACTGAATATAGTGATCTGTACCCATTGGATGAGTAATTTCTTTACCAAAAGTAACTTTTACCTCAAAATATTCACCCTTTTTTACCTGATCAGGACATTGAATATAAGGAACATGCTTCTTTTCTAAGGCTGTCTTATCTTCTCCAGTGTTTTCTAACTTCTTAAGATCATAATAACCCATTTTAAATTCCTCCTCATAGTTTTTAATAATTACTTAATAAACTAAATCTACTTTATATCATCAAAGTAATTGAAAAATTTTAATCAACTTTACATTTAATTACTTAGTAAATTTGCGGAATTTGGAGCTTGGTTCTCCACAAACAGGGCATTTTTCTGGTACACCGTCTACCACAGTGTGGCCGCATACCTGACAGATACTTACATATTCTAATTCAATATCTTCACCATTATCAACATGTTCTTTAGCATCTCTAAAAAGCTTAGCGTGGATCTGCTCTGCTTCTAGAGAATAGTGAAATGAGCGTACTGCATCAGATTCTCCCTGCTCTTTAGCAACTAAACTGTAGGCAGGATACATCTGTTCAATTTCGCCTTCTTCACCAGCAATAGCACCAACAAGGTTTTCGGAAGTAGTACCGTAACCAAATTCTCCTCCACCAGCAACTAAAAATCCACCTTCTTCATTTTCGTGTGCTCTAAAGTGATTACCAGCGTGAACCTGCTCAGCATTGGCGATAGCTTTAAAAAGCAAAGCTACATTTTCGAAACCTTCTTCTTTAGCTTTCTCGCCCCAAACTATGTAGCGCTGATAAGCCATACTTTCTCCAGCATAAGCGGAACGTAAATTTTGAGCTGTTTGATCATTATTTACCATTTTTTACATACCTCCAATTATTGATAATTATTACTGTTAATAGTATAGCATCCCATATCAAGTTCTGTCAAGAACAATTACTGATAAATTTCAGTAAAACAGAATACTTCCTCTTACTATATATCATTCTATTTAAATCTAAATATTCCTGCCTCAAAACAAAAGATAGTTAAATTTTAACTCAATTTTAATATTTTTTCTAGCGTTTTTTGATTATTCAATTAATTTAGCAGTAATAAAAATCCAGCCAGAATTTAATCCAGCCGGATTGTTAATGCAAGTATTTATTATTTATTATTTCTAAGTCTCATTTTTTCATTTAATATTTTTTTCCGCAGACGAATTGCCTCCGGGGTGATTTCAACCAGCTCATCATCTTCTATAAACTCTAAAGCCTGCTCTAAGGTAAACTTCTTGGCAGGTGCCAGATTAATAGAATCATCAGAACCGGAAGCTCTCACGTTGGTCAACTTCTTATTTTTACAGGCATTTACTGTCAGGTCGTTTTCACGACTGTGTAGGCCAATGATCATTCCTTCGTAAACTTTTGTACCTGGTTCAATAAACATTTCGCCTCTATCTTCTAAATTAGAAAGGGCATAACCCATAGCAGTCCCCTCCTGATTGGAGATTAAAACACCATTTTTACGCTGTGGAACTTCACCCTTAAAAGGCTCATATTTTTCGAAAGAGCGAATCAGAGTACCCTCACCACTGGTATCATTGATAAATTCACTCCTAAAACCAATTAGACCTCTGGTTGGTACCAGATATTCTAAATGTACATAATCACCTTCGGGCATCATAGAATGCATGATTCCCTTCCGCTGATTTAATTTATTAATTACCGTTCCGGAATATTTTTCGGGCAGCTCGACCATTACCTTTTCTATTGGCTCATGTTTTTTACCGTCAATTTCTTTCATTAAAACCTCAGGCTTGGATACTGAAACCTCATAACCCTCACGGCGCATATTTTCTAACAAAATTGAAAGATGCAGCTCACCCCGACCGGAAACTTTAAAAGCTTCGGTGTTTTCAGCTTTTTCAACCCGTAAACCAACATTAACTTCTAATTCTCTTTCCAACCTTGCTTTCAAATGGCGTGTTGTTAAATAATCACCATCCAGACCGGCAAATGGTGAATCATTTACCAGAAAATACATGGCCAGAGTTGGCTCAGCAATTTCGATCATCGGCAGCGGATCAACTTTTCCTACCTCACAGACTGTTTCTCCAATCGAAATATCCGGAAGGCCAGCAATTGATACAATTTCTCCACTGTGAGTTTCCTCAACTGCATTCTGCTTTAAACCTTCATAAACAGATAACTTTGTAATTTTACCTTTTTTAGTTGAGCCATCACGCTTATAGACTTCAACCTGCTGTCCATCTTTGAGAGTTCCTTTATACACTCGACCAATACCCATTCGTCCCAGATAATCATCATAAGCCAGGTCATAAATCTGCATCTGTAGGGGTTCATCATCCAAGTCCGGGTAACTATCAACAGTATTAATAATAGTCTCAAAAAGTGGATCTAAGTTTTCACTTTCATGATCCAGTTCATGGAAAGCTTTTCCTTCCACTGCAATTCCATAAATTACCGGGAATTCTAACTGATCGTCATCTGCAGAAAGCTCGATGAAAAGATCAATAATCTCATCGTGAACCTCTTCTGCTCGCTGATTATTTTTATCTATTTTATTAATGAAAACAATTGGTTTAATTCCTTTTTCTAAAGATTTCTTTAAAACAAATCTGGTCTGCGGCATAGGACCCTCAGTCGCATCTACAATTAAAATTGCAGAATCAACTGCTTTAATAACCCGCTCTACCTCAGAGGAAAAGTCAGCATGACCTGGAGTATCAACAATATTGATCTTAACTCCATTGTGCTCGATGGCACAGTTTTTAGAATAAATTGTAATGCCACGTTCACGCTCAAGATCATTGCTGTCCATTATACAGTCCACAACTTCTTCATTCTCTCTAAAAACTCCACTCTGATTTAAAAAAGCATCGACTAGAGTTGACTTCCCCGCGTCAACATGGGCAATAACCGCTAGATTTATTATTTCTCTTTTATCCACACTAAAAAACCCTTTCTCTTATAAAGTTATATTTAACTTCCTTATTTTTATCTTTCTTTATCTCAATTCACTCAAACCAAGCAAAATTTTAAAAATTACTCTATAATAATGCAATAATATAAAAATATTACATTTATCTACTTATAATCAGAAAAGCCCTGACCACTTAAAAAAGCAATCAGGGCTTTCAATTCTATTATAAAACTTTTATTTGCTTTATAACTTAACGATATTAGCAGCTTGTGGGCCGCGATCGCCTTCTACGATTTCAAATTCTACTTCTTGACCTTCTTCAAGGTTTTTGAAACCGTCTTCTTTAATTGCTGAGAAGTGTGCGAACACGTCGTCTCCGTCTTCTCTTTCAATAAAGCCAAAACCTTTTTTCCCATCAAACCACTTAACTGTTCCTGTGTAAATCATTAAATTATTCCTCCTAATTTTTCTCGATGGAAGTCTTACCTGTTTTTGTTTTCCATCTTTTACAGTTTAGCATTATTAAATGCTTCTGTCAACCATTATTTTAAATTATTTTTTTATTACTTTTATTTTCTCTTTTATAGACCGGCGTTTAGCCACTCAAACACTTTTTGTATTCTAAATTACAACTTTAGATCCTATTTTTGAATCCGATTTTAATAAAGCAAATAGTTTAGAAAAGCTCTGTCCAATTAAATGAACAGAGCCTTAAATTCATAAAACTATTTATGCTTTATAATTTAACGATATTAGCAGCTTGTGGGCCGCGATCGCCTTCTACGATTTCAAATTCTACTTCCTGACCTTCTTCAAGGTTTTTGAAACCTTCTTCTTCAATAGCTGAGAAGTGTGCGAACACGTCG
>Ga0182238_1000097_pt1 | contig 30899 bp, 24 predicted proteins | sample hydfrates6_PW_90_FD_132439 | JGI IMG/M metagenome (GOLD analysis project Ga0182238, IMG submission 132439) | Subsurface microbial communities from deep shales in Texas, USA - hydraulic fracturing test 6_PW_90 | ecosystem: Environmental > Aquatic > Deep subsurface > Shale gas/oil reservoir >... | reverse complement strand
TGTGGTTTGTTGGAGTCGGTGATGGTTTGAGCGGTTGGGGGATGAAGTAGCTCCACCGTCTTTAGCGTTCCGCCAAGCCGACTACGGATTCGGGCTTTCGGTGAGCCGAGGCCCGGCTTGGCAGGCCAAAAAGTTTTGGGAGATTCTTAAGAACCCTTTCCCAAAAGGGTTCTTAAGCCCCCGGAGGGATCAGGTCGCCGTGGGCGACGAACCGTTCGGGTTGTGATAGTGGATTAAGGTAATAGAGAAGAGATATCGGCCTAGGCCGTCGGAGGCAGAGACATGCAGTGGTTGCACAAGGATTTGTTGGACGTTTCGCAGTTGTCGCGATCGGAGGTGATGTCGCTTTTCGAGACGGCGCGGCATTTTCAGGAGATCAACGAGCGTCCTGTGAAGAAGGTTCCGACGTTGCGGGGCCGCAGCGTGGTGTTGTTTTTTGCCGAGCCGAGCACTCGCACGAAGACGAGTTTCGATGTGGCGGGCAAGCGGTTGTCGGCGGACACGTTTTCGTTGGCCAAGAGTTCTTCTAGTCTGACGAAGGGCGAGACGTTGAAGGACACGGCGTTGACATTGCAGGCAATGGCTCCGGACGCCATTGTGATTCGTCACTGGTGTTCGGGTGCGGCCCGGTTCATGGCGGATCGGTTGGATTGCAGCATCATCAATGCCGGTGACGGGCGTCACGCGCATCCTACGCAGGCGTTGCTGGATGGTTTTACGTTGTATCAGGAGTGGGGCGATCTTTCCGGCAAGACGGTGTTGATTCTTGGTGACGTGACGCACTCGCGGGTGGCTCGCTCCAACGTGATTCTTTTGAACAAGATGGGTGCCCGGGTTCGGATATGTGCTCCGCGGACGCTTTTGCCTCGCACGGTGAAGTCTTGGCGGGCCGAGGTGTTCCATGATCTGGACGAGGCTGTTCGTGATGTGGATGCGGTGATGTGCCTGCGGTTGCAGCTGGAGCGGCAGAAGCAGGGGCTGTTGCCGGATCTGCGGGAGTATGCTTCGACGTACGGGCTTTCGGCGCGGCATCTGGAGAAGGCCTCGCGGGATGTGCGGGTGCTGCATCCGGGGCCGATGAACCGGGGTGTGGAGATCGCTTCCGACTTGGCGGACGCGGACTGCTCGTTGGTGCTTGATCAGGTGGCCAACGGGGTTTCCATGCGTATGGCGCTGCTTTTCCAGTATATGACCCGCAAGGGCGGGGAAGAATAGGAGACCGGGGATATGTCCAGAATGGATTTGCTGGTTCGTCGGGCCATGTTCGAGGGCCGCGAGGTGGACGTGATCGTGAACGAGGGGCGCATCGTGGAGATTCGCGACTGCTCTGCCGAGATCGATCTTGAGGAATTCGAGCAGGTGGAGGATGCGTACGGGCTGCAGCTCATGGCGAGCATGACGGACGTGCATGTGCATCTTCGCGAGCCGGGTTTCGAGTACAAGGAGGACATCCGGTCCGGTCTCGGTGCTGCGGCGTGGGGCGGATTCGGCAACGTGCTTTGCATGGCGAACACCAGTCCGGTGAACGATTCGGCTTCGGTGACCGAGGCCATGCAGGAGAAGGCGAATATTTACTGGCCTGACGGGCCGAGGCTCTTTCCCATCGGCGCGTTGACCAAGGGGCTGAAGGGCGATGAACTGGCACCTGTCGCAGAGCTTCGTGACGCGGGGTGTGTTGCGGTCTCCAACGACGGGGTGCCGGTGAAGAACACCGATCTTTTCCGCAAGGCCATGGATTACGCGGCCAACTTCGGCATGACGGTCATCGACCATTGCGAGGACCCGTATATGGCTGTGGGTGTCGGAGTGAACGAGGGCGAGGTGTCCGACCGCCTCGGTCTGGCGGGTCAGCCGGACGTTGCCGAGGCGCTTCAGGTCTCGCGTGATGTGCTGCTGGCCGAGTATCTCGACATCCCGATTCATCTGGCGCACGTCTCCTGCGAGAAGGCCGTTGAGATCATCCGACAGGCCAAGGCTCGCGGGGTGAAGGTCACTGCGGAGACGTGTCCGCATTACCTGCTGCTCACGGACGAGTGGCTGGCGGAGCCGGAGAACGAGTACAGCGCCATGGGCAAGGTCAATCCGCCGCTTCGCACGGAACGTGACCGGCAGGCCATGATCGCGGCGCTCAATGACGGCACCATCGACTTTCTTGCCACCGACCATGCGCCGCATGGAATGCATGAGAAGGAAGTGGAGATGGATGTGGCGCCCTGCGGCATTTCCGGGCTGGACACGGCTCTGGCGGCCACGTGGGCGCTGGTGCAGGACGGCACGCTTTCCCGCGAGGCGTTCGACCGTGCATGGGTGACCGGTCCGGCGCAGACGTTCGGCTTGCCCGTGAACCGTTTCCAGCCGGGCGATACGGCGGACTTTTTCCTGTTTGACCCCGAAGAGGAATGGGTGGTCGGCCCAGGCACCATGCATTCCAAGGGAAAGAACACGCCGCTGGCCGGGGCCACCCTGAAAGGGCGGGTGAAAACTCATTTTCTTGCAGGGAAAAAAATAGTATAGGGAACCCTGCGTCCGCCCGGACGACTCCCGCTAAGGATAAATTATTCCGCAAGGAAGGAGATATATGAGCCAGCCTTTCAAAGAAGCCGTGGGTTTTTGCAAAACCATCATGCGAAACGGCTTTGACGCCTATGTCATCAATGCGCGCCTGCAGGAACTGACCCTCGCAGAGACCGGGGCCGAGCAGGAACTGGACATCTGCACCGAGGCCACCCTCGAAGAGCTGCAGCGGATGTTCCCGAACATCCAGCCTTCGCAGGACAAGGGCATCGTGGGAACCTTCACCGAAGGCGGAGTGACCTACTATTTCTACCCGGCCGACGTGGAGTTGAGCTCCTATACGGAAGACACGGTCTCCAAGATGACTCCGCGTCTGCTCAAGCGTCTCGAAGCGCGCGGCGACATTCCTCTGTCCTCGGTCTGCCCGTACATCCCCAAGGCCAAGGATATGTATGCGGACTTCGCGGACCTGTCCTCCGGCGTCATCCGTTTCAAGGGGATCGCCGACGAGGCCCTGAAAAAGGATTATTCTCTGGCCTACCGCGCCCTGCGCTTTGCGGCCAACTACAATCTGGAGATCGAGCCCAACAGTTGGATCGCCATTGTGCGTAATTCCCGTCGCGTGCTCGACTACGTACCCACACGCGAGTTCATCGACGAGTGGCGCAAGGTCGAGGCCGAGAGCATGTACAAGTTCCTTGAGCTGCTCTTCGAGTCCATGCTGCTGCACGGCCTCGTGCCGGAACTCGCGGCCCTGTCGCGCGTGAAGCAGATCAAGAATGCCGAGGAAGGCGAGGAATCGGTCCTTCAACATACCATCGACGTCATGAAGGCCTATCCCGAGGAGCTGCCTTACGACTGGTACGGCACCGTGGCCTGCATGTTCCACGACGTGGGCAAGCTCTACACCGCCGACTACTACGACGAAGAATGGCACTTCCTCCAGCATCACCGCGTGGGAGCCAAGGTCACCCGCAAGATTCTCAAGCGTCTGAGCTTCATGCCCGAAGACATCGACCTGATCTGCGACCTCGTGCAGAACCACATGCGTCCGCATTTCATGCTCACCGACCGGGGCATCCGCCGCCTCAAGTCGCTGGACGAGTATCCCCGCGTCATGGAAATGGTCCGCGCCGACATCAAGGCCCGCGACGGCTCCTGGCGCGAGTTCAACCACAACCTCAAGATGGCCGAACGTGCGGACATCCCCGAGGACGAGATCGAACCGCTGCTTAACGGCAACCAGATCATGCAGGCCACCGGCCTCAAGCCCGGCCCGCAGGTTGGCGCCATCCGCGACGCGCTGCTCAAGGCGCAGATCGCCGACGACGTGCATACCGAGGAACAGGCAATCGCATTTGCCAAGGCCTACAAGGTCCGCCACGGCATGTAAGCAGCGTTTGCAAAAAAGATAAAAAAGGGCCTCGCGTCATGCGAAGGCCCTTTTTTTGTGGCGGATGGGACTGGAAGCATGGTTTGAAATGCGGATTGCGGGGCTATAAAGTATGAACTTCTGTCGTATTCAACGAGGCAGGGTGAGAGTGCAGTGATGATTCGCTAAAAAGGGCGCTCGGGAGACTCGACGGGTAAATGTTGCTCGATCGTTGCAGGCCGTACACCCGCAGCTGATAATCAGCTATTGCGTAACTCGCCATGACTCGTTATGTAATCAGGCCCGACCCGCCGCCCGGGTCGCAAAGTATACATTTACAAAGGTGTAAAAATGAGACCAGACTTCGAGAAGATGAACGGCTTGGTTCCCGCCATCGCACAGGACGCCGAAAGCGGCGAAGTCCTGATGATGGCTTACATGAACGAGGAATCGTGGGATAAGACGCTGGAGACGGGAGAGGTGCATTACTACTCTCGCTCGCGCAAGAAGCTTTGGCATAAGGGCGGCACTTCGGGACATGTACAGAAGCTTCATTCCATCCGTCTGGATTGCGACGACGACACCATACTCTTGCTTATCGAACAGATCGGCGGTGCGGCCTGCCACAAGGGGTACCGTAGCTGTTTTTATCGTGAATTGAAGGACGGGGAAGTCACTGAGTGCTCCCCCGTGGTTTTTGATCCCAAGGAGGTCTACAAGTAATGTCCGGAAACAATCTTCGACTCGGTGTTCCCAAGGGTTCCCTTCAGGAAGCAACGACCAAACTGTTCGCCAAGGCCGGCTGGAACATCCGTCTGCACCACCGGAATTACTTCCCCGACATCGATGACCCCGAACTGACCTGTTCCCTCGCTCGCGCGCAGGAGATGGGCATGTACGTGGAGCGCGGCACCTTCGACGTGGGACTGACCGGTAAGGACTGGGTCATGGAGAACAGCTCCGACGTGGTCGTCGTGGACGACCTCATGTACTCCAAGGTCTCCAATCGTCCGGCCCGCTGGGTGCTCTGCGTCAACGGCAGTTCCCCCTTCAAGCGCCCCGAAGACCTCGAAGGCTGCAAGATCGCCACCGAGCTCGTCGGTTTCACCAAAAGCTACTTCGAGTCCATCGGGGTGAACGTGGAAGTCATGTTCTCTTGGGGAACCACCGAAGCCAAGGTGGTGGAAGGCCTCTGCGACGCCATCGTGGAGATCACCGAGACCGGCACAACCATCAAGGCCAACGGCCTGCGCATCATCGCCGAACTGATGCAGACCAACACTCAGCTCATCGCCAACAAGGACGCCTGGAACGATCCGTGGAAGCGCAAGAAGATCGAAGAGATCAACATGCTGCTTCAGGGCGCCCTCAGGGCCGAGAAGATGGTCGGTCTCAAGATGAACCTGCCCAAGGACAAGATGGCCGACGCACAGGACCTGCTGCCCGCCGTCACCTCGCCCACCGTGGCCGAACTCCAGGACGGCAGCTGGCTCTCGGTGGAAATCGTCATTGAAGAAGCCGTGGTGCGCGACATCATCCCCCAGCTCAAAGACCTCGGCGCGGAAGGCATCATCGAATACCCGCTCAACAAAGTCGTCTAACGATACGCTCCACTATAGAAAAGGCCGCCCTCCATCTGGAGGGCGGCCTTTTTGTGTCTTGATCGCTGTCTTGTAGAAAAACAATCAGGCGGAAGCGGCCATTACGGCGTTGCCGAGTTCAGGGGCCTGCGGGTTGACGTAGGTGACGTCAAGGGAGCGGCTGAAGTCGAACTCGGGGCTCAGGTTGGTGACGTAGTTGACTTCCGACTCCTTGACCGTCTTGTCGGTGGAAAGATCCTTGGTCTCGAAAGTGTATTCGGTGTTGTAGTTGTCGGTGTTCTCGACGTTGTTGACGACGCTTCTGGAGTTGTCTTCGTTGTAAGTGCGGTCGTTCTGTTCCACGTTGTAGGTCACCGAATTGTCCGGGCTGTTCTGGACGTTTCGGGTCTCGACGTACTTGGTGTTCGAGGCGTCGATGTTCTTCTCTTCGTTGTTCTCGACCTTGCTGGTGCGGTGGTTGTCCACGTCGTTCACGAAATTCTTTTCGTTATTGTATTCAGCGGAGGTTTCGTAGCTGATGGTGGACGTGTTCTCGTTCTCCGTGACCTGCTTCACTTCCGTCCGGTTGTTTTCGACGTTCTCCTGTGAGAGGTCCATGTTGACTTCGGTGGAGCGGTCCACGTCCTGCTGGGAGTTGCGGACATTCTCCGTCTGCAGGGTGCGCTCCGTGCTGAAGTCGGGATTGAACTCCCGCACCTGTCGCACATCCCGTGAGTTGTCGATGGTGACGGTGGAGCTTCTGTCCTGCTCAAAATTGTTGGATGTGCTGAAGTCGTAATAGGCGCCCTTCTTGGCCTCGTCCTTGGACATGGCGGACTCGCCCTTGTTGGGGTCGATCATGAGCGACGCTTCGTAGCCGTCGCCCGTGGGAATCCACATGGGGTCGAAGTCCACGGGCTCCCAGCCCTTTTCCTCGAACAGGCGAAGAGTGTTCTTGGCAGGCCAGTTCATGGAGTGACCAATGCCCGGCCCGTGCCAGTTGGTCTGGTTGTGGGGCATGACATATCCACTGGGAGAAACCGGGGTGAAGCCGGAGGGCGTGGGCGCGGCACCGATGCCCATTGGAGGCGCGGTGATGACATGTCCGGCGGCGATTACGGGGGAAATGCCCACAGGCGGGAAGGTCACCGACTGGGACGATCCCGCCCCCTGATCCATGACGACTCTGCCGGGACCGGAGCCCATGGGCGGAGCGGGAACGCCGGGTGTGGCGAGTGTGGTTCTGCCGCCCTCAGTGGTCATGATGGGCTGTCCGGGGCCAGCGCTGAAAGATTCCACCTTGCCGCCGCCAGTGGACGGAGAAGGGTTGACGCTGCCGGTCATCTGAGCGGATGCCGAGGTGCCGCCTCCTGTGGATGAGCCGCCACCTCCACCGGCGCCGCCGGTTACGGAAACGCCCGTGCTGCCGGCGCCGCCGACCTGTGCGGTGCCGCCTGAGCCGCCGGATGCCGACCCGCCGCCCGTGCCGCCCGCAATGGCGGTGGAGTCGCCCGCAGTGACCGGCGCGTAGGGGATGCGGGCCTGAGACGTGTCGATGGGGACCATGGCCGCACGCGTGTCAATGGGCACGTGTCCGGGTTCACCGGTAATGACGCGACCAGCCGGTCCGGCCTGAAAGCTCCCGGCCGGTCCTGCCTGCACCTGACCTGGAGGTCCGGCGACGATGAAATCGGTAACGCCCTGCATGGACATGGTCTTTTCTCCCCCCTTTCCCGACACCCCGCCGCAAGGCTCGGTGACAGGTCTAGGAATCAACGTTACACCGGGCTTTTCCATACCGTCAAGGCCCGGTTTGCAACGCTTTTGAAAGAATAACGCCCCGTACCGGGGTGGTGCGGGGCGTTGTGATTCGGGAATCGTTCTCGTTTACGGCGGCTTACTTCGTTTCCATGGAAGCGATGAATGCGTCGGCTTCGGCGATGGATTTTTCCATGTCCTTAATGAGCCTGTCCACGTCGGCACGGATAGAAGCGAGTTCCCCTTCGAGGGAGGCGATGGCCTTGGCATTGAGGTTGTGCTTGAGGTAGAGCACCTGATCCTTGAACGCGGCCAGCACCGGATCCATGCGGGAGGATGCCCGCTTCATGGCGGCCAGCAGTTCGCGGTAGCGGGACTGGGTGGCGTCGTACTGGCTGCGGCTCTGCCTGCGCAGCTTGGCGCTGGTGTACTGTTTGAGTTCCGCACGCCACTCCTCGAACAGGGCTTCCGCGACATTCTCGACGGACTCGATGCGGTCGCGTACTTCCTCGGCCGCTTCTTCGGACGCTTCGTATTCGGCGTTTAGCACTTCGTATTTCTGTTCCAGCTCGCCGCCGTCCACGGCGACCACGGATTTGAAGCGGTCCAGCGCGGTGGCGAACTGTTCCTTGGCTTCGGTGTTGGCTTCGCGAGCCTCTCCCACGCGGTCCACGAGGATCTCGCGCTTGTGGTAGCCGACCTGTTCCATTGCCGAATAGTAGGTCTTCTGGCACCCGGCCAGCACGGCCACGGCGGTCAGGGCGAGTAGTATGCGTACGGCGTATCTCATGGATTCTCCTCGGGATGAGTCATGTGGGATAATGGTCCGGTTCGTGTCGTCTTCATAGCGCAACCGCGACCTCGGAGCAAGATTTGCCCGCGGCAGGGCCGATGTGTATAGTCCGCCCGGAACGAACAACCCGAACCACCCAATCATCATGCGCACCATAGAATCACTCCGCTACGTGGCCATCGACTTCGAAACCGCGGACGCCAAGCGCGACAGCGCCTGTTCCGTGGGACTCGTGGCCGTCGAGGGCGGAGAAATAGTGGACAAATCGTACCGGCTGATCCGGCCGCCCCGGCGCAAGTTCAATCCCTACTGCCAGGCCATTCACGGACTGAGCTGGGAGGACGTGCGCGATGAGGCCGATTTCGGTCAGGCATGGCCCGAGCTGACCCCGATGCTGGAGGGCGCGGACTTCATCTGCGCCCACAACGCGCCGTTCGACCGGTCGGTGCTGGAAGCCTGCTGCCGCCTGTTCGAGCTGGATATGCCGCTACAGCCCTTCATGTGCACCGTGCAGCTTGCGCGCCGCACGTGGGAGCTGCCGAAAAACAAGCTGCCCAAGGTCTGCGAGCATCTGGGCATCCAGCTCGACCACCACAACGCGCTCTCGGACGCAGAGGCCTGCGCCCGGATCGCCGCCATCGGTTTGACCGAGAATCCGGATTTCCTGAAACGGATCATCTGACGCAAACGATTTTCTCAGGAAAAAACGGGTCCGGGGCATTGCCTCGGGCCCGTTTTTGCTGCACTACGTTTCCACACTAAGGTGGCCGAGAGCCACGCCTTCAACAATCGAAAACCGAGACCGCAATGAACTTTTTTACCGACAATCCAAACATGCTGTACCTTCTGCTCGTCAGTGTGTTCGGGATACTCTTTCTCTTCTGGCTGCACCTACGCATCACCCGGTTCAAGTCGCTTCGTATCAAGCGCGCCAGAAATCTGGACATCGAGCAGGTGGGCGCCTTTCCGGTGGAGGATCTTTCCCGTAAGGAGATCCGCAAGCAGCAGAAAGCTCTGACCGAGGGCGTGGCTCAGCGGTTCACCATCATCAGCCGCACCATCTACCTCACCTTGGGAATCATCTGGCTGTTCGCCATGACGTTCCCCTTCATGAACGGGCTCTCCGGCACATACGTTTCCATCGTCATCACCGCGGTAACGGTGGTGGTCGGTATCGCGGCCAGACCATTTGTGGAAAACCTCTTTTCCGGCATCGTCATTTCGTTTTCCAACCAATTGCGCGTCGGTGATACGCTGGTCATCGACGATCAGTACGGTTCGGTGGAAGACATCTCCATCACGCATACCAAGGTCAAGACGTGGGAATCTAAACGGTACATCATTCCCAACAGCCGGATGATGACCAAGGAATTCATCAATCTGACCATCAACGAGATGAGCATCTGGGCCACCATGGAATTCCGGGTGTCTTACGAGGCGGATATCGACAGGGTCACTGAGATTGCAGAAGCCATCGGGGCCGAGCTTTCGCCGGAAGACGCGCCCGAGAAGCCCTTCTTCTGGATTCGCAACATGGAGCGCGACTGTTACCTCTGCGCGCTCACGGTCTGGGCGGATACCCCCTCCACCGCGTGGACCAGACGGAGCGAAATCGGCATCATGCTGGTCCGTGCTTTCCGTCAGGAAGGCATCAGGACCAACGTCAGCAACCTTTCCATGCCGGAAGGATTCCGAAGCTAGGCCCAACCGATACATGATTATCAAGGCGGCTCGTCCCAAGAGGGGCGGGCCGCCTTTTTTGTTGCGAAGGTTCAGAGGTAAGGAGTTTGCGAACAATTTATCTTCAGTTATTTCAGGCAATAAAGATTGTTGCGAACATAACGAACAGGCCGTGAAGCTCTGTTCGCAATGTGGGTAAGATGTTGAATTAATATGACAATCGCTTGCAGGTTGGCGCGGGCTCGAATGGCGCTTCATGTTGGGCATTATAACGGTGCCGTGTTGCGCGCGATCCAAAAAATGCGTTACCGTCACAATGCTGTCCAATGTGAACTCAAACCAAAGCGAGGAAAATCTATGCGTTACAGTAAGAACATGCTTTCTGCGGCAATGGCGGTATGCTTTGTCATGGTCCTTGCCATGGCATCCACGGTACGGGCGCACTGCGAGGTGCCTTGCGGCATTTATGATGACCATATGCGCATCCACATGATCGAGGAGGACCTGACCACCATCGAAAAATCCATGAACAGCATCATGGAGCTGCGCAAGGAATCCCCGGTCAACTACAACCAGCTCGTACGCTGGATCAACAACAAGGAACATCACGCCCAGAGGATTCAGGACCGCGTGAGCACCTACTTCCTGGCCCAGCGCATCAAGGCGGACCAGCCGGAGTACGGCAAGCGGCTGGAGCTGCTTCACGGCCTCATCACCGGTGCCATGAAGTGCAAGCAAAACGTGGACATGAAGTACGTGCAGCAGATGCGCAAGACCCTGAAGGAATTCGAGACCCTCTACTTTGCCGAATAGCCTCTCGCGGAGAGGGAATACAAAAGGACCCTGCCTGAGCGGGGTCCTTTTGTATTGATCTTGAGAGGATGGCGATGATGGCGCAGCCCTGTAGCGCTTATTTCAGGGCCTCACGGCTGCCGTCCTTCATCCATAACGTCACGGCAAAGGCCATGAGTCCTGCTGTGGCGAGCAGGGCAGCCGGAGCCACGGAGCTGCCGGTCATTTCGATGAGCGAGGTGGCCAGCATGGGGGTGGCGCCGCCCACCACTCCCAGCCCTATGTTGTAGGCAACGGAGTACCCGGAAAGCCTGTCGCAGGCCGGGAACAACTCCACGAACATGGCGGGAGCCGACCCCAGAGGCACGGCCACGAGCATCGCCAGCAGAAACTGTACGGCGATGGCTCCGTAGAGTCCGTCGTTGGCAAGCCAGACGTACAGGGGGACGGCGCAGAGCATCAGCACGAACATGGTCATGCTGATGAGCCGTGTGCGCCGGACCAGCCTGTCTCCGAGCCAGCCTGAAACCGGAATGAGGGCAAGCAGCAGAGCGGTTCCGGCAGTGTTGATCTGCAGGGCCAGCTCGCGTTCCATGCCCGTTTCACGATGCAGCCATTCCGGGAAATAGACCAGCGGAATGTAAAACAGGATGCCGTAGGCCGAAGCAAAGAGGATGGCCTGAATCATCTGTTTGCGGTTGGTTGTGAACGCCTCCAGAAGCGGCGAGGTTTCGTCGCGTTCTTCATGATGGTTCTGGAAGTGGTCTGACTGGGGCAGCCTGCGTCGCAGAAGAATTGCGAGACCGCCGATGATGCCGCCGAGCAGAAATGGGATGCGCCAGCCCCAGCTGTGCACGAAATCGGAAGAGAAGGTGTTCGTCAGCGCGGCGGCGGCCCCGGATCCGAGAAGCATCCCGGCCATGCTGCCCGTATTGGCCCAGCTTCCGGCCAGCCCGCGCCCGTCATCGGATGCGGTCTCCACCAGATAGGTCACGGAGCTGCTGAATTCACCGCCCACGGACAGTCCCTGCACCATGCGGATGATCACCAACAGCACCGGAGCCCAGAGTCCGATGGTGTCGTAGGTAGGCAGGCAGCCCAGCAGCACTGTCGGCAGCACCATCATGATGACGGAGATCATCATGGTCCGACTGCGGCCAAGGGTGTCCCCCATCCAGCCGAGAATACCGGATCCGAGTGGTCTCATGAAGAAACCCGCCGCAAAGATGCCGTAGGTGGCGATCAGCCCTGCCGTGTCGCTCTGTTGCGGAAAGAAGAGGGTGGAAATAATGCCTGCCATGTAACCGTACAAGGCGAAGTCGTACCATTCCACGACGTTGCCGATGAATCCGGCCAGAAGGGCCGTATGGCGTTTGCTTATGCTCATTGCTGCGTACTCTCTTGTCGCAAGTCATTTCTCTATCGGCACGGGTCATAGCACTTGCGAAAGGCTGGCTCAACACGTCCGGGTGATTTCCATGACCTCTGTCACCTTCCATCGGGCTGTCCATTTTCTTCCGGTGCTGGTATGCTGGGAACATGTGTCCAGAATTCGCCCCTGTTCCGGTGAGTTCGCAAACCGATGAAGCGAGGCAACCATGCGATATCTTTTCGTCATTATGCTCATCCTGTCCCTGTCGGTCCCGGCAGGGGCCGCGCCGTTCATGTCTCCGGACGAGGTGCCGGAAATAGCGAACGTGGAAAAAACGGTGCTGGTCAAAGGGCTCTCCCATCCATGGGGCATGGCACGGCTCCCCGAAGGCGGCATCCTCATAACGGAGCGTCCGGGACGCGTGCAGCTGTATCAGGGCGGCGAGGTGAAAAGCGTCCCCGGAGCGCCCGAGACCTTTGCGGAAGGACAGGGCGGCCTGCTCGACATCGCCCTGCACCCGGACTTCGCCTCGAACCGTCTTGTCTATTTCAGCATGTCCATAGGCACGGAGAAGGCCAACCGCACCGCCTTGTCACGCGCCAGATTTGATGGAGAGCGTTTTACGGACGTGCAGGAGCTTTTCCGCGTCACCCAGACCAAGCCCGATACACAGCACTTCGGCTCGCGTCTGGTGTGGCTGCCGGACGGTACCCTGCTCATGACCATCGGCGACGGCGGCAACCCGCCGGTCAAGGTGGACGGCAAGCTGTCGCGTAAATACGCGCAGGACCTGCGCAGCCATCTCGGGAAGATCCTGCGGTTCAACGACGACGGCTCGCCGGTCGGCTCCGGCGCTTTTGCCGAGGAAGGTGGGCTGCCGGAACTGTACTCGGCAGGGCATCGCAATATTCAGGGGCTGGCCCATGATCCCATTCGCGGCACCGTATGGGCAAGTGAACACGGTGCATTGGGCGGCGACGAACTCAACCGTATCGAGCCGGGCGGAAACTACGGCTGGCCGCTGGCAACGTTCAGCAAGGAATACCTCTTCGCCCGGGAAATCTCGGAGCACACCAGCCTGCCGGGCAAGGTCGATCCTTCTCTCGTGTGGCTGGAGGGCATCGCCCCGTCCGGGCTGTGCCTGTACACCGGCGATGCTTTCCCGCAGTGGAAGGGCGATCTGCTTGCAGGCGGCCTGCGCGGCAAAACCATCCGGCTCGTGGAGTTGGACAGGGCCGGCAACGTCACCGGCGAAAAGCGCATTGAGATGAACGAGCGCGTGCGGGAGATCTCGCAGGGTCCCAACGGCCTGATATATGTGCTCACGGACGAGGATGACGGCAAGCTTATCCGGCTGAGTCCCGGCAAGTAGGAGTTGCCACGACAAATTAAACGGGCCCTGCGCATTTGCAGGGCCCGTTCTTTGAGAGCTGATGAAATTGTGGCGGCCGGTTAGTCCGTTGTTTCGCCTTCGGAGAGCATGTGTACCGTGCGTTGGGGGAAAGGAATGGTCAGGCCGGCGGCCTCGATGTCTTCCTTGACCCGTTTGTTCAGGTCCCAGAGGGTCTGCCAATAGTCGGCAGTGGTGGCCCAGCCGCGAAGCTGGAGATTCACCGAGTTGTCGCCCATGGATGCGACCATGGTCTGCGGTCCGGGATCCTGGAGGAAACGGGATTCTTCGGCGGCGATACGTTGCAGCACATCCAGTCCCGTGTCGATGGAGTCCGAGTAGGCGATGCCCACGGTGATGTCCATGCGCCGCTTGCCGTTGCGGGTGTAGTTGGTGATGCTGCTGCCCCACGCCGTGCTGTTCGGAACGCAGACGTACAGGCCGTCGAAGGTCTCCAGAATGGTGGTGAACAGGTTGATTTCATGCACGGTGCCGCTGGTGGAGCCGATGGAGACATAGTCTCCCGAGCGGAAGGGCCGCAGGAAAAGGAGCATGATTCCCGCGGCGATGTTGCTCAGGGTGTCCTTGAGCGCCAGACCGACAGCAAGACCGGCGGCACCGAGCAGTGCAATGAGGCTGGCGGTGTTGACCCCGAAGATGTCCAAAATGAACACGCCCGCGATGGTGTACACGAGATACGTGGCAGCCGTGCAAAGGATCGGTACGAGGGTGGCGTCCAGCTTCTCCAGTCGGTCATTGGCGTTCCGGATTCCCTTGCGGACAAGCTTGGCCACGATGGCCCCGGCGATAAGGATGACCAGGGCAAGCAGCGCACTGTACCCTACGTCCAGCAACATCTCAGAATTATTCTTCCAGAATTCCATTACCATGTCCGTCATCCTCGGTCCTCCTGCCATTACGTGATTGAAAAGGATTGCAACCATAAAAATGAAGCATTTTTGCGCACGGAGATCAATGCTTTCTTTATACAGGGTGTCATGATTCCACCGATCATCAACCTGACATTGACAGCTATCCGCTCTCACACTAACAGACCACGTTCCGCGCAGGGGAGCTCGGGGAGGGCTGTCGCGGACTGGACGCGGTTCCGGATCGTCAACGGGTTGCGTGTTGGAAACGATTTTACTTGAAGGAGAGGATTGATGGAATCCAAGCTTGCCAACCCGGCCCCGCTGGGCCTGATGGGCTTCGGCATGACAACCGTGCTGCTGAACATCCATAACGCGGGATTTTTTCCCATCGGCTCCATGATTCTGGCCATGGGCATTTTCTACGGGGGCATCGCGCAGGTCATCGCGGGCATCATGGAGTTCAAGAAGGGTAACACCTTCGGCACCACGGCCTTTACGTCCTACGGGCTGTTCTGGCTGACCCTCGTGGGCCTGATCGTCATGCCCAAAATGGGGCTGGCCGAAGCGCCCTCCGAGGCGTTCATGGGCTGCTATCTCGCCATGTGGGGCATCTTCACCCTGTTCATGTTCATGGGCACCCTCAAGGGCAACGCGGTCCTTAAGTTCGTTTTTCTTTCCCTGACCGTGTTGTTCTTCCTGCTGGCTATCCGTGACTTTACACACAATGCGTTCATCGGAACCCTCGCCGGCTTCGAGGGCATCGTTTGCGGCGCGTCCGCCATCTACCTCGCCATGGCCGAAGTCATCAACGAGCAGTTCGGTCGCACCGTTCTGCCCATCGGCGCATAACCGTCCGCGCCATACAACGCCAAAGGCCGCACAGTATATACTGTGCGGCCTTTTATTCTGCGCCCGTGTCAGGTGGCTCTTCGAAAATCCATGCGTTTAACCAAACATTTTGAAAAATCCGAGAAGGTGGGTGGCCTGTAGAGTTTCCTGTTTACAACGATGCTCTGGATCTATTGCCCATAGGGGGCATATGGAGTGTCGCGGTTTATTGGGGCATACGGTTTATCTCTGTGCCTGCCGCTATATCGGGTATTGGGTTGTTTGCGCTAGGGGGCTGATATTCATTTCCCTCACCATCAGGACTGATAACGGAATCCTGAGCAGGCAAATCGTTTTTGGACGTCCCCAGATATTCAACAGCAAAGCATGTTGCCGGGGAAGCAAGTATGACAGGCATGGCAGCAATACTCGCCAATCGGTACATCTTGCTCGATGTCCTTGGGTGCAGGGCTATAAGTGTACACAATAGAATAAAATCGTTGGTAAAGATGGGCGGACCGTTTGAGCGGATTCTATAATATGTGCTTTAAGTAGGGTGGTGAGATTTCCCGTTGTAAAGGGATGGTGGAGGGCTCAAGCTTTTTGGCTGGCTCATGTTCTTTACAGACGGGTTTTGTGGCTCGTTTAAAAGCAAAGGGATGCAAAAGAAAAAGGCCCTACGCTTACGCGTAGAGCCTTGAATTCTCTGGCGTCCCCAAGGGGATTTGAACCCCTGTTATCGGCGTGAAAGGCCGACGTCCTGGACCGGGCTAGACGATGGGGACGTGCTCGGTGAAGAGAGGGGATACTTGCGACAGAAGGGTTTGTCAACAAAACTCTCGCGCGAATGCAAATTTTTTTGAAAAAAGGTTGGTTTTCGCGAAAGGAGGAACTGATTTATCTTCATCGCCAGAAGCACAAAAAAAAACGCCTGCATCGCGATTGTCGCGGCGCAGGCGTTTTTCATTCGTATGGTTGAAGATCACTCTTCGCTGGGCTTGCTGAATTTGCAGTTCTTTTCGGGGCAGGCGAGCACTTCGCCCTTGTCCTTGAGGAACTTGCGCACCAGCAGGGGGTGGCCGCATTCTGGGCAGGGCTCCGCTACCGGGAAGTCCCAGACTGCATATTTGCAGGAGGGATACTGGTTGCAGGAGTAGAATATCTTGCCTCTGCGGGAGCTTTTTTCCACCAGTTCGCCCGGGCAGTCTTCCTTGGGGCATTTCACGCCGGTGGAGTACGGCTGCGAGTAGGTGCAGTCGGGATAGTTGGCGCAGGCGATGAAGCGGGATCCGGTGCGGGCGCGCTTGAGGTGCAGCTCACCGCCGCAGTCCGGACAGACGCCGACCACTTTGGGTTTTTCGGTGGCGACCACGTGGATGGTTCCGTCGTCGTCGCGTTCGAAATTCATGATGTTCTTGCAGTCGGGGTAACCGGTGCAGCCGAGGAATTCGCCCCGGCGGCTGCGCTTGATGGACATGGGCCGTCCGCATTTGTCGCATTCGATGCCCAGTTCTTCGGGAGCGGGTTCCTTGATGACCTCGATCTCGCCGTTTTCGTTGCGCTTGAAGTTCTTGATGTTGCGGCAGGCCGGGAAGCCTGTGCAACCGAGGAATTCGCCGGTCTTGCCGAACTTGATGGCCATGGGCTTGCCGCACTGTTCGCAGGTCACGCCGGTGTCCTGCACGGTCTTGCCCATGTCCTCCTTGGCCTTGTCGAGCGTGGGGTTGAACTCCTTGGTGAATTCCTGAAGGAGCCGCACCCAGTCGAGCTGGCCTTCCGCCACGTCGTCCAGCTTGTTCTCCATGTCGGCGGTGAAACCCACGTCCATGAGTTCCTTGAAGTGCTCGGAGAGCTGGTCGCTGACCACGAAGCCCAGTTCGGTGGGCGCGAATTTGCGCTCTTCGAGCTTGGCGTACTCACGGTCGAGCAGCGTGGAGATGATGGCCGCGTAAGTGGACGGGCGGCCGATGCCGAGTTCTTCGAGCGTGCGCACAAGGGACGCTTCGGAGTAGCGCGGCGGCGGCTGGGTGAACTTCTGTTCCTTCTGAAGGTCCTTGAGTTCAAGGGCCGCGCCCTTTTCCAGCTTGGGAAGGTCCGGGGTTTCGTTGACCGGGCTCTTCTCCATGACGGCGAGGAAGCCGGGGAACAGCAGGCGTTCACCCTTGGCGCGCCACAGGGTCTTGCCGTTCTTCACGGTGACCGTGGTGTCCCAGAACTTGGCGGCCGCCATCTGGGAGGCGGTGAAGCGTTCCCAGATGAGCTTGTAGAGCCGGTACTGCTCGGAGGGCAGGTGCGGTTTGGCCTCTTCCGGAGTCAGGGTCGGATCGACGGGGCGGATGGCCTCGTGCGCGTCCTGTGCGCCGCCCTTGGTTTTGAAATTTCGGGTCTTGGACGGATAATGATCCTTGCCGAACCGTTCGAGGATGAGTCCTTTCGCGGCCTGCTGGGCATCCTTGGCCACGCGCACCGAGTCGGTACGCATGTAGGTGATCATGGCGGTGGTGCCGCGCTTGCCGAGCTCCACACCTTCGTACAGCCGCTGGGCCACGCTCATGGTGCGGCGCGCGGAGTATCCAAGACGCTGGTTGGCGTCCTGCTGAAGGGTGGAGGTAATATACGGCGGCCGGGGCTGGCGGGAGCGTTGCTTCTCCTGCACGTCGTCCACGATGAAGTCGCCGTTGCGCATGGCTTCCTCAAGCGCCTCGGCCTCTTCCTGCGAGGTGACGTGGTGCACGCCGGGCTTGACGGCCTTGCCTTCGAGTTTCCAGAGCTCTGTCCAGAACGGGGGCGGATTCTCGCCGGAGAGCTCCACCTTGAAGGGCCAGTATTCCTGCGGCACGAAGGCGCGGCGTTCCTTCTCGCGCTCCACGAGCAGCTTGAGGGCCACCGACTGGACGCGCCCGGCGCTGATGCCGCGCTTGACGTTCTTCCAGAGGATGGGGGAAATCTTGTAGCCAACCAGCCGGTCGAGGATGCGGCGCGCCTGTTGCGAGTCGAAAAGCTTCGCGTTGAGCGGCTGGGCCTGCTCAAGCGCCTCCTTGACAGCTCGCTGGGTGATCTCGTTGAACTGGATGCGGCTGATGTCCGTATCCTTGTCGCGGATCAGTTCCGCCACGTGCCACGCAATGGCCTCACCCTCGCGGTCGGGGTCAGGCGCAAGATAGACGTGCCGTGCCTTTTTGGCGGCCTGCTTGAGCTTTTTGACCACGTCTTCCTTACCAGGAATGACTTGGTACTTGGGGGTGAATCCATTTTCCTCGTCCACGCCGAGGTCGCGGGCGGGAAGGTCGCGGACGTGGCCCACCGAGGCTTCCACCATGTAGTCCTTTCCCAGGAACTTACTGATGGTCTTCACCTTCGCGGGGCTCTCAACGATGATCAAATCCTTTGGCATGGTGAGCAGAGGTAACCGTTAAAAACCGCTCTGGCAAGCCCTGTAGTGCGTTGCGACGATATTTTTGCACAGCCGCATTGACGTTTCCACAGCACGGAGTCATCCTGAAAGACTAGGAGGAACCATGTATTTAGGATCACACATGTCCATATCCGGCGGCCTGCACAAGGCGTTTGAGCGCATCCGCTCCGTGGACGGCACCGCCCTGCAGATATTCACCCGCAACCAGCGGCAGTGGAAGATTCCCGAACTCACCGACGAAATGATCGAGCAGTTCAAGGAAGCGTGGAAGGACTGGGGAGACTACCCCGTGGCCGCGCACGACTCCTATCTCATTAACTTGGCCAGCCCCAAGAAGGACACGGCGGAGAAATCGCTCCATGCCTTCACCGAGGAAATGCGCCGCTGCGAGGCGCTGGGCATTCCGTGGCTGGTCACCCATCCCGGTTCACATCTGGGCAAGGGCGTGGATGCGGGCATCGAGCGTTACGTGAAGAAGCTCGACAAGGCCATCGAGGATTCGGACACCGAAACCGTCACCGTGCTGCTGGAGACCACGGCCGGGCAGGGCACCAACCTTGGCGCCACCTTCGAGGAACTGGCGCAAATGCTCGAACAGTCCAAGCACGGCGACCGGCTCGGCGTCTGCTATGACACCTGCCACACCTTTGCCGCGGGCTACGACATCCGCACCAAGGAAGCGTACAATAAAACCATGGACCAGTTCGACAGGCTCATCGGCACGGACCGCATCGGCTTCTTTCACCTCAACGACTCCAAGCCCGAACTCGGAGACAAGAAGGACCGTCACGAGCACATCGGCAAGGGTGCCATCGGCAAGGATGGATTCCGCAACCTGCTGAACGACGAACGCTTCAGCCGGGTGGGCATGAGCCTTGAGACCGACAAGGGCGACGATCTAGAAGAAGACCGCATGAACCTCTCCGTCCTGCGCGGACTCATCAAGTAGCGCCGCCGCGTTCTCATTGACACCCTTTCGGGCAGCGTGATACTTCCTCAAAAAATGACCAATGGTCACTTTATGACCGTCGGTCGCAAGAGGTGGATACATGCCCGGAAAACAGCAGGAAAAGTCGCTTCAGACCATGCGTGAACTCATGGAGTCCGCGCAGCGGCTGTTCGACGCCAAGGGCTACAGCAAGACCACGGTGGCTGAAATCACCGAAGGTGCCGGGTACGCCAAGGGCAGCTTCTACCGTCACTGGAAGAGCAAGGACGAGCTGTTTCTGGACATTCTGGCCGGAAAGCTCGGTGACTACCGGCAAAGCCGCGCGGAACGCATCGGCAACGCCAGCACGCTGGACGATGTTCTGGATGTTATCTGGGATTTTCTCGACACCATCGTGGGCGACCGCAACTGGTCGAAGATCTTCCTCGAATTCACAGTGCACGCCGCCAACTATCCCGAGCTGCGGCGAGAGCTGAACAAGAGCATCTACCGCCTTTCCAACGACATTTTTGCGGACATGGTGGAGAGCCACGTGCTTTCCGGATATTCCGCCCGCAAGCTGGGCGCGCTCAACACCGCGCTCTTTGAAGGCTTTCTGATCCACGATCTGCTGGAGACCGGCGTGCTCTCCCGCGATGACGTGCGTCAGGCGGCCCGCACCCTGATCAAGACGCTGGCCGTGTCCGGCGAGTCCAACCAATAGCCCAAGGAGAGGACCATGAAACGAGGCGTCATGCTGGCCGCAACCGCTCTGGTGCTGATGCTGGCCGTCCCGGCCTCGGCCGGAACCGTGCTGACTTACAGCAACTTCTTTCCGCCGACCCATGTTCAGTCCCAGCTGGCGGAGCAGTGGGCCAAGGAAGTGGAGAAACGCACCGACGGCGAGGTGCGCATCCAGTATTTCCCGGGCGGCACGTTGGTGGACGCCCGCGGAACCTACGATGGCGTGGTGCAGGGCATCACCGACATCGGCATGTCCGCGCTTGCTTACTCGCGCGGGCGTTTTCCCGTGATGGCCGCCGTGGACCTTCCGCTGGGCTATTCCTCCGGCAAGGCCGCAACGGAGGTGGCCAATCGGGTGTACGAGAAATTCACCCCCGAGGAACTTGATGACGTGAAGGTTCTCTATTTCCACGCCCACGGCCCGGGCCTGCTTTTTACCAAGGGCACCAAGGTCGAGAAGCTCGAAGACCTTGAGGGTCTGAAAATCCGCGCCACGGGCAACAGCGCCCGCGTGGCCTCGGCCCTTGGCGCGACTCCGGTGGCCCAGTCCATGTCCGACGCCTACCAGTCCCTGCGCAAGGGCGTGGTGGACGGCGGCTTCTACCCCATGGAGACCAACAAGGGCTGGAAGATGGCCGAAGTGGTGGACTACTGCACCGAGTCTTATCCCGCAGCCTACACTACCACCTTCTTCGTGGTCATGAACAAGGCCAAGTGGAAGGCGCTTCCCGAAGCAGCCCGCATGGCCATGGAAGAACTCAGCGCCGAGTGGGCCGTCAGGCACGGCAAGGCGTGGGACGAGTCAGACGCCGAAGGGCGCGCGTTCTTCAAGGAGAAGGGCGGCAGCTTCATCGCGCTGGACGAGGCCGAGCAGAAGCGCTGGCACGAGGGCGTGCAGCCGGTCATCGCCGACTACATCGAGGAGACGTCCGCAAAGGGTATCGACGCCGAGCCCGTTGTGGATTTCACCGCGCAGGCCGTTTCGGACCTGCAATAGGAGAGGGCTTCCGTGAATGCCCCTGCCTCCACCCTATCCGTGATCGAACGGGCCATGCGCGCGCTGGCGGCCTGCTGCCTCGCGGGCATGGCCCTGGTCACGGTCATCGACGTCACCGGCCGGGCCTTCGGATACCCGCTGTTCGGCTCCGAAGAGATCACCGCCTTCATGGCCGCGCTGGCTGTTGCCATGAGCCTGCCCTATGCGCACCGGGAGCGCAGCCACATCGCCGTGGAGCTGTTTTACACCCGGCTTGGGCGCAAGGCTCGGCTGACCGCGTCGCTCTTGACGAATACGCTTTCTTTTGCGGTGTTCGCCACCCTCGGATGGCGGATGCTCGACTTTGCGCTGGATACCCGTGATTCCGGTGAAGTCTCCATGAACCTCGGCATGCCCGAATGGATCGTCATGGCGGCGGTGGCGGCCGGAGTAGCCGTTTTCGCGCTCATGATTCTCACGAGCCTGCTGCGCCTGATTACCGGAAGCGAGGCAGTCTGATGGACCCGATGATTTCCGGCCTCGTGGGCACGTTGGTCATGCTGGCGCTCATGGCCCTGCGGATGCCCGTGGCCTACGCCATGATGCTCACCGGCACCGCCGGCTTTGCCCTGCTGATTTCGCCGCAGGCCGCCCTGAGCCTGCTGCCGCGTGAGGTGTACTCCACCTTTGCCAGTTACGATCTTTCCACCATCCCACTGTTCATCCTCATGGGCCAGCTGGCCTTCCACGCCGGGGTGAGCAAGCGGTTGTACCAGACGGCCTACCGTTTTCTCGGCCACGTGCGCGGCGGCCTGGCCATGGCCACGGTCTCGGCCTGCACCGCCTTTGGCGCGGTCTGCGGGTCAAGCCCGGCCACGGCGGCCACCATGTCCTCGGTGGGCATCCCGGAGATGAAACGCTACGGCTACTCTGACGCGCTCGCCGCAGGGACGGTGGCCTCGGGCGGCGGACTGGGCATGATCATGCCTCCCAGCGTGGTGCTCATCGTCTACGGCGTGCTCACGGAGCAGTCCATCGGCAGACTCTTCATGGCGGGCATTGTTCCGGCCCTGCTGCTCACGCTGCTGTTCATCGCGGCCATCGCCACCATGTGCACCATGAGCCCGGAGTCCGGGCCGCGCGGCGAACGCTCGGGATGGGGCGAACGCTTCCGTTCTCTCGGAGGGCTTTCGGACACGCTCATCGTCTTTGCGCTGGTCATCGGCGGCATGTTCAAGGGCCTTTTCACGCCGACGGAGGCCGCGTCCGTGGGTGTTGCGGGCGTGCTCGGCGTGTCGGTGATTCGCCGCAGGCTCAGCTGGAACGGCTTCGTGCAGGCGCTTCTGGAGACCCTTCGCACCTCGTGCATGGTCATGATGCTCATCGCGGGCGCGGTGGTCTTCGGCAAGTTTCTGGCGGTGACGCGCATCCCCTTCGAGATGGCCGGAGTGGTGGCGGGGCTGGATCTGCCGGGTTGGGCCATCATGGCCGCGATCCTCGGCATTTATTTTCTCGGCGGCTGTTTCATGGACTCGCTGGCGCTGGTCATGCTCACGGTGCCCATTTTCTTTCCGGTTGTGCTGGGGCTGGGATACGATCCGCTCTGGTTCGGCGTGGTCATCGTGCTGGTCACCGAGATGGGGGTCATCACGCCGCCGGTGGGCATCAACGTCTATGTGGTCTATGGCATGACGCGCAAGATCGCGCCGGGCATCGCGCTGGAATCCATCTTTCAGGGTATCGTGCCGTTCCTGCTGGCCATCGTGGCGGGGATAACGCTGCTGTTCCTCGTTCCCGAGGCCGTGCTCTGGCTGCCCGGGCTCATGAACTAGCGAATCAATCGGTCCCTGCGGGCGGCAGCGTAAAGCTGAACTCGCTGCCCCCGTCTTCGGGATCACGCACGCCGATGCGGCCGCCGTGGGCCTCCACGATGTGGCGACAGATGGCGAGCCCGAGTCCCGTGCCTTTCACTCTGGCTTTGGTGGCTTCCTCGCCGGTATCGGTCACGAACTTGCGGAAAATGGCGCGGCGCAGATGTTGGGGCACTCCGGGGCCGTGGTCGCGCACGGACACACGAACCATGTTGTCGCTCATGCCCGCGCTCAGTTCGATGGGTTTTCCGTCAGCATATTTGGCGGCATTGGAGAGCAGGTTGATGACCACCTGCATGAGCCGGTCCCGATCGCCCTCCAGCCAAGGCAGTCCCTGCTCCACGGTAATATTCAGCTCGATGTCCGCGTCCTCGAACAGCCCGGATACCGCCTGACCGGAGCGCTCCAGCAGATCGCGCACCTCGACGCGGGAAGTGTGATACTCCATGTGTCCGGTTTCAAGCTTGGCCACGTCCAGAAGGTCGTTGATCAGGCCCCCGAGCCGGTCGCCCTCCGAGACCATTACATTCAGGTTGTCTTCCATCTTCTTCAGCATCGGGACCATCTCTTCGTGATTCTCCGCAAGGGCGGGCAGGATGGTGCGGTCGAGCCGCTTGCGCATGATCTTGGCGAAGCCGATGATGGAGGTCAGCGGCGTGCGCAATTCGTGGGAGACCACGGACAGAAACTCGGATTTCGCCTGATTGGCCTTGTCCAGTTCTCGCGTGCGTTGCAGAACCCGCCGCTCCAGCTCCTGATTGATGGTCCGCAACGCCTCCTCGGCGCGTTTGCGGTCCGAGATGTCGCGAGCGACTACCACGGCACGAAGAGGGTGCTGCCCCTCGGGGATCTGGATGCTCAAATCCACGGGAACGGTCTCGGAGCATCCGGGACAGCACAGCTTGGTCTCCATGCGCACCACGCCCGATTCGCTGCCGAACATTTCGCGTACGTACCGGCCTACGTAATCCGGAAGCAGGTCTGCGAAGGGGCGTCCCTTGAGCTGCTCGGCATCGCAGCCAAAGCGTTCCTGCGTGGCGCCGGCAACGTCGAGCACCATGCCGCTGGCCACGTCCACAATGAAGATGGCATCCTGAATCTGATCGAGCAGCGAGCGGAACAGTTCGAGCTCCTCCACCCGCCGCCGAAGCTCGGGGTAGTAGCTCTTGGAGATGGAGCGTCGGCCCAGACCGATCAACCGGTCTCTGGCCGATTCATCTCCGTTGTCAGCGCGCTTGGTCATACACCTTCTCCAGTTCGTCGGCCGCCACCTGCCGCGGATTGGTCAGCATGCAGGGATCCTTCATGGCCGATGCCGCGAGCTCGCGGATATCGCCGGGGCTCACGCCGAGTTCGGCCAGCGTGACGGTGACCCCGCAACGCTCCTTCACGGAGCGGAACGCTTCCAGCGTGCGCGCGAGCATCTCGTCCTGCGGCATGGCCGGATCCATCTTTGCCCCGAGCGCTTCCGCAAGCTTTGCGTATCGCTCGGGGGCGGCAGAGAAATTGTATTCGATGACATGATCGAGCAGGATGGCGTTACACAGCCCGTGAGGCAGGTCGAGCAGGCCGCCGAGGCTGTGGGACATGGCGTGCACGGCTCCGAGAATGGCATTGGAGAAGGCCAGCCCGGCATACGTGGTGGCCAACGACATGCCTCGGCGAGCCTCCATGTTCAGCGGCTCCTCGATGGCCTTTTCCAGATGTGCCGCCACATAGCGGACCGCTTCAAGAGAATGCAGCTCGGTAAACGGAGAAGTGGCGTTGGAGACGAATGATTCCACCGCGTGCGTCAGGGTATCCAGCCCGGTGTGGGCCGTAAGGTCCCGGCTCATGGTCGTGGTCATCTGCGGGTCGATGAGCGAGACGTCCGGCACCATGGTCTTGCTGACGATGGCTATCTTGAGCTTTCTGGCAGTATCCGTGATGATGCAGAACTGGGAGACGTCCGCTGCGGATCCCGAGGTGGTGGGGACACAGACGAGCGGCGGGCCGGGCAGGGGGACCATGTCAGCTCCCTCGAATTCGAGGATGTGACGGTTGTTGGTGCAGACGATGCCAATGCCCTTGGCGCAGTCCATGGCACTTCCGCCGCCCACGGCGACGATTGCCTCGCAGTCGCACTCACGAAAGGCTTCGGCGCCAGCCATGACTTCAGTTTCGCGCGGGTTCGGTCGGATGTCGGCAAACAGCTCGAACTGGATTCCGGATTCGCCAAGGCTGTCCATGACCGTCTTCGGCCACGGGGTGTTCATCAGGCCTTGATCCGTGACCAGCAACACCTTTCGGGCGGACAGGTTGGCCACGTGCTGCCCGGCAAGCTGCCCGGCTCCTTCACCGAAAACGAATTCCGGGGCGACGAACTTCCTCAAATCCTGACGGTTTTCAGCCATGCTTCAAGCCTCCGGTTACTGACTAAGGTAGCAACAGGATGGCGATGCCGCAACGGTGGGGATGATTCAATCCATTATTACTTGAATTGGAACGCGGCCTCGAAGCGCTCTATCCCCTCAAGAAGCTGCTGAACATACCGAACTATCTCGTCTTCGGGGGCGATACGGCAGGCTGCTTCCGTGCCTGCGGCCATATGCGCGCAGTCGTCGGCACCCATGACGAGGCAGATGTTGCGCATGGTCTGCACCACGCCCTTGGCTTCCTTGCGCTCGCCACGCTCCAGAAGAGCGAGCACCTTTTCGGAAAGATAGCGTATCTCCTGAATGCCGGTTCGCACCAGATCGGAGAACATGGCCTCGTCGATGTCCAGCCGCTCACCCGCAGAATTGACCTGAGGCGCCTCGGGCTGGTCGGGGGCTACGTTCACTTCCGCAGCGGCGGCTTCCTCGCCACCAGTCACGGTCTCACCGCTCAGGGGGCCGTCTTCGACGGCTTCGCTCTTGTCCTGCGAAAGTTCGTTTTCCACGGAGAGCGGAGGTTCGCTCACCACCGGAGCGGATTCGAGCACAGCTTCTTCGTCCACCGGAGCCTGAATACACTCCGCAAGCTCGCTTCCTGCCCGGATTCGGGAGATGATGGCGGCCAGCTCCTCAAAGTCCACAGGTTTTGAGATGTAGGCGTCCATCCCCGCTTCGAGACATTTGTCACGGAACTCCTTGAGGGCGTGTGCCGTCATGGCGACGATGGGGATGTCCGGGTCCGGGATGTCCATTTCCGGAGTGGCCGCACGGATGGCCCGCGTGGCGGCAAGGCCGTCCATCACCGGCATCTCCACGTCCATGAGGATGAGGTCGAAGGTGCCCTGACGCAGCATGGTCAACACCTGTTCGCCGTTTTCCGCCACTTCATGGGTGTGGCCCATTTCCTCCAGCCGCAGAGAGGTGACCATGACGTTCATGGGATTGTCCTCGGCCACAAGGATGTGCAGGCCTTCCTGATCGGCGGTCGGTTGCAGGGAATGCCGCGTCTGCACGCCGCACAGCACGCCCGGTTCGAAATAGGCATCGAAGGAAAAGACGCTGCCCCTGCCTACCTCGCTGGACACGGTGATATCGCCGCCCATGAGCGCGATGAGTTCCTTGCAGATGGCAAGGCCCAGGCCTGTGCCGCCGTAGGCGCGGGTGGTCTGGCTGAAGTTCTGGAAAATCGTATCGCGGAATTCGTCGGGGATGCCGATGCCGCTGTCCTCCACCTCGAAGTGCACGCCCAGCAGGTCCGGGCTCGGGCTTTGCGCCGCGCTCGCCCGCACCACGACCTTTCCCTTGTGCGTGAACTTGACCGCATTGCCGAGCAGGTTCACAAGCACCTGCCGCAGGCATACGGGATCGCCCTTGACGCAGTCCGGCACGCCATCGGCCACTTCAAGGCTCAGTTCAAGCCCCTTCTGCGAGGCCTGTACCTGCATGGCCCGCACCGTCGTTTCAAGGTGCAGCGGCAGGTCAAAGTCCACACGATCCAGTTCGAGCTTCTTGGCTTCGATCTTGGACAGGTCGAGAATGTCGTTGATGATCTGCAGCAGATGGTCCGCCGAGTCCTTGACCGCACGCAGATAGTCGCGCTGATGGTCGGTCAGCTCGGTCTGAAGCGTGATCTCGGTCATGCCCACGATGGCGTTCATGGGGGTGCGAATCTCGTGGCTCATGGCAGCAAGAAACTCGCTCTTGGCCCGGTTGGCGGCCAGCGCTTCCTCGCGTGTGGCGCGCAATTCGTCCTCTGCGCTCTTGATGTCGCTGATGTCGTCCCATGCCCAGATGACGCCCTTGGCAAGGTCCTGCCGGTCCACCGCCTTGGCGTACATGCGGCACCACGAGACCTCGCCGTTGCGCCCGACCAGCTCACGCTCCGTGAGAAACTCGCCGCAACTTTCGAGGGCATCGCGCATGTCCAGCATGAGCGCGCGCGAGTCTTCGGACGTGCCGAGCACCTCGGTCCAGCTCCTGCCCATGGCCTCTTCCGGCGAATAGCCGAATGTTTCCGCGCCGCGCTGGTTGATGGTCTCCAGCAGGTCGCCCCGCGTCATGGCGATGCCCATGAGCGAGTTGTCCAGAATGGCCTCCAGCTTGGACAGGGTGCGCCGCAGTTTGTTCTCCGAAGCCTTGCGCGCGGAAATGTTGCGTACGTTTGCCAGAATGGCGGCTCGTTTGCGGAACAGAATGGGCCGCAGATGGACTTCCACATGAAATTCGTGACCGTTCGACGGCTTTCTGGCCATCCATTCGAAAGTCTGTTCATTACCGGCCGCGACCTGTGCCCAGACGCCGGAAAGCGAATGGAGCGGGCACTGTCTGCTGGAGATATCGCGCGCGATGGAAAGCGTGGGTAAGTCCTCGCGCCTGAGGCCGTACATCTCAAGCATTCCTTCGTTGGCGTCGAGGATGACGCCCTCGGGCGTGTGGACGATGATGGCGTCGTGGGAACTGTCGAAGACCACCCGCAGCGCCTCTTCAGACTCCTTCAGTTCCGAGGTGCGCTCGCGCACGCGCACCTCAAGATCCTGCCGTACCTTGCGCAGGCTGCGCTCCGCCTGTTTCCGCCGCCGCATGTTCACGGCCAGAATCAGGATGACCACCATCTGGATGGCAACGAACGCGACAATGACGAGCAGCGCGGCACGATGCTCGTCGTAAAAGCTGCGGGGGCGGTTGATGATTTCGCTGTCCGGTTCGAGCTCGGCAAGGCTCAGGTTGAACCGCTTGAGTTGTTTATAGTCGTATTGTGTTTCAAGAAGCCCGGACGTGATGACCGGAAGCCGGGAGGGTTTGCGGCCGGAAAGCACGAGCAGGCCCAGCTGGGCCATGGCCTGTCCCTGCTTGTATCCGCTGGTGAGCACGCCGCCGACCACGCCTTTCCCAAGAGCGAAATCCAGCAGGCCGAAGACCGGCACCCGGCTGGATTCGGATATGCGTTTCACCGCCTCCACGCCCCCGAGATACAGTCCCCGGGAGTCCCGGTAGTAGGCGCCCAGCAGAACCACGCTGTCCGCCGGCAGGTCCGAAACATCCTCCAGAAGGGAGTCGATGCTTGCAGGCGGCGCATAGGTCACCCGCACCTCATCTTCCAGCCCTTCGAGCTGTCGGCGGATATCGAGGGTCCACGCGCGTCCGGTGGGGGTGAAGTCGTTGATGATATAGATTTCACGCGTTCCGGGCAGCAACTTCATGATGGAGCGCACGGTCCCTACCGCGTCCACTTCCTCGGCCACACCCGTAAAGAGCGTCTTGCCACTGAGCATGGAGGGCTTGTAGTCGTTGACCCCGCAGAAGACCACGGGCACGTCCTTGAACAGATCCTCGTGATACTTGCTCAGAAAATCGAAGGCATTGTTGTCTGCGGCCAGAATGAGGTCGGGGTGTGTCTTGGCGTACTTGTGGGCATAGACCTCGTGCAACTGGCGCTCATACTCCGGGCTGAACTCCACGCGCTTGGTGTCCATGTTTTCAAGAAGCAGCTCAATGCCGCTCTCGCCCGGACGCAGGACATCGCTCACTCCCCGCAGGATGTTTTCCGACCACGCAAGGTTCTGATGATAGGAATTGAGCAGCAGCACGCGCTTGCTGGGTTTTCGAGCGTGTGCCTGCGAGCCCGCCGCCAGAGTCAGCGCGAGCATCAGGATGAGTAGTATTCTGCCTTGCATGTCCTTTAATCCTGCCCGGGATGCGAGCAACCTAGCAAAAGCACGGCATCTTTCCAACGGCAATATAAAAAATGTGCATCAAGAAAAAATAATAACCGCTCTTTGACTCAAGTCATGTAGCCTGTATGCTCATTAGTCTAGGTTCTCCCCATAACGCGAACCGTTTTAAAAACATAAGGAGCGAAAAACATGTTTTGCTACCAGTGTGAACAGACAGCCAAAGGACAGGGATGCGACAAGGTAGGCGTTTGCGGCAAGCAGCCCACCACCGCCGCACTTCAGGACCTTCTCGTATACGCGATGCAGGGCTTCTCTCAGGTGGCGGTCACCGCTCGTGAAAACAACATAGACTGCCCCGAAGACGGACACTTCTTCGCCCGCGCCCTCTTTTCCACGCTCACCAACGTGAACTTCGACGATGAACGCTTCCAGCCCCTTATCGAAGAAACGGTGAAGCGCCGCGAAAAGATCAAGCAGAATCTCGCCATCAAGGGCATCAACCCGCAGTGGCACCCCGCCGCCGAATTCGAGCCCGCAAGCGACATCGACGGCCTCATCAAGCAGGGCGAAACTCACGGCATCGAAAACGACCCCGAGCCGAATGCCGACATCAAGTCTCTGAAGCAGACCGTCGTTTACGGCATCAAGGGCATCGCCGCCTACGCCGACCACGCCGCCATCCTCGGACAGGAAGATCCCGAACTCTACAAGTCCTGTCAGGAACTGCTGGCCGACACCCTGCGTCAGGATATGGATCTGGGCGCGTGGGTCGAAAACGCCCTCAAGACCGGACACACCAACGTCCGCGCCATGGAACTGCTCGACGCAGGCAACACCGGCACCTACGGCCACCCCGTACCCACCGAGGTCCCCCTCGGAGCCAAGGCAGGCAAGGCCATCGTGGTCTCCGGTCACGACCTCAAGGACCTCGAAACCCTGCTCAAGCAGACCGAAGGCAAAGGCATCAACATTTACACCCACGGTGAAATGCTGCCCTGTCACGGCTACCCCGAACTCAAGAAGTACCCCCACTTCCACGGCCATTACGGCACCGCATGGCAGAACCAGCAGAAGGAATTCGCCGACTTCCCCGGCGCAATCCTCATGACCACCAACTGCATCCAGCGCCCGGCCAACAGCTATCAGGACAACATCTTCACCACCGGCCTCGTCGGCTGGCCCGGCGTCACCCACGTGGGTAACGAAGACTTCACCCCGGTCATCGAAAAGGCCCTCGAAATGCCCGGCTTCACCGAAGACGAAGACAAGGGCTCCGTCATGGTAGGCTTTGCACGCAACGCCGTACTCGGCGTCGCCGACAAGGTGATCGAAGCCGTCAAGGGCGGAAACATCAAGCACTTCTTCCTCGTGGCAGGCTGCGACGGCGCCAAGCCCGGACGCAACTACTACACCGAGTTCGTCGAAAAGGCCCCGGAAGACACCGTCATCCTGACCCTCGCCTGCGGCAAGTTCCGCTTCTTCGACAAGCAGCTCGGCGACATCGGCGGCATCCCCCGCCTGCTCGACGTGGGACAGTGCAACGACGCCTACTCCGCAGTGCAGATCGCCCTGGCACTCGCCAACGCCTTCGACTGCGACGTCAACGACCTGCCCCTGTCGCTGGTTCTGTCCTGGTACGAACAGAAGGCCGTCGCCATCCTGCTTTCCCTGCTGGCGCTCGGCATCAAGAACATCAGGCTCGGACCCAGCCTGCCCGCGTTCCTCACCCCGAACGTACTCGACTACCTCGTGCAGAACTACGACATCAAGCCCATCGACACCCCCGAAAACGACCTCAAGGCCATTCTTGGTTAAGAGCGAGTCATAAATGAAAAAGAAAAGGGGACCGGCATATGCCGGTCCCCTTTTCTTTGCGTGCTGCGCACGTCGAGGGGAGGCGGGGGAGAAACTTTTGCAAAAGTTTCT